>VFSW01011005.1_pt1 | contig 12759 bp, 16 predicted proteins | sample 5358111 | NCBI WGS metagenome assembly VFSW01 (sample SAMN11554181, study PRJNA540505) | mine drainage metagenome | isolation source: sediment from site ElyBrook_90M | place: USA: Ely Copper Mine, Vershire, VT | collected 2017 | reverse complement strand
GGGTATGGTATGGCCGGGAAGACAACAAGAAAATCCTTGAATCGAAGAAAGACCTGGCGGCGCGCGGGAAGCTTTCGCCGGATGATGGTGATGCGTTCGCCTTGACTTTCCACGTCAATCCGCCGCGCAAGGACCGCTCGGCGCGCCGCGTCGATCACGGCTGCGTTGCTGACGGGGTCGAAGAAAGCCTGTTTCGCGGATTGTAGTAAACTAGCGTCTGGAGGTCTGTATATGTCATTCCTATCTGGGTTATTTGGGCATCCATCCGCGCAAGCGCCTGCGCCGGTTCCGGTTCCGGTCTCGCCTACGGTGGATCCGACGGCGCTTGCGGCGCAAGCTGCGGCCGCGAACACCGCTTCGGCGAAAGCACAGGCCGCGGGCCGTGCGTCTACTATGGTCGCCGGAAACCTGAACGCCCTGCAGCAGGAAGCGCAGTTGCAGTCTCGGAAGAAAGTTGGCGCCGCATCGTCGGCGGTGCTCGGGTAGGATTCGATGGCGCGGTTTTCGAGCCAGTCGCGGCCTGCCAAGGGGCGGGCAGAAAAGATTCAGGCCCGTGCTGCGGCGCGACTGAAGCGGCAGTTGCCGACCCTGGCGGAACGGTACAAGGCGAGCAGCACGACGCCACTGTGCTTGGGATATGACGTACTACGAAACTTGAGGTAAAGCGATGGCCCGGGCGATCACAGGGGTTTGGAAGGGTGTCACAGACGCTATCGGGTTGGGTGGTACAGCCGCGCCTGCGACGCCGGCAGCCACGCCCGCGATGCCGGCAGCCGCCACAGGCGTGCCCTCCGTTGTCCCCGTTACAAACCCTCCCCTTACATCCGAGCAGCAGCGCGCAAAGCAGGAGGCAGACCGCGCGACGGTCGCCGGTATGGGGATGACTGGCTTGGGCGCGAATTTCTTCGCGTTGCAGCAGGAGAATAAACGCCGAGCCGCTTCCTCGCGGGTGCTTGGTTGATGATCCCCTCCGATAACTCAGCGCCCGCTGGTGTTTCGCCGGCGACGAAAGACGCGAAGCTCGCGCAGTTCCACGTCATGCGCGGCCAAGCGCTGCGTACTGATCGTGGTGTGTTTGACCAGCATTGCGAGCAAGTCGCGCGCATTGTGATGCCTTCGCACCGCAATACGTTCATCGGGCATGGCTGGACGATGCCCTACCAGCAGAAGACGGAGTACCAATACGACGCGCATGCAACGGTTGCGGCGCTCCGGTTTTCGGCCGTCATGGAGTCGCTGCTTACACCGCAGAACTCGCTGTGGCATCGACTGGTGCCCGCCGACAAAATGCTCAAACAGAACCGGATGGTGCGCGCGTACCTCGATACCGTCAATGATCTGCTCTACTCATATCGCAACCGACCATGGGCGAACTTCGTCGGCCAGATCCAGATGCTATATCTGTCCCTCGGGTTGTATGGCAATGGATGCTTGTTTATGGACAAGCCGATGGAAGCGAAGGGCATCCGCTACAAGTTCATTCACCTTGGAGAAGCGTACTACGTCCAGAACCACCAGGGTATCGTCGACACGTTATACCGCTTTTACATGCTGACCTCGTTGCAGGCGCTCGAGAAGTTTGGCGAGGATTGCCCGCCAGCGCTGAAGAAACAGGCGATGGAGCCCGGACAGACCGAGACGCTGCACGAGTTCTTGCATGTCGTTACACCGCGGGATATCTACGATCCGCGGCGCATCGACGGCGCCGGGATGCGCTATGCATCCTTTCATTTCTACGTCACGGAACAATTGCTGCTCCGGGAATCCGGTTACAATAAAAAGCCGATTGCGATCTCGCGCTACATGACCGCACCCAACGAGGTCTACGGCCGCGGACCCGCGATGCTCGTACTGCCTACGATCAAGCTTCTGAACGAGGAGAAAAAGTCGGTCATCAAGCAGGGCCATCGGGCGCTCGACCCAGTCATCCTCGCTGCGGACGACGGTGTCGTCGGTACCTTTTCGTTGCGCAATGGCGCGGTGAACTACGGCGCGGTGTCAGCCGATGGAAAGCCGCTCGTTCATGCGTTGCCGACGGGAAACCTGGCTGTGGGCGACAAGATGATGGAGATGGAGCGTACGACGATCGACGACGCATTCTTGATGTCGGTGTTCAAAATGCTCGATGAGAACCCGCAGATGACGGCGACCCAGGTACTCGAGATCGCACGCGAGAAAGGAATGCTCGTCGCGCCAACCGCGGGGCGCCAGTTTACAGAGCTTCTCGGACCGATGATTGAACGCGAACTCGACTTGCTCACGTCGCAGGGTTGCCTGCCGCCGATGCCGCTGATACTCAAGCAGGCCGATGGGGAAATCAAAGTCGAATACGATTCGCCGATGGCGCGCATGCAACGCGCAGAGAATGCGGCGGGGTTCATGCATTCACTCGACATGGCGGCGAATTACGCAAAGCTGACGAATGATCCGGCGCCTTTAGATTGGTTTGACTTCGACGTGGCAACGCCGGCGATCCTCGACATCAATGGCTCGCCTTCGTTGTGGACACGCTCGCCGGAAGCGGTGGCGGCGTTGCGCAAGTCGCGCGATGACAAGGCTCAACAACAGTCGATGTTGCAGAACGCTTCGGGTCTCGGCTCTGCAGTATCCTCCGTCGGCAAGATTCTGGGGCCGGCGAAACCAAACGCATGACCGCAAAAAACGCGCAAGTCAAGATTGCCGTTTTGAAACGCCAGCATGCGTACAGGACGGTTTTCAAATCTGCTTTGGCGGATGTTGTTCTCGAAGACCTAGCGCATTTCTGTCGAGCTTCGGAGTCCACCTTTGACCCGGACCCATGCATCAGTGCGGGCCTTGCTGGCCGGCGTGAAGTGTGGCTTCGGATTGCGGACAATCTGCATTTGAGCGCGGAAGACATCTGGGGACTGTACACTGGCGACCGGCCGCATCCGCTTGCGCGGGCGGTTGCGAAATCCCTTCCCGCCGACAAAGATGAGGCTTCTGATGTATCGTGATGGTTTGGAACTGTTGATGCATGACAAGGTGAACTTCGTGATGAACCACGGGGCGCTCGGTGATGTCGTATCGAGCCTGCCAGCCGTCATTCACGCGCGCCGCCTGCATCAGCCGGCGATGAAGATGTTCGTATGGGTACCCCCGTGGCAGATGGATCTTGTACGGGTACTGCTCGCGCCCTATGGCGAATTCGAAGTTTGCGACTTCGACAAGTTGGAAAAGCAGGGTCGTAAGCGCGACCCGGAGAAGAATGGCCGCATCGTGCTCAACAGTTCAGCTTACGGGCAGACGAGCCGCAATCGGGTGGACATGGTCGACTTCGCTTTCGGAACGCTGCTCGACGCACGGCCTGAGTATGATGAAGATCGAAATTATCCGACGAATGCGCCGCTCGGGAGCACGGGGATTGTCGAACCTTATGTCGTTGTGCCGGTTGGTGCGACTTCCGGTAACAAGGAGTTCCATGCTGCGGTGATGGAACCTATTCTGCAGTGGCTTCTCGCAGCGGGCTATCTCCCGATCATTGTTGGCGCGAGCAAGACCCATGTTCAGGCGGTTACAGATCATGGCCTTGAGGCACTGACGATCACTGCTCATTTCGATGAATTGCCGGAAAATCTTCGCGTGCAGTGCATCGACATGCGCGACAAAACGACGCTGCTCGAATTGCGGGATTTGTGTGGGCATGCAAACGCTGTCGTCGGGCTGGATGGCGGCACATTGCATCTGGCAGCGACGACGGACGTGCCGATCGTCTATGGCTGCACCCATATCGATCCGGTTCATCGCTCGATCACCCGGTTCGGCGAACGCGACTACCGGCTTGAATTCGTTACGCCGAAGAACTTGGCGTGTGCCGGGTGCCAATCGAACTGGACGTTGATGTTCAAGCATGATTTTCGTTTTTGCGCTTACGGTGACAACCTCTGCACGAAGGTTCTCGACCCGAAAGCTTTTATCGATGCCCTCCGGAAGTTGGGCTTACACTAGGAGATAAGCATGTCCGAAGCTATTGCTACATCAGCCGCCACGGGGGCGGCTTCCGCTACGTCCGTTGCAGCCACTGTTCCTGATACATCCGTTGCAGCCACTGTTCCTGCTACATCCGTTGCAACCGCTGTTCCTGCTGCATCCATTGCAGTCGGCGGCAATTTCTATGACACGGTCACCAATCCCGAGCTCAAAACTTGGATCCAAAGCAAGGGCTGGAAGGGTGTCGAGGCGATGGCGGACTCAGCACATAACCTTGAGAAGATGATCGGCGCGCCGGCCGATGAAGTTTTCCGGTTGCCGAAGAATCCGGACCCGGCTACATTGGCGACGCTGTTCGATCGTCTTGGGCGTCCGGCGAGCGCCGATAAGTACGAGCTTCCAGTCCCGAAAGGAATGACGCCGGATGTGAACTACATCAAGGCGATGCAGGAGACATTTCACAAAGTGGGTCTCACCGCGGCACAGGCGAAAGCGCTGGCGGAAGCGAATGGCGCGTATAGCCAGGCACAGCTTGCACAGCAGGCGAAAGACTACGAACTCGGTGTTGCCGCTGACGAGCAGGCACTGCAGGGGGAGTGGAAGAACGGCTACGACCGCATGATGAACCAGGCGTCCACCGCCGCGAAACAACTCGGGTTTACGACGGAGATGATTGATGGGTTGGAATCGTCGATCGGCTATGCAGGGACGATGAAGTTCTTGGCCGGCCTCGCGACGAAGCTCGGCGAAGACAATTTCGTCAATGGCGCGCCGCGTGGCGGGTTCGGCGGCGACGCTACGCCGGCGGAAGCGAAAGCGGAATGGGCGAAGCTCACGCTTGACAAGGGTTTTACGGAAGCGTTGATGAACCGGCAGCATCCGGGCCACGGGGCGGCGATTGAGAAGAAATCCATGCTTATGCGCCTGATCTCCGGCGGCGGGAAAGTGTAATTTCGGTTGTGGTATCATTGTTGTGAGAAGTCGCGGACAAGGCGTTGTCGAACGCCCCCACGCTGGAAATCCGGGAAGACGGATAATGGCCCCCGTAAGGGATAAGCCAGGAGACGCAGCCGCCAATTAAAGGGCCGCGAAGACTGGTTTTTTAACCTTTCGTAAGGGGGCTTTCATGGCCACGAATGTAAACCCGTACACCGGCGACGGCGCCATTGAGGTAGCCTTCGTCAATGATTACAAGACCACGATCCAGTTCTTGCTCCAGCAGCAAGGGTCGCGCTTCCGTTCTTGTGTGATGGAAGACACCTACAAGGGTAAGGCTGGTATGGCGGTCGAGCAATTCGGCGTCGCGACCGCGCAGAAGCGAGTTCAGCGGCACGAAGACACGCCGATTCTGGGCCTTGCGCAAGATGCTCGGTGGGTGTTTCCGAACGACTACGAGTGGGGCGACCTGATTGACGATCAGGATAAGCTGCGCATGATTATCGACCCGACTTCGGCGAAAGCCCAGGCCGGTGCGTTTGCGATGTCCCGCGCGCAGGACGATGAGATCATCGCCGCGTTCTTCGCGTCGAGCTTCGTCGGCCAAAACGGCAGTGACACGGAAACTTTTGACACGACCAACTACCAGGTTGCGTCGACGGTCGGTGGTACCGGGTCGAGCTTGAACGTCGCGAAGCTGCAGTCCGCGAAGCAAAAGCTCATGTTGGCGAACAAGGGCGAGATCCTTGAGCCAATTTACTGCGCGATATCGAGCGAGGAGCACGATGCGCTGCTGAAAGAAGTCCAGGTCACGAACCGGGATTATAACGGCGGCGGTGCGGTTCTCGAAGAAGGGATGGTGAAGCGTTTCATGGGTTTCAACTTCATCATCACGGAACGTCTGACTCTCGATTCTACTTCCACGTACCGGCAGATTCCGGTGTGGGTCAAATCGGGCATGCACCTGGGCGTCTGGGAAGATATCGTTGCCAAAGTCAGCCCGCGGGCGGACAAAGGCTTCGCGACTCAGATTTATCTGCGCGAGACGATCGGCTCGACCCGCCTGATGCAAGGCAAGGTCGTTCAAATCCTGGCGACGGTGTAATGACAACGGAAACAGGAGAATCATATGGCCTATACTGCAACTACTGATCTTCTCGCCAACCTCGTCGCTAGCCCGGTTGTCAAGCCGGCGCAGACGGACCAGGGCGGCAAAACCCGCACCGTCAAGGGCCTGATCCTTGCAGCCTCATTTGTCGGCGGCACCGTCGGCCAAATCTACGGCCTGCTTCGCGTGCCCGTTCGAGCGCGATTGGGTCGCGTGGGCTTGGTCAATGCGACCGCGACCACGGGCTTTGTTTCGATGGGCCTGTACCGCACCAACGGCGTTGCCGTAGATGCGGTGTGTTTGTCCTCGGGAATTCCGCTGACCGCACACACGTCGGCTCAGACGGACGTGGTAGCCGCTCCAAGCGCGTTGCAGCACAGTCAATTGATTTCGGCTGCATTCAAAACCGCGATCGGAACGGCCAGCGCAACGAACGATATCGAACTCGATATCGGGATTGCGATTATCACCGTCGCTGGCAGCGCGGTCGATCTCTATGCCGAGGCCGAGTACACGATCGACGAGTAGCCGTCAATCGCTCCCCGCCTTCAGGCGGGGAGTTCAGTCCAGCAGGAGGTTCACATGGCAGTACGATATATCGGAACCGCGGATGTCTTCCCGAAGTTTGTCGGGGGCGACGTTGTAGGCGCGAATACGGGTGGTACGCTGGCCGGCTCGCAAGTCGTCCAGGTTGTGTTCGATGACACCGTGTTCGGCGCGACAGCGGAAGGCAAGCAGCGACTTGTGGCCGCGCTCGAGATCATTTTGTCGCGGATTGAGAAGGCACATAGCTGGCCAATCGATTCCACGTCGTAACGAGGGCTGACGTATGGCAACCGCTTATATCCGCGAATACGCCGATATTGCTGTCACGTATGGGAAATACCTACAAGCTGGCGCTGAACCGGCCGAAGCTGATCAAGTGATTACGACCGGCGCCACGCACGCGGAGTCGGCTGCTTTCGGTGCTAATACGCGCTTGATCGCGATTGCGACTCCTGCAGCGCAGGCGGAATGCGTTGCCTTTGGCCTAGCTCCTGTGGCGACCACTTCGAACCTTCGGCTTCCGGCGAATTCGCTAATCTATTTTGGAGTAAAACCGGGGTATAAGGTTTCTTTCATCGATGTAACGTAAAGAACCTGCGCATGAATGTGATAGGACAATCTTCCGAAGGTGATTTGCGCAATTTGATCGCCCTTGTTGCGGATCCGGTTGGCGCAGCCGCTCGGCTGACTGAATTAAAAGCCGCAACCGAGGCGGCGACGGCTGCTGAAGCGCTTGCGCGAGATGCACAAGTGGCTGCGGAAGCGCAAAAAGCTTCCGCGGATGCTGCGCTTATGGCTGCTTCGGCAAAGGCAGAGGCTATTAAAGCGGCGCAGGCGCAGATTGATAGTTATACAGCGGAACTGACCGCGCGCGAGGTAAAGGTTACTACCGGACTTTCCGACCTCGCTGTGAAAAACGAGATTCTTGCTCGGCGTGAATCAGCAGTTGCGGCCCGCGAAATGGCAGCCGCGGCAAAAGAGCAGGAGAACAATCGAGCAGCAACGGCGGCAAGGGCGCTCAAAATCGAATACGAGCAAAAACTTGCTCACCTTAAAAACCTGGTAGCGTAGTATAGGACCTTGACATGGCCGGAAGCATTCTCTGGAAGGAAACGGCGGTAATCACGTTGACGAGCACCCTCGCGGCGCTTGTGCAGAACGGCGGTGGGATCGCCAACGGGACGGCTAATCTAGATGTTCGAGCGGCGGGCAATGCAGCAGGTTGCTTCTCCGCGGTCTTCCAAATCCTTGTGCAGTGGGTGACGGTTACGGGAATCGTCGCGGGGACAAATGTGGGGGATTTCTACTTATTGCCGAGTCTAGACGGGACGAATTACCCGGATGTGAGCGTTGCCAACTCTTCGACTGATTACATCAGCCCAAACCATTACGTGGGGTCCTTCATCGCCGCTTCGAGTCCCATTACGAACACGAACCTCTTGCTGGTGACGCCTCAGATTGATTTGCTGCCGTTAATCTACAAACCTTACATCATCAATCGCAGCGGGCAGACGATGACCGCGAACGCGGTTGTGAAAGTCGTACCGGCAAGCGCGCAATATACTTGAGTAATGGCGAATCTGATCCTTCCCGATCGCTGGAAAATAGCTCCCATCGCTGCAGCTGGAATAGACCATAGAGGAATTGGCGCGGGACTTAAATTCGCTCTCACTACTGGCCGTATCGGCGCATGGCCGATTCCGGTTTTAGCGGGACTTGCGCAGGAAGCGACGCCCAACGGCGTGGGCAATCGGGGAAGTGGGTTATCCACTGTGCGCTGGGCCGATCAGGATCTCTTCCATCAGACGAATCCCGTTGCGGGTTTCAGTTATTTATGTGTGTTCTACAAAACCGGAAATGCCGCCGGGTATTCAAGGCTTTTTGGGAGAACCGCAAATGACGGAACCCTTGCGCCCTATCTCAACTGGAACTTTCAACTGAATGCAGGCGCAGCAGGGCAAGCTTCAGGTGCAATCAATTACAGCGCTTCGGGCTCTTCAATAGTAACGATCAATGCAGACAACATCATCCTCGGATTCAACAGTCTCGCTGGAGTGTTTTTGCCGGGAATGAGGGGAGCGCGAGCGTTTTCTCAAGGCGTTTTCAGAGATAGTAACACGACTTCCTTACCGAGCGAATATGCGACAGGTTCGGATGTGTATATCGGAGCCTCTGGTTCGATGAATTATCAAAACATCGGTTCAGTAGTACTGCTGGCAGCGGTTTGGCATCGGGCGCTCGCTGATGCGGAAGTGTTCGAACTGCATCAGAATCCATGGCAGATTTTCTCGTCTCCGCAACGCAGGATCTATTTCGGAGCAGTCTCTGCGCAACCCACTGGTGGGTTTTTCAATTCTGGTTTGGCTTCACCTGGTATACTGACTAATCGAGGAAAGTATTAATGCCCACAACTGACGTTTCTATTGGGAACCGAGCCCTTCAGCGTCTTGGCGCGACTCGGATATCCTCGCTGACTCAGGACAATCCAAACGCGCGCAGCATCAACTCCGCGTATGATCCCCTGCGCCAGCGGATTCTGCGCTCCTATAATTGGAACTTTGCGAAGGCCCGGGCGAGCGTCGCCGCAGATGCCACGCAAACGGCATGGGGCGCGCTCAATCGCTATCAAGTGCCGAACGATTTTATCCACCTGATCCGGCCGAGCAATCGCGTGGATTGGACGATCGAAGGACGTTTTATCATCTCGGCCGACGGTTCGCCGCTGCAGTTTATGTACATTTTCGATGAGACGAATACCGCAAACTTCGATCCTCTTTTCTCGGAAGCTTTCGCCTGTTTGCTCGCATACGAGTGCTGCGAGGAGATTACTGGTAGCACGGACAAGCGGCAGTTGCTTCGGGTGGATCTGAAGGATATTATCCAGACGGCCCGCACGATCAATTCGTTCGAGCGCGATGCGGATCTCGCACCGCCGGACGATTGGCTCGTCGCGATGTTACCCGGCAACGATGATACGCCTTCGTAGAAACGGGCCATGGGCCGCGCCTCAGAGATTCAGCCCGCATTCAACGGTGGGGAGGTTTCGCCCCTTCTGCTTGGCCGCCAGGATCTCGAGCAGTATCCGAAATCACTGTTCACCTGTTTTAACGCGCTACCGCTTGTGCAGGGCGGATGGACGCGCCGCCCCGGCTCCTTGTTTTTATGGTACGCGCGTAATAGCGGCGCGAGCAAGGCGCGTATTCTGCCTTTCAAGTATTCGCTGACGCAGGCATACCTGCTTGAGTTTGGCGTCAACTATATCCGGTTCTTTGCGAATCATGGAATATTGACCCAGGCGGCGATTACGATCACGGGTATCACCCAAGCAAATCCCGCGGTGGTGACGTATTCCGGCGCGGTTAATCCGGTAAATGGTGACCGGATCATCATGCAAAACGTCGTCGGGATGACCCAAGTCAACAATTGCGAGTTCATCGTTGCGAGCGTCAACTCGGGAGCGAAGACTTTCCAAATCCAGAACATCAGTGCGGTCGGGATCAACAGCGCTTTGTACGGCGCTTACGTGTCCGGCGGCACGTTCGCCAAGATTATCGAAGTCACAACGACTTTTACGGAGGCTGATCTTCCGACTATCCGGGTCACGCAATCGACCGACACATTGTACATCTTCCATCCGTTGTACGCACCCCAACAGCTTGTGCGCAATACCACGACGAGTTGGACGCTTTCGAAAGTGCCTCTCTCTGACGGACCCTACGCGGACGAGAACGCGACCGCGACAACGCTTACGGCGAGTGCTCTGACGGGCAGCGTAACGATCACAGCGAGTTCAGCCATCGGCATCAATGCCGGAGCAGGCTTCGTTGCAACGGATATCGGACGCATGGTCCGCATTTTTGGCGGTACACCCGCGGTTTGGGGATGGGCGACGATCACCGCCATCGGCAGCACGACATCGGTAATGGCCACGGTCGGAGACCTGCCTTTCGGACTCACAACTGCGACCGCCAACTGGCGGCTTGGGATTTGGAGCAACACGACCGGCTGGCCATCCTGCGGAGCTTTCTATCAAAACCGCCTGTTCATGGCGAATGCGCTTTCGGCGCCTGGCCGACTTGACGGGTCGTATTCATCGAATTACTCGAGCTTCCGGCCGACGGACGGAGATGGTGTCGTTACAGCCTCGCACGCTATCGCCTATGTCTTCAACTCGGACGACGTGCAGAATATTCAGTGGATTCGCACGGACGCGCAAGGAATGCTTGTGGGAACATCCTCGGCCGAATGGCTGGTGACGCCCTCGGCGCAAGGGGGCGCGCTATCGCCAACCAACATCTCTGCGAACAGTTCGACAGCCTACGGTAGTGCGCCGATGGAATCGTTACGTGTCGGCCGTTGCGTATTGTTCCTGCAACGCGGGGCGCGCAAGCTCCGGGAAATGATGTTCTACTGGCAGTATCAGAGTTTTCAGGCGATGGACTTGTCGCTGCTCTCGGAGCACATCACTCGGCCGAGCATCGTCGATGCGGTGGCTCACGCCATGCTGCCGCAGCAGATCGTGTGGTTTGTACGGACAGACGGGGTATTGATCGGTTTCACCTATGAGAAGGATAACAATGTCACCGGCTGGCATCGGCACGAGATCGCTGGGGTTAGTGACGCCCTCGGCACGATCGCTCAAGTAGAAAGCATCGCGACGATTCCTTCACCGGATGGCACGAGCGACGAGACATACCTGATGGTTCAGCGTTATGTGAACGGCGCAAAAGTGCGCTATATCGAGTTGATGACCACGATTTGGCAGGACGGCGATCTACAGGAAGATGCCTTTTACGGGGATGCGGGCTACACGATCGTCAACGGTGTCCCTTCCACTACAGTCACGGGCTTGAATTGGCTCGAGGGTCAAACTGTCGGCGTGTATGGAGATGGTGCGCTGTATCCAGATGCGGTTGTCACCGCCGGGACAGTTACGCTACCCTCTGCGGCAACGATTATTACCGTCGGGCTACAATACAATAGCGACGGTGAGACACTGCCACTCGAGGGCGGCACACCGGACGGTTCATCGCAGGGCAAAATCAAGCGCATTTCCCGAATTGGGTTCTGGTTGATGGACACGCTCGGGCTGAAGTATGGTCCGGATTTTAATACCCTTACCGCGCTGCTCGAGCGGCACTGGGGTTCGCTATTTGGAACGGCGACGCCGCTTTTCACCGGAGTTCGCCGCGAACGGTTCGAAGGAAATTTCGATCGCATCGGGCAGGTTTGCTGGCGCGCGGATACGATGCTGCCAGCGACTGTTCTTTCTGTGATGCCGCAATTTACCGTGTCGGATGAAACTTAATGGCGGCAATTGAACTTATTCCTTTTTCCCGTGAGCACTTGGCGCATCTCGAGCTTGGCGGTCCTGTCGAGGGCGGCGAATACCCACAGCCGACAGCGGCAGTTCTTCAGACGATGGAAGAACAAAATTCGTGGAGCGCGATTGCGGAGGGCTTTCCAATCGCCTGTGGCGGAACGCTGGAGTGCTGGCCCGGACGGCATCTTGCCTGGGCATATATCGGACGGCATGCAGCGCCGCACATCCTGACGGTGACGCGCTATGCGCGACGAGCTCTGGCAGTCGTATCCGGTAGAATAGAGACGACAGTCCGTGCGGACTTCGCCGAGGGTCAGCATTGGGCGCGTATTCTTGGGTTTGAAGTGGAAACCCCTATCCTGCGGGCCTACGGGCCGGCAGGGGAAGACCACATCGGTTATGTTAGGTTTCAACAGGAATAATCATGCCGTTCATGGCCGCTGCTATCCCCTATATCGAAGCCGCTGGCGCGGTTATATCTGCCGTTGGCGCATACAAGGCGGGCCAGGATCAAAAGACCGCAGCGGGTTTCAATGCGCAAGTCAATCTGCAGAACTCGGAGATCGCGACACAGCAGGCGGCGGCTGCTGCGCAACAACAGGATATCGTCAACCGGCAGCGCATCGGGACGATCCTTGCCTCGCAAGGCGCAAGCGGTGGCGCAATGTCCGGCGATGCGCTCGACGTGCTGCGTACCGTCGCGAGCCAGGACGAACTCGCGCGGCAGCAGGCGCTGTACCAGGGGAAGGTGACGGCCCGCGCTGGCGTGAATACCGCGGCGGGGGGCCTTTTCACCGGCAAATTAGCTGCCGATTCCGGAGCGATGTCGGCGGCCGGCGCCCTGCTCAGGGGCGGGGCTCTTGCCTACAAGACGAACGTTGACCTGAATCCTAAGCCT
>VFSW01011004.1_pt1 | contig 12760 bp, 12 predicted proteins | sample 5358111 | NCBI WGS metagenome assembly VFSW01 (sample SAMN11554181, study PRJNA540505) | mine drainage metagenome | isolation source: sediment from site ElyBrook_90M | place: USA: Ely Copper Mine, Vershire, VT | collected 2017 | reverse complement strand
CCCCATCAGATTAGAAGTTGCCGCTCCGACCGGGGTGGGGCCAAATGTGGTGCGCGCGATGGGGCCAAATTAACTTGACATTCCCAGGCACCTGACACTGGGACCGACAGCAGCGCCACCTCATCCACCCAATGCGGCCTACTCAGCCAGAACCAAGGCGCCGCCTCCCGAACCGACCCCGGGCAAAGTCTGCGTACCCGTTGCCGATGGCGAAAAGGCACGGTAGGAGTTCCTTCTTGTGACTACGGGCCAGGACGAACAGATTAATGACCGTGGTAAGAAATACCCCAGGAAGTGCCCCCGTCGCGCCACGTGTTCCGTGCAGTGACGCCAGTAGTAACCGGTTCCGGGTCATGTAGTACTGATAGGTGGGATTAGCGGCGCCACTCCCGTGGCCAACGTCGTGCCGGGCCACCGCCGAAGGTACGACGACGATTCGGAGCCCGTGCTCCTTAACCCGGATTGACCAGTCGGTCTCCTCGTAATAAAGGAAATAGCGCTCGTCGAGCAACCCGACATCGCGCAGTCGGCCAGGCACGACGGCGAGGACGCAGCCGCTCGCACGCCCTGTCGAGTACGGTGACGACGGCAGGCTACTCAGAGGTTCCCCCTCGTGCAGGTGGTAGGCAGTGGCTGACACCAGATTGATGTTGGAACCTCCATACCAAATGCGATTCGACCCGGCGTAGCAGATTGCCGGTGACGCCAAACCGACGCTGACGTCGGCACTCAATATTTCAACTAGTTGGCCAATGCAGTTCGGCTCAAGCGTTGTATCGGGGTTGACGATGATGACAAAACCGGCACCGGCGGAGTCCGCAAGTTCTATCCCAAGGTTATTCGCGCCAGCGTATCCGAGGTTGGTGCCGGTCCGGACGAGCATCACGTCAGCTTGCCCACGTTGCTCCACTATCTCCGCCGTGCCGTCTGAGGAGTTGTTGTCAATCACGATTGTGGTGACTGGTAACACGCTCCTTCGGAGCGAGTCGAGGCAGCCGCCGATGTGCGCACCACTGTTCCACGTGACCACCACGACAACCACTCGAGGCCCCGTAGAGTCACCGTCCCGGTCCAGGACGTCCATCAAGGCGGCTTGCGTGACGTCAATCGTTTCCCCGCGTTCAATCTTCTTCATTCAGTATCCATTTCCCGGCGATCCGTCGAGATCCTTCGATCGATTATTCAATCAGGCCCGCCCGCCCTCGCAACTCAACTGGCACCCCACCTAGGACCCACAGGCCCAGAACGTACAGGCCAACTACGAGTGTGCTGCCAACGAGCAGTCCGACCACATGATTCAGACCCGCCCACATCTGGTCACGCGCCGCGGCTAGTCCCAAGACCATCCCGGCGGCGACAGTCGGGCGCCACAGTGTGAACCAGCGGATGTGCACCCCCGACAAGTGGCGAAACACGAGATACGTGGTGACCAAGGATACGACCTCACTGCCGAGTAATGTCGACGCCGCGCCAATCGGGCCAAAACGCGGTATCAACACGAGGTTGACGGCGATGTTGACGGCGAGGGCACCTAAGCCGACCAGCAAGAGGGGGCGATACCGGTCGATAGCCACACTCGTGTAACCCAAAGTGACTTGCAGGAAGGACACCGGGAGGGTAACGGCGAGAATCGCCAGAGGCACCGTCGAAGGGAGGAAATGGGCTCCGGCCAGGACCAGCACTATGTCACGACTTAACACGATGCCCCCCACAGCGAGCGGCGCGCCGATGCAGAAAAGTATGTAGGTCGCCCGGTTGACAAGATGAGCGACTTCTTCGGCATCAGCGTTGACCAATGACGGCACCAACGACTGCATCAAGAAGCTGGGTACCGACCCGAGAACGTTGACAACATTGAACGCCACGCTGTAGTAACCGAGTTGCGTGGACGTCGTAAGCACCGAGAGCAGGATGCTGTCGGCCCAGGAATAGACGTTGCCGATGAGTTGAATGACCCCAAGCGGGAACGCGCCGGCGAGGCCGCGCCACCACGCCCGAAGGTCCATGACCCACCGGAACGGAACCAGCCGGCGAGCGGCGACTAGGAAAACTGCCGCCATCACTAGGTCAGCGCCCACGTAGGCGCAGACGTAGCCGAGGTAGGAACCTCGAACTAACACGACGGCAATGACTCCGGCGAGATAGAGCAACCGGTTGGCCAGGTTGAACCACGCCAGTACCTCCCCACGAACAGCAGCCGCAAAAGCAGTGCCCGCCGTGGTCTGAACCGTTGTGAGAAGTACGTCCAACGACATCACTGCCATGGCCACCTTAAATTGACCGCCCTGGTTTGGATAGAGCAAGTGGGCCGTACCGAGGATGATCGGTATCGCCATGATCGACAGCACCACCCGCGACGACATCGCCGTGCCCAGGACGGCGCGCTTGTCCGCGTCCGCCCGTGACAGCTCGCGGGTGGTCATCGCCGTGATCCCAAGATCGGCGATGAGCGAGAAGAGGTTGACGTATGTCAGGACGAGGGCGAACAGTCCATACTGCGCCGATCCGAGCTCATGAGTGGTGATCCGAAGGATCCCGACCGCGATTAGGGCGACGACGAGGTTGCCGACACTCCGGCTCGAGGTGCTTAGTACGATCCTGCCTCGATCGCTCAGCCTGTCGATTCTTGACATCAGACGGTCCTAGCGAGGGTCAACGACGTTCTAGTCACGGTGACCGCCTTCCGACGACAGGAACTTAGATTATCCCGAAACTGGATGTGACTTGCTCCCCGATCCCGGTGGCAATCCCTCGACAATAGACCGATAAAGTTCGAAGGTCCGTTCGGAAATCGCGGGCCACTTGCAGCCTTCGGCAAATACGTGTCCCACTGCTCCCCGCCGGTGAAGTCCCTCGTCGCTCTCGTCGAAGAACCGGTCCAAGGCTCGGTCGAGGCCACCGGCCACGTTGGGGCTGTAATAGTAGCCGGACTCGTCTGGTAGGTCCTGGAGCGCGCCGAGTCGGGGGGCGATGACCGGCCGTGATAACGACAGCGCGAGTAGCGCCGAACTACTGGTGGTGGTGGCTCGAAAAGGAAGGCAGACCGCGTCGCACGCGGAAATATAGATGGCGACCTCATCGTCGGGTACGAACTCGAGGTGCAGAATTATAGAGGTGTCGCCCGATGCCGCCACTTCGATTTTGGCCTTAAGGGTGGGGTCCGGACACGACCCAGCGATCAATAGCGTCCCGGCCTTCGGCGCGCCGGACCAGGCGGCAATGAGCTCGGGCACGCCCTTGTAAGTCCGGACGAGTCCGAAGAAGAGCACCACCCGACCGGTTACGGGGAGTGCAAGGGCGCGTCTCGCTGCACTCACGTCCAGCATTTCTCCGTAGTGCCCTATGTAGCTTCCCTGAGGAATAACCACTACGCGGTCAGTTGGGATGTGCTTCTCCTCCAGCGTCGAAATGACCACCGCGGAGTGCACGATCACGCCCGAGGCCGCCGATGCCAACGCCCGAATCACCCGAAGATCATCGTCAGTCTGTGGCTCGTGCGGAAGGACATTGTGTACGGTCCAGACCAATTGGTAGCCAAGCAGTTTTAGCCAACGAATAGCGAATCGGCACAACAATCCGGACAGGCGCGCCCTGCCGGGAATCTTCAGGCGTATGTCCCATGCCAACCAGTGCACGTGAGCCAAGCGTGAGCCGCGAAAGGCCAACCATGCCGCGAGCGGAAAGAACTGTGCGACGCCGACCCATGGGCGACGTCGCCAATAGCGCACCTCTAAAACATCCGAGTGTTGCGTTCGCATCGGACCATAGAGACACTCTTGGTACGGATTCGAGTCGAAAGGCATAACGAAGACCAAGAGGCGATTGTGTAGTCGCGAGGAGTGCACTGGCGTTAATGGTAGTTGCGGACCTCCATGCCCGACGATGTATCGCGGTGCGTTCAACGACGCCCAGAGGTCCTGCCGATGATTAACGTATGTCTACGTCACGATTGCGGCATCGGACGAACGGAAACAGTGGGCACTCTCATGTGGCGAAGCGAGAAAGGTCACGTCACTTAAACGCCGTTGCGTAAACGTGTTCGATCATCGGTCCAACTCGTTCGGTCGAGAATCTCTCGATGAAGCGCTCCCGACCAGCCACCCCCATGGCCTCGTTCAATTTCGGGTCGTCCAGGAGCGATTCGATAGCGTCAGCCAATGCACCTGGATGGTTGGGGCGGACAAGAAGTCCCGTGACCCCGTGATCAACAATGTCTGTCAGACCCCCGATCCGGCTCGCCACCACTGCCCGGCCACTCGCCATCGCTTCGAGGGCAACCGTCGGGCACGGTTCCTCCCAGATTGAAGGAACGACTACCATCCGGGACGAACGGTAGGCGGCATTGATATCTGACCCTTCAAGGCGACATGAGTTGGTGACGAAAGGGGCCTCGCTAACGTCGTCGCCTCCCACATGTCTGAGTGTCACTTCGTGTCCCCGAGCAATTAGCAAACGGTGCGCCTCTGAAACCACAAAAAAGCCCTTTGCTTCATTCGACGGTCCGACGTAGAGGACGGGTCCATCCTTGGGGGTCGCAGTTGGGAGGTCAGCTGGTAAGTCGAGAAAGTTCGGGACTACCTCTATCGGTTGCGAAATACCTCGCGCTCTGTGTATGTCCGCAACCGCGTTCGACACCGCGAGGTAAGTAGAACTCTTCGGTCGCCCAAAGCGCAATCCGATGCCCAAAGCGACTCGTTTCGGCGTCGGCTGGTCCGAGCCTTTGCAGTACGCGCATCGAGGTCCAGCGGTGTGGCTACAGAGCCCCCCACCGTTTAGCAATGTGCGCATCGGACAGAGCAGTCCGTAGTCGTGGAGAGTCACAACGAGCGGCATTGACATGTGGCTTGCCGTGCGAGACGCAGAACTGGAGCACCAACCGTGCGCATGAATGATCTCCGAACCCGAGTCCCGAACGGCGGACTCGATCACGCTTCCGAGGATTGGGTCCGGCCACGGCGGTGGGAGACCCCTGGACTTATTACGGAAGAGAGCAGGAACACGGCCCAGCAAAGTCGAGGCCGGAATCACCTCCCACGACTCGCTCTGCCCCCCGTCCACTGCCACTACCGTTGGAATGTGCCCGGCGAAATGGAGGTACCTGGCAAGGCGCTGGACGTGCGATTCGAGGCCGCCTGGCGTCGGTGGATACCCGTCAGACACCAGCAAAACTCGCATCTACCTCCTCGGCCGTTGTGCACTGCCAGAGTACCTGACCAACTCGGACCCCCTGTTCCCTTGACACTACCGGTGGGCTGGGCAACTGGATGGCGCCTCGCAAGTCAAGTGTGCGGCCCGGCAGAGTGCACGTATCATTTGCTCAATGCCACGATTGGACTTGTGCTTGACGAGGACTGACTTCGAGTGACGCAGTCTCTGCTGGATTCCGGCCACTGATGGCGCTGCCTAGAGTCGTATATTGGAACAGCCAACCAAGCCCCTATGCAGTTGAGAGGTTCAACGCTGTTGCCGCCAGCGGGAATGTGCGCTTAGAGGCGTGGTTCGACAAGGAGCGGGATTCGGATCGCAGCTGGATTGTGGATCCCAGTCAGTGGGAGTTTCCTGCCAGGTATCTCCCTACGACTCGTATCGGAACATTAGTCGTACCGTTCCCGGATAAGGAGTTATTGCGTACTAGACCGGACGTGTTGGTCACCGCGATGGACCGTCGAGCGGGCGCGATTGCTGCAATCGCCGGTCGGTCGTTCAGCCGCAGGGTCACGTCACGAACGCTGCCGGTGTTCGAAACCTGGGTCAAGAAGACAATTATCTCCGAGACGGCAAATCGGTTCCTCTACCGCGCTATCGATGGAGCCAAGGTGTCGGGTGCGGACGCGGCGGCGATGGCGCATCGATATGGCCTGCCAATGGACAGGATGTGGAAAGTCACGCAATCTATTGACCTCGACCTTTACCGGCAGGCCCGGGGCATCTCCAATGCCGACCGGAACCAACGGAGGCGCGAGTTAGGTCTGGAAGGCTGTGTCTTCGTCTACGTTGGTCGTCTAGACCACAGCAAGGGCCTGAAATTCCTGATGAGGGCCTTCCGCACTATCGAGGAGGAAGGAGTAAATGCGTCACTCCTGGTCCTGGGCGACGGCCCCCACGAGTCGGAAATCCGAGCCATGGCGTGGGGGCTACGTCACATCTACTTCGCCGGTTTCGTCCAGGCCGAGGACATTCCACCGTGGTACGCCATGGCTGACGTCTTCGTCTTTCCCACCTTGGGCGATCCAAACGGCCTCGTGGTAGAGGAAGCTATGGCTGCCGGGCTTCCTGTGATTTCCACCGCCAACGCCGGCGACATCCGCTTCCGTATTGAAGACGGCGTGACAGGGTTCGTCGTCCCAGCCTTTGACTCGGAGTCCTTCGCCGAAAAGATGCGAATACTGGCTTCAGCGCCGCAGTTGCGGAGTTCGATGAGCATTGCCGCCAGTGAAGTCGCCAGTAATTTCTCCCTCAATCACTACGCGCACGACTTCGACGCATTCATCGAGGGTGTCCTTGCGATGCCAGCGCGCCGAAATCCAAGTGCGCTCGCCGCACGGGCGCTCGGTAACGGATTGCTACGCATCGCGACTCCGATCTAGGACACCGGGTGTGACCTGCATTGGTGAACTAGCGGTATCCGCCGAAAGTCGAGGCATCGCAGAGTCCATAGATCGTCGGTCCGGAGATTCGCCGACCTCGACCGCCAAGTCGCCGTGCTAAACCCGGACCCGCCATGGGCACGGCAGAGGGGACCTATTATCGACGAATTAAACGCGGGATTGTGCCGTCCTGCGCTCAACAGTGACTGATCCAATGCGCCGCAATACCGCTTCGCATCGAAGTTGAGGTCGCATCCTCAAACCTATCGGCACTCCTACGACTACGACGTCTGCGCTCACAACTCCCGTGGGATACTGGTTCCGGCGTTCTCCGTTACCATCTTCATCTGCGATCTATGCAGTTCCCGATGCTCGCCATACGACATCCTCGGATTCGTTGCATTGCCTGTACGAATCGACCGCCGTACCCTACAACTTGCAGGCTGGGCGGAAGAGAATCGCCAAGGACTACCGAATCACTAGGGAGTGCGAGTGGTGCCAATCAGCCGCGGTCTTCGCAGCGATTGTGGCGCACTCAGACGTGGTTGTTATCACGATGTGGCGGAAAAAGGTGATGATGGCCTCGCTCGTGAGCGACAGGGTCGACAACGGTCCCCCCACCTGGATGCTTGGCAGAAACGACGTGGCAGTGGGCGTAGGCGCACATTTCGGCAATTGTGATCAACGTGTCGCCCCCAGGTCGTACAAATTGTGATTGTCCGAGAGGGTGTTGGCCTGTGCTCGAATCATGACTTATAACTTTCGGGACCTCCGCAAATTGTCAGCGACGCGCGGCGATGGTTCACCGCAGTGGCGCCAAATGTAGCCACCGATCTGTCCACCGAAGCGATGAGGGTGATTCCATGGGGTGGGCCGTGCGGGCGCTAGGCGTCAGGGCATCACCAACTAGAAGGAGGTCGCACGATGCTGCCTGGGGCACTTCATGACGTGCATGCCTTCACGTTTTCCAGGGGTGAATTGCCCGACAAGATGACCGTGGCCCCTTTTCCGGGATCATTCGCTTCGACCCGCGACGGTTGACGTGAGCCACCGGATGCGTCGGTGGGTAACGTCGCCGAATGTCGCCTCAAGAAAGCTCGCTGATGGCCAAGCGATGCCCGCCGCGTAGCGTGCAGCATTCCAAGTTGGGAGCCGGCACATCTGGCTGATCACCTTGCGACGCGACGCGAACCCCGGTGGAATGAGCATCCTCAATCTACCGGAGTGGGGAACGTCCGGAATGCCGCCCCTGAGGTCTTCGAGTAATCCGGTGGGTAGGGTCTCAGTCGGCAGTGCACTCAGTATCCAGGCTAAGAAACCGGTCAACCATGACCGCTCTGCTCGCTCGAGGACGTCGGCAGGTTCCGAAGCGCGCGCGCAAACGAGGACGTCTCGCCACGCCATGAGTGTCTCGCCGGGGCGGTTCTTGTCACTGACCACGTGCAGGGCCGAGATGAGGAGATTGTCCGCCGGCGATACACACGGGAGGGAACCCCCTCCCGGTACTGCAATCGATGTACTCCGAGCCAATAAGTCGGCGAACGTCAGATGCGACCCCCACAACCACGGGGGTATCCGATGGTGGACGTCGATGGACCCACCATCGTGGCTCCTCAGATTAACTGCCTCGCGGCACAGGTCGCCGAGCGCTGGCCGTGGAACCAAATCCCTCGTCTCCTCCCGATAGCCCGACCGAGCGAGGAGTTGTTGGACGTAGCCAAACTGCTCGGTGGCCACCAGGATGTCGATATCGGAATATGGCCGCTCGGAGATTCGGGAAGCGAGCGACGCGATCCCCGGACCCTTCGTGACGACGAAATCGATACCGTCGTCAACGAGCACTCGGAGATCGGTGGCCGCCCTGCCGCTGGCGAGGCAACTCAACTCGGTCCAGGCGAAGACCGCATTCTGCAAACTCCGGAGTACGTGGTCGGGGGGAAGGATGCCCAGGTCGCGGAGCATGCGCTGCGCGACCGTGGCGAGCCGTTGGTCGACTAGGACCTGCAATTCGGCGTCCCAGTCGATGCGGTCGGCGTCGAAATCGGGGGTAGCGAAGTCGTAGAGCAAAGTGGCCCACGCGAGGGGTCCAAGCTCCGGCAGCCGCAGGCGAGGAAGGCGCCGCGCGCTCATGATCGAACTGAGTTTCGCATTGCGTCTTGGTAAATAGAGATCGTCCGCTGAACAATCTCGCCCCACGACGGGACACCCCGACCCACCGATGGGTCGCTACGAGAAGCCCGTGCCCTCTCGATCGCCGCCGCCAACTCAACTGCGGGGATATCAGGGGAGACAAGGGTTACCCGGCCTCCCACGTTGGAGGCGACTTCTCGATGGGCCGCGATGTCGGAAGCAACGACGGCGGATCCCGCCGCCACAGCCTCCGCTAATACCATTCCGTAGGACTCGTGCCGCGACATGCAGACAGTCACTGACGCGGTACGCTGCCAGCGCCGTAGAACGCCCGAATCGACTCGACCGGTGAAGATAGCCCTATTTGGTCCTCCGACCTCCAGCGCGAGACGTTCGAGGTCGGAGCGTACCGAACCATCTCCAACAATGACCAGTTGCACTTCTTCTGGAAGATGACTTGTCGACCGCAACACTCGATCTACTTGTTTGTAAGCCTCAAGTCGTCCGACCACCAGTACGACTGCGCGACCGTGCGGAAGAGGAACTGCCGCCTCGATGGCGTCGCGGTCGACACCATTTGGTATCACCGAGATGCGCGATTGAGCCTGCGGATAGTCCCTAGCCAAGAGCTGTGCTTCCGCTAGTGAAACGCAAATCACGGAATTCGCCCTTCGAAAGATCTTCTTAGCGAGCGGGTCATAGACGACGTGCGCAACCTTGGCCATCGAGGTGTGACCCACGCCGTGATAGTGGGGAGTGAAAATGAAGGGGCCCGACGTCAGGACGGCGGCCGCCAGGGCGGGCGCACCGTGGAAGCTATGTGCGTGGACGATGTCAAACTTTGTGCGAGCCTGCCTGAGTGCTCGTGCGAGCGAGGGCGCTACTTCGAAGTGGGTACTTCGGGTGCCATCGCGGAACCGTCGAATCTCGATGCCACTCTCAATCGAAGTTGTGCCTCCGGAAGGATCATCACGGCGAACTTGCGTGAACACGCATACTTCGTGGCCCCGCTCGCTCAGTCCACGCGCGAGCTCAGCGACGTGGACCTCGACTCCTCCAATGCGCGGCGGGAAGCTGGGTGTAACCAGGGCGACGGTGCATCGACTTTGGTTCATCACGCTCATTTCTAAGTTGTGCATGTCCCGCCACGCCACATTATCTTGTCGTCCATTCCTCGACGCCCGCGCACTTGGAACCCGCACTGGCACGGTGGACGGGAAGCGAACCGTGTCCGGAACGTAACTCGGACACTTACTGGACGTTGATCTGATGGATTATCCAACTGAAGGGGGGAGGAGATCGTCTCGGGAGGTGACATCGAGTTGAAGGTTGCTCAAGCGTGGCCCGCCGAAGACTACTCTCCGCGAAGGATTCACTCGGGGCCCTCAACCCTTCGAAATGCACTTGACTTGTCACCCCCAGCCCGATCGATGAGATCGATTGATCCTTGGTCGCAGTGACTTGGACGAATCTCAATTTTGGTGGGTGTCATCGCCCATAGTCCACCGGCCTGGCCGCCAACGCACACCCGTGTCAGCCGCATGTCGAGCCCGGCCTACGTGTTCGCTGATTCGCCGTGAGATGTGTTGCCACCATTACCTTTCGGCGAATAGTGCGGAGGGCGTAATGATGCATCCGTCGTGTGATGAATCTCTGCCCACAACACCTCCACTTTCGTGGCGGTGGACACGGCAAAAATCAAGGCGGTGCGCGTCGAGCGCTATCGCCAGGACCACCAGTACAGTCAGCGAATCCCCCACGGCAGAGATCTCGTAGCGCACCCAAGGTATAGCGACCACGGTAACGAGGACGTCATCGTTCTTCGGAACGACGGTTGCAATGTTTCGATTCTTCGAGAATGGATCGATTAATGCCCTTAACCAGTGATCGCAATTGTCAAGACGAGTTACATACCCACGAGCACGAGAAGATGAACTGGACCTTCCGCCTCAGGGCCGTGATGAGCTATCGACAGACCAGCTTCACTACCGTCACGGCCTTCGCATTGGGAATCTGAAGGCGAAGGCTTGAATGATAATCGGAGCGGCATTGACGGGAAAGTGGCGGTCGTTGCGAAATCTCGACTGAAAATACTCATGACCTCATCCGCCCACGTGTATGACCAGTGAGCGGCAATAGTCGTCTGACGACACGAACGGTGCAACCGTGGTGAAAGTGGCGTCGCGGTTGAACGAATGCATTGCCTTACTCCGCCGCTGGGTGAAACAGAGGAATCGCCTAGGTGCTTACTTCAGAGCGGCGGCCAATGCGGACCACGCCAACTTTGGCGACCCATCAGCATTTAGCAATCCGAAGTAGCCCGTCCCAGCGCTGTCTTGATAGGTATAGAGGAACAGTTTGCCGATCCACGGTGTGTTTTGAGCATTCCGGACCGCTTGCGTTACCTCTTCGGCCTGAGCCGTCGTACCTACTCCGCGAGGTCCCGCTGAGGGAGCACCCACTTCGGTAATCCAAATCTGTTTTGCCGAGTCACCGTTGGACGTCATCACGCTACGAATCGAGGGGCTGGTCTGGTTCATTTGCGACCACCCCGACCACGACTCGTAGGTGTTCGGCAGCGCTTGAGAACTGTATGCGTGGTAGCCGACCGCGTCGAAACTACCCTGCGCACCATCGGCGTACATATCCTGTAAGAAGTTGATCGGAGCGATGTTGACCCCGTTGTTGGAAGTAGGGGCAAGGCCACCAGTAATCACTTTCGCGTTTGGCGCTACCGCTTTAATGGCGGCATAGGAGTCCCGAAGCATGGCCGTATAGAGACTGGGATTCGGCGCAGGGTACCAAAAGTTAGGTATGTTGGGCTCGTTCCAGATTTCATAAGCGCTCACGCCCATGGTTGTATAACGAGCCGCGACCTCGCCAGCAAAAGCCGCATAGGCGGACGCCGAGGCGGGTTCACCGAACTGGGTTCCCGTAGCGCCAGGGCGCCGCGCCCACTCTGGGGTGTAGTCAATGATCAATTCGGGCTTCATCCCAACCGCGATAATGGATTTTACCGCTTGGTCAAGCCCGGACCAGTCGAAAGACGAGGGACCGGCAGCCTGAATGGTATTCCAACTGGCATCAATCCGAACCCATTGCAAACCGATGTTGTGTAGATTCGCCATCTCTGTCGCCTGCTGGCTCGCCGATAGACCCCAATCCGCCACGGTCATACCAATGTTTGCTCCCGGAATTGCCCCCGTCGCGGTCGCGGGTCCCACCTTGGTCGAAGAGTTAGAAGCCAAGGTTGTCTTAAGATCGGGCGATGGTTGGAGCAATCGCTCCGTGAGGACAGTCGAGTACCTCACTGAAGTCAATATCGCCCCCTCGGAGTTGATTCGAGAGTTGAGCGATTGACCCGAGACGGACCAACCGCTAGCCCGGTTTGTGCTGGGGGTGGCGATGTGGGTATGCATACTCTGGACCGACGGTTGCAACGTCGCGGCATTGGCGGCAAAACCAAAGTACGAGAACGCTAGCGAACCCACGACAAATAGGGCGAGCAACTTAGGAAGTCGTCCAACCGTCTTCCACTGATTATTGAAGGACGCTAACTTTGACATGATAATTCAGGGTCGCATCACCACCTCACAAGGGTCCCTACTGTTTCTCAACAACTTCCCAAACGGGAAGATTTGTCAAGCCCCTTAATCTCAGGACCTGACGGACTGCGTTCGAGTCACGGGGAGGCTGCGAGGATCGGAAGATTCGTGTCAAGAAGCGAGAACGACAGGTGAGCGCTGATTGATACTTGACAAAATGGCAAAGTTGCTCGCGTCACCATTGAAACCGCCGACTTATCTGGTGGCGACGAGAAGATCCAATAGAATTGGGCCTTAGTAGTATTGCGCCCGCGTCAATCACCAAATGCGGAACTCTTCTCTTGTTGAAAGGTCAGTGTCGAACTCTATTCCTGTGTTGAATGAGTGCAGGATTCTGACATCTTGAAATTATCCTGACCTTGATTCGGCGCAAAGACCGACTGACTGTGGCGAAGGTTGAGATTGAAGTGCCATTGCGACGCGCGTCCCTATTTTTGA
>VFSW01011003.1_pt1 | contig 12760 bp, 15 predicted proteins | sample 5358111 | NCBI WGS metagenome assembly VFSW01 (sample SAMN11554181, study PRJNA540505) | mine drainage metagenome | isolation source: sediment from site ElyBrook_90M | place: USA: Ely Copper Mine, Vershire, VT | collected 2017 | reverse complement strand
GGGGAAACGAGACGCTCCGGCGGCTATGCGCAATTACTTAGGGCGCCGTGTTTAGACCGCGCGCCGCGGGGCGGGCGACTCGCCCCGCGGTCTCAGCCGGATGCCGTCCGGCGCCTCGACGGTCCGTCCGGATAGACTGAGGTGCTGGAGGATGCGGTTGAGCCCCGCGAGCGATATCCGGTGGCCGCGACGCTCCAGTTCTTCCAGGAGAATTCGCCGTCGAACCGGGGAGGAGGACGCGCCGAGGATCTCGATCACCGGGTCCACCAGTCCCGGAGGGATGCCCGCGACGCCACGGCCGGCCGGTACGGTCATGGCTCCGCACGAGGCGCGCATCGGGATATAACGCCGGACCGCCCCGGTACGTGCGCGAACGATATGGGGCCTTACCCGTTCGGTGCGCAGTGTACGCTGGCCTGAACCTAGCGACGGTCGTCCTGGCCTTCCTGATCGTCATCGTGGAGATGACGGAGGTGGTCGCGCTGATCTTTGCCCTCCAAGGAGAAACGGGAACCCTGCGCCACGGCGCCGCCGGGGCGATCGCCGGGGTGACGGTGATCGGCGCGATCACGGTGGTGGCGGGCGCGCTCATTCTCGCGATACCCTCCCAGTACCTCCTGGTCGGCTCGGGGATCGTGCTCGTCGCCTTCGGGATCTTCCTGTTCCGGAGCACGCTGCGCTCGTACCGGCGGGCGCGCGCACCGCCCCCGGCGGGGACCGTCGCGGCCTCGCCCGCCAACGCACGCACCCTACAGTTCAGCGGCGGGTTCACGGTCGGCGCCGTGGAGACGACCGAGGCCGCGATCGTGCTGCTCCCGATCGCCGCCACCGGTCAGGGATCGTCCGCGGTCCTCGGCGCGGCGCTCGCCGGCGTCCTCCTGATCGGCCTCGCCGTCGTGCTCCACGAACGGATCCGCCGGATCAAGGTTCCCTGGCTCAAGCTGGGAGCGACCTCGCTCCTCTTTGCGTTCGCCACGTTCTGGCTGGGAGAAGCGGCGCGGGTCCCGTGGCCGTGGGGCGACGCCATGCTGATCCCGCTGTTCTTGGCGGCGCTCGTGCTCGTACGCGCTACCCTCGAGATCTTCCTGCGCTCGGATGACCTGCGAGCGCGCGGGAGCCCGGCCGCTTGAGCGCGGGCTCGGGCAAAGGATGAAATCGGTTGGGAGGGGTAGCCCTCCTCGGTGCATCTCTATCTCATTCGCCACGGGCCAGCGGCCCCGAAGGACCCGCACCGGTGGCCGGACGATGCGGCGCGCCCGCTGACGTCACCGGGAGTGCGCAAGACCCGACGGGCCGGGGTCGGGTTCGCTCGCGAGGTCCCCCATCTCGATCGGATCGTCTCGAGCCCCGCCCGCCGCACGCATCAGACGGCGAAGCTGTTCAGCGCGGCGTTCGACGCTCCCCCGCCGATCGAGCTCTGGTCGGAGCTCGGCCCGGGCGCACCGCCCGGACCGATCCTCGAGCACCTTCGACGCACCGTCCGGACCCCCCGCGCCGAGATCATGCTCGTCGGCCACCAGCCGGGGCTCGAGCAGCTGATCGGTCTCGCGCTTACGGGCGACAGCGTTCCCCTCAGCCGGTTCTCCAAGGCCGGCGCCGCGGCCCTCGAGTTCTCGCGGGCGATCCGGCCCGGGGCCGCCCGATTGGAGTGGATGGTCACTCGGAGCCAGCTCTCCGCGATCGGGAGGTAGCGGGGACGGGCGTTCGCCGCTTCTTCTCCGGCGGTGCCTCGAAGAGCGGGCGCACGATCTCGGCAACGTCCCGGTGCACCTGATCCGGGCGGCGGTTCGCATCGATGACGCGGAACCCGTACGGTTCCTCCATCCACCCGAACTCGTGCCTCAGGCGCGTCTGGTACTCGAGGAAGCTCTCGAACCGGTCGGAGGAGATCGACAGATCCATCCCAGACTCCCAGTAGTCGAGGCTGCCGTACTTGGAGATCGCCCGATGCATGAGGATCTCGGGGCGGGCGTCCAGGAAGAGCGTGAGATCGGGGCGCAGGGCGAACGCGTAGAGACGCTGGGCCCACTCGCGCGACGCGCCGCGGACCACGGCCCGGGCCATGAGGGTGTAGATGTACCGGTCGGCGAGGACCGTGCTGCCGGCGGCGAGGGAGGGGAGGATCTTGTTCTCGAGCTGGTCGGCGAAATCCGTGGCGTAGAGGAGCGCGAGGGTCGCCCCGCCGAGCGTATGGCCCTCCTTCGCGCGATCGATCTGTTCGCTCACCAGCGTCGACCGGCGCAGGCCGGTGTCGACCACGGGATGGCCTTCGATCTCCAGCCACTCGCGGAGGATCTCGACCTCGGTCGAGCGGCCGGAGGCGTCCGCTCCCTCGACGACGATGAGCCGACCGGTGAGTGGCTCCTCCGACACGCCGGGCAGTGGGGTGCCGTAGGTCCTATCCCTCATGTTGCAGGGTCTCCCCCGTCGGAAAGTCCTCGAGCAGTGGGCGGAGGTCGAGGCGCAGGTCCATCTGGATCCGTTCCACGGGTCGCCCGGCGTCGATCACCGTGAACGCATCCGTGGCGACCATGCGGTCGTACTCGCGCTTGAGCCGCCCCTGGAACTTCAGGTAGCTCTCGGTGATGTCGTCGGAGAGCCCGAGATCCATCCCCGCCTCGTAGTAGGAGATCTTCAGTCGGGACGCGAGCTTGCGTCGCAGCGTAACCGCGACGGGCACCCGGAAGTAGTAGGTGCGGTCGGGGCTCGGGGCGAAGTCGTAGATGTTCCGGACCCACGCCGAGTCGCACCCTCGCGCCGAATCTCGAACGAACGCCGTGTAGGAGTACCGGTCGCAGACGACGAGGTAGCCGGCGCGCAAGGGAGGCAGGATCTGGCGTTCGAACCGATCGGCGAAGTCGGTCGCGTGGAGCAGCGAGAAGGTGGTCGGGGTGAGCAGGCCCTTCTTCTTGCCCCGGCGGATAATGTTGGAGACGAGCTCGGAGGAGTTCCACTCCGTGTGGAACACCCGGTACCCTTGGGAGGAGAGCCACTTTCCAAGGAGTCGGGCCTGGGTCGATTTGCCGCTGCCGTCCAGCCCTTCGAAGACGAACAATCGCCCCGGGTAGCCGTGCACGTGGCTCGAGGGGTCAGCCATCCTTGATCCGTACCTCAAGGTCGAATTCGCGCTCGATGGGCTTGCGCGCCTTCTCGACCGTCCGAGGTGGAAGGGAGCTACCCGTGGGAGTAGAAAAGGTGACTCCGAGCGTGCGGCCGCCGGGGGCCCTCGTGAACCTCGGCCCCGCGACCACGAGGAGCCCACAGATCTGAAGGATCGCGCCGAGGCGGCGCGCGGTCGACACGTCGCTCGGGCGGAGCACCGGAGCGAGCCCCTTGCGCCACCCCGAGGGGAGGTCGTCCCCGGCGTGCTGCGCGACGATGCTCGCCGCGAGCAGCGTTTCGTGCTGATCGAGCCCGTAGATGGGGTAGTTCTGGATGAGATACGCGGAGTGGTAGGCATGCCTCCAGAGATCGATCGAGGTCCCCGAGTCGTGCATCCACGCGGCCACGGTCAGCGCGAGCCGCTCGCTGGCTCCCCAGTGCTGCTCCTCGGCGAAGAAGTCGAACAGTTGGCCGGCGAGGTTCGCCACGGCTCGTCCCCGATCGAGCGCGAAGGAAAACCGTTCGGAGGCAGCGGTCACCGAGCGAGATGCGAGCTCGATCGCGTCGGTGGGAAGAGCGGCCCCGATCATCTCGAGCGCGAGGCCGTCCCGGATCCCGGTGCCCGTCACCAAGATTTCCGGAGCCCGGGAAGCACGCAGGACCTCCTCCATGATGATCAAGCCGGCGACGATCACGGCCGCGCGATCGCTGCCGACCCCGGGGATCGCGCGGCGCTTCGTGCTCGGCATCACCACCATCAGTTCGAGGAGCGCGTCCAGGTCGTGCGCCCGGATCGGGAAGCCGTGGACGCGCCGAACGGGATGGTCCCGGAGCGCGATCGCGGCCCGCGCGGCCGAGCGGATGGTGCCTCCGATGGCGAACAGGCGACCGCCCGTCCCACCGAACGCGTCGATCGTGGTCCGAAGGGTGTCCCGGACGTAGGTGCGCAGCTCCTCGAGCTCGCGGTCCTTGGGCGGGTCGTGCTCGATATGCCGCTGCGTCACCCGGAGGACTCCGAGCGGCAGGCTGACCGAGTTCGCGATCTGGGCCGCACGCGTCTGGATCAGTTGCAGCGAGCCGCCTCCGAGGTCGCAGATGAGATCGTCCGAGAGCCCCCACGCGCTCGCCACACCGAGGTAGCCGTAGCGCGCTTCCTCGCTGCCGCTGAGGACGCGCAGGAGGATCCCGGTCGCACGCTGCACCGCGGAGATGAACTCGCCCGCGTTCGGCGCGTCGCGCACCGCGCTCGTGGTGACGGCGAGGGTCTTCGATACGCCGAGGTACTCGAGCGTGCCCGCGAACCGCTCCATCGCGGCGATCCCACGCTCGATCGCCTCGGAGGCGAGCCGGCCGTCCGCCGCGAGATCGGCGCCGAGGCGGGGCACCTCCTTCGCCTCGTAGATCGGACGGACCGCCCCGGTGGGCGCGGCATCGAAGACGACGAGCCGCGCGGTGTTCGACCCGATGTCGCTCACTCCGATCGATTGGGAGAACCGCCCCCCCGGCCCGGTTTCGCTGCGGTGGAGCGTGGCGCTCGGGGTTCGGCCCACGATAGTTCCGTACGCTTCCCCTCAATAAGAATCATCGTGCCCAGGGGTCCCTGGCCCGTGTACGCCTTACTCCCCGGCACGGTGCGTCCCGGTGAGGCGACGGGTTCCGTCTTCCTCGGCCCCGGAGCGGTCCATCAACATGACCAAGCCCCTCACGTCATCGTTCTCGCCGACCACGCTCGCGCGGTACGTCCGCGAGTGTCTCACGACCGCCATCGCGGCGACCGACCGGGTGATCCAGCGGCCGCATCCGACCGCGGAGGACCTGCACGATCTTCACCGTAATCTCCGCCGCCTCCGCACGCTCACGGGCGTGGCGGCGCGCGTCGGTCGGCGCGCGGGCCGACGTGCCTGGCCCGCTCTGGATGGTCGGCTCCGCCGAGCGACCCAGCTCGTCGGGGAGGTGCGGGACCTCGATGTTGCACTGACGCTGGTGGATCGGTTCTTGGGCGGATCGCCGCCCTCCGAGTCGAACGAGGATTCTGCGCTGTGGACGCTGCGTCGCCGCCTTCGGGACGATACTCGAACGGGCCGCGAGCTCCTGCGAGCCACCCTGCGAGCGGAACGCCAGGGGGGGCTCTTCGAGGAAGTGGCCGTCGCGCTGGGAGGCTCGATCACCGCCCCGACCACGGAGGCGATCGCCCGTGGGCTCGAGGAGGAGCGGCGGCTCCTCGAGCGATCGGCACGTCGGGCACGGAAGCTATCGATGCGTCGGCCCAGTCCGGAACGGCTCCACGAGGTTCGGGTGCGCGTGCGCCGGTGGCGCTACCTGTCCGATCTCCAAGACGCGCTGCAGGGAACCCCGTCCTCCACGTTCCCTCGCCGTCTGGCGTCGATCCAGCGCCGCCTCGGTGAGCTCCACGATCGCGACGTGCTCGCCCAGCAGCTCGATGCGCTCGACCCGAATCACCGGCGCGAGCCATGGGCCCGTGCGTTCCACGAGGAGCATCGTCGGATGCGGCACGAGCTCATCCGCGAGCTCAAGGGGCTCCACCTCCGCCACCATCGAACCGTCCGCGGGGTCTCCGACCGTCCCGCCCCCACGGGCTCCCAGCCCCGAGCTCGGCATCGCCCCGCGACGCGACGGACGAACGCTCGGCACCGATAGGGACATAGCGCCGGGCCCGATGCGAACGCTCGTGGTCGCACTCCCGGCTCCCGCGACGACGGACTCATGGGCGGAGTTACGCATCGCCTTAGGGGAGACGGGAGCGATCGGGGCCACCGTACGCCAACTGGCGCAGAGACTGGAGGTCGACGCTCCGGCGGTCGAGAAGGGGCTCGACCGGCTTGCGGCGCGCGGCGAGGTCGTGCGAATGGGGCGTGGTCTATGGATGCTGAGCGACTACGAGACCCTCGAGCGCCGGCCGGATTTCGAGGATGCGGCCGGGTTCCGCGAGCGCTTCGAGCACGAGGACGGGATCGCTCTCGGCACCTACGACGGTCCGATCACCTTCCGACCCAACGATCAGTTGCCGGTCCATCGCTGGTGGCCGTACGTCCAGGGCTACTCGGCGGAGTTCGTGCGCACGGTGATCGACCAGGCCGGGCTATCCTCCCCCGCGACCGTGCTCGATCCGTTCTCGGGAAGCGGGACGACGCTCATCGAGGCGCGCCGGGCCGGAGCCCGCGCTATCGGGTTCGAGCTACTCGCGCCGGCGGCGCTCGCGGCGCGCGTGAAGGGCCGTCTCGAACTCGATCGCTCGGCGCTCGAGCGCGCCGGGCGGCGGGTGCTCGCGCGTGCGCGCCGATCGGCTCCCGGAGCCCCCCCGTTCCTCCGCGAGACCCGACGACAGTTCGACCCCGATGTCTTGAACGAACTCACCCGGCTGCGCGATGCCCTTCCCGAGTCGACCCGGCCCGAGGACGAGGCGGTCCGCCTCGCCTTCGGCCGGATCCTCATCCCGTCCAGCCACCTGCGACGTTCCCCGTGCTTGGGGTACGGACCGGCGGGACCTGCCGGCCCATCCCCGTTCGATCGGTTCCGCACCGCGATCGCCGAGATGCGGTCCGATCTCGAGGCGCTGGCCCCCGAGCGTGCGCGCTGGGGTCCGTCGATCGAGGTCGAGCGACGCGACGCCCGAACGATGGAGCTGCCGGCGGGATCGGTGGATCTTGCCCTCACGAGCCCACCCTACGTGAACGGGATGGACTACGTCATGAACTACAAGATCGACCTCGCGTGGCTGGGCTACGCCTCCTCGTACGCCGATCTCGCGAGGCTGCGTCGGGAGGAAGTCGCCTGCGACAACCTGCCCCGTGCGGAAACGCGAGCGTACCGGACCACGCACGATGCTCCGGACCCCTGGCTTCCCGAGATCCTCGAGCGGATCCGGGAGCGGACGGCGCGCAAGGGATCCTACCGGCGCGACGACATGCACGGGATCGTCCACCGCTACTTCCGGGACCTGCTTCCGATCCTATCGGGCGTCTACCGCTCGCTCCGGCCCGGAGGGCGATTCGTCTTAGTCATCGGAGATTCGCTGCTCGCCGGCACCTACGTCCCCGGAGACCTGATCACGGCTCGCCTCGGCGCCTCCGTGGGCTTCCGGATCCGGTCGGTCGATATCGCACGCGAACGCCGCTCCGGCCAGCGGCGCTCCTTCCGCCTGCGCGAATCGATCGTAACGCTCGAGCGGCCGAAGGGCACCTAGCACCTCCTCGGCGAGCCTGCCGGTGGAGGGAAGACTATACGTACCATCGCTCGCGTGTTTTCTCCCCGAGAGGTACCCATGCCCGCGCGCATCCCGGAGCCCCGGTTCATCGAACCCGTCCTCGGAGTCGTCTTCGACCTCGATGGTACCCTCGTGGTGTCCCGTCACGATTTCGGGCGGATGCGCCATGAGGTGATCCGGCTCGCCGAGCGCTACGGGGTCACTCCGGGCCGATTGAGCCCGGAGGAACCGCTTCATCGCATCTTGGAGAGCGCCCGCGACGAACTGCGCTCCTCCGAAACGCCGACCGCCGTCATCCTCCGCTTCGAGGCCGAGTTCCACAAGCTGATCGACGGGATCGAGATGCAAGCGCTCGACCGGACGACGGTGCGTGCGGGAGCCCCGGCCCTCCTCCGGGGACTCCACGAGCGCGGATTCCGGCTGGGCCTGTTGACCCGCAGCTCCGAACCGTTCACCCGTGAAGCTCTCCTCCGGACCCACCTCGACCGGTACTTCCCCTTCACGCGGACGCGCAGCGCGCCGGGACCCGCGAAACCCTCCCCCGAGGCCCTCATCTTCCTACTCTCCGAGATGGGGGTCCCGATCGAACGCGCGCTCTACGTCGGAGACCACCTGATCGATGCGGAGTGCGCGACGCGCGCGGGCGTGCGCTTCTACGCCGTTCTTCCCGATTCGTCCGAGTCGTCGACCATGTCGACCGACCGCTTCTTGGCCGCCGGCGCCTCCGCGATCGCCCCCGATCTCACCGAGCTCGCGCGACAGCTCCAGATCGCGAGCCCGCCCCCCGAGCCCCGGCCCCGCGTCGCGTCGACCGCTCCCGGGTAAGGCCCGGGCTCGGGAGAGCCTACAGGTACCAAGAGTACGCGTGGATCACGGCCCGCTCCGCGGTGGCCCACGCCTCGGGGATCTGGTTCCACCCGTTTCGCAGGTCTCCCACGCAGTATAGCCCCGGGATGACCTCTCCCGATGCGTCGGATAGCACCCGGCAATCCTCGTCGGTCGCGACGAACCCATCGTCGTCGAACCGGGCCCCGAGGGAGCGCGGGATCTGGGAGTTCATGTTGTACCAGCCGAGGGCGCTGAACCCCTTGTCGTACTGTCGGACGGAGCCGTCGGCGAACCGGACGTGGAAGCGATGCTCCCGGATCCCGTCGAACCCCACGATCTCCGAGTCGTGGAGCGAGCTCGGGCGCTCGGCCATCTGACGCTCCAGATCGGCCCGCTCGGCCCCACCGCTTCCTTCGAGGAGGGGGCGGCCGTTCGTGAGGAGCTCCACCGAAGCCGGGCGGAAGTGGAAGAGATCGATCGCGGATCGCACGGCAAACGCGTCGTGACCCAGCACCGCGACCGACCGTTCCGAAAGCGTGTGCCCGTCGCACAGGACGCAGAACTCGACGATCGCCTGATTGGCCCAGGGGAAGATCGGATCGATCTTGCCTCCGACCACGGGCATCCGGTCGACGACCCCCATCGCGAGGATGACGGCCCGGCCCTGGGTGACCCGGCGCTGCTTGAGCCAGTCGAACGCCACCGCGTACGGACCGGCCTCGGTGCGCTCGACGCTCCTGACCTCCGCCGGAGTGAAGTAACCGACCTCCCGGTCGACCTTGCGCACCGCCGCGATCTGGGCATCGAGGAGCTTGTGGCCGGAGATCCCATCGGGAAACCCGGGAATGTTGTCCATGGTCGGCGCGTAGTACGACCGGCTGTACTTCGGTCCCCGATCGAGAAGAGCGGCGGAGTGACCCAAGAGCGCCGCCTTCAATCCCGCTTGCAGGCCCGCGTGGCCCCCGCCCACGATGACCAGGTCGTAGGACTCCTGAAGTCGCGGGAACCCGGGCATCTCGTCCGGGACGAACCCGGTCATGGATTTGATGCCTCGCCGAGCCGAAATCCTTGGGGAGGTGCGCCTCCTCACCCTCCAAATAGCGGAGGTGCCTCGCGGGGGGGATGCCGTTGTGGCACGAGAAGGCCGAAGCCTGGCACGAGATACTTCCCGGCGTTCAGCGCCGCATCCTGGCGCACGGGCCGAGCGCGATGCTCGTCCTCTACCACATCGCACCCGGGAGCGTGTTCCCCCAGCACACCCACCCGCACGCGCAGTACGGCACGGTCCTCGACGGCGGAGGGCTCTTCACGGTCGGCGACGCGTCCTGGAAGATGATCCGCGGCGACGCGTACTACGTTCCCCCCGGCGTCCCCCACGAGTTGCACGCCGACCCCAACCACGCGACCGTCGTGCTCGATGTCTTCGCGCCGGAACGACAGGAGTTCCGGGGAGAGGAGCTCCCTCCCGACGCCTAACCGACGGATCGAAGGATCCCACCGTCCACGGGAAGAACGGCGCCCGTGACGTACGACGATGCATCGCTCGCCAGGAACACGATCACGCGAGCGAGCTCGGCGGGATCGCCGAGCCGACCGAGCGGGATCTCCCGCTCCAGGCGTGCCCGCGCCTCCACGGGCGAGGTCGACTCGCGACGAGCGGTGTCCTCGAAGATCTCCCGGACCCGCTCCGTGTCGATGTACCCGGGGAGGACCCCGTTCACCCGAACCTGTTGGGGTCCGAGCTCGCGCGCGAGGGTGCGCACGAGGCCGAGCAAGGAGATCCGCATCACATTCGACAGCGCGAGGGTCGGGATCGGCTCGCGCATCGTGAGCGATCCCAGGAGCACGATGCGGCCCCCACGGGGGTTGGTGACCATCCGTTCGGCGGCGAGGCGGCTCAAGTAGGCCGGGCTCACCGCGAGCAACTCTGCGGCCCGCTGCCAGTCCGCGTAATCGAGTTCCATAGCGCGTCCGGGCGCAGGTCCCCCCGTCACGTAGACGAGCACGTCCAGCCCGCCGAGATGCTCCGCGGACCCGCCGATCAGTCGCTCCATATCCGCGCGATGGCGCAGATCGGCGACGATCCCATGGACGGGGCCGAACGCGGAGAGCGCCTGGACCGCCCGCGCGAGGCGCTCCGGCTGGGAGGAGTTGATCACCACGCGGGCGCCTTCCTCGAGCAGCGCACGAGCGGCCGCGAATCCGATCCCCTGGCTCGCTCCTGTAACGACGACCCGTTGCCCGGAAAGTCCCAGCTCGATGCTCATCGCCGGCCCCCTACGATTCGAGCGCGAGGACCCGGCTCATGGCGCCGCTCCCGCCCCCGATCTTCAGAGGCCCGACGACGAGCGTGTACACCACCCCTTCGCGCAATCGGTCCAAGTGGTCCAGCGCTTCGATAATCCAGATCCCCTGCGACAGCAGGATCTTGTGGGCCTCGAACTGCGAGTTCGCGTACGGATCGATGGACAGAGTGTCGGTGCCCACGGCCCGGATCCCCCGCTCGACCAGGAACTCCGCGGCGGATACCTCGAGGCCCGGGAAGTCGTACAGGTAGCGCCGGGTCGGCGCGCGCTGCTGGCTCCAGTCCGTGCGCAGCAGGACGAAGGCTGGAGCCGGGCCCTTCGGCCAATGCCGTTCGAGGCTGGCGCGGCGCAGGAGGGTGCCATCGATCTCCGCTCTCAGATCGAGGACGACGGCCGGGCCCACGAGATCCTCCGGCGGGATGGCGTCGATGGTCCGGCCGCCCTCGACGAAATGGTACGGCGCATCGACGTGGGTCCCCGTGTGGGACGAACAGACGATCCGCTCCGCCGCGACGCCGTCCCGAGCGTTGAAGGCGGTCGGTTCGAACACCGGGAGCGGGGAGGTCGGCCAGGTCGCCATGTGGGTCTGGAGGGTCGCCGTAAGATCGTGCACGCGGGAGGGAACGGACATCGGGCGGTCGATCGGTCTCGGCTACTAAAGCGGCCCGGCGAGGGCCGTGCCCTCAGGCGCGGTGGCGCTCGACGAAGCGGCGGATCCGTTCCACGCCTTCGGCGAGCTCGGCCCGGGGCCGGGCGTAGGAGAGGCGGATGTGCCGTTCTCCCGCCGGTCCGAAGGAGACCCCCGCGACGACGGCGACATGCTCCTCGATGAGCAGGCGTTCGGCGAACTCGGCGGAGGAGAGCGGAAGGTCGTAGGACGGGAATGCGTAGAAGGCCCCATCGGGACGAGCGAGGTGGAACCCGGGGATCGATGCGAGCGCCGGTACGAGGGCATCGCGTCGGGCCCGGAACTCCTCGCGGAAGCGCTCGGCCTCCGGCTCGGCGTGCTCCAGCGCCCATTGGCACGCCTCCTGGACGAACGGAGGGATGCAGGTCAGGGTGTGCTCCATGATCTTCACCAGCCTCGCTCGGACGGGGGGTGGGGCGATCGCGTACCCGGCGCGCCAGCCCGTCATGGCGAACGTCTTGGAGAAGCTCCCCAGCGTGACGACCCGCTCGGCCCCGTACGCGAGCGCGGCGCTCGCGATGTGCGTTCCATCGTAGACGAGCGACTCGTACGTCTCGTCGCTCGCAAGGATGAGCCGGTGCCTTCGCGCGACCTCGATCGTCGCCTGGAGATCGTACCGATCCATGAGATGCCCCGTGGGGTTCCCCGGAGTGGCGTAGATGATGAGCCGGGTCCGAGGGGTCACCGCCGCCTCCAGGACCGCGGGATCGATCCCGTAGTTCTCCCGCAGGGGAACGAACACCGGCGTGGCGCCGGCGAGGCGCACGGCCTGCTCGAACAGGTAGGTCGGGTTCGGGATGAGGACCTCGTCCCCGGGAGAGGTGGTCGCGAGGATCGTCGCGTAGATCGCGAACTTCGACGGCATGATCACCACGTCCTCCGCGCGAGCGGGGATGTGGTGTCGGTGCGCGAGGCGCTCGGCGATCGCGCGGCGGAGCTCGGGGATCCCTTGCGAGGATCCGTAATGGGTCTCCCCCGCTTCGAGCGCGCGAGTCGCCGCGGCGCGGATCCCCGGTGGCGTATCGAAGTCCGGCTCGCCGATGTGCAAGCCGATGACGGTCTCCCCTGCGGCCCGCATCCGGAAGATGCGCTCCATCAACGTGAGGATGGGGGAGTCCGGGATGGTGTCAACGAACATCGTCGGCCGTACGAACCCGGGGTCATTAGCCCGTCGCGGGAGTGCCGGCTCGGGCCGCTCCGGTCCGCGCAAATCTTAAGCCCAGACGACCACCTGGTCGGGCTCGGGTTCCACACGTCCGTGCCGCCGGCGGAGCCGGAGAGCGCTCTGGGGGGGACTCTATTTCTCGAGGACGGGAGTCGGTTCGACGGCGTCGGCTTCGGTGCGCGAGCGCGCTGCGTCGGTGAGGTCGTATTCACCACCGGCATGGTCGGGTATCCCGAGACGCTCACGGATCCGTCCTTCCGCGGCCAGATCCTCACGTTCACCTATCCGCTCCTCGGGAACTACGGTGTCCCTCGTCGAGGGGTGGTGGATTCGCATGGCCTGACGGTCGGCTTTGAATCCTCCTCGATCCAGGTGCGCGGGATGATCGCGCGGGGCCTCACGGCCCCCCACCACAGGGACCGCGGCGGAACGCGGGCGTCAGTTCG
>VFSW01011002.1_pt1 | contig 12760 bp, 8 predicted proteins | sample 5358111 | NCBI WGS metagenome assembly VFSW01 (sample SAMN11554181, study PRJNA540505) | mine drainage metagenome | isolation source: sediment from site ElyBrook_90M | place: USA: Ely Copper Mine, Vershire, VT | collected 2017 | reverse complement strand
GAACTGCACGCCCCAAATCGGCAGCGACTTGTGTTTTACGCCCATGATTTCGCCTTCGTCGGTCTCGGCGGTGATCTCCAGAACGTCCGGCAGCGTGTCACGCTTGATGACGAGCGAATGATACCGCGTGGCCAGAAAGGGATTTGGCATTCCGGCAAACAAATCCTTGCCGTTGTGTTTTATCGGCGAAACTTTGCCGTGCATCATGCGGTAATTCACGACCACTTCCGCGCCAAACGTGTGGCCAATGCACTGGTGGCCGAGACAGACGCCAAAAATGGGGATGCCTTCGCCCGCAAACGTCCGGATGACGTCATTGGACAGGCCGGCTTCGCGCGGCGAACACGGGCCGGGCGAAACCAAGATGCGTTCCGGTTTGAGCGCGCGGATTTGTTCGAGGGAAATCTCGTCGTTGCGCCGCACTTGCAAGTCCGCTCCCAACTCGCCCAGATATTGCACGAGGTTGTAGGTGAACGAATCGTAGTTGTCCAAAACCAAAATCATTTCGTTATTTGTTCCGCCACAGATTAACACAGTTGAAACGCAGATAAAAATAATTCTGCATCTGGATTTCACCGGCCATCCGTGGCCAGAACTTCTTCAATCAAATCCGAAGCAACCTTTTGCCCCCATGCAACCTTGCCGATTTTTTCCGCGAGCACGAATTTGATTTCGCCCGCGCTGACCTTTTTGTCGAGCTTCATCGCGGCGAAACGCTTCCGGCGCCGGGCCGGATTCAATTTGATCTTCACCGGCAAGCCGGCGCGGGCGAATAAGGTTTCAATGCGCTCCACCTCGCCCGACGGCAGACCGAGAATTTTCTGCGAAAGCCTGGCTGCCGCGACCTGGCCGATGGCAATGGCCTCGCCGTGCAGAAATTTTCCGTAGCCGGAACTGTTTTCAATCGCGTGGCCGATGGTGTGGCCGAAATTCAGAATCGCGCGCAAGCCGCTTTCCGTCTCGTCCTGGCCCACAACATCCGCCTTGATTTCGCAGCAGCGCGCGATGACGGCGGCGAGGGTCGCGGCATCGCGCTGGAGCAGTTTTGGCAGATTGCGTTCGAGTTGCGCGAACAAAATCGCGTCGTAAATGATGCCATATTTGATGACCTCGGCCAGGCCGGAAACGTATTCGCGCCTCGGCAAGGTTTTCAGCGCGTCCAAGTCGCACAGCACCAGTCGCGGCTGGTAAAATGCGCCGACCAGATTCTTACCGGCGCGCAAATTGACGCCCGTTTTGCCGCCGACGGAACTGTCCACCTGCGCCAGCAACGTTGTCGGCACTTGCACGAACGGGATGCCGCGTAGATAGGTCGCCGCCACGAAGCCCGCGAGATCGCCCACCACACCGCCGCCGAGCGCGACGACGAAGGATTTCCGTTCCAGCCGGTGCGCCGCCAACTGGTCGTAACATTGCTCCACAACAGCGATTCGCTTGGATTTTTCCCCGGCGGGAACGGGGATGAGAACGGGTTCAAAGCCGGAAGCCGAAAGCGATTTCAACGCCGCCTTCGCAAAATGTTTGCCGACGTTGGAATCCGTGATGACCGCGCATCGCTGGCCAAGCTTGAGCCGCGCGCACTCGGCGCCGAGCCGCGACAACAAACCGCCCCCGACCTTGATGACGTAACTCCGATGACCCAGTGGAACTTGAACGATGCGCATGGCCAAAGGATAAACAGCCCCGCGCGCGTGTCAAAAAATGAAATTCAAAGGCGGTTGAATATGCGCCACCAATCGGGTAGTTTGGCAGCGCGAGTCCGACGATTTTTCGGTATCGCAACTATCGGTTTATTTCTTCTCCCGCGAAGAACCGAGGATGCACGTCCATGTGATTTCGCCGGACGGCGAGGCAAAATTCTGGCTGGAACCGGAAATTGAACTGGCGGTCAACCAAGGTCTCGGCTGAACTCAACGAACTGAAGAAAGTCGTAGAAGAAAGGCAAAATGAAATCCGCGAACACTGGCTTTCAAAGTTGAAGTTCTGAACGTGTCACCACACGGTTTCTGGCTGCTCATCGGCGGGCGGGAATTGTTTCTTGCGTTCAATGATTTCCCGTGGTTTCGCGGCGCGACGCTCCAGCAACTGTTCGCCATCGAACTGTTGCACAGCGACCATCTCTACTGGCCAGAACTCGACGTGGATCTGGACTTGGAACGGATTCAGCACCCGGAAAAATTTCCGCTGGTTTCAAAACAAAAGTTCTGATGCCAACGACTGGTCAAATCTATCGCTGGTCAGACTGCCAGAAAGATCAAAACCTGTGGCGAGTGGCTAATTATTTTCCGATGCAAAACGCGCTGAAGATGGAGTCGAGCAAATCTTCCGTGGTGGTCTTGCCCACGATTTCGCCGACGGCGTTGGCGGCGATCCGCAAATCCATCGCCACCAGTTCCAGCGTGGCGTCGGCGCGCAACGCCTCCGCCGACTGGCGCGTGCTGGCGCGGGCGCGGTTCAGCGCGTCCTGATGCCGCGAGTTGATGGCCACCTCTAACATCTCGGCCTTGATTTCGCCCGCCCAGACCAAATTTTTGATCGCGTCCTTCAACGCTTCTATCCCCTGCCCCGTCACGCAGGAAACGTCAATGATGCGCGATGCGCGATGCGTGATGTGTGATTCCGGCGACAGTTCCAGTTTTACTGGCAAATCGGTTTTGTTGCGAACAAGGATTCGTTTTTTGCCGGTGAACTCGGTCAGATAAATTTGATCCGCGGCGGTCAGCGGTTCGCTGGCGTCGAGGACGTGCAGAATGAATTCCGCCTGCGCGAGCGATTCGCGGCTGCGGCGGATGCCCTCCTGCTCGATTTCATCGCGCGCCTCGCGCAGACCGGCGGTGTCAACGAACACGACCGGCAGGCCGCGAATGTTCGCCGTTTCCTCAATTGTATCGCGCGTGGTGCCGGGAATGTGCGAGACGATGGCGCGGTCGCGGCCAAGAAGCTGGTTGAGCAAACTTGATTTGCCGGCGTTCGGACGGCCAACAATCGCGGCGCGGATGCCGCGCCTTAAAATTTGCCCTTCGTTCGCCGTGCGCAACAGTTCGTCCATGAACGCGAGGCCGTGTTCCAGGCGCTGCAACAAATTTTCCTTCGTGTCCGGCGAAATGTCTTCGTCGGGAAAATCAATGTGCGCCTCGACGTGCGCGAGCGTGAGCATCAGATCGTCGCGCAATTTGTTGATGCGTTGCGAGAGTTTCCCGGCGAGCTGTTCGTTGGCGGCGGTGAGCGCAAGCTCGGTGCGCGAATGGATCAGGTCGGCGACGGCCTCGGCTTGCGCGAGGTCAATGCGGCCATTTAGAAAAGCGCGTTTGGTGAATTCACCCGGCTCGGCCAGCCGCGCGCCGTTTTGCAAAAGCGTATCGAGCACGAGCTTGGCCGGGAGCAGTCCGCCGTGGCAAGAAATTTCGACGGTGTCCTCGCGCGTGAACGTGCGCGGCGCGCGCAGGACGGCGAGCAGGACTTCGTCAATCACTTTACCATCGCACACGATTTTGCCAAATTGGACCGTATGCGTCGGTGCGGCGGATGGTTTTAATGAGTTTTTTCCAGCCGGCGCGAAGCTTTTGTCGGCTATGGCGAACGCACTACCACCGGAAATTCGCACGACCGCCAGTCCGCCTTCACCGAGCGGCGTGGCAATGGCGGCAATGGTGTCGTCGAACATGGTTGAAGGTTACAGGTTGCAAGTCGCTAGTTGCAAGCGATGCATGGCGAAGATCAACCTCCAAATTGCAACTTTCAACCCGCAACTAAACATGCCGGCAGTTGCCAACCTGGTTTTCCGCGTCACGGCCTTGCAAATAAAGCCGCGCTTTCTCGTAGCTTTTCTTTTGCAAATAATGCAGCAGCGTCGGGTCGGTGTCGCGCGGAAGCTGTCTTGCCAGTTCGTCCAGCCGGGAAAAGACCGGCAGCAAATTCGGCTTGGGATTCGCCGTCTGTATGAGTTTTACCGCTTCGGCCAGTTGGGTCAAAGCCGACAGCAATTCAGTTTCAACGGGCGAATGCACGGGAATTTGCAAATCATTTCCCGAGCAGATGGCCAATCATGCGCGTCAACCAGGAATGTTGAAAATCCATATAACCCAGCAAATACATGCCCGTGATGAGCCGCGCAAGCCCGGATGTCAGCACCACCACAATCGTGGCCGAGAGGTAAAGGCCAAACGCGTGCGTCGGATCCGGCTGCATGATGCGGGGAATGCCCTGATACAGAATCCACATGGTCACCGCCATGCCAAGAATCCAAGCCGTCGCCGGATGCATCGTCGCGCCGGCGTCCAGAAAATGAAACAAGAACATCGGGCTGAATCCATAAGCGATCGTGGTGAATGCCTGAAGAAATTTCAAACGGTCTTGAAACGTCTGGCTGATTTTGAATACGAGCAGCGCGCTGACAAACACCACCGCCAGCAGCAGCAAAGACTGGATGATCTCGTAGGCGAAAATATCTTGCCGCGAATAAACCTTGAACATTTGAAACTGCGGCTGCCATTTGCCGTGCCGCTCCAGTCCCCAGGCTTCCAATGCCGCGCCCAGCAAGATGAACGGCAACAGGTGGGTGATGGTGATGAAAAGAAATCCGCGCCGCGCCTGGGCGATTTTTTCCCAGGCCACGCTCGGTTCAAAAATTAGGAAGAAAACCTTGATCATTCTGGCCCAAGGATAAACAGATTATTTGCGCCATGACAACAAAATCCGCTTTCGCTCGCGCGTCTCGCGGCGTTAAACTCGGATGATGAAAGTGGATCTCGGCATTTGGAGCAGGCTCACGCAGGCGATTGTCGCCCTCGTGGCCATTGCGATTTTGGTGCTGATCGGGACGACCTACCTGCCGCTCATCCAGCAGAACGAACAGATGCGCCGCCGGATTGACCGACTGGACGAGGATCTGGAAAAACAGCGGCAACAAGCCAGGCAGCTTCAGGCGGAATTTGACGCGCTCCGCAATGACCCCAAAACCATCGAACGCCTCGCCCGCGAAAAACTCGGTTACGCCAGGGCCGATGAAACGGTCATCCGGTTTGAACCGGCAGCGACCAACAATCCGCCTGGACGATGATTTTTCAGGCGGAAGAACGGCGGGCGAAATAAAATTCTTGATCGCGTGCCGGCTTGATGTTTCACTCACTCAATCCGGTGGCCGAACAAACCAAATCAAGTGGGGAATTGCACTTTTGGCGGAATGAAGTGCAATGGTTGCGCTTACCATGTTTTCCTGCCCGACGTTGGCCGCTTCTAAATGATCCGTCAACTCAACCGGGACATTGCATCGGAAGCATCTTCCGCCAGGCCGAAATTCAATAACACGATCAATCTATGAAATGGAATCCATTCTCATTTTTAGAGGGTAACACCGCCCCTGCCACAATCCCAGCCACAGCCTTCCGCATCGGGCTGTTCTGCGCCATCCTGCTTGGCCAAATCACGCTGCCTTGCCAGGCAGCGGAACGGCAAATCATCCACAGCAAAATCTCGGCGGTCGTGACGAATATGGTGCCGCTCCGGCACAGTTCGCGCTGGACCAGGCTAAACCTGACGATCGGTCTGCCGTTGCGCGACCGCGAAGGGCTCACCAATCTGCTCCGGCAACTGTATGATCCGGCCAGCACCAATTACCATCGCTTCCTGACACCGGCACAATTTGCTGAAAAGTTCGGCCCAACAGAAAAGGATTATCAGGCCGTTGTCAGCTACGCGCAATCGCACGGGTTGGCGGTAACCGGGAAACATGAAAATCGGACGCTGGTGAACGTGCGGGGAACGGTGGCGGTGGTGGAGCGGGCATTCCATGTCACCATGAACGAGTATCAACATCCAAAGGAATCCCGGACGTTTTATGCGCCGGATGTCCAGCCGTCGCTTGATCTCGCGGTGCCGGTGCTGACTGTGAGCGGTCTGGATAATTATGTCATCCCGCATCGTTGCATGAAACCGATCCCGGCTGGACAGGCAAAACCGAATCTGACCGGTTCGGGACCCAACGGAGCTTTCATCGGAAAAGATTTTCGTTCAGCGTATGTCCCGGGCGTTCCGCTCACGGGAACCGGCCAAACCGTCGGGTTGCTGGAATTCGATTCGGGCTATTACCAAAATGACATTACAGCCTATGCAAATCTGGCAGGCTTGCCAAACGTGCCGGTCAGTGCCGTTTTACTGGATGGCTACAACGGCGCTCCCGGTGGCGGCAATGACGAAGTGTCGTTGGACATCGAGATGGCGATTTCGATGGCGCCCGGACTTAAAAGCGTGGTTGTCTATGAAGGCTCCAGCACCGACGACATCTTGAACCGCATGGCGACCGACAACCTCGCCAAGCAGATTGGAGCTTCGTGGACTTATGGCATTGACGCCAGCACCGAACAAATTTTCCTGCAATATGCCGCGCAGGGACAATCTTTTTTCAACGCTTCCGGCGACAGCGATGCTTATCCCGCAACCATAGACACGCCCGCCGACGATCCGAATATTACGATTGTGGGTGGCACCACCCTGACCACGGCAGGAGCCGGCGGCGCGTGGGTGTCCGAGACCGTTTGGAACTGGGGCGGCGGCACTGGAAGCAGCGGCGGCATCAGCACGCGCAATGCGATTCCCAGTTGGCAACAGGGCATTAACATGACTGCCAACCAAGGATCCACCACCATGCGTAACATCCCGGATGTCGCATTAACGGCAGACAATGTCTATGTCATTTATGGCAACGGCAAAGCCGGTGCCTTTGGCGGCACCAGTTGCGCGACCCCCTTGTGGGCGGCTTTTACGGCGCTCGTGAATCAACTTGCCCTGACCAACGGCGAGCCGACCATCGGGTTTCTCAATCCCGTGATCTATGGCATGGGCAAAGGGTCGAATGCAGTTAGTTACACCTCACTCTTTCACGACATCACCACCGGCAATAATGAAAGTTCCAGCAGTCCGACGCGCTTCTCGGCTGTGACGGGATATGACCTTTGCACTGGTTGGGGCACGCCATTAGGGAGCAATCTTATCACGGCCATTGCCATACCCGAGCCGCTGCGGATCACTCCGAGCGAAGAAATCATTGTAAGCGGGCCGGTGGGCGGTCCTTTCAACCCAGCAACGCAGATTTATTCCTTGACTAACAACTCGGCCAGCGCATTAAGATGGAGCTTAAACAATACTTCATCTTGGTTCACAGCTACTCCAATCACCGGAACACTGGTTCGTGGCGGTCCGGCTACTACGGTCGCGATTAACCTTACTTCGGCCGCGACAAATCTGCCGGCCGGCGGCTATTCCACAATTCTACAGTTCACGAACTTGACGGACAAATTCGTCCAAACCCGGCAGGCGACATTAGCCGTGGTGACGCCGCCGGCTATCACTGCGCAACCGACCAATCAGGCATTGCTTGTGGGAATGACGGCCTGTTTCAGTGTTGGTGTCGCGTCCAATGCGCTGATGTTTTACCACTGGCTGGAAAACGGCACAAATTTGAGCGATGCCGGCAAAATCTCCGGTTCAACCACCGGCACGTTGACAGTTAGCAATGTGACTCTGGCCAATGTCGGAGCCTATTCTGTAATCTTAAGCAACGCAGCTGGCGTGTTGGCCAGTTCCAACGCATATCTTACAATCGTGCCCTCCGTGCCGGTCATCGTCCTGCAACCAACCAACCAGAACGTATTGCCGGGAGCACCCGCCAGTTTCAGCGTTGCGGCGGTTGGAAATACACCGTATTCCTACCGTTGGCAGGAAAATGGGACCAATTTGGTCAATGGCGTCAATTTCTCTGGCGTCACTAACAGCACGTTAATCATCAGCAATGCCTCGCCCGTCAACGCGGGCACTTACTCTGTCGTTGTCGGCAACATCCTCGGCTCGGTGACCAGCACGGGGGCAGTGCTTTCGGTCATTTCGGTCACGGCACCGGGGATTGCAATGTCCACCCTTTGGTCGTTCACGGACGGCAACTCTGGTGAGTTTCTTTATAGTCCGCTGTCACAGGGCAGGGATGGTAATTTCTATGGGACAACCGTCGAAGGTGGCACCAACCGTGAAGGCACGGTATTCAAACTTACCACCAAGGGAGCGTTGACCACGTTGCTTTCGTTCAATTATATCAACGGGGCGATTCCTTATGGTGGATTGTGCTTGGGGAGAGATGGTTACTTCTACGGCACTGCCTTCACCGGCGGCGCTTATGGTGACGGAACGATCTTTAGGATCACCGCCGCTGGCGCGTCAACCCTTTTAACCGCCCTCAATGGGAACAACGGAATGTATCCAGTGGGCGGGTTGGTGCAGGGCAGTGACGGCAATTTTTATGGCACGGCCCTCGAAGGTGGTGCCTATGGTTACGGCACGATATTCCGCGTGACAGCCAGCGGTTCACTGACCACCTTGGTGGCCTTTAATTTGGCCAACGGCGGCTATCCATCACCCGTGCTGGTGCAAGGCAGTGACGGCAATTTTTACGGAACGACTGAGAACGGCGGCACCAATGGAGGTGCCGGGACGGTGTTCAAGGTGACACCTTCCGGCACCCTCACCACGCTTTGCTCTTTCAGCGGCGGCAGCGATGGTGGGGTTCCCATTCCCGGCTTGATTCAAGGTGTGGATGGCAATTTCTATGGAACCACTTACCTGGGTGGCGCCGGTGGCCTTGGCACAATTTTTAAAATTACCTCTTCAGGCATTCTTACCACGCTTTATTCGTTCACGGGCGGAAGCGATGGTGCAAACCCATGGGGCGGACTGGTTCAGGCCAGCGATGGCAACTTATATGGCACCACGCAGGCTGGTGGCACCTACGGATTCGGCACTGTATTTCAAATCGCCCCCACCGGAGCGCTAAACACCTTGGTTCAGTTTGAAGGTTACGACGGCGCAAATCCCTCTGCCGCGCTTGTGCAGGGCACGGATGGAAACTTATACGGAACGACCCAAGCCGGCGGTTCCGCTGGTGATGGCACAATTTTTAAACTTACCATCAATGGACCGCTTCAAATCACCGGGCAACCGGTGGATCAACCGACTTATATCGGCGGAAATGCGATTTTCACGGTGGCGACTTCCGGCAGTTCGCCCGTCAATTATCAGTGGCAACAGGACGGGATCAATCTTGCCGATGGTGGGAATGTTTCCGGTTCCGCCACCGCCACGCTTCGCATCACTAATATAACGCTGGCTGACGCGGCCCTTTATTCCGTGAGCGTGAATAACTCCTTTAATTCTGTTGAAAGCGATGAGGCGGTTCTTGAAGTGATCTATTCTCCGCCGCATATTACCATGCAGCCACCGAGTCTCACGCGCGTGGCGGGGACGACCGCGACGTTCTCAGTGAACGCACTCGGCGACCAGCCGTTGTTCTACCAATGGCAAAAAAATGGAACCAACTTGACGGACAGCGGCAATGTCTCTGGCTCCTCCACGAGCACATTGACACTCGTTTTTCTGGCGTTAGCGGATGCTGGCGACTATTCGGTCATCGTAAGCAATTCCATTCATACCGTGTCCAGTGACAAGGCCACGCTAACCGTCGTTCCTGCTGCTGCGCCATCGGCTTCCATGGCCACTCTTCGCTTTTTTTCCGGCGGCAATGACGGGGCATTTCCCTATGCCGGTTTGATCCAAGGTAAAGACGGCAGTCTCTACGGAACGGCCGAAGGCGGAGGCACGAGTTTTTACGGCTCTATTTTCAGAATGGCGCTCACGGGAGGAATGTCAACTCTCTACAGCTTTACCGATGGCACCGGCGGCGCGAATCCTTATGGCCGTCTGTTGCAGGGAGCGAATGGCAGTTTTTACGGAACCACTGTTCAAGGTGGCACTAATGGCTACGGCACACTTTTTAGTTTGACGGCTAGAAATGTAATGACCTTCCCCTACTCATTCACCGGCGGAGTTGACGGTGCCAACCCGGTGGCTGGTTTGGTGCAAGCCTCTGATGGCAACTTTTACGGGACCACTTACCAAGGTGGAGCAAATTCGTATGGCTCGGTTTTCAAGATGACTCCGGCTGGTGCGGTCGCCGCGCTTTACGAGTTCACCGGGGCGGATGATGGTGCCTACCCGTATGCCGGGCTGATGCAGGGCAAGGATGGAAATTTCTATGGAACCACGCTCGAAGGCGGCCCAGGCCCTTACGGCACGGTATTCGCCCTGACCGCGAAGGGCAAATTGACTACTTTATTTGCATTCAGTTATACGAACGGCGCTTATCCTCAAGCCGGAGTCACCCAGGGTGCCGACGGCAACTTATACGGCACAACCCTTGAAGGTGGCTCGGACGGATATGGCACGATTTTCAGTCTGACCACCAATGGCACGCTTACCACTCTCGTTTCGTTCACCGGCACGAATGGGAGCACTCCTGCCGGCGACCTAATACAGGGAAGCGACGGCAATTTCTATGGCACCACCTCAGCCGGCGGACAGGGTGGCCAGGGCACCGTGTTCGAAGTCACCACCAATGGCACGTTGACAACATTGCTTTGGTTCGACGGACTCAACGGCGCCAACCCCGACGCCGCCTTGTTGCAGGCCAGCGACGGCAGTTTTTACGGCACCACGCCCCTGGGCGGAATTGGTTACAATCCCTCCGCTGGCGGTGGCAACGGCACGGTCTTCCGCCTTACGGTGCCGATCTTCGTCAGCAGCTCATTCCTAGCGGCGTCAGGTGTCGCGTGTCTGCCTTATTCTTCGACTATATCAGACAAGGCAATCGCTCCAACCGGCGATGCGCTCACCTTTGCCAAGGTCAGCGGCCCGGCCTGGCTGAACGTGGCAACCAATGGTGTTCTTTCAGGAACGCCGACAAACTCGGACATCGGCACGAACATTTTTGTGGTCAGCCTGACCGATACCAACGGCGTGTCCGTCTCCGCCAGCATGAGTCTTGTGGTAATCGCCGACCCGCCACCCTCATTTGTCAGCAACCCGTTCACCGAACCTTGGGCGAATGTGAATGAGGCTTATGCCGTCACAATTGCCAACAGCGCCACCGCCTTGTTTCTTGGTGCCGGAGACAGGCTGGCATTTTCCAAAATCAGCGGTCCCGCGTGGCTTATTGTAGCCGCCAACGGCATGCTTTCCGGCACGCCGGAAGGATCAAATGGCGGCACCAATGTGTTCTTGGTTGGCGTAACCGACTTGGGCGGATCGTCCAATATCGCCACGATGACTATCTATGTGAACAGTGCCCCCTCGTTCACGCCACAGAACTTTACCAAGCCGGCGGCCACGGTTGGAGTGCCCTATGCTGGAACGATTGCCACGAATGCCACCGATCCCGACCTGGGCGCTGGCGATACGCTGACTTTTTACAAAGTCACCGGCCCGGCGTGGCTCAACGTGAACGCCAATGGCGCGCTTTCTGGCACACCATCAAGCGCCGATTTGGGCGTGAACAATTGTCTGATGCTGGTTGTTGATTCCAACGGCCTGGCAGGAATTGGCTCATTGGGACTCACTGTCGGCGCGGACAGCCCGCCGCAGTTCGTGAGCAACCCCTTCAACGGAGCGCCGGTCAAAGCCGGCCAGCCCTACTCAGGCACGATCGCGACAAACGCCAGCGATCCAAATTATGGCGACGTGTTGACTTTCTCCAAAGTCAGCGGACCAAGCTGGCTGAATGTTGCCGGCAACGGCAGTTTGTCCGGCCTGCCGCTTTCCACGAATGCCGGCGCCAACAGCTTTGTGGTCAGTGCAACTGACCTCGGTGGTTTGACCGCGAACGCCAACCTGTTCATTAACGTGACGGTGGTTCCCATGATTGCAACAATTACAAAGCAGGGCGGTAATTTGTTGCTCGGCTGGACCGGCGGGCTTCCGCTTTATCAGGTTCAAACGGCGACAAACCTGCTCAATTCCACCTGGCAGAACCTCGGCAGTCCAACCACTGCCACTAACCTGACCCTTTCACCGGGTAACAGTGGCGTATATTATCGGATTCAAGGCCAGTAACGTGTGGAGTATGCCAATAAAAGTTGCCAGAATATGAAGCTGGTTTAACCATCCGCCGGGTTCGTGTCAAGACCAGGACTGACCTCTTGACGCTGACACTCCGTCAACTGATTGGCCAACTCTCCAGCGACACTCAATGGTGGCCTGCAACTCGGACAATTGAAATGTATGTCTGCCATATTCGTGTGCCAGCCGCCTAACGATGAAAGCTGAGCCACCGCCGACTCGCGACGTGAACCGCGACAGCGGAACGGCCAGCGCCAACGGCGGTTGGCTCCGGCGACTTGTTAGGCCACACGGTCAAAACTTCCACCAGCTCTTTTTTGGGGGTGTCTTCCATTCGTCATATCTCCGGTCAATAACCTGCCGCATCTTCTGGTAACTGTCCTCGGTGTAATCAACGTGAAACTCTGACTGCAAGCGTCCCTTCAGTGTGGCCATGTAATCATGGATGTAACGACCGCGCTCGAAATCAAAGTAGTGCATCGCGAATGCGTTGCCATCTTCCGAAAGCATATCGTCAATCAAACAACAATCCCACCACTCGTAAACCTTGTGAATCGAAACCTCTCCGGCTCGAAACTGCTTGAGAATCCCCTCGGCTTCCTTCTCGAAAAACTCGCTCATCATCCGACGCTCGATAAGCCAACGGAGAAACATGACCGTGTGATTGGCGGCGTGCTCCTCCGACAGACCAAACTTCTCGGTGGTCTCGTAGTGATACTTGGCCTTGTCGTAAACGTGTGGCGAACTCTTGGTCATAAACGTAGTGTGGCCTAACGAAAAAAGCTGAGCCACGCCGGACCAAAAACCGCGAACCGCGAAGCGGAAC
>VFSW01011000.1_pt1 | contig 12761 bp, 8 predicted proteins | sample 5358111 | NCBI WGS metagenome assembly VFSW01 (sample SAMN11554181, study PRJNA540505) | mine drainage metagenome | isolation source: sediment from site ElyBrook_90M | place: USA: Ely Copper Mine, Vershire, VT | collected 2017 | reverse complement strand
CTATTTATGTACATCAGAATGTACATATTTACAGACTTAATGTACATTAGCATGTACACATAATATTGGACATTGATAACCCGATGGGAGGTCCCCTGTTGGCCTAGAGTTTCCGTTGGACAGTCTTTTTAAAATTTCTTGCATAATAATAGGCTAGTTATTCACCAGCCCCAGCGTCTGGAGCTCGCTTGCGTAGTTGTTCGGGCGCGAATTTCCTGGAAGATAGCTGCCGCTTGGAGGCTGGGGGTAGCCTACATTGTTATTTGCGCCGTTGTTGCCATTTCCGGAATAATCGTTAGGGTTGCCGTTGAGCGGCCACCATTCCACTATGTTTGCAGAAATGGGGGGGCTGTTGATCCCGCCATTGTAGAGCTGCAAGACCTGCGCTGAAGAGAGGGAAGCACTGTAGATCTGGACGTTGGAGATATAGCCATTCAAGTAATTTGCATTATTATATTCGCCGAAATACGCCGCTACAGATGATGTGGGCAGTGTCAGACCTGTATAACTCTTGTACAAAACGCCATTAACATACAGGCTCATTGCAGCTCCATTGGTCCAGGTTATGGTCAAGAAATACCATTGTCCCGATTGCAGCGCGTCCTGATCACTGTATGCACCTGCGACTGGTAGTCCAGTGGCGCCGTTCCAAAAAACTTGAAAACCGCCTGACGGACCTGCCCCACCAGTATATATCAATGGATGATAATCTGCCTGAAATATGTATCCTGCCACGTTGGTGTTGCTTCTGTATACCCAGAATGATATCGTTCCCGAAGATTGGGCAGCAATTGTTCCTGTGTTGATGTAACTGCTCGCGCCGTTGAAGTTTGCGGCTTGCAGTATTGTGGAGTTTGTGATTAGTGGCGCTGTTCCGGTATAGAGGTGCGGGAACGCAGGATTTGTGCAGTCTGAATTATCGTTGCACAGGAGCAGCCCCGGTATCGGCTGCAGTCCGCTTGTGTAGTTGTTTATCAGTATGCTGTCCCTAATGTAGTTCGCAGGCAGAGCGTAGGTTATGCCTGTTGGCACTCCGTTGTTGTTGAACCCGCTGTAGTCGTTGGCGTTCCCGTTCAGCGGCCACCAGCCGGCCAGACCGTTATTCGCTATAGGCAGTCCAGATATTCCACGCTGGTACAATGTCTGGACCTGCGGTGTTGTCAGAGAGCTGTTGTATACTTGAATATTTGATATTATTCCATTGAAGTAAAGCGGCGCAGCGTCTGATGGTGTATATCCGATGTACAGAGGCTTATTGGTTGGAAGCGTAGGACCTCCCGAATAAGCAGCAACCTCATTTCCATTTACATATAGAAGAACATTTCCTGAATTGTATACAGCTGTGACGAACGAAACTGTGTTTGTTACTAGAGAGTTGAAGGTGTAGTCTTTTGTACCGTATACCACAAAATCATAGCTACCACCGAAAGTCTTCAGTTGCCAGTTGCCAGATACCGCACCCTGGCCGATGATTCCCCTGTTTCCATTTCCGGCAGTTGGATTGACCCATGCACTGACAGTAAGAGTGTGGGCTGAAGTAGGTACATTTGGAGTTACTATGTTGCTGGATACGCCGTTGAATGAAGCAACTTGCGTGTCGAAATTATAGAAGGTGAATATGCCGTTCTGGGATTGATGAAGTACCGAATCGCTTGCTATGTCCGAATACGACATTGCGTACGGGGATGCCATGTAGTATCCGTTTGCGGCCACTGCCCTGAGCCTGCTTATGTTCAGCACGTCGAGACCAGGTCCGTAGAGAAGAACGCTCTGCCCTGTCTGCAGCAGGTTGATCACGCTTGATCCTGATGGGTAGACAAGATATGGGATGGGGGGTGCATTCGTTATCGCGGTTGTCACCAATCCGCCGAAGTTGTTTGCGTGGTTGCATATGCTGTTGGTTATCTCAGAGGCGTCCGCAGTCACGAGTATCACAGTATTGTTGGAGGGCGCTGTGTTGACGTTTGCATTTGATGCAAGCGTTGTCAGTTGCGAACATGTGACTGCAGATGGAAGGTTTAGTGTGAGCCCGTACTGGAATCCTATTGTGTTTCCTGAAGAGGCGTATGCGCTTCCTATGACGCTCGTGAGGTTTGCGGTAGTGAACTGCACGTATTTTGAGACACCCTCCTGGGCTGCAAGAAGGTTAGGCGTGTTGTTCAGCGATATCGTAGCGTAGACAGGTATGTTGTACTGGAATGCGCCGTATGTGGTGTTGACGTTCACGTTCTCGATGTACGACAAAGAGAGAGTGAATGGGCTGTTTTGGAAAACGCTCACTCCCGTCTCGTTTATTATCACGCTTGATCCCGACGCGCCCAGCAGCTTTGCGACTGAGGCGTTGTAGTAGAGAAGCGAGAGTCCGCCCATGTACGACTTTATCGTGTTTGCAGCCGCAGAGTTGGGGGTCACGTTCGCTATCGTGGAATTCTTTATAAGCGATGCGATCGTGGCATTGAAGTTGGTCACGAAGTTCGACTTCCTAAGCTGGGGATTCGACTCGTATAGGTATAGTGTCTGCAGCGCCCTTGAGAGGCTCGATTGCGCAAAAGATGCTGAGCTTGATTGGAGGGCCTGCGCATAGTTGTTCGTGCCGCTTGACGTCTGCAGGTTCTGCGATATCTGGTTGTATGTCGAGTTGAGCGTTACGAACGTTATCACCTCCGAGAGCATCAAAAGGAAGAGTATCAGTACCAGAAGCGTCATCAGGAATCCTTTTTTGTTGCCCCTCATCTCCAGTTCACCACGCTGACATTATATGTGCCTGAAACCCCGGTAGATGCGTTTGTTATTCCGAATAGCGACGCCGCCCTGTTTATCTCGTATGCGTTTTTGAGCCGAATAGGAAGGTAGTTGGCGCTGGTGTATGTCACGTTTAGCGCAAAGCCGGTGTTGAAAAGTCCGCTGTAGTCATTTGGATCCCCTGCAAGCGGATACCATGCGACCAGCGAGGAGGTAAATGCCGGCTGCCCTTGTATTCCCTCCTGGTAGAGCTGAGCGATCTGCGTCGCAGATAGGGATTTGTTGTATATCTGAACGTTTGCTATTGATCCGCTCTCGCAGCCGGAGCCTATCAACCTTGCATTTGCATTGTTCGATAGCTTGTTTATGCTTCCGCTCTCTATCTTCGCGCCGTTCTCGTATAGGACATCCTTGCCAGAAGAGCTGTCGTATGTCCCTGCGAGGAATATCCATCCGCCGTTGTAGTTCTTGTTCCCTATGTCAAGCTGCGACCACGCGGTGCCGTTGCCTATGAAGAATGCGACGTCATTTCCCCATCCGTAGACAAGAGCGTATCCGGTGTATGATCCCAGGTCGTATACCATGTTCTGCACGTCGCACGAGTCAGTCCCAGCGCTTGCGACGTATCCCCAGCCGGTTATGGTGATCGAGTTTGGCTCAAGAGAGTTCGACGCGGGAACGGAGATGTAGCTGTTTGCATTGCCGTTGAAGTTTGCAGTTGATATGCCTGGCGCAAAGATGCTGTTTATGTAGAGGCTGTAGTTGTACATCGGCCTTACGTAGTTGAGCATGTAGTCAGCGCAGCTTCCCTCCCCGTTTAGATAGAGGCTTGCTGCAGAGGCAATCACGCTGGAGTTCGCATTTGCAGGGCACGGGCCGAGGGCAAGGAGGTTTCTGCCCAGCGCGATGTAGAGCCTTCCGTTTCCAAGCGCCATGTAATTGTAGCCCGAGGTCGACGAGTATGGAAGAGTCTTCTGCCATATTATATTTCCTGTGGAGAGATTCTGCGCGAGCACCACGTTCGGAGACGCGTGGGTTGTCGACCATATCGAGTATACCATTCCTCCGCCTATCACAGGTATCGTGTAGCTTGAAGGGCTCGGCACATAGTAGGGGATTGCAACGTTCCACAGCACGGAGTTTGATGACGCGGAGATAGCGTACATGCTGCTATATGCCTGATACACTGCAGCCCCTGCGCCGAAGGCGACTCCTGCGGACAACCCTCCGGAGTTATCAGTTCTCTCGACTATTCCGTTTGAATAGACCATAAATGAGACGTCTGAAGGCACGGCTGCAGCGATGTAGTTGCCTGTCATCGCTATGTCAGGACCTGGAGTGGAGTAGCCGCTTGCGGATACAGTCCATATCGGGCCAGTTATGTTGCTGCTCTCCGTCCCGTAGAGCTGTATCTCCACAGTGTTTGCTATTAGCGCCCCGAGTACGCCGCCCTGCGATGAGAGGGATATGGGGGAGCCCGAAAGAGATTTGGTCCCCGATATCGTCCCGTTGTTCGAGGCTATCTGGATTATGTTTCCGCTGGCCGATCCGCTTGTTGCGCCGAGGAATACCTTTCCGTCAGCATAAACGATCTGCGAAGTAGGGGTTCCATAGCTCGAGAACGAGCCCGACACCCATATCTGGTTGCCGCTGTACGGATTGAGCTTCGCAAGGTTGGTGGTGTTTTCTATTATCAACGATCCGCCTTCCGCCAGCATGCTGTTTATGTTGTTCTTATTGTTGTACGTCCATGAAAGCGTTCCATAAGTGGCATTGAGTGCATACACTTTTGGGCCGGCTGCGAAGTACACTCTGCCGTATGCTATTATGGGGCCCGCGGATATGGTATTCGCGGATATTGTATACAAAAATGCCACGCTTGGCCGCGCAGGCCCGTGGTACGAATAGCCGTCATTCGCGCTGTTGCCTGAAGGCTCTGGCCACGTGTCGTTCTGCGCCAAGCCGGATCCGAGTATCTGGCCTGCAACGGCGCTGGATGAGATTAGCGTGCTGACATTTGTGGTAGACAGAGTCTGGAACGTTGATGTCGCACCGGAGTAGCTTATCTGCAGCGGAACCTGAGAATAGAACTGGAGGTATACCAGTATCGATATCGCAAATGACGCTATAGTCAGGGCGAATATCGAATCCAAAGTGAATACTATTCCCTTCATCTGCTCAACTCACACCGAATGTTGTGTTTGTCCAAAGTATTATTTTCATATTTGCAGGTACACCATTAATAAACACGCTTTTGGTTGCAACCTGTATCGATGTCGTCTTTGTTGCGCTGTTGACAGGATTGCGGCCTATCGCAATCTGGTAGTTCGGACTTGAAAGAGTTATGTAGTAATCATAGCTTATGCCGAGGAGCGCTTTTGTCGCCTGGTAGTTCGAGTTCGACATCGACTCTAGCGTGCCTATCTTCCAGTATGCGAGGTTGTTTGCCTGGCCTGTGCCAAGGCCTATGCTGACGTTCCCCCATGTCAGTGAGTTTGTGGCGGTCACAGTGGATTCCCAGTCGACCGGAGAGCCTGGGCTCGTTATTCTTGCATTGAGGCTCTGTAGCTGCGTTTGGATTATGACAGCGTCGAACCCCGATGCCAATGTGAGCTGGTTTCCGATATTGTACCATACATATGACAGTATTATTATGGTGAATACGAATATCACCATTGCGAATATTATGTCGAAAGACCAGAATTGGGATTTCATGGCAGCCACCCGACTGGAACATTTATCGAAGAAGTTATTGGCATGTTGAGATTATACAACTGGCTTACTTGCTGGCTGGATAGTGGCGCATTGTATAGTTGCACGTCTGCAATCGATCCGTGGAAGAAACCGTTTACCAGGTTTGAATCTCCGCCGCCTATCACCAGCGGAACGTTTGCAGAGGGATTGAGGACCCCTGTTGATGGGAAACCATATGAAGAAGGTACGCCGTCGTTATAAATGGTGGGGGTCAGGCCGTTATACGAAATTACTATGTTCTGCCAGCTGTTTGTAGTGACCGGAACTTTGCCGCTATCAAACTCGCTTCCAGAAGATGTGAATAATGCAGTATATAGGGAGGTTCCGGGTGAATCGCCCAATAAAGTCCATCCAGTTTTTGGAGACGAGCCATAGTTATCAAGCGAGATTACTCTTGTGTAGCCGGTAGGATATCCATCTGCATACAGCCATGCAGAGAGTGTGAATTGTGGTACTCTTTGGATGTTGTTTGCGCTGACATATCCGTTTGCGCCATTTAGATTTATTCCATAGGGACCGAGTGCCGAAGTGCCCGAAGGTATGAAATCGTTTTGGCCCGTGTATGTCAGGGAGGTTGCGGTGCCGGTGTTGTTCCTAAGGCCCGAGTCGGTTGTGTTGCCGTTTAGAGCGTACCATGCGACCAGATTGTTGATATTTATTGGAGGGCCTTCGACGCCCTTTGCATACAATGTCCGCACCTGCTGTGCTGATAGTGTCGTGTTGTAGACCTGAACATTTGCAATGGAACCCTGGAACCTGCAGCAGCCTGTGCTCCATTCCCCGATATAAGAACTGCCAACTTGGGTACTTGCAGACGAGTAGGATACGCCGCCGTCATAAACGCCGTCTATGTAGATGCTGCTCGCCGATCCGCTGTAGGTCGTAACTACATGGTACCATGTGTTTTGCGAAAGCACGGCGGTGCTTGTTGCTGCGCCGTTGCCGCTGTCGAATTCCACTTCTAGGTGATACGAAGACGTCACATACAGCCCGTACCCGTACGGGCTTGACGAGTCGGTACCGTAGAAATAGATAACGCACGCATTGGTGCACGACCCCGTGGGATAGATCCATGCGGACACCGACCTTGGAGCATTGCCCGATGGCAGCGCATTAGTTCCTGCGCTTATGTAGCTGCTGCTTCCGTCGAACTTAGCAGCCGATATGCTGCTTTGGTTTATGAAAGGCAGCGACGGGAAGTTGCTATTTGCAAATTGATAGTTCCCGTAGATAGTGCCGTTGTTGCCGTTGCCGCTGTAATCGTTTGCATTTCCGTTGAGCGGCCACCATGACACCAGATTGCTCGGGCTGGTTGGAGTTGATTGAGGCCCTTCGGAGTATAGAGAGTATACCTGGGCAGAACTCAATGCAGTGTTATAGAATTGGTAGTCGGCGACGCTCCCTGCAAAATTCGATCCTGATCCGCAGTTTGTTGAATCTGCAGTGCCCACAGAGTAGTAACCGCCGCTGCTTGGGGCGGTTCTTGAACCGCTATTTGAATTTCCCAATACTCCGTTTATGTATCCACTATACGTTAGTGTGGATCCGCTAACAGAGCCGGTCATTATTATGTTGCTCCATGTATTGTCAGGTATCGAGCCTATATTTATGCATGATAAATCCCAGACTCTGATGTAAACCTGGCCATTTACAAGATCTACCCATGCATCATGCCATGCAGTGTTTGGAGTTTGCTGACCTAACTCGGATACAATCACGCCGTTTGGAGACGACGGATCTACCCATATCGATATTGTGAATGGCTGTGTTGCCGAGCTCATAAAAGAGTATATGTTTTGTTGTTCGAAATAGCTGGTCTGGCCATTTAGGCTGGCGACATAGTTTGGAGAGTTCCAGTATACGCCATTATTTGAAGTGCCGCTGTTTAGGTAGGTGCTTATGTCAGGTATCACGTTCCCCTGCCCCGAGTTAAGCGGCCACCACCCTATCAGGTTTCCCTGGTAAGACGTATTTCCGTCGAAGACAGTCGCCCTTACATTTGCAAATCCGTTCGTGTAGTTTGAGTTCAGGAATGCCGTTGCTATGCCGTTGGAGTTCGTATAATTGAAAGAGGAGATGCCTTTCCCGAGGTTGGTAAGGTTACCCAGGGTCGTAGAGAATCCTACAAGCAGGTTGTTTAGCGCCTGGCCGTTTGTATTGACTACCTTTCCGAATATTTCGGATACGGATGGGAATAGTATGAATCCGTGGGAATTTCCGTTGTTATCAAGGCCACTGTAATCGTTTGCATTTCCGTTCAGCGGCCACCACCCGACAACGTTAGACGAAAGAGGAGATGATGCAATACCGGAGTTGTATAGCGATGTTATCTGGTTTGTCGAGAGCGCTGTGTTGTAGACTTGGACGTTTGCGATCGAGCCGTTGAAGAATTCTCCATTTGCATTCTCGTCCAATTTATCCCCGAAATATCCGGTCTCGGCAAAATTTGCGAGATAGCTGCCGCCTGGCACATTTGCAGTCATTGCAAGAACACCATTGAGATAGAAGGACACAGCACCGGTCTGCTGATTCACAGTGCCGGTAACGAAGTACCAGGTGTTTGGCTGCACAGCCGCGTATTCGTACAGGTTTCCCTGTGTGCCTCCAGGGCATCCTGGCGATGGATTGCTTACTGTCGAGTACCATTCAATAAAACCAAGCTCCACATGCGGCACATTCGTGAACATCAGGCCCATATGGCAGCCGCTCCATCCTATGGGATTCGGATTTTGGCTTAGGTATTGAGTCCCGCCATTATACTTTATCCACGCAGATATCGAATACGAGCCTTGACCGTTAAGGGCTGTAAGCGATGGTATCGATACGTAGTTGGTGCTGCTTTGCCCGCTGAAAGTAGATGCATAAACGTTCTGGCTTGAGAGGGATATCTGGCTCGGAGTTCCAGATGATGAAGGGCACTGGTAGTCAAGGCACAAAGTTCCGAACGAATTTTGCACGGATATTGTTCCATTCGACACCGGAATTATATATGAGGTCGTGCTGCCAGGAGCGAGAAATAGAGGATTTGATACAATGTTCCTTACAGAGCTGTATGATATTGCCTGCACTTTCTGTCCGCCAACATGCTCTTGCAGTATGACGGTTCCTGCTTTAGTAATTGTGATATTGAACGTATTTGATGTCAGCACGGTGCCGTACACAGATATCTGAGTGGAGTATCCATTCCCTCCTGTCTGCGCTTTGTATAGTTGCAACGCAACGCTCTGGGCTATAAGCTGGAGCTGGGAGAAAGACTGGCTGGCGAGCCCTGTCGTCCTCTGGTTGCTTATGATGTATAGAAGGAATATGAACACTAAAAGTACAAACGAAAGCATTATTAGGAATTCGAGAGAAATCTGCAGTTTCATCTAAACACACGCTATTGTGGCACCATATATACGCATGGTACTGGGTTTTGATACGGACATACGCTCTGGGCCGTAACATTTACCAGATAAGTTCCCGGAAGGCTTATGCCGCCTAGGTTTCCGCTTACATTTGTAGGGGTGTATGCGGTCACATAGCTTAGTCCAAGGGGCGACCTTAGAGCGAATATTATCTCGTGGCCCACGCCATTAGACAGGTTGCCGACATATATGTATTGAACGTTTGGAGGGATCTGTACTTGTATGACTTGCTTTGCAGGTGGACCTTGACTCCCGACAAGCGTTGCTACGCTTGCTATCTTTGATGCCGTCTGCTGCGCTTCGCTTGATGCAAGGGAGGAGTTCGCATTTGATATCTGAAGGAATGCTAGTGCGACTATGGGCAGCAGAATCGCTAGGCCGAATGACATTGTTATCAAAAGTTCAAAGCTTGATTGAGCTTTCTTGCCAGTACATGCAGCTTTTTCATTCATAATTTTCAGCGTCCCTCTCCCTTATTCCAGTGACTATCATGTCCTTCTCGGATTTTACCTCTTTGTATAGTTTGTCTGAAACGTCTTTGATTACAGAGTCAAGGGAGTAGCCGGTTGCCCCAACAGCAAACGTACCCTTTTTGGTAGACACGAGCCTTGCACGTATCTCGTAGTTCTTTGATTTCGGCCTCTTTACGTTAAGAGCCAGATACTCTATCTTTATCTTGTGAAACTTGCTAAGTTTATCGACAAGGAGGTTCATCTCGTCAAGTATCTCGGTCTCAAATTCCTTTGTATTCTCGTCCAGCCCTGACAGTACTACCTTGTTCTCTTTCACGCTTGAATTAGCTACAACAATTTCGAATATATCTCTGGTGGATATTATTCCAACAGGTCTGCCATTATCAGTAACAAGAAGCGAGGATATCTTGTTTTCCAGCAGTGATCTTATGGCATTGTCTACAAGTTTCGACTTTTCTATGGAGTAGAAATTCTTCTCGCATATGCTGCCGACTTGAGTGTAGCTCTCTGTAGGCGTGCTCCGCGTGAGTTTTGGTGAACGCTCGGCAGGGGAGAAGTTCGCCGAGAGAATGTCGCGCCTTGTCAGAACGCCCATCACTTTTCCTTTGCTTAGTACAACTATTTTGTTTATCTTGTGATCCTGCATGGTTTTTACTGCTTGAGCGACTGTGGCATTTTCGTCTATTGCGATTACAGGCGATGTCATGGCATCCGTAACGGTGTAATCTCCAAGTAGGTGCATGGACAGTATGGAGCTTAGTATCCTGTCCCTTTTCACTATTCCGGTCACTTTATTGCCTCCAGCAGAATAGGGGAGGGCTTTTTTCGAGCTGTTGAAGAAATATTGTATTGCGCTCTCCAGTGAAGTTGATTTGTCAAGTATCGGGACTTGCTGCGCGAATTCGCCTATGGGGGTTGATTTTGCCAATGCAAGCTTCTTGTGCTTTGAGAGGGACCTGGAATCTACTATGCCATAGTATTTCTTTCCCTTCTCAACCACAACCGCACCAAATGAGTGTACCTTTTGTATGGCCTCCGTGGCAGGTGCTTTATAATCATAAATCGCAGTTTTTGAGACAAATTCTTCAGGAAGCTTCTCGCCGAGTTTTTGGGCCATGCTATCGTATCTAATTATGGCAGAATGGTTTATAATATGTAGCTGTTGCTTGTGGTATTATTTTGCTATTACAGTTTCGAGCGGCTCAAGAGAGCAGAAATTAGTCGAATACGTGTATGCCCCTGCATTGAGGAAGGTTATGCTGTCACCTAGCCTTACGTTCCTAAGATAAACGCGGTATCTAAAGATGTCCGTGGAGTCCGGGGTACAGCCCTTTATCAGATACTTATTGCCGCTTGACAGCTCGCCTTTCACGTTTAGCTTGATGTTTGCAACTATAGTGTCCATAGCGGAGTTGTATACCGAGCAGTTTATGAGTATGGTGCTCTTGTCGATTCCGATAACTTTTGCGTGGAGCTCTATGCATGGGGCTGCGATGAATCTTCCCGGCTCGGCCATGAGCTTTACTCCGTAAGAGTTGGCCCATTTCCTTGCCTGGGTTATTTTCTTGAATATGTGTGGAAGGGTTTCGATGCTGTAGTTTTTGTACTCTACAGGAAAGCCTCCGCCGATATCTATAAGATCTATATTTTGAAGTGTTGTTTCTGCCAGGACCTCTGAAAGCTCCTCTTTTATACTCCATTCGCTTATGTTCTCTGTCTTTCTGTGGAAATGCACGCCAAGCTTGTTTATGTTGGGGATTTTTCTCATTTTTGGCACGAGTGAGTTTATCTCCGCAGAGAACATCCCGTACAAATAGTGCTTCTCTGTCCTGGTTGTGTATTCCTTTACCTTCATCCTTAGCATTAGATTGATTTTTTGCTTGTGTTTTCTGGCATATGCAAGAAGAATCTGCAGGTCAGGACTATTGTCTACTATGAATGAGCCGACTCCCTTGCGAAATAACACTTCAAGATCATGATTTGTGAGCGCCTGCGCAAGAAACCAGACCCTTCTTTTGTCTTTTATTGAATCAAGGGCTTTTATTGACTGCACAATAAGGAGCGAATCTGAAGATTTCTCCAGAAGCATGCCTACATCAGGATTGGTTTTGAAGCTATACGAAGTATAATCGACAAGCCTTGATATTGCATGGTACTGTTTGAGCATCTTTGACTTGCTAAGCAGAAAATAAGCATCGCTATTAGGCATTTAATCTCCTTTGATTATTCCTTTCTTCCTTAGTTCCTCCAAAGCGCTAGACATTGCCAGGGGAAATGTTATCGACACGTCGCCTATGACAGTGCAGACATCTGTGCTGTCTCCCCCTATCTTTCCCCAGCTCTTTGCCTCTTCAGTAGTTGCGCCGCTCATGCTTCCAGATGTCTCTCTTGCAGTTGTCATGTAAACAGCGGAATCGAATCCTCCGTTTAGAAGGCACGCGAACAGTGCGTGGTGCTTTGACACGCTTCCGCCCAATGCTATCACTCCTTTTCTCTCATCGTGGCTTGTGTAGAGCAGAATGTTGCCAAAATCCTTGACAACATCTATAACGAAATCCGGATGCTCCTGCTGGAACATATATGCATGGAATCCAAATGCGCCGTCTGTTATCGCAGGGCAGTATATTGGCACGTTGTTTTTTGCTGCCTGGTATAATATAGAATCCTTGTCCTTTATGGTAAGCCCTATCTCTTTTAGCATATCTGACACCGCCCATCTCGCCTGTTTCTTGTAGAGGCTTTTGAATGTGCTCTGCATTATGCTTTCAAACCGCTCATAGCTCTTGTTTTTTATGAAGATGTTTCCGACCCTGTTTGTCCCTTCCTCGTGCAAGGCGATGTCATCTGAATGGAAATTTCCTATCGGAAACTTCTCACCATGGGCCTTCATTATGTCCTCTTCGATGGATCCGACAGTAGTCACTATCGCATCTGCCATCTTAAGCCTTATGACCTGCGCAAAGAATCCCCTAAGTCCGGATGTGACCATGTTTGAGGTGAAGGTAAGGAATATCTTTGATCTGCTCTCTTTCATCTTGACCATTATCCTCGATGCTTTTTCAAGCTCTACACTTTGGAACCCTATCCCACCAAGCCCTTTGACAAAGTCCTCTACTTTCAGGCCCTTCTTCCATTTGAAATCCTTTACTGTTTGCATGAAATTACCATTCGTCTTCCTCGTTTACTCCTGCTTTTCTCTCACCACATGTGCATCCGCAATCGCAGCCGCTCTTGCAGGTGCAGCCAGAGTTGCATCCGCACTTGCATCTGCCACCACATTCGCAGCCAACGCCTTTGCTTTGATTTGCCATAATTTAACCCCGAATATTTGCTGATTTACAGTAAATCATGCCCTGGCCAGTATACGAATGGGGAGTCCCGCATT
>VFSW01010999.1_pt1 | contig 12761 bp, 12 predicted proteins | sample 5358111 | NCBI WGS metagenome assembly VFSW01 (sample SAMN11554181, study PRJNA540505) | mine drainage metagenome | isolation source: sediment from site ElyBrook_90M | place: USA: Ely Copper Mine, Vershire, VT | collected 2017 | reverse complement strand
CAGCACATGCTCTCAAGCGGTGGGGTCGTTGCAACGGCCTCACCGTGCTGTATTGGGACGTGTGACATAGACATATTGAGAGCAAGTGATGGGACAAATAAATCCAGAGCAGCGTAGTAAGATTTGCTCTAAGTGCGCACTAGAAAAGCCGCTTAGTGAGTTTGACTTCGCGCACGGTAAACCCCGCGCAAGATGTTCAAAGTGCAGGCAAGAGCAGCGGGACAGGCGTATAGAGAATCATCTTGTTAAACGCAGGAATCATTAACACACAACGCTGCACAGTGCGCAGCCTAACACCGAGTGGGGGTGCTTCGGTGCCCCCATCTATTTTCTGTAAGGAGATTTGAGTGGAAACATATCTTGACAGTCTGAAAGACCCCATCGAGAAGGCTATCGGCGTCGGTAACGGCGCTGCTGCCGCTGTCGATGCCCCTGCCCTCGGTACGGGGACAGGCCCCGCCAACCCTTTGCTGGTTGTGCAGTTTGTTCCCTATCTGGTCGCCGGAGTGAAGTATTGGCTCCCGCTGTTCCAGTAATACCGCATTACCAGGCTGGTGCATCCCAAAGGTGCCCCAGCCTAAACCTACATAGGAAACGAGAAGTTGAATGGCATTTGGCATCAGTGGGGCTGCGCCCACCTGCTACTGCAACCGTTGCGGCTACAGCAAACCGGAGACAGAGTTCTCCCTATTTGCCAGAGGCCAGCACGCTGTGGGGGATGAGAATTGCATCTGCACAGGCTGCGTAGACAGGTTATATCGCGGGCAGCTAACAAGAGACGAAATCAAAGGGTACATTGCGGAAGACCGGGCACGGTTATTGCAGCGGACCCGCAATCCTCAGTTTGAAGAGATGACTGGGCAAAAACGGTGGGGCAAGAGTATGCACCACTCTGAGTTCATTATGAAGCTGGAGCGTTTGCTCGGCGGCAAGTTGATTGTCGTAGATGGCAACATTGAGGGCAACCTTTCGCTTCTCCGCGTGGCAGGGAACGATATAGCGTTCGTCTGCTGGATTGACGCGGGACAGTTGCCGGAATACAGCATCGTTCACTTCAACAAGGACAGACAGCCCATCAAGGAACAACGTGGGTGGCGTACCGCCTTACTCCGGCTAATCAAGGCAGGTATTACTACAGAAGAATCTGTTCGCAAAGAATTCGATGAGCCTACCAACGGCGATGAGTCGCGGTTTTGGCGCGAGCAGCTTTGGAACCATAGACACAACAGAACTGAGGGAGTTAATGCCTAGAGTATCGGATAAAGATTTAGCAATAGATAGCACCGTAAAGCAGGTTGAGGCCGCAGGTCTCACGATCACGCCGGAAGTTTTGGCGATGATTGGTGCCGCAGTAGCGGCTGCTGTGAAGGAAGCGAAGCGCGACGACAAAGCCGAGGCTATCAAGGCGCAGCAGGAAGCGGAGCGCGAGATTGTGCGTCAAGAGGAACAGGTACGGCTGGCCAACATGCACGCCCGCCAAGCATCCTGCCCGCACCTGGACGCCTATGAGAACTACGCCTTCTGCGGACAGAAGAATTGCGCTGGGCAAGTGGTGTTCATTTGCTCCCAGTGTATCCGCGCATTTAAGCCGGGTGATCCAGATTATAACGACTTCGTTCGTTATGTGAAATGGGATCGGCTCGGTAACGCACGTCAGAACTAATCCGTGTCAGGAAGGCTGTAACATTGGGGGTCGCTGCCATGACCCCCTAAAGCCGGATTCTATTGGCAGATAGATAAATGAGCGAAGAGAAGAAATTTTATGTATATGGGTACGTTAGAGAGACAAGCTCGTTAAATGGACCTAAGGGAAGTTTCTATTACATCGGAAAGGGCACCGGCAGTAGGCGTTTTACAAAAGGCAAATCTGAGATAAGGGTGCCTAAGAGAAGTAACAATGTACTGATTGCTGAGTCACTCTATGAGAACGACGCCAGACAGCTTGAGATGTTGTTGATTTACCTATACGGTCGGCTTGATATGCAGACCGGATGTTTGCGGAATTTAACAGACGGAGGTGAGGGATGCTCAGGGAGAGTAGTCTCCAACGAAACGCGCCTAAAAATGCGCGATGCAAAGATAGGCAGGCCGTCTCCACGTAAAGGGTCCAAGCTTTCTGAAGAGACCAAGAAGAGGATCAGCGAATCTAAGTTAGGACGTAAGATTAAAGGCTGGCCTGAAGAATCTCGCATAAGGAAAAGTATAGCAATGCTTGGTAACACCAACGGCTGTGGCCGTAAAGGGTTTACTCACACGGAGTACACGAAGAAGCGCATCGGCCAATCATCTCTAGGGAGAGTATGCTCAGACGAGACTAAGCAGAGAATGCGAGATGCATGGGCGCGTAGACGCGCTAAGGAGACTTAAATTATGGCGTCAACAATCTCTCTCCAGCAAACGGTAAATTGGGCGCAGTCATTTGTCAGCCTGCGACCCTTGGTGGGTCAGGGCGGTATTACAAATGAACCAGCCCTGACGATTGCCAACACTGTGCTTGGCTTCATTCTTGCCCCTCCGTTCTGTTGGCGCTGGAATCGCAAAAAGGGAACTGTTTCTGCGACTCTGAATAACCAAACATACTTGGAGCCAGTATCTGACTTCGGGTTCCTTGAACGCGCAACCATTTCTGATGGGACAACCACATGGCCTCTTGAAGTGCGGTTGGACATCAACGACACACAAGACTACGACAGGCCGACACATATCTCAGCCGAACTTGATGACGATACAGGGAATGTCACATTTGTTCTGTACCCGGCTCCTGACAAGGCGTATACGGTTATTTACACGTACCAGAAGAAAATGGTACCCCTCACGTCCACTACTAGCCTGTGGTCGCCTATACCAGATGAAGACCAGTACCTATACAACTCAGGCTTTCTTGCTTACGTGTTTGAGAATGCCGACGACAGCAGGTTCGCTATGGAGTACCAGAAGTTCATTCGCTCCGTTATAGCCGCATCGGAAGGTCTTAACGACACAAAGAAGGCTCTGTTCCTCGAAGAGAAGCTGAACGAATTGCGCCAACAGCAGAACACAATGATGGGGGCGCAGCAAGGTAGGACCGCGAGAGGTATGAACTAATGTCAGCAACGAGAACGATTCGCAACACACTTGATTTTGTGCTGACAAAGCCGTCGCTCAACAAGGTTTTGGGAAGCCCCATCACGGGCCTGGGCGGTACAGCAATCGCCGTCAACATAGCCCAGCGCGTTGTTGAGGAGATGCTTCAAGAACCTTTTGCGTTCAAGTGGAACAGGCGAATGCCTGCCGCGTTCGTCACAAACCAGCTACAGCAGGACTACAGCACTTCTATCACAGACTTGTCGTGGATAGACGGATGTACCCGCACAGAGATCAAGAACCCTTCATTTGCCCCTCCCTCGCCTCCTATAGACCCCCAGAGAGGGGTTGAAGTGGTTAGGGAACTGTTTCCATGCAGCGTTCAAGGTATCGTCTCGCAGATTTGCTGGGTGGAAAACTCACTCGCTATTTGCGGGCAGTGGCAGCCGGGTCTTGTTTACACGGACCCAAGCACGACGAACCAGATGCCCGTACAGTATTTGATGCAGATTAGAGACCCGAACGGAAACATTCAGGTTCTCACAGGGTTTGGTACCACAGGAACCGTTCAACCAACCTGGAACACCGTTGCGAATGGGACAACGATTGACGGAACCTGCACATGGACTATGGCAGATCCCAATGGTATTACTTGGCGCATCTCCCCTCTGCCACCTAATTCAGGGCTTCCCTTCTCAATTCAGCCTTACTACCAGATGAAGCCTCCCGTTTTCACGTCAGTAAGTAACCTTTGGACACTACCAGACGAGTTGAGCAACGTATATGAGATGGGCTTCACAGCTTACGCCTACGACGCTGGAGAGGACGAGGCTAACTTCGAGAAGAAATATCAGTTGTTCATGCTGCGGTTGAAGAAAGCCATTCAGTCAAGCGACCGTGAACCTGAATCGTTCGGGCTGTATCCCAGCCGCTCTATTACCGGAGTCCCAGGAACCATGACTAGAGGCGATGAGCAATATCCTCCGCAGCTATTTTCGTGGAGTTAATGGCTTAATACACATAAGGAAAGGTCTCTGTGGACGTATCAATCGCACAGCTCGCGGGTCTTCAGCCTACCAAACCGAGCAGGTATGCTCCTCTCGGTACCCAAAGATTTTTCACTGGCTTGTATACGTCCCGGTCTCCCTTTGTGGAACCGGGATCGCGGGCATCTCTGAGGTTTTATGGGGGACGACCGGACGCTCTGTGGGACGGTTTGAATGTGGAGATCAGCGTGGACAGCACTCTGATCCGCCGCCCTGGATTCTCCCTATTCAATACCCTAGCATCCCCAGTCACCGGCTACTACACATTCCGTTCACCCATCGCCCCCATCCGGGTAATGTCAGACACTTCCACAACCGTTTACACAGTAGCGAATTCAGGCTCCCCCACAGCCATCTTTACGAAAGGTACCGGGGCTGGGCAGACAACCTTCCAAGCTGTAGGCGCTACCGTCTTTATGGCGAACGGCGTCGATCTTCTTAAATGGGATGGAACGCACCTGTGGAAGTGGGGCATTGTAGCTCCAGCCACAGCACCAACCCTGACGATTAAGGACGGAGCTTCTCCTGCCATCCCTACCCTCACAGCCACACTGGGGGGAACTCTTACTGGGCAAGGAACGATGTATGTCCGAGTGACATTCGTTACCTCATTCGGAGAGACCCTCCCCAGCGCAGAGGCATTTCTGGCCATACCAGACAATGAAGAGCTGGTCGTGTCGGCCCCCACAGGTGCTCCCTCTACAGCTACAGGCTGGAACTGTTACATAGGAAGGTCTGCTGGCGGAGAAATCATACAGAACGCAACCCCTATAGCCCTTGGCGTCAACTACACGCAGACGACAGCGCTCTCCATTACAGGGGCGGCTCCCCCCGGAAGCACCACAGGCACCTACACGGCAACATCAATGCTTGGTGTCTCCTATGTCTATTGCTACAGGAACAGCGTTACAGACCACACTTCAACCGCGTCTCCCGTAAGTGCCTACACAGGGCCGCAGACTTCCGTCTCCATCGTGCTCGCCGGTATCGGGTCATCAGACCCGCAGGTGGACACGATTGATATTTACCGCACGGTTGACGGAGGAGCCACTTACCTGCTGGAAGCTTCCCTAGCGAACAGCGCAAACTGGCAGTATACGGACCCAGGCACTCCTGATGTGCAGCTCAACGCGGACGTTGTGGCACCGCAGGCTATGGCTAATAACCCCCCTCCCGCCGGATTGACGAACATTGCATACTTTGCAGGTTCAATCTTCGGGTCTGTGGGCAACTATCTTTACTATTCCAACGGCCCAGCCACGACGAACGGCAGTGGAAATGAAAGTTTTCCTCCGCTCAACTACGCTTTGCTGCCCTCGAAGATCACCCGGCTGATTCCGTACCCGAATGGTCTGTTCATTTTTACAGTAGATGACCTCTACTACCTGAACACTCCGGGCGGAACTCCTGTAATTTATCAGGCCGGTCTTGGATGCCTGTCCTACAACGCGATTGATATATCAGGTTCGTCCATCTATGTGTTCACCTCGGACAACAACGTGGTTCAGATCAATCCTGGCGCGGGTGTGGTTGACTTGGGATTCGCCATTGCTGGACTTTTTTCTACATGGAACCCAGCGCAAGTCAGTATAGCTTTCCACATTTTCGGCCATAAGGACAATGCCCTCTTCATCTGCGACGGAAACGGGGATATGTTCCGCTGCAATCCAAGTCAACAGCCGGAAGGCGGTCAGGTATGGAGCACGAAGGCTACAGTCGCCGCAGGCGCATCTGTAGTAGCTTCGGTGGAAGTGACTGCCGGTATACATCAACTTCTGGTTGGGTCTGGAAATAACATTCTCTTCCGCGACTGGACAGTGAACACTGATAACGGCGTTGCATATTCTGCATGGGCGACAATAGGATCGCTGGTTTTTGCACTCCCCGGTCAGATATGCGAAGTCCAGTCCCTCACTGTTGAGGCGCTGCGCGTTGGAAACATACCAGCCGTCTCTGTGCTGCTTGGGGAAATATCAGGAACGTTTGAAAGTCTGCCAGCATCTGTGCCAGACCCTCCCTTCCTCCCTGAGTCCACCAGCTTGTTTTCCAACCGTTTCTACTTGAAGCAGTCACAAAGCCCTGTAATATGCAGGCATTTGCAGCTCCAAATCAGCTTCGGCACAGACACCGTAGCTAACGAGCTTCTTTCGTACAGCTTCTATGGAAGTTTGCACGCGGATCAGTAACCCCTACACGGAGTAGAGAATGCCAACTATCGAAGAGAGTTCACTTAGTATCAACACGCCTACTATTGATCCGGTGTCGGTTGAAAGACCAATCGCTATCGGCCCAATATCCATGCCGATACTTAGGTCAACTCTCCATTCGAGCGAGGTGCTGGATACCGTTACGCAGGAAACAAATGCGACCAGCGGTGCTCTTCCGGTGTGGAAAGTTACGCCTATCGGCGCTCCCATAAAACCTATCTCTGCGACCCCAGGCTCACTGCCCCCTGCTTCACCCTTGATCGTGCCGAACTCATTCTCTGCTAATTCTGTAGGGTATGTGTTTGACTTCTATCTTCAAAAGGGTGTCGCAGGTTACAACGTATACCGCTCAACTTCCAGCAGCTTCTCTTCAGCGTCTCTGATTCAGTATATCTCGCAGCCTTTCACAAACGCGGATACACTCGCCTTTTCAGACCCGATGACGCACGGAAGTGCAACCTATTACTACTGGATGACGACGGTTACTTCTGAAGGCTTAGAGTCTGTCCCGTCCGAGGTTGGTAGTGCTACAGGAAGTGTAGTTACGACGTACACTCCTGGCATACCGCAGCAGGTGACTGGGATTATTGCGGCAGAGTCCCCGTACAAGACTCCTGACGGTAAGGTGCTCTCTCTTGTGGAGGTATCCTTTACCCCGGCTGTAGGCGACCCGTACTTCCAAGGCGTTGATATCTACTTCAACGGGTATAACGGTAGCTTCATACCGCAGTTGATGACGAGCGCAACGCAGTCTCCTGCATCGTTTCTCTGCGAGACAACCCACGAAACTGTTGAGGTAATCGTTGTTGCCGTTGGAACTGAAGGCTACAACGCTCCATTCAGTGGTGCGCCTACCACCTACGTCACCCTGAATGGGTCGTACACCGCTCCGGCCCCGCCGTCCATCGCGCAGGCCCAGACAGCCCTTGATGGAAACATCGGCTGGCAGTTTGCTTTCAACATTATTGGCGGATTGGAATTCGATCAAATCCAGAGTTACAGGATCTACCACAGCGAATTGAATGTAGCCCCAAGCGATTATTTTCGCACCATCCCCCAACCGCACTCGAACTCCGGTCAGGAAATCGTTCAAGAGGTGACAGGGGACATTCTCTTCTACTGGGTTAGCGCGGTAAATGTAGTGGGGTTAGAGTCAGTTCTTGTCTCTGTGCCCTTCACCTATATTGATCCGGGCGCTCCGCCGCCGAACCTGAACCCCATCGTTACGACGCCTAAATCGTCCTCTCCAGCCACGATTCTCAACGGGTTCGCGCCCAGTGCGCACGAACTTTATTGGGAGCCTACGGACGGAACGTATGTGTTCGGGTACAGTTCCACTGAAACGGCTAACCCTTTCACAAACCCAGGCTACGCCTATGACGGTAGCCAGAGCACAGCGGCAAGCTATTCCGACACACACAATGCTTCTTACGGAGCCTGCGTGTGGTCATTCGCTAGTTTCCCTGCGCTTCCGTCGGGGGTAACGGTTACAGCGGCTACACTCTCCGTCGTCAGTGAAACACTACCCACGGCTGGACCCGTACATGGGCAGAGCAGCATATGGTATTCCCTTGACGGGGGGAGCACATGGACCGCTTTGTACACCAATATAAGCGCGTCCAGAACCAAACAGACAGATTCGCTTGTACTGTCTACCTCCCAGAACTTCGCCAACATTCAGGTCATGGCCTGCGCCCACGCGCACGATGACCTGGCAATGAATGTCTACGAGATCAGTCTTTCGATCACGCAGAGCGCAAACCCGAATCCTCAGCAGGTTACGGGAGTGGTGGCTACCCTCGTTGGAGGGGACGTGCAGATTAGTTGGAACGGGCTTGCACCACTCACCCGTACCGACATTTCTGGCTATGAGGTATACAGGGCCTTGCATGGGGCCGGGTACATCGCCTCGCACCTTCAGACGACCGTCGCATCCACAGGCGCAGCGACATACAGTTGGATAGACGTTGCGGCGCATGACGGGTCGTGGGATTACTGGGTAATTGGCGTAAGCAGCACAGGGTGGTCACCCGCCAGTTCCCCGCCCGCATTCCTTCAGAACTCAGCGAATGTTCTTTATCTGAGCGGTGTAACCCTGGAAAGCCTGAAACCCGCCCAGCTAGGCGCAGATGTCACCGCACAAAACACTGACATTCTGTTGCAAAATCCCAACTTCCTCGCCGGAAATACTGGATGGGCACCACAATTAGGCTGGTCTATCGCCTCAGGTGCTGGATTCAATGGCTCTGGCTTTTATGCTCAGTACACAGGTTTGAGCACTGCCGCGATAACCAACAATCAAAAGATTCCTTGTGCTGCTGGTGCAGTCATCGCCGCGACCGCAATGGTGGAAGGATCAGCCACTGCAACAGGTAACGCTGTGGTTAGAATCAATTATTACAACAGTTCTGGCAGCGTTATATCCCAAACCAACGGCAGTTCCGCTACCGCCAACATAGGTTGGAATCAAAGCAGATGTGTTGTAACCGCACCTGCTGGAACTGCTTATTGTCAAATCGATTTTGCTGTCTACAGTGAAACCGCTGGCTTTTGGCTCGTTGGGGGTTTCACAGCAAGCATTCATGCCAACTCAATTGATGAAGTACCGGACGGGTCTACTTACGCAAAGACAAACGCTATTTCATTGAAGTCTGGTTTTGCTGCTACTCGTGTATCTCGCGGATCAATTCTGAGTTTAAATCCAACTCACTATTGGGCGCTGGATGGCGCATCTTTGAGCGATGCTGGAACATCGCCTTCTGCATTGTCAGTGTATGGCACTGTTACAGAATCAAATGTTACGCTTGCTCCCGGCGATGCAAACTATGGAGCAACACTTAACAATGCCAGCGCGTTATACACAGCAACCGCAACGGGCTTTACCACTTGGAGTGTGTGCATGTGGCTGCAACCATACGGCACATCATTCTCGTCACCATCAGGCATATTGGGACGGGCAAACACTGTTCCGCCGACAGGAGCAACAAACTACGAAACAATCCTATCGGTTGATGCAAGCAATTACATCTATGCAGGTGCATATACGGGCGCAGCTAGTGTGTTGAGATCATCCAAGCCACTCAACTTTGCGATTGCACATCACATTGCAGTTACGCTGAGTAGCAATACTTTGTCTCTATACATAGATGGTGTGCTTGATGGCACGTTGACTGGGCTTAGCACAGAGTCTCCGGGTACCGAAAACTATTGGGTGCTCAATGCAACTAATGGTAATTGGGGTGCGCCAGGGTTAGGTGCAGGTTGGAATATAGCCAACCCCGGAGGTCACTACCAAGATGTTGCCATTTGGGAGGGTACCGCATTAGGGCCGGGAGACATCTCTGCGATCTATGGATCGGGTAGTGGAGCAGTTCACAGCCTTGATGCGATTCAGGACTCTCCAAACTACCTGAGACTTCCATCGACGGTGTACGGTCCTAGCGGCAGAGCGATTCTACCGAACGGCAATCTCCTGCTGAAGAACAAGGATGTCATTCCCGGCGTCACCACTTCACCAACGGTTTCTACAGCGGGATTTGCCGATTTGCCAGAACTGGGAAGCGGCAATGCGGCAATGACATTTACCACCCAGGGCAACCCCTGCTTCATCAGCATCAATGTAGGTTTCTATGCTGCAACCAGTGGTGGTTCGAGTGGACCCATCACAGGAATCGGAGTGTCTTTCAACTCAACCGTGACGGGGGCTTCCCCTCCCGGTATCGGTATTACAATATCTGGCACCGGGACAGGAGCGTCTGCGTCTGTAGCATGGACAAGCACCGGGGCATATCCAAACTTCACTTGGACCCCCCATCTGTCAATCACGGGAGGTTCCGGTTACTCCTCTGCTACAGCTACAGTGACCATCACTGGTGGTTACGGTGCTTATCCCAATGGAACCAATACATACTCTTGCTCGATTGACATATCAACGCCGCAGGCAAATGTGCCGGTACAAATAAGAGTTTTAATGGATGGAAACCCTGTCTATGGACCGGTGCAGATTCTCTCGGATTACGTGGGAAACAGTGTGCTCACAGGCACACAGATGCTATTTCCAACAGCAGGAAGTCACACTTTCCAAGTGCAAGCCTACAACATGAACTCCTCTGATGTTGTGCAATCTACCACGCGGTCGTTCCAGCTTATTGAGTTGGGATAATTTGAACTTACGTAATTAAGCAAGGATTCTCAAGTGAACGCCGAACGAAAGTTCTACGTGTACGCATACCTGCGTTCACGAGATAGCGAGTATGGTAACGTCGGATCGCCATACTACATTGGTAAAGGACAAGGGCATCGGGCCTACAGCAAGAAACATTTTGCAAAGCCGCCGTCTGACGAGAGTCAAATCGTCTTCCTCGGACGGCACATGACCGAGGCCGATGCTCTACAGGCAGAGATGCTTCTGATTCATCTGTATGGACGCATCGATCTCGGCACCGGCTGTCTTCGGAATATGACGGATGGCGGTGACGGCTGTTCCGGGCGAATTCTTAGTTTGGAGGTGCGTGAGTCGATTAGCTCAAAACTTACCGGGCGCAAGAATGGCTCTCCATCTGAAGAAACTCGGCGCAAAATAGGTGCGGCAAGCAGCACTAGCCTGAGAGGTCGAACGCTCAGCGCAGAGCATAGACGCAACATCAGCACGGGCCAAAAGGGTCGCAAGTTCAGCACGGAATCCCGCCGCAAGATAAGCGAGGCTCAAATGGGAAATCAAAACAATCTGGGCCACAAGCGAACGGATGAAACACGCCGCAAGCAAAGCGAAGGTATGAAAGCCTACTGGATACAGAAGAAGGAAAGGTTGGCAGCATGAGTCTTATTTACACACTTACCCCCTCAATCTCGGTGGGCGACCTCACAAAGCAGACCACGATCTCCTCTTTGAAGTTGATTAGTATTTCAATCAATTACGAGGATGCTTACACAAACAACGGAGAGGCCGTCCTCTCCGTATGTCTTGCTGATCCGGTGAGCGGGTATCCCGTCAATGTGGTCTACAGGGATGCCTCGGCTCTTCAACTGGCGCAGATGATCGAGGCGCAGATCGGCCCAGAGATACTGCTGAAGCTATCCGCTGATGGCCGAATCCCGCCCGGCACCTTATCTAACGTGTAACAGGAGATTTCCATGACATTGACAGAACTACAACAGGCCATTCTTTCCATTTATCCTACGGCTGTTTATCCAAGCACATATACCGTAGCGGTAGACACCAGTGGGAATGCCACTATTGCCCTTTGGAATAACAGCATCGGTGTGCAGCCAACCGCTACACAGCTAGCAGACGCTTTAGCGGTGCTGGAAGTCAAGCCCGCGCAAACCGCTCAGTTGGCTACCTTACTGGCGTCTTATAACGCTCAGCGATATGGTGCTCCGGTGCCGATTGTTTCTGGCACTACAACTTGGAGCTTCCCTACTGACACCCTGACTCAGACTAATGTGATGGGGTACTTGGTAGCTTTCAACGCCGCTACTACCCCAGCGGGAGGGCTTCCCCTTCAGGATGTAAACGGTACAGTTCAGATGCTGACCTATGCGGAGATGCAAGCTCTTGCTCTGGCCATAGGCACACAGTCAATCGCCGCCTGGCAGAAGCTTAAAACGCTAGAGGCAGAGGTCATGGCTGCGACCACGGTTGCGGCGGTACAAGCTATCGTTTGGTAGTTTACATTATTCAGCGGTAAGCGCCAATCGGCAGGCCGCACATCTCGCGGAGTCACCCCCACATGAACGTTGACAACGACACCCTATCGCAACTTCTGATAAAGCTCGATCAGAGGCAGGACATTCTGGAGCGTAGAGAAGACCAACACCACGTTGAGCTGATAACGGCAATCACAAAATTAAATACGCAGATGGAGACGATACTTGGAGGGTACCAACCTGGAAGGTTGCAGTCCCTTGAGGTAAGGACAGACGTGCTGACACGCTTCAAATATATGACATTAGGGGCTTCAGCAGTGATAGGTACGTTGGCTTCCGCGATTGTATCAGTCCTTTTGCATGTTTGGAAAGCAAAGTAGATGAGCAAATACACCGCAAAGTTGGCTCCTATAGAGGAGAGCCGACAGTTTGGTATGTGGCTGCACGCCAACCGTGACAAGAATTTCTATGACCCAGACTTCTTAAAGTACAACATGACGCGGGTGATTGGTGCCTACAAAAACGACGAAGCTATTGGTTACCTTCCGTTCCAGACCGTCGTTATGACGGAATCGCTTGCCCCTAAGCCGGGAAGCAAATTCAAAGATATCGCTGCGTGCCTGAAGACCGCCATCCATGAGATTGTGCGGTGGGCCAAGACAGCCGGTATGGGGGAGATTTATTTCCTAGCCCATCCTTCGGACCTGGAGACTATCAAGTTCGCGGAAGCTCACGGCTACGAAAGAATGGACCTTATACCTATGAGGTTGAAGCTGCACAATATGCGGCCACCCCT
>VFSW01010998.1_pt1 | contig 12763 bp, 10 predicted proteins | sample 5358111 | NCBI WGS metagenome assembly VFSW01 (sample SAMN11554181, study PRJNA540505) | mine drainage metagenome | isolation source: sediment from site ElyBrook_90M | place: USA: Ely Copper Mine, Vershire, VT | collected 2017 | reverse complement strand
TTGCCTCGCGCAACCACGCTCGGACGGCGGGAAGCAGGGCCGTGCCAGCCGCCAGGGTGACAACGAAGCCGGCGGCCGCTCCTAGCCAGGCGCCTCGCGAGCCACTTACCAGTGCCGCGGTGCCTACCGCCAGGAGCGCCACGATGACCACGGTTCGAGCGGGCCTGGTCGGACGATAGACGGCTGCCGCGCCGAAGGCGCCGAGCGCCAGCAGCAGGGTCGCGACGGGATTGGGCGAACCGAGACTCAGCCCGAGGGATCCCGGCCGGAGCGGCGGGACGGCGATGCGGCCCACGGCGTTCCACCAGGTGATCCAGGCACCCATGCTCTCGAGCAAGTACAACGCCGTGGCTACCAGCGCCAGGAGCAGTGCGAGCGCCTCGAGGCGCCGCCGCACGGCGGGGATGCGGAGCAGCTGCACCAAGAGGAGGTAGAGCTCCGCCAGCAGGACGGCGTACGCGAACATCTCGAGGCTCATGCGGGGCAACCTGGACGTGGCTGTCGAGACGGCGAACGCCCCCAGGCAGGCGGCGAGCGCCCACGACATCCGGCTGCGCGGAAGCCACGCGGGTCGGAACGCCGAGATGGCCAGCCACGACACCAAGGTCGCGATCGCCGCGGCGTCATAGAGCGCACGGACCGCAAGGTCGTCGAACCAACCTGCGCCGCCGGTCATCAGCACCGACCAGACGGTGGCAGCGGTGACCAGCACCACGAGCGCAGCGGTGGCAAGTCGGCGGGCTCGTGACATTGCGCGAACTATGCCTAGTGCGCCGTGCGGCGGCAAGGGCACTTCCGTCACCTTGTAGCGCTTCGGTACCATAGCCACCGCGCCATCACGGGGGATAGCCTGCGCATCCCATGATCAGACGATACGGGGCCGAGCTTCGGGCGATGCTGATGCTCGCGGACGCGGGCGTCGCGGTGATGGTCGCGATCGTGCTCTCCGGGGTCCGCTTCGGGCCCGACTGGCCCACCTTCTGGCACGACGCGCTCCCCCAGCCGCTCGCCTTCCTGATCGTCTACACGATCGCCTGGGTGGCGCTACTCACGCTGAACGGCCTGTACCGGCCACGCGCCCGCTGGTCGCTGGTCACCGAGGCGGTTGACATCGCCCGCGCCACCGCGGCGATGGCGCTGATTTCGCTGAGCGTCCTCTTCTGGTTCAAGCTCCCCGACGTCAGCCGCCTCTACCTCCTCTTCCTCTTCCCGGTGCAGGCGCTGACCGCCCTCGGGACCCGGGCCGCGCTCCGCTGGGCGTTCGAATGGCAGCGCCGGCGCGGCCGCAACCTGCGGCACGTGCTGGTGCTAGGCGGTGGTCCGCGGGGGCAGGCGTTCGCCGCCAAGCTCGAGGAGCACCGCACGCTCGGCCTGCGGGTGATGGGGTTCCTGGACGACGATCCGGCCTTCTCACCGCCGGCTCGATGGCGCTACCTGGGCGGGCTTGATCGCCTCGAGGAGATACTCCACCGCGACGTGGTCGACGAGGTGGCGGTCTGCCTGCCGTTCACCCAGTGGAACCTGATCGACGCGATCGCCCAGCTATGCGAGGAGGAGGGCAAGATCGTCCGGGTGCCCATGGACGTGCTGGAGCGGCCGTTCGCGATCGGCCACGTCGAGGAGCTCGACGGCACGCCGGTCTACTCCCTGGTGTCGGGGCCGGACCGCATGCTCGCGCTGGGGATGAAGCGGGCCGTGGACATCGCGGTCTCCGGCATCCTGCTCGCGCTGTTGAGCCCGGCCTTCGCGGCGATCGCCCTGGCGATCCGCCTGCGGGACGGCTCGCCGGTCCTCTTCCGGCAGACCCGGGTGGGCCTGCATGGCCGGTCCTTCGATGTGCTGAAGTTCCGCACGATGGCCCCGGACGCGGAGGCGCGCTACGCGGACGTGGTGAGCCGCGCCGACCCGCGGGCCTTCAAGCTGACCGACGATCCGCGGGTCACCCGGACCGGGCGGTTTCTGCGCCGGACAAGTCTGGACGAGCTGCCCCAGCTCTGGAACGTGCTGCGCGGCGAGATGAGCCTCGTCGGACCTCGACCGGCGCCGCCGCGCGAGGTGGCGGGATACGACATCTGGCACCGGAGGCGGCTCTCGATGAAGCCCGGGATGACGGGACTGTGGCAGGTGACGGCCAGGCGTGACGACTCGTTCGAGAACCGTGCAACCCTCGACCTGAGCTACATCGACCGCTGGTCCCTGTGGCTTGATTTCACGATCCTGCTGCGCACGATCCCGGCAGCCCTGGATGGGCGGTAACGGAGGAGACCAGGCAGTCCGCCCCGCGTAACCGGACAGGCCCTCCGCATGGCACGGTGTAGGGGAGGTCGATGTCATGGGTACCGCCGTGACTCCCGAGCCTCCAGGTAGTGACGGCAGACGACTTCGTCGACGAAGCCCATCCGGACTCCGGCACTTCGCATTCGGTGCCAGAGGTTCCAGTCTCCGGGCTCATCCAGGCGCCATGAGTCGACCGCATGCCGCATGAAGCGAAGCCTTGCGTGGTAGAGCGTGGCCGCGTGAACGATGTGGCCGTTCTTCAAGGGCCAGGAGCCCACTCTCTGCCAGTGGCCGGGTCGTGTCTCCATTTCGGCTACGCCGTACGCGAACTCCAGTCCCCTGGAACGACACGCCTGGAGCAGTACTTCGATGTGCGTCGGCGTGAACTCATCGTCGTCATCGAGTGGGGCGATCCACTCGCCGCGGGCAATCTCCAGCGCTCGGTTCATGGGCGCCGACCCGGCGACCATCCAACGGAAGTTCGGGTCCTGTGGGTAATCGCCCCGCTTCGCGAGATTTTCGAACCGAACGCGTGGGTCCCTGACCGTTCGGACTGCGGCCTCAGTCGCGGCGTCACACGCATCCCCGACTACCAGGACCTCGATATTGCGATGCGTCTGGTGTAATGCCGAGGCGATCGCCCGTTCGGCGACGAGGTTGCCACGGTTGTACGTGGCGATGCGGACGGTAACGAGAGGCTGCTCATGGGACGTCCACAGCGTCGGCCGGGCGACGCGCTCGCCCGCGAGTCTGATGCGTGCGTCGTTGACCTCCCGGCGTTGTCGGACGGCCACTCGCCAACCGCCGCGAGTGATGAGTGCCACGTAATGCGCGTGCCTGCGTTGCACCCCTGGTAGTCGATCCAATACCAGCAAGCCGACGAGAGTTGCCCACAGTGCGCTCACGAGCACACGCACGAGGTCCGGTGGCTCAATGACCTGGAGGATCGCCTGCATTCCGACGACGGGGACTAAGCCGGTTGTGTAGCCCGAGGCTGCCGCGATCGCCGCGGCGGACATCGCAACCCCGGCGCGCCGGAGCAGCAGAATGGGGACAACGATGCAGTTCGATACGCTGAGGGTCACGAGAGTTCCGATGGCGGGGCCAACTGGCCCAAGCAATCCCGCCAGCAGGACGCTTAGAACAAGGTTGGCACCTGCCTCCGCGAGCACGATCGGGGCGAGGATCCCGTGCCGTGCCCGGGCGATCGCCTCAAGCGCGAGCACGTGGGCCGGCACGTTCAACGCCCAGACGACCGAGTAGACGACGAGGACTGACTGCGCGAGCGGGGCTGCCTCTCCGACCCATAATTTCAGGATCGGCGGCGCGCTGACCGCGAGCGTTGCGAACCCGGCGCCGGCGAGTGCGCAGCCGATACGCACGAGCCTGCCCGCTTCGTCGCGACTCACTTCGACACTGCCCGCGGCCATGCGATAGAACGCCACGTCAAGCAAGGCGAATAGCAGGCCGGCAGCCGCGGCTGGGGGTATCGATCCCACCGAAAACTGCGCCATCGCGCTTGGTCCGCCGACAGCCCCGACGATCGGCACGTCGGTACCCATGCCGATCTCTGTGCCGGCAGCCACCAGCCAGATGGGGAGCGAGTAAGCCAAGACCGCTCGGATCCCAGTGGTCTTCAGGTGCCAGCCAGCCCAAGCCCCGTTTCTCCTCAGGATCCAGCCCTGATACGCCACGATGGCTGCGACGCGACCTGCCACCGGCGTTGCGGCCGCGCCTGCGACGCCAAACGCGTGAGTGAGCACCACGAGGAGCGGGATCGAAATCGCGACCTGGATGCCCGTCCCATATGCAAGAACGTCGAACCGACCAAGGCCGCGAATTGTCGCCGAGACCGGGCTTGAGAAGAGCATGATCCCGGCGTCGACGCCGATGATGCCGATGACCAAACGTGCCGAGTCGGCCATGGTGGTCGGGACACCAAGTGACGCCACCGGGAGGACGACGGCAGCCAGGATGCCTACGACCGCTGCTCCCACGCCGAGCGCGACATACAGAGTGCGGGCGGAGGCTATGCGCTCTAGGGCGGGATCGGATCGCTCGCTCTCGGTGATAGCCACATCTCGGGCGACTCCGAAAGAGAGTCCGCCGTCTAGAAATGTCAGGTAGCCGCGAACGGCGAGCGCGAGGGCCCAGAGTCCGTAGTCCTCGGGTGTTGTCAGCCGGAAGACGACGGCCGTCGCCACGATCACATAGGCTCCGAGGAGGACCCAGGCGGTAGCGTTCCAGAGTGCCTGCGTGGCGGTCCGGGCTGGAGCGGCCACGGAGATCGGAGTGGTCACTTCCGGCGGGGGTCAAGCAGGCCTGATGATGCCCACCCTTTCTCCGCGCCTGCTGGTTCGGAGTCTCCGGCACGAGCCAGGGGCTCATCGCGCGCCCATGCCGGGAGTGAAAACTGCGGGTGAGTGAGCGCTTTGATCAACCTGGCTCGGTCCACGTCGTCCGGTGGGCGGTCCCGCATCTCCTCGAACCCCCGAAGATCGTGATACGAACCGCGGCCCGCCTGCTCTCGCTCAGGGAGTTCGCCGCCTCGCGTCAGGACGGGCCACCAACGCCGGAAGAGGGACATCTCTGCCTTGAGAACCCGTTGGTGAAGGCTCCCTCCGGTATCGTCTGGGTTCACACGCACGGCTACTTGATCGATCACCGGCCCTGCGTCGACCCGTGCCGTCATCCTGTGGAGCGTCGCACCCGCCGGCTCGTTCTCAAGCAGCGCCCAGAAGACCGGGTACATCCCTCGGCCAAACGGGAGCAAGCCTGGATGAAGATTGTAGACAGCCTCGTAATAGCTCAGGTCGGCAGGCGCGAGAACCTTCGGAAAGTGGACCGATAGCGCCCGCCGCCCCGACTGCAGGTGTGCCGGAGCGGAGGTGATGGTCAGGCCCAGTCGGCCTGCGCGCATAGCTATGGCGGAGTCGAACGTGAACACCACGCCCACCTCGCGAGGGCGCACCTGTCCCAGCACCCACAGTCCAATCGCAGAACCGAGCAGTAGATCAACGGGTTCTGCGATGCCTCGGTGCAATACCCCGAGCCTCCACAGTCAGACGGACTGCTAACCGTGCGCGATATCGCGGCCGAGCACCACGTCAGATATCCGGTCGATCTCGTCAAGAGGAAGACTTTGGAAGAGTGGCAGGCAGAGGATACGTGAGTGGACGTCTTCCGTGACGGGCAGTACGCCGTGTGCGTAGCGGGCGTACGCGTCCATCTGGTGGCACGGGCGGAAGTATCGTTTGACCTGGATCCCCGCCGCGACGAGCCGATCCTCGGCAGCGTCGCGCAAGTAACCAGATGCGAACAGGACCGCCAGATCCTTGCGCGTAGAGCGATCAGCCGCCGCAACGGGTTGCACGGCCACGTCCCGAGACCCCGCGAACCTGGCTTGGTATCGGGACACGAGATTTCGGCGGATGTCGAGCACGTCCTCGATGCGGGCGAGCGTTAGAACGCCTAAAGCTGCATGCAGCTCGGACATTTTCCCGTTCAGCCCCGCGTATCGTGAGTTGTAATCGCCTTGGAATCCGTAGGCGCGCAGATAGGCGACGCGGCCCAAGAAGTCAGCGTCGTGAGACGATATGAGCCCGCCCTCCGCCGAAGTCACGGGCTTCGTGCCCGACAGGCTGAACACCTCTGCGTGCCCGAAGTTGCCTACGTGGACACCGTTCTTCAAGCTCCCATATCCATGTGCCGCGTCGAACAGCAGCGCGGCACCCGCCCCCTCAGCGATTCGCGTGAGCGCATCTGTATCCGCAGGATTCCCGAACACGTGAGTCGCGACAATGAGCTGCGGCCCGAATCTCTCAGCGGCGTGCTTGGTGGCCACCGGATCCATATTGAGGCTCACCGGGTCTATGTCGACGAAGACCGGCCGCAACCGGTTCCATAGCAGCGCATTGACCGTGGAATTGAACGTGAACGACGGCACGAGCGCGGTGGAATCAGGCGGGAGCTGGAGCGCCGCGATTGCGATCGTCAGGCCGATGTCTCCGCTTGAGACGACCATGGTTGGCACGCCGAGGTATTCGGTCGCAAGTCCTTCCAGGCGTTTGGCGAAGTCTCCGAAGTTCGAGAGCATCCGCGAGGACCAGATCTCGCGTAGCAGTGAGACATAGTCGTCGAGATCCGGAAGGTCGGGCCGCGTGATCGGAATCATCTTCGTACCGTCGATGGTAGAGGGTAGGCCTCGACGACGAGCGAGCTGTCTTCGCGGGTCTCCAGACCGGCAAGGTCGGGATCGGAGCTCTCGCCAATACCGCGCCGCTCGACGTAGGCGAAACCGGCCTCCAGCAGACGGCGACGCAACTCAGGGAAGTCGTAGAGGTAGCGATGGCCCCACCCACGCATGCCTTGGTTGACCATGCGTACCCCGCTATCGATCCAACCGTATTCGGGCCAGTTCACCCAAGCGTGTCTGCGCCAGTTGCTCTCGTAGTCTCGGATGATGTCAGCGAGGTCGGGGGTGGCGATCCTGATGACCCCCGAGGGATGCAAGACGCGCCGGCACTCGCGAAAGAGGGCGAGCGCCTCCTCGAGGTCGAGATGCTCCACCACGTGTTCTGAGTAGATCAATTGGATTGAGGCCGCGGGCGCTGGGATGCCGTACCGAAGATCGAGAAGCACGTCAGCCGGAGGCTCGATGTCTATGTTCACCCAGCCGGGGATGGGAGCGCGTCCTGAGCCGAGGCACAACCGCCGTGGAGGGGACACGTCTGCGAGCGTGCGGCGCGCCGCGTGCCGGAGCAGGGTGGCACGCACTAGGGAAGGGACGCCAAGCGCGGGTCCCAGTGAACGTCGCGCCTTCCGCAGTGCGCGGACAGCCAGCTCTCCCTTCCGCGGCACGTGGGGCGGCACAGGCCGAAGGCCGCGGCCGGTCTGGACCCTCAGTTCAGGCACCAGAAGACTGTAGCGCACCAAGGCCCTTGGCCCACCCCTCAAACGTACCGCGGAGCAGTCAGACTGGTGGGAGCGGCCTCGCGGGATGGAACGGCTGGTGAGGGCGTCGTTGGGCCCCGCACAGTTGCAGACGGTTGGGCCCTGGGGGTGAGATGGTAGAAGCAGAGCTTGAGCCGGGCGGAGATCGGCGCACTTGGGACAGAGGTGCCCGCGCGCGCCATGCGGTCACAGCCGCCCGCGGACGCACCCCGCGCGATCATACGCGCACACGCCGCTGCGCCGATTTGCCAAACGGAGACGTGAGATCCATGACTACTCCCCTCGTCTCGATCTGCATTCCGACGTACCAAGGAAGCCTTTGGATTCGTGCCACCATGTCTTCGGCGCTTGCACAGGACTATCCGGAGGTAGAGGTCGTCGTATCCGACGATGCTTCCACTGACGAGACCGTCGCGCACGTCTTGGCGGTACGGGACGAGCGCGTCCGCCTTGTCCATTCGCAGCACCGACTCGGGATGGCTCAGAACTGGAGTCGATCGGCGCAGGGCGCCCGCGGCGCGTACCTGAAGTTACTCATGCAGGACGACCTGCTGGATCCGACGTGCGTGTCGCGCATGGCTGACGTGCTATCACGTAACCCGTCCGCCGGGTTCGTCTTTTCGTTGCGCCGGATCGAGCCGACGGATTCGACCGGCCGCAACAACGTCCACCTCGCACGTAAGCTCGGTCGCCTAGCCTCGAGGCTCGGGCCCCTCGGCGAAGTCAACGATGGGCGGGCGATCTTCGACGCGATGCGGCGGACGGGTTTCCGGGGCAACTGGATCGGCGAGCCGACCGCGGTCATGGTGCGGCGCGAGGCGCTTCAGCGCGTCGGGCTGTTCAATACCCGGCTGCGCCAGCTGACCGACCTGGAGCTCTGGTTGCGGCTCGCGTTCTTCTACGATGTCGGCTTCGTGCCCGAGGAGCTGGCCACCTTCCGGCTGCACCCGGCCTCGATGACGTCGTCGAATGCGGCGCTGGGGGATGCGTGGCTGGATCGAGCATGGCTGCTCGAGGGCCTCCGTGAGCACCCTGAGATCCGGGCGACCCTCGACGTGGGGACGGATTGGAAGGTCTGGGGCGTGATGCTCGCGGCCGAGGCCAAGCGCCTCCTCGTGCACCGTGGGCGAGGACGGTACGCCTACCGTCGCCAACTCCTCGAATACCTCCGCTACCACAGCCACCCCGACGGCACGCTCCACGACCGCCTGGATGATGAAGCGCTTCGGCGCGATCAGGGCAGTCCATGACGACCGCGAACGTTGCCGCCAACGGACCAGGGCTCACGGGCTGAGCTAACACGCCGCAATCAGGTCCGCGACGGCAGCGGTAGTCGCGGAATACTGAACGCGGCGTTTGGACGCTGTTGGGGATGAGTATCCCCATGGGAGGGGCTGGGGACCCGTTCTGGCATTGAAGTGGGTGGTTCAGTTGAGCGACCAAGCACCGACCGTGAGCGTCGTGATGCTCGTCAAGAACGAACTGCGTCATCTGCGCAGGTCGCTGCCCGTTCTCCTCGAGCAGGACACGGAACTCCCGTTCGACCTCACGGTCATCGACTCAGGCTCCACCGACGGCTCGCTGGACTACCTTCAAGGATTGACCGAGGCCGACGGCCGCGTCCGTGTCGTCCAAATTCCGCCGTCCGAGTTCCATCACGCGCGCACCCGGAACCTCGGTGCCGAGATCACCTCGGGCAGGCTTCTCGTGTACCTCGGGGGCGACGCGATCCCGCTGGGGTCCTCGTGGCTGCGAACGCTCGCGGCGCCCATTCTCGCGCCGCGGACCGATGTGGTGGCTACCTACGGTCGCCAGGTTCCGCGGGCCGGTGCCGGGATCTCCAATCAGTGCCGCATGGCCTACAACTACGGGCCACGCCCGGTGGAGAAGCGCGCCACGGCGCGCCTCTCGGCCAAGGAGCGCTACTTCTTCTCCTCGGTGGCGTGCTGCATCGATAGGTCGCGAGTGGCGTCGCCTCCGTTCGACGAGCGATTCCCGGTCAATGAGGACATCACCCTATCGCACCGGATTATCGCCGCAGGGAGTGCCATCGCCTACGTGCCCGAGGCAGTCGTCGAGCACTCCCACGAGTACTCAAGCTGGCAGGTGCTCCGTCGCTATTTCGACCACCAGGTGGTGTACGAGGGGCTCGGGATCTTCGGGGCCGCCCAGCCAGACGACTCTATGCGCGACCTGCGGGCGTTCCTCCGCGCCTCGATCGTGCAGCTCCGCGGGCACGGCCCGCTCGACTACGCGCGCGTCGGTGCCTTTCTTTGCGCCTCCGCGATCGGCCTCCCGCTCGGCAGACATCGGCGTGTGTTGCCTCGCGCGCTCCGGCGGCGCCTGCGCGTCTACGGCACCGTCGACTGAGCGGGTGCGTGAGCGTTAGTACGGCCGGGTTCGCCGCGAGGTGGACAATCGAGCCCTTGGGAGTGGTGGCGCGGCGGCTACACTCGGCGTGCGCTCGCACATCCGGTGACGGCGCCCCAAGGGCTGTTGCGCGGCTCGGCCCCGATGAAGAGCTGGAGACGTGATGAGCAAGGTGCTCGTGGTCGGCGGCGCCGGCTACCTCGGATCGGTCCTCGTCGACGAGCTGCTGAACGTCGGCTTCAGCGTTCGCGTGCTTGATCGCATGTTCTTCGGGCGGCAGTCGCTCGAGCATGTCCTCGATCGCATCGAGCTGGTCGTGGCGGACATGCGCGATGTCGACGAGTCTCTCTTCTCCGATTGTGGCGCCGTGATCAACCTTGGAGGCCTGTCGAACGACCCGACGGCCGAGTTCAACCCTCGCGCAAACCGCGAGCTCAACACGACCGCGTCCATCCGGGTCGCCGAGCTGGCGAAGCGGGCGGGAATTGAGCGCTTCGTGCTTGCCAGCTCGTGTTCCATCTATGATCGAGGCGTCGGCGACGACGCGCAGGACGTGCTTCAGGACGAGGAATCGCCCGTCGATCCTCGCGCTGCCTACGCCATTTCCAAGCTGGAGGCGGAGCGTGGCATCCTGCCGCTTGCGTCCGATGGGTTCGCGCCGGTCGCGTTTCGAATGGGCACGATCTTCGGGTTTTCGCTCCGAATGCGCTACGACCTCGTGGTCAACACCTTCGTTAAGGATGCCCTCCTGCGCGGGCGAATCACCGTCCACTACGGCGGGGCAATGTGGCGCCCCCTCGTCGACGTGCGCGACGTCGCGCGGGCGTACGTGAGTGCGCTCCAGGTGCCTGCGGACCGGATCAGCGGCCAGATCTTCAACCTGACTGCCGGCAACTTCCGTATCTCGGAACTGGCGCTTCGTGCCCAGCATGCGCTGCGTGAGCTCGGCGTGCCGGTCGAGCTCGACGCCGACCTCGCGTATCGCCTCGTGCGCAGCTACCGGGTGGCGAATGACAAAGCGCTCAAGGTGCTCGGGTTTCTCCCGCAGGTCAGTGTCGAGGAATCGATCGCGTCCATGGTCACCCAGGTCCGAAGCCACGGCTACACCGACTTCTCGCATCCGCGCTACTACAACATCGAGTGGATGAAGCTCCTTGAGGAGGCCGTCGAGATCAGCGCGCAGTTCGGGTACGTGCTGTCGAAGCCGGAGCGAGAACCCCCGGGCGAAGGTCGCGCAATGGCGGCGAGGACTGGGGTCTGACATGAGACTTCTGATCTTCGGTGGCTGGGGCCAGCTCGGTACCGAGCTGGCCGTGGTGGCTGTCGCACGGCACGAGCTCATCCGGCCACGACACGGTGAGGTCGACGTGCGGTCGTACGACGCTGTCCAGGACGCCGTCGGCTCCCACCGTCCTGAGGCTGTCGTGGACCTGGCCGCCTTCCACAGGGTCGAGGCATGCGAGAGCGATCCGGGAATGGCCATGGCGGTCAATGCGATCGGCGCCTTTAACGCTGCGCGCGCGGCGAAGGCGATCGGCGCGCGTGTCCTGTACGTGAGCACGGACTACGTCTTCGGAGGCGGCCGGTCTGGCTACGTCGAGGATGACCCGGTGGACCCGGTCAACGCGTACGGTGTCTCAAAGGCCGCCGGCGAGATGGCGGTTCGGACCATCGAGCGCGGCTGGCTGGTGGTGCGCTGCTCCGGGCTGTTCGGCCATGCGGGAAGCGCGGGCAAGGGTGGCAACTTCGTCGACAACATCCTGGCCCGCGCGCGTGCGGGCGAGACACTCTCGGTCGTCGACGACCAGAGGTTCGCGCCGACAGCGGCGCGTGACCTGGCCGAGCGGATTGTGGCGCTCCTCGAGAAGCGCGTGCCGGACGGAACGTATCACGCGGCCAACTCGGGGGCGTGCTCGTGGTTCGAGCTCGCGCGAGCAGCGCTTGAGATCGAGGGCGTGCCGGCTGAGTTACTTCCCCGGAAGAGCGACCCAGGCGGGGTGCGACGACCAGCTGGCTCTGTACTTCTGGATACGAAATCGAGCGCCCTCGGTTTGAAGCCGTCCCGCGACTGGAGAGAGGCACTCAGGTGGTACCTCGCGAATCGCCCGGCGGGAGCAGGAGTCCGCGAATGAGGGTCTCGGTGACGCGCACCCAGATCGAGGACGTACTCATCGTTACTCCGGAGGCGGCGCGCGATGAGCGGGGGTTCTTCATGGAGGTCTTCCGGCGTGACGCCTTTGCCGAGCTCGGGCTTCCCACCGAGTTCGTGCAGCTGAACCATTCGTGCTCCTCGCGGAACGTGCTCAGAGGGCTCCACTTCCAGTGGGATCCGCCGATGGGCAAGCTGATGCGGGTTACCCGGGGACAGGCCTTCCTGGTGGCCGTCGATATTCGGCCGGGATCGGCGACACTGGGGCGATGGTTCGGAGCGGTGTTCGACGAGGAGAGCCATCGGCAGGTCTGGGCGCCAGCTGGATGCGCGCGCGGATTCTGCGTCCTGTCAGAGGTCGTCGAGATCGAATACCTCACCACGGGGACGTACAACGGGAGAGCCGAGTCTGGCATCCGGTGGGATGACCCGGAGATCGGCATCGAGTGGCCGATCAGCGATCCCGTCCTCTCAGCCAAGGACGCCGCGGCGCAGTCGCTCAAGGAATGGCTCGCCCGCCCTGAGGCCGAGGCATTCCGGATGACGTGACCCACCCCTGCGGTGGGCCCGCGCTCCCGCTTGGCGCTGCAGTGGTGGGACGCGAGACTGCCCGGCGGCCCGACGTGCTGGCCAACTCGGCGACCATCCGCCGACTCTGGGGTCGCGACGCGGAGGTCATCCATCTGCCGCTGGACGTCGACGAGATCTTGCCAGGAAGTTCGTGGAGGTGGTGGGGCGGGTGGGGGCGGACCGGGGGCTGTACGCGGCGGAGTAGCGCGCGAGCCGCCAACCGGCGTACGTCCCCCCCACGCGCGCGGTGCCCAAACGCGCCAGCTTCCGAGTCAACTGCAACGCGCAGAGGTGCGGTTCACTCGCACTGCAAGCCGCAGCGTCGCAAGGTGCAGGCATTCGGGCGGCGGGACCCGCCGATCCGGGCCCGGCTGTCGGTCCGGCGGCGGGCCGTTGGCGAGGCCAGCCCGCGTCGACACAGGGGGACGGCGGATGCGACGCATC
>VFSW01010997.1_pt1 | contig 12764 bp, 10 predicted proteins | sample 5358111 | NCBI WGS metagenome assembly VFSW01 (sample SAMN11554181, study PRJNA540505) | mine drainage metagenome | isolation source: sediment from site ElyBrook_90M | place: USA: Ely Copper Mine, Vershire, VT | collected 2017 | reverse complement strand
GCGCTCATCAACAGGACGAGCATGAGCGGGAGTATTTCGATCAGCGGTGAACCGCGAATCAGCGCCAGCACAATCACCATGCAGACCAGCGCGCCGACGATGATGAAAAGCCACCAGACGACCTTGGCCACCACCGCTTCAATGTGAAGTTTTGGACGCGCCTCCTGCACGAGTTGCGTGGTGCGGCCAAAGTAAGTTTTCGCCCCGGTCAACATCACCACGCCGTTGCCTTCGCCTCGGCGCACGATGGAACCCGACGACAGCACTTCGCCCGGCTTTTTGTCCGCGTCCTTCGATTCGCCGGTGAGCGCCGACTGGTCAACACTCATCGCTCCGGTCAGAAGTTTCACGTCCGCCGGAATGATGTCGCCGGGTCGAACGCGAACGATGTCGCCGGGAACCAGTTCCCGGGCGGGAATGACCGCCCAATTCGAATCGCGCCGGACGCGGGCATTGACCTGCAACCGTTTTCGCAACGCCGCCACGACCCCGGCGGCCCGGCTTTCCTGCATGAAGCTCAACACGGCGTTGATGACCAGCAGCGCGCCCACCACGATGAGATCCGAATACTTTCCGAGTGCGGCGGACAGCACCATGATCAGTTCGAGCATCCACGCCGAGATGCCCCAAAACTTCTTCAGAAATCTGACGACCGGGTGATCCTTGGTTTCGGCCACTTCGTTGAAGCCGTTTTCTTTCCGGCGGGTGTCCACGTCGGCATGCGCCAACCCGGTGTCGGGATTTACTTTGAGCGACGCCAGCGTGTCAGGAACCGACGCGGAGGCGATGTCCGGGGGCTTGGTGTCGGCGGGCTTCGCGGGTGCCGCACTCGGCTTCGGTTCAGCAGCCTCGGGCGGGTCGGTGTCGGGCTTCATGGCGAAATCCGCTTTTGTGTCCGTATGTCTCAATTTTCACAATCGTCAATTATAGAAACTATAACTTGTGGACGCGGAGAAATGAATGGGGTGAACACCCCATATAATTGACGCCTCGCCCGTGGGAACTGGAAATGCCATTCACCACACAGTCGTAGCATAAACGGAAACGCCTCGGTGAACGCCTTGTCTTGAAAGATGCCGCTGCGGATAATCCGGCCGGTGACAGCGGCCAGCGCCTCGTTGTCGCGCGTCGCCAGAATGTCAATGCGGGCAATCCCGGCTTGGGAGGCGATGTGGTAACGGTCCATCGCCGACCGCAGCAACACGGCGACGGTGAAGAAAAACCAGAACCACGGCAGGCGGTCACGCCGTCATCCGCACAGAAAGTTTCAGCCGCCGCGTGAAGGAAAAATTGGGCCTGACCCGTCTATGCTCTACTGCTCCGGCTTGGCTTCACGTTCCGTTTCGTGTAAAAATTCGCCATGCCGTCCAACTTCGATGAAGCGTTTGCTGCCGTGCAATCCCCGGCAAAGGATTTTGACGCGCAAAAAGATTTCCACCTCTCGCCCAAGTATCAGGAGGCGGAAGTCCGCAAAGAGTTCATTGATAAAGCTCCGATTGCGCCCGGCTGGGACGTGAACCACGACCGGCAAAGGAATCCCTACGAACGAGAAGTCAAAACTGCACGCAAGGAACACGGCATCTCGCAACGCCGGGCCGATTACGCTTTCTATCTCACGCTGAACTTCCGCGACGTAAAATTCCACCTGGAGGCCCAAAAGTCGTTTGGCGACATGGCCACGCCTGACAATTATTTTCAGACCATCCGTTACGGCGGGAACAGCCAGACGCCGATCGCCGCGCTGTTCGATTTCGAGCAATTCGAGATTGTGGACCGCCGGTTCAAGCCGAACTTGGAAACCGCGCTCCAGCACAATCTGAAACGATTCAAATACACCAAATACACCGAATACGCCGACCAGGAAAGATTCGCGGACATTTACTGGCTGTTTTCCCACGAAGCCGTGGCGGGCGGCAATTTGCCCGAATAATTTATACCCGCCGCATAAACGCTCCCTCGCATGGCTAAAACTCAGAAACCGTCCAACGGCTCCGCCCTCGACTTCGAAGCCCAGCTTTGGGCCGCTGCCGACAAGATGCGCGGGCACATGGACGCCTCGGAATACAAGCACGTCTGCCTCGGCCTCATCTTCCTGAAATACATCTCCGACGCCTTCGAGGAAAAACGCGAGCAATTGCTGTTCGGTTTCTCCAATCCCAAGAGCGAATGGTTCATCAAGGATGAACCGCAACGCGCCGACGCCGCCGAGAACCGCGACGAATATCTGGCCGCGAATGTCTTCTGGCTGCCGCCCGAAGCCCGCTGGCACACCATCAAGGCCAAAGCCAAATCGCCGGAGATCGGCAAGGTGATTGACGATGCGATGGGCGCGATTGAGCGCGAGAATCCCACCCTCAAAGGCGTGCTGCCTCGTGATTACGCCCGGCCCAGCCTCGACAAAGTCCGGCTCGGCGGACTCGTGGGCATCATCAGCAACATCGGCTTCAACGAATCGGCGGCGAAGTCCAAGGACGTGCTGGGGCGCGTCTATGAATACTTTCTCGGCAAATTCGCCAGCGCGGAAGGCAAGGGCGGCGGCGAGTTCTACACCCCGCAATGCGTCGTGCAGGTGCTCGTCGCCATGCTGGAACCCGACAAAGGCCGCGTGTTCGAGACTTTGCAGTCGGCCAATATGAATTGCAGCAACTGGCAAATGAACCGTCGCAGAATCCACGGAGTCCGTGTGAAAAGGTGGCCGTGCGCAAGCACCTGCGGTTTGGGCGGCATGCTCGTGTCCTCGGAAAAATTCGTGGAAGAACACGGCGGACGCGCGGGCGACATCGCCGTTTACGGGCAGGACAAATCGGTGCGAGGGCAGCGCCGATTTGGACTTTCAAAAGAAGCCCGAAGGGTGAGCACGCGGCGGCGTGCGAATCAATCCAACTACACCACCTGGAAACTGGCGCGGATGAACCTCGCCTCCGCATGAATAAAAAGCTCCTCACCGAAGCGGACATCCGCACCAAGTTTATCACCCCCGCCATCGTGGGCGAGCAGGGGGAAAAATGGGATGTGATGACGCAGGTCCGCGAGGAGGTTTATTTTACCCGGGGCCGCGTCATCGTGCGCGGCAAAACCGTGAAGCGCGGTGAGGCGAAGAAAGCTGACTACCTGCTTTCCTACAAACCCAATCTTCCCCTCGCCGTCGTCGAGGCCAAGGACAATAATCATTCCGTCGGCGATGGCTTGCAGCAGGCCCTGGAACAGGCTGAGATTCTCGATGTCCCGTTCGCCTATAGTTCCAACGGCGATGGGTTCCTCGAACATGACCGCACCGTTACCAGCGGCCCGGTTACGCGGGAAATCCCGCTCGACCAGTTTCCTACGCCCGAGGAACTTTGGGCGCGCTACTGCAAAGCCAAAGGTTTTTCCCCCGCGCAGACCGCCGTGGCCACGCAGGAGTATTATGAGGGCGGCGCCGGCAAAGCACCGCGCTACTACCAACAGATCGCCATCAATCGCACGGTCGAGGCCATCACCAAGGGAGAGAACCGCGTTCTGCTCGTCATGGCCACCGGCACCGGAAAGACTTACACCGCTTTCCAGATCATCTGGCGGCTGTGGAAGTCCGGCATCAAGAAACGCATTCTGTTCCTCGTGGACCGCAATATTCTCGCCGACCAGACCAAGATCAACGATTTCAAACCGTTTGGTCAGGCCATGACCAAGATCACGAATCGCGTCGTGGATAAATCGTTTGAGATTTACCTGTGCCTGTATCAGGCTGTTACCGGCACGGAGGAGGAGCAGAATATCTACAAGCAATTTTCGCGGGACTTTTTTGATCTCGTCATTGTGGACGAGTGTCATCGTGGCAGTGCGGATGAGGATGCTTCCTGGCGTCAGGTGCTCGATTATTTTTCTGCCGCCACGCAAATCGGCCTTACCGCCACGCCCAAGGAAACCAAGGATGTTTCCAACATCGAATACTTTGGCGACCCCATTTACACCTACTCGCTGCGGCAGGGTATCTCCGACGGCTTTCTCGCGCCCTACAAAGTCGTCCGCATCGGCCTCGACAAAGACCTCGACGGCTGGCGGCCCGAGGCCGGCCAGACCGATAAATACGGTCAGGTCATCCCCGACCGCGAATACAACCACCGCGACTTTGATCGCAACCTCATTCTCGAAAAGCGCACCGCCATCGTCGCCGCCAAAGTCACCGAGTTTCTCAAGGCCACGGACCGGTTCGCCAAGACCATCATTTTTTGCGAGGACACCGCCCACGCCGAACGGATGCGACAGGCCATGGTCAACGCCAATCCAGACCTCGCCGCAGCCAACAGCAAATACGTCATGCGCATCACCGGCAACGACGACGAAGGCAAGGCGCAGCTCGACAATTTCATTGACCCGGAGTCCACCTATCCGGTCGTCGCGACCACCTCGCGACTCATGGGCACGGGGGTGGATGCCCAGACCTGTCACCTCATCGTGCTGGATCGGCGCATCCACTCCATGACCGAGTTCAAACAGATCATCGGCCGGGGCAAGCGCATCAACGAGGATTACAACAAGCTGTTTTTCACCATCATGGACTTCAAGCGGGCCACCGTCCTGTTTTCCGATCCGGCCTTCGATGGGGATCCCGTGCAAATCTACGAACCCGGCGAAGGTGAATCCGTCGTTCCGCCCGATTAAGCGCCCGAAACCACATATCCAGAATTATCCAGCAGCGGCGCTCCCTTGCATGACGGCAGCGATGCTTCCAGCGACGCCGGCCCCAAACGCTACTTCGTGAACGACGTGGAAGTCACCGTCGCCACCGAGCGCGTCCAATACCTCGATGAACACGGCAAACTCATCACCGAATCGCTCAAAGATTATTCGCGCAAGACCGTCCGTCAGGCGTATGCCTCGCTGGATGAATTCCTGACTTTTTGGAACGATGCCGAGCGCAAGCAGGTGATTCTGGAGGAACTGGCCGCCAAGGGCGTTTTTCTGGAGGAACTCGCCGAGCAGGTTGGGCGCGACTTCGATGCCTTTGACCTCATCTGCTACGTCGCCTTTGATCGGAAGCCGCTCACCCGCCGCGAACGCGCCAACCGCGTCAAGAAACGTGACGTCTTTGCCAAGTATGGCGCCGAAGCGCGCGCCGTGCTCGATGCCTTGCTGGAGAAATATGCCGACACCGGCATTTTGAGCGTCGAATCGCTGGGCATCCTGAAGATTGATCCCTTCACCCAATTCGGCACGCCCGTCGAGATTGTGAATCTCTTCGGCGGCAAACCGGCCTATCTGGGCGCCATCCACGAACTCGAAACCGCCCTTTATCAGCAGGCCATTTAGCTTATGCCCAACGTCTCCAACCTCGTCAAAACCATCCAGGACATCATGCGCAAGGACGCCGGCACCTACGGCGATGCCCAGCGCTTGGAACAGCTCGGCTGGATGTTCTTCCTCAAAATTTTTGACGACCGCGAAAAGGAAATGGCCCTCGTCCGCGACGATTACAAATCCCCGCTCCCACAGCACCTCCGCTGGTCAAACTGGGCCAAGGACGACGAAGGCATCACCGGCGACGCGCTCCTCGACTTCGTCAACAACACCCTGCTGCCCAAGTTGAAGGCGCTCACGGGCGGCAGTGACAAAATCGCCGGCCTCATCCGCATGGTTTTTGAGGATGCCAACAACTACATGAAGAACGGCACGTTGATGCGTCAGGTCATCAACAAGATCAACGGCATTGATTTCAACGCCTCTGATGACCGGCACATGTTCGGCGACATCTATGAAAAACTGCTAAAAGATCTCCAATCCGCCGGCAACGCCGGCGAATTCTACACTCCTCGCGCCGTCACCCAGTTCATCGTCGAGCAGGTCAATCCCCGACTCGGCGAAACCATCCTCGACCCGGCCTGCGGAACGGGCGGCTTCCTCGTTTGCGCCATCGAGCACCTGCGCAAACAGGCGAAGACCGAAGCCGACGAGCGCACTATCCAGGACTGCTTCGCAGGCATCGAGAAAAAGCACCTCCCGCACGTCCTGTGCATGACCAACCTCCTCCTGCACGGCATTGATGTCCCTTCCAACGTCCGGCACGACAACACCCTCGCCCGCCCGCTGCGCGACTGGAGTCCAAAGGAGCGCGTGGACGTCATCGTCACCAACCCGCCCTTCGGCGGCATGGAGGAGGACGGCATCGAGTCCAACTATCCCGCCGAGTTCCGCACCCGCGAGACGGCCGACATCTTCCTCGTGCTCCTCATGAAGATCCTCAAGCCCGGCGGTCGGGCCGGACTCGTGCTGCCCGACGGCACGCTCTTCGGCGAAGGCGTCAAGACCCGCATCAAGGAGAGCCTCCTCACCGAGTGCAACCTGCACACCATCGTCCGCCTGCCCAACGGCGTCTTCAATCCCTACACCGGCATCCGCACCAACCTCCTCTTCTTCACCAAGGGCGCGCCGACCACCCACGTCTGGTATTACGAGCATCCCTATCCAGCCGGCGCCAAAAGCTACAACAAGGGCAAACCCATCCGCATCGAGGAGTTCGAGGGCGAGCGCGCCTGGTGGGGCAAGGAAAAAGACGGCTTCAAATCCCGCGTGGAAAACGAGCAGGCCTGGCGCGTCTCCCTCGACACTATCAAGGCCGGCAACTTCAACCTCGACCTCAAGAACCCGCACAATCCCGACACCGGCCCCGGCGACGTTGACCACCTCCTGCCCGAATACGAAAGGCTCCTCGCGAAGATTGCGGAAACGCGCGGGCAGTTGAAGGCGCAGTTGATGGAGACGTTGTCGCGATGAGTGTCGCCCACGCCGCATTCCCCAGCGCCAACGGCGCGCCCCATACCAGCCTGGGGCAACGCCCCAGGAAAACCGTCCCCCAATCATCCCGAGCCCTGAAGGGGCGACCCAACGTGTTGTCGTCCCATGCGATTTGGGTTTTGCATCCAGGCGGATGGATCGCCCTTTCAGGGCTTGGTTCGTTTTTTCACGCGATACCCAGGGCGTTGCCCTGGGCTGGTATGGGACGCCGCGTTGCGGCTGGGAGAACCGCCGCATGAAGCTGGAAACCTTTTTCGAGAAGTTCGACCAGTTCGCCGACGCACCCAACGCGGTGGCGAAGATGCGCGAGATGGTGCTAGAACTTGCGGTGACAGGGAAGCTCGTGGCTCACGAAAAGCGCGATGAACCTGCTTCGTCGCTCTTGAAATCCGCGGAGGCCGAGCGGGCAAAGCTCGTCGCTGCGAAGAAGATCAAATCACGGCCAACGTCACCCGTTGAGGACGACGAGAAATCCTATGAACTGCCCTCAGGTTGGGCATGGGCGAGGCTCTCGGACGTTGGCTACGAACTCGGCCAGAAAGTTCCAGACAAGCGTTTTACCTACATTGACGTCGGCGGCATCGACTCAGACAAGGGACGCATCAGCGACCGCGTCGAGAAGCTGGAGCCCGGCGACGCACCATCCCGAGCGCGGAAACTCGTTGCTCGCGGCACCGTGCTCTACTCCACGGTTCGGCCCTATTTACTGAACATCGCCATTGTCGATCAGGATTTTGACCCCGAGCCGATCGTCAGCACCGCGTTCGGCATCCTTCATCCTTTTGCCGGCATCAACAATCGCTACCTGTTTTACTGGCTGCGAAGCGCGCCTTTCACGGCCTACGTTCAGGCAGGCATGAAAGGCATGGCCTACCCGGCAATCAACGACGAGAAGTTCTACAGCGGTCCCATCGCTCTCCCACCCCTCGCCGAGCAGAAGCGGATCGTGGCGAAGGTGGATGAGTTGATGGCGTTGTGTGATCGGCTGGAGGCGCAGCAGCAGGAACGGGAGACGCGGCACGCCGCGCTCGCCCGCGCGTCGCTGGCCCGCTTCGCCGACGCGCCCAACCCGGCCAACCTCCGATTCCTCTTCCACCCGTCCTACGCCATCCCCCTCGCCGACCTCCGCAAATCCATCCTCACACTCGCCGTCCAAGGCAACCTCGTCCCCCCAGACCCCAACGACGAACCGGCGGAGGTGTTGCGTCCGCGTGTTGATGCCGAGCGGGAGCAATTGGTGAAATCGAAGAAAATTCGCCGCCAAGACTATCTTGGCCCGGTCGCGGATGATGCCATTCCGTTCGACATTCCTGCCAGTTGGCAGTGGCGCTACCTCGCGGACGTCTGCTTTCTCATCACCGATGGCGCTCACCACACACCTCAGTATCTGGAATCTGGAGTGCCGTTCCTTTCGGTCAAAGACGTCTCAGGCGGATCAATCGATTTCTCCAGCACCAGATACATTTCAGAGGAGGCTCATCGAGAACTGTGCAAGCGGTGCCCACCAGAGCTGGGCGACATCCTCCTCACGAAGGTCGGAACGACTGGCATTGCTGTGACCGTCGATGAAGACCGCGAGTTCAGCATTTTCGTTAGTCTGGCGCTGCTCAAGTTCTCCCAGCCCAATCTGGACGGTCGATACTTGAAGCACTTGATCAACTCCCCCTTTGTGAAGCAACAGTCGGCCGACAACACGCAAGGTATCGGAAACAAGAACCTCGTTTTGCGACTCATCAATCGGTTCACGGTCCCCATCCCACCCCTCGCCGAACAACGCCGGATCGTGGCCAAAGTGGAGCAACTGATGGCCTTGGTGGACGCGTTGGAGCAACAACTCGCCGCCTCCCGCGCCACCGCCGCGAACCTCCTCTCCGCCCTCGTCGCCGAACTCACCACTTCTTGAACCCGCCCCATGCGCACCCAAGTTCCCGAAAAACTGCTGGCCATCGTCGAAGAGATCGACGCCCACGGCTCCGCCAGCCCCACGCGCCAGCCCGGGTTGAAGAAGTGGTTTGAGCACCCCGGCCGGTTGCCCGCCTTCGGTCTGTGGATTGCGAAACGCGCGGCCGGCCGCAAGGGCAAGACCAAGGCCGCAGCGGGCGCGTTGCTGGACGAGGCGCGCGCGCTGCTCGGAACCACGGCGACGCGCGAGGGTTTCCTGCGGGCCGCGGACCCGCGTGCGGCGAAACTCCTGCATGACCGGGCACGGGACTTTCAGAACGAGTTCGAGCACCAGCAATGGGGCCCGGTGCGAATCATTCATTGCTGGCCGCTCCTGCTGGTGGAGCAGGGATTGGCGCTCTATCTCGGCACGGCGGCCTCGCCGTCTGAGGGTTACAAGCTGGCCGCCGCTTTTTGCCAGCACTATGACTCGCGGTATGGGAACAGCCTGAACGGGCCGAGCCGCACCAAGATCATGGAAATCGTCCGTTTCATGTTCACCTATGAAGCGATCGAGGAAGACGATGGTCGATAGGAGCCAATGACCATCGCTGAACAACGCCGGATCGTGGCCAAAGTGGCGCAACTGATGGCCTTGGTGGACGCTTTGGAAACGCAGCTTGCCGCCTCCCGCGCCACCGCCGCGAACCTCCTCTCCGCCCTCATCGAGGGGGCCCAAGAAATTCGACACCTCCCCCAACCCTCTCCCCGGACGCGGCGGCGGGGTGATAGCGCCGTGAAAGTGCTCGGCGAGCCGACGCTGAAAAATATCGCGCGAGCTGGTCTCCCACGTCCGCAAGAGCGTGACGATTGATTGGACGCTGCGTGAAAGCGCGACAACTCTTGGCACCTCACCCCGGGCCTCTCCCCCGCGCGGAGAGGGAGCAGGCATCCTCCGCAAATACGGTTATCCGCCGGACAAGCAGGAGAAAACCGCGCAAACGGTGTCAGAACGGGCAAAGTTGCTGTGCGCGGCGTGGGCGGAGTAGTCAGTTGATGGCGTACTGACTCAAGCCAGATCCGGCACAACTCATTGGAAATGCGCTGTTTGAGACAAAAGACCGGCTGAGGATGGCGATGCGGCGGGTGTCAATGCCGATTTCCCCAGTGCTGGCGGTGATTTCCTGAACGTCGGAGGTGGTTGTTTGAATGTCGGCGGCGATTGCACGGCTGTAAGTGGCGATTTTTGACCAGTGGATGGCGATTGCGCGGTTGTCGGCGGCGATTGCGCGGTTGTCGGCGGTGATTGCTTGAGGGTGAATGACGTTCGCTCCATCACCTCCAGCCCCACTCACACCCAAGGGAAGAGGGGAGCGGGACGGGCTGCGGTCGCGAGTTGGAACTCTTCCCACCGGCCCACGGCCGGTCACGGCGCCTCGGCCGCGAGTTTCTTCACGATGATGTTCCCGGCGCTCGTGCGGAGCGTGAACGTCGGGCCGCCGCCGTTGATTTTACCCCGGAGTTCGCCCGCCTTGGGAGACCCGGTCACCTCGGTCGTCACGGGCAACTCCGAGGTGACGCTCCCGCCGGAGGTTCGGGCATCCAGGTTGACGCCAGCGTTCTCCGGAAGGGCGACCGTGACGCTCCCGCCGGAGACTTCGAGCCGCGAGTCCGCCGAGGGCCGGCGGGTAAAGCTCGCGCTGAGCGCGCCGGCGGAACTCGTGGCGAGGACGGCCCCTTGCGCCGCAGCCACCGTGATACTCCCCCCGGAATTCTTCGCCTCGACCTTGCCCTGGATGCGGCCCAACGTGATCCGTCCGGCCGAGGTGCGCGCCACGGCGTCGCCACCGCAGTCGTTGATCTCCACGTCCCCGCCCGAACTCTGGGCGTCCACGCTGCCCCGCGCTTGCCGCACGCGGACGGCGCCGGCGGACGTTTTGGCCGAAACGGCCCCGTCACAATGCTCCACCTGGATGCCGCCGCCGGAGCTGACGGCGGTTAAGTCGCCCCGCACAGCTTGGATGCGAATCGAACCGGCGGACGTCTGGGCGTTGACCCGGTTGCCCGCGGAGCCGATGCGGATTTCCCCTCCGGAGGTCTTCACCTCGACCGGCCCGCCGACCCGGCCGAGGACGATGCGTCCGGCTGAGGTTTGCGCGGTGACGGCGCCGCCGGCATCGTCCACGCTGATCTCGCCGCCGGAGTCCTTCGCGTGGACCGCGCCGGTGACGGTCCTCAGCGCGATCTTTCCGGCGGCGGTCTGCACCGTCGCGTCGCCGTCCAGCGCGGGGCCGACTTGGATGCCGCCGCCGGCGGTCTGCAAGTCCACGCTGAATTTCTGCGGCACCGCGATTTCATAGCGGACCTCCAGGTACGGCGCGTTCCAGCCGAGACGCCGCTTGTGGGCCTCCTTGTTCTTGGCCTCGACGCGAACGCTGTCACCGTCCTGGCTGAACGTGACCTCGTGATCGGCAAAGAGCCGGTCGGCCTCCGCCTGCGTGCCGCCTTTCACTTTTCGGAGAACTTGAATGGCGACCTGGTTTTGATCGGTGGTCGTGACGTTGATGGCGCCGCGATCCGCGACGACCACCAGCCGGCCGCCGGGCGCGACGGGGAAGGTCTTTTCGCGGTTGCTCTCGAAGTCGGCCCGGACAGTGCCGGCGACCGCCAGGAAGGCGCTGAGCAACAGGGCGGATTTTACGGGGAATTTGGGGTGGTTCATGGTGTCTCCTCAATCACGGCACGGATGATTCTCCCCGCGCCGGAAGGCAGTCGGGTTCGTTGGCCGTGGGTTCACTGGGGCGGCCGGGCCTGCTCGGCTTGCGCTTTGGCCGCTTCGGCCTCCAGGCGCTTGCCTTCCACAAAGTAGTAGATCAGGCAGGCGAGGCCCACGCCGACGGGAATGAGACCGAACAGTCCCACTCTGTCTGTGTTGTCAGTCACCCCCAAGGCCACCATGAGACCGAGGCCGACAAAGAGCCAGACCAGGCCGCGCAACAGGTAGCGCGGACGCCCCTTTCGTCCGTCGCCGAACAGTTCCGGCGGCAGTGGGGGAAGCTCGATGCCTTTCTCGATGGCCGCCAGCCGTTCCTTGTGGTGAAGCTCGAAGAAACTCCGCCGCTTGGCGTAGTCCGTGATGATGACCACGATGGGGATGGACAGGGCCATCACGATGGCGATGATCGGGATCAGGAACGGAAAGATGCCCGTGAGCATTAAAGCGAAGGTGGGAGTGGGAATGGACAAGAGGCCGTGCATAGGTTTGTTCGGTTGTTGGTTTCGGTTTCGTTCTCGTCATGGCGCCCGTGCGTTTTCGGGCCGGCATAGAGTTCCGACTCCCCGCGGGGGCCGTTTGTTTCAACAATTTCACCGGAGACACCAGCGCGCCCTTCCGCCCGGCCGGCACTCCGTTTAGCCTTCGTCGCGTGATCGAGCTGTGGCAACTACCGCTCCTGTTCGCGACCGCGTTCGCGGCGGGATTTGTCGATGCCATCGCGGGCGGTGGTGGGCTGATCACCGTGCCGGTGCTGATGAGCCTGGGCCTCACGCCCCCGGAGGCGCTGGGCACGAACAAGCTCCAGGCCAGCTTCGGCTCCGGCAGCGCGGCCGGGCACTACGCGCGGGCCGGCGTCGTGCCGCTGGCCGACTGCCGCCGCGGCTTCGCCCTCACCTTTCTGGGCGCGGTGTTCGGCACGCTGGTGGTGCAGCGCCTCGAGCCGACGTTCCTCAAACGCGTCATCCCGATTCTCTTGCTGGCCGTCGCCGCTTTCGTTCTGCTCAAACCCAGACTGGGCGAGGCGGACATCCGTCCGCGCATAAGCCGTCTTGGTTTCGACGTGCTGTTCGGCTTGGGGATCGGCTTCTACGACGGCTTCTTGGGTCCGGGCACGGGCACGTTCTGGGCGCTGGCCTACTTGTTGGGGTTGGGCTTCAACCTCACCAAGGCCACCGGTTACACCAAGGTCATGAACTTCGCCAGCAACCTCAGTTCGCTGCTCTTCTTCCTGCTCGGCGGCCACGTGCTTTTCCGGGCGGGGCTGGTGATGGGCGCGGGCCAGTGGTTGGGGGCGCGGCTGGGGGCGACGCTCGTGGTCCGGCGCGGGGCGCGGTTC
>VFSW01010996.1_pt1 | contig 12764 bp, 9 predicted proteins | sample 5358111 | NCBI WGS metagenome assembly VFSW01 (sample SAMN11554181, study PRJNA540505) | mine drainage metagenome | isolation source: sediment from site ElyBrook_90M | place: USA: Ely Copper Mine, Vershire, VT | collected 2017 | reverse complement strand
CCGGCATGCCGCCGCACCCCGCCAGGACCAGCGTCAGCACCAGCGCCAGCACCGGCGGCAGGGCCTGGGCAGGTCGGGGCGGCAGCATCGGTGGGGTCTCCCTCGGGGTCGGTCGGGTGGCGCGCTCAGCAGCGGATGCCCACATGCAGCGCGACGATGCCACCGGCCAGGCGGTGCACGTCCACGTGGCCGAAGCCGGCGCTCTTCATCATCGTCTTCAGCGCCGCGGCATCGGGGTGCATGCGGATGCTCTCGGCCAGGTAGCGGTAGCTGTCGGCATCGCCGGCCACCCACCGGCCCAGCAGCGGCATGACCTTGAACGAGTACCAGTCGTAGGGCTTGCGCAGGGCGGCGGGCGGCTGCGAGAACTCGAGCACCAGCAGCCGGCCGCCCGGGCGCAGCACGCGCGCCATCTCGCGCAGCGCGGCCTCCTTGTGCGTCATGTTGCGCAGCCCGAAGGCGACGCTGACGAGGTCGAAGCCGGTGGCGGCCGCGCCCCCGCCCGCGCCGACCGCGCCGTCCGCGAACGGCAGCCGCTCGGCATCGCAGACCACGGTGGGCAGCACCAGGCCCTCGTCGAGCAGGCGGTCGCGGCCGACGCGCAGCATGGCCTCGTTGATGTCGGTGAGCACCACGCGGCCGTGGCGGCCGACCTGGCGCGCGAAGGCCCGCGCCAGGTCACCGGTGCCGCCGGCGATGTCGAGCACCTGCATGCCGGGCTGCACGCCGGCCACCGCCACGGCGTAGGCCTTCCAGGCCCGGTGCAGACCGCCCGAGAGCAGGTCGTTCATCAGGTCGTAGCGGGCCGCCACCGAGTCGAACACGCCGCGCACGCGGTGCGCCTTCTGGTCCTCGTCGACGGTCTCGAAACCGAAGTGCGTCTGCGCCATCGCCGGCCTCAGTGCGTGCTGCAGCTGCCGCTGGTGCCGGCGGCCATGGGCGCGTCGCGGTCGACGCCGGCGGCGGCCAGGCGCTCTGCGTAGCGTTGCCACAGCGCGTCCTGGTCGGCCCCCAGGTGGTACAGGTAGGACCACGAGTAGATGCCGCTGTCGTGGCCGTCGGAGAACACGGGCTGCACCGCATAATGCCCGACCTGGGTCATCGAGACGATGCCGACCTCGCGCTTGCCGGTCTGCAGCACCTCCTGCCCCGGCCCGTGGCCCTGCACCTCGGCCGAGGGCGAGTAGATGCGCAGCAGCTCGAACGGGATGCGGAACGCCACGCCGTCGTCGAACGCGATCTCGAGCACGCGCGAGGCCTGGTGCAGCGTCAGTGCGGTGGGCTGCGCGGGCGGTGGTGCCGGGGTCCGGGTCGTCATACCAACACCCTTTCGATGCCGCCGGCGTTGGCGCGTGCCACGTAAGCCGGCAGCCAGTCTTCGCCCAGGATGCCGCGCGCCATCTCGACCACGATGTAGTCGGCCTCGAGCAGGCCGCTAGGCAGGTCGTCCTCGTAGCGCTTCAGGCCCTGCAGGCAGCTCGGGCAGCTGGTCAGGATCTTGACGTTGGCCGCCGCCGGGGCGCCGGACGGCATCGTCCCGGGCATCTGTGCGCGCAGCGCCGCGGCGCCGCTGCGGATTTCTTCTTCCTTGCGGAAGCGCACCTGCGTGCTGATGTCGGGCCGGGTCACGCCCAGCGTGCCGCTCTCGCCGCAGCAGCGTTCGTTCTTCAGCACGTTCGGGCCCAGCAGCGCCTTGACGGTCTTCATCGGATCCTGCTGCTTCATCGGGCTGTGGCAGGGGTCGTGGTACAGGTAGCCGGCGCCCTGGTTCGGCAGGGTCACGCCCTTCTCGAGCAGGAACTCGTGGATGTCGACGATGCGGCAGCCCGGGAAGATGTCCTCGAACTGGTAGCCCTGCAGCTGGTCGTAGCAGGTGCCGCAGCTCACGACCACGGTCTTGATGTCGAGGTAGTTCAGCGTGTTGGCCACGCGGTGGAACAGCACGCGGTTGTCGGTGATGATCTTCTCGGCCTTGTCGGCCTGGCCGCTGCCGCGCTGCGGGTAGCCGCAGCACAGGTAGCCCGGCGGCAGCACCGTCTGCACGCCGGCATGCCACAGCATGGCCTGCGTGGCCAGGCCCACCTGGCTGAACAGGCGTTCGCTGCCGCAGCCCGGAAAGTAGAACACGGCCTCGGTCTCCGAGGTGGTGGCCTTCGGGTCGCGGATGATGGGGACGTAGTTCTTGTCCTCGATGTCCAGCAGCGCGCGCGCCGTCTTCTTGGGCAGCCCGCCGGGCAGCTTCTTGTTGATGAAGTGGACGACCTGCTCCTTCAGCGGCGGCAGGCCCAGCGTGGCCGGCGGCGCGTTCGTCTGCTTGCGCGCCGCGGGCTTGAGCAGGCCGTTCAGCAGGCGCTGGACCTTGAAGCCCACGTCGACCATGCCGGTGCGCATCAGCTTGATGCTCTGCGGGTTCGTCGCATTCAGGAACAGCATCGCCGCCGCGTTGCCGGGGCGGAAGCTCTTCTTGCCCATCTTGCGCAGCAGGTTGCGCATCGCCATCGTGACGTCGCCGAAGTCGATCTTCACCGGGCAGGGGCTCTCGCACTTGTGGCACACGGTGCAGTGGTCGGCCACGTCCTCGAAGTCTTCCCAGTGCTGCACGCTGATGCCGCGCCGCGTCTGCTCCTCGTAGAGGAAGGCCTCGATCAGCAGGCTGGTGGCCAGGATCTTGTTGCGCGGGCTGTACAGCAGGTTGGCCCGCGGCACGTGCGTGGCGCAGACCGGCTTGCACTTGCCGCAGCGCAGGCAGTCCTTGATGCTGTCGCTGATGGCCCCGATGTCGCTGCGCTGCATGATGAGCGACTCGTGCCCCATGAGCCCGAAGCTGGGCGTGTAGGCGGCGCTCAAGTCCGCGGCGAAGGTGGGCGCGCCGTCGCCGGCCGCAGCGCCAGCGGCGTGACCGCGCAGCAGCTTGCCCTTGTTGAAGCGGCCTTCCGGGTCGATGCGCTGCTTGTAGGCGGCGAAGCTGGCGAGTTCGTCGTCGGTCAGGAACTCGAGCTTGGTGATGCCGATGCCATGCTCGCCACTGATCACGCCGCCCAGGCGGCGCGCCAGCACCATGATGCGCGCCACCGCCTCGTGCGCCGTCTGCAGCATCGCGTAATGGTCGCTGTTGACGGGGATGTTGGTATGCACATTGCCGTCGCCGGCGTGCATGTGCAGCGCGATCCAGACGCGGCCGCGCAGCACCTGCTGGTGGATGCGCCGGCATTCGGCCAGCAGCGGCTCGAAGGCGCCGCCGCTGAACAGCGCCTGCAGGGGCTTGAGGATCTGCGTCTTCCAGGATGCCCGCCAGCGCCAGTCCTGCAGCATCGCGAAGCAGGTCTCGCCGGCACCGTCGCTGTCGCCGGGCTGCACCACGTCGAGCTGGTCCAGCCAGTGCTGCCACAGCGCGCGCACCTCGGCCAGCAGCGCCAGCGCCTGCTGCACGCGGTCTTCCAGCAGCTCGGCGCTGGGGATCTCGGCGGCGTCGTCGCTGCGGCCTAGAGGAAGTCCATCAGGCAGGTTGCCCGCGGCGAAGAAGGCTTGCAGCGCCTGCACCAGCTCGAGCTTGTTGCGCAGGCTCAGCTCGACGTTCAGGCGCTCGATGCCCTCGGTGTACTCGCCCATCCGCGGCAGCGGGATCACCACGTCCTCGTTGATCTTGAAGGCGTTGGTGTGCTTGGCGATGGCCGCCGTGCGCTTGCGGTCGAGCCAGAACTTCTTGCGCGCATCGGCGCTGACGGCGACGAAGCCCTCGCCGCCGCGCGAGTTCGCGATGCGCACCACCTCGCTGGTGGCGCGCGCCACGGCGTCGGCGTCGTCGCCGACGATGTCGCCCACCAGCACCATCTTCGGCAGGCCCGAGCCGGCCAGCACGCGCTTGCTCTTGGTGCTGTAGCCCACGGCCTTGAGGTAGCGGTCGTCCAGGTGCTCCAGGCCCGCGAGCAGCACGCCCTGCGCCTTCAGCCCGAACAGGTAGTCCTTGATCTCGACGATGCTCGGCACCGCGTCCTTCGCGTTGCCGAAGAACTCCAGGCACACCGTGCGCACGTGCGCCGGCATGCGGTGCACGATCCAGCGCGCGCTGGTGATGAGGCCGTCGCAGCCTTCCTTCTGGATGCCGGGCAGGCCGGCCAGGAACTTGTCGGTGACGTCCTTGCCCAGGCCTTCCTTGCGGAACACGCGGCCCGGGATCTCGAGCTGCTCGGTCCGCTCCAGCACCTTGCCGCTGGCGTCGAAATACTTCAGCTCGAAGCGCGCCACTGGCACGTCGTGGATCTTGCCCAGGTTGTGGTCGAGCCGCGTCACCTCGAGCCACTTGGCCTCGGGCGTGACCATGCGCCAGCTCGCCAGGTTGTCGAGCGCGGTGCCCCAGAGCACGGCCTTCTTGCCGCCGGCGTTCATCGCGATGTTGCCGCCCACGCAGCTGGCCTCGGCGCTGGTCGGGTCGACCGCGAAGACATGGCCGGCGCGCTCGGCCGCGTCGGCCACGCGCTGGGTGACGACGCCGGCCTCGCTGCGGACCGTGGCCACCGGGTGCGCCACGCCGGGCAGGGTGAGGTACTCGACCTCGCCCAGGGCTTCGAGCTTCTCGGTGTTGATGACCGCGCTCTTCCACGTCAGCGGCAGCGCGCCGCCGGTGTAGCCGGTGCCGCCGCCGCGCGGCACGATGGTCAGGCCGAGCTCGATGCAGCCGGCCACCAGGCCGGCCATCTCAGCCTCGCTGTCGGGCGTGAGCACGACGAACGGGACCTCGACGCGCCAGTCGGTGGCATCGGTGACGTGGCTGACGCGGCTGAGGCCATCGAACTTGAGGTTGTCGCGCGCCGTGCACCGGCCCAGCACCCGGCGCGCAGTGCGGCGCAGCGCGGCCACGTCGTCGAAACGGCTCGCGAAGGCACGCACGGCGGCTTCCGCGGCGGCCAGCAACTCGCCCACCAGCGCGTCGCGCTGCGGCTCATGCCCGGGATCGCCGGCGCGCGTGCGGCGCTTGCCCACCTCGGCCAGCCGGTGCTGCAGGGCCTCGATCAGCAGGCGGCGCCGGCGCGGGTTGTCCAGCAGGTCGTCTTCGAGGTACGGGTTGCGCTGCACCACCCAGATGTCGCCCAGCACCTCGTACAACATGCGGGCCGAGCGGCCCGTTCGGCGCTCGTCCCGCAGCAGCTGCAGCAGCTGCCAGGCGCGCGCGCCGAGCAACCGCAACACGATCTCGCGGTCGGAGAACGAGGTGTAGTTGTACGGGATCTCGCGCAACCGCGGAGCCTGCGCCGCGTGCCTGTCTTCAGCCGCGGCCGGTGCCGCGCGTGCGCCGGCGGCCGCGGCCAGCGGCGCCAAGGGGAGCGGTGCGTTCATGGTCAGCCGCGGATGGTATCGCACGAGGGTATTCCCGCTTGGGCGCGCCGGGCCGCGCATGCCAGAAACGCCCCTGTCATTTCCAGACCCGACAATCGCGGGCTTTTGCCCGATCCAACCTCCCGGAGACACGATGAAATCCAAACGCATTGCCGCCCTGGCCCTGGCCGCGGGCTGCCTGGCCGCACTGCCCGCGCACGCGGTGACCGAGATCACCTGGTGGCATTCGATGGGCGGCGCCCTGGGCGAGTGGGTCAACGACCTGGCCGACGGCTTCAACAAGTCGCAGACCGAGTACAAGGTGGTGCCCACCTTCAAGGGCGGCTACGACGTGTCGATGACGGCGGCCATCGCCGCCTACCGCGCCGGCAACGCGCCCGACATCCTGCAGGTGTTCGAGGTCGGCACCGCCACCATGATGGCGAGCAAGGGCGCCATCGTTCCGGTGGCCAAGGTGATGGCCGATGCCGGCCAGAAGTGGGACCCGAAGATCTACGTGCCGGCGGTGGCCAGCTACTACACCGCCGCCAACGGGCAGATGCTGAGCTTCCCGTTCAACAGCTCCACCACCGTGCTGCACTACAACAAGGACGCCTTCAAGGCGGCCGGCCTGGATCCGAACAAGCCGCCCACCACCTGGCCCGAGCTGGTGCTCGACGCGGCCAAGCTCAAGGCCAGCGGCAGCAAGTGCCCGTTCACCACCAGCTGGCAGAGCTGGACCCAGCTCGAGAGCTTCTCGGCCTGGCACAACGTGCCCTTCGCGACCAAGGACAACGGCTTCGGCGGGCTCGATGCGCGGCTGGTCTTCAACGGCCCGCTGCAGGTGCGCCACATCCAGAACCTGGCCAACATGGCCAAGCAGGGCCTGTTCGTCTACAAGGGCCGCGACAACGTGCCCGACGCCTCGTTCATCTCGGGCGAGTGCGCGATGATCACCGGCTCGTCGGCGCTGTACGGCGACATCAAGCGCAACGCCAAGTTCGCCGCCGGCATCGGCACCCTGCCCTACTACCCCGACGTGCCCGGCGCGCCGCAGAACACCATCATCGGCGGCGCCAGCCTGTGGGTGCTGTCGGGCCACAAGGCCGCCGAGTACAAGGGCGTGGCCGCGTTCTTCGCCTACCTCTCGCGGCCCGAGGTGGCTGCCGCCAGCCACCAGCGCACGGGCTACCTGCCGGTCACGATCCCGGCCTACGAGCTCACCGAGAAGAGCGGCTTCTACCAGAAGAACCCGGGCACCGACGTCTCGGTGAACCAGATGATCCGCAAGGTGACCAACAAGTCGCGCGGCATCCGGCTGGGCAACTTCGTGCAGATCCGCACCATCATTCAGGAAGAGCTGGAAGGCGTGTGGGCCGGCAAGCTGACCGCCCAGCAGGGCCTGGACGAGGCCGTCAAGCGCGGCAACGAGCAGCTCGAGCGCTTCGAGCAGGCGAACAAGGGCTGACTTGGCGGCCGAGAAGCGCGTTCACTTCCGCAGCCGCTGGCTGCCCTGGGCGCTGATCGCGCCGCAGATGGGGGTGATCGCGGTCTTCTTCTTCTGGCCCGCGGCGCAGGCCCTGCTGCAGAGCCTGCTGCAGCAGGACGCCTTCGGCACCTCGACGCAGTTCGTGGGCCTGCTGAACTTCCGCCGCCTGTGGCAGGACGACAGCTACCTCGCCTCGTTCTGGACCACGGCCGAGTTCTCGGCCCTGGTGGCCTTCTTCGGCCTGTCGATCGCACTGCTGCTGGCGGCGATGGCCGACCGCGTGGTGCGCGGCGCCGGCTGGTACCGCACGCTGCTGGTGTGGCCGTACGCGGTGGCACCGGCGGTGGCGGGGGTGCTGTGGATGTTCCTGTTCGCGCCGTCCATCGGCGTGCTCAGCGCGGCGCTGGGCTGGCTGGGCGTGGACTGGAACTACCTGCTCAACGGCCGCCAGGCGATGGCGCTGATCGTGACGGCGGCGGTATGGAAGCAGCTGTCCTACAACTTCCTGTTCTTCCTCGCCGGGCTGCAGTCGATCCCCAAGAGCCTGATCGAGGCTGCGGCGATCGACGGCGCCGGCCCCTGGCGCCGCTTCTGGACCATCGTCTTCCCGCTGCTGTCGCCGACCACGTTCTTCCTGCTCGTGATCAACGTCATCTACGCCTTCTTCGACACCTTCGCCATCGTCGACGCCACCACCAAGGGCGGCCCGGGCAAGGACACCGCGATCCTGGTCTACAAGGTCTACTACGACGGCTTCAAGGCGCTCGACCTGGGCGGCTCGGCGGCGCAGTCGGTGGTGCTGATGGCGGTGGTGGTGGGGCTGACGGTGCTGCAGTTCCGCTGGGTCGAGAAGAAGGTCCAGTACTGAGGCGCGGCCATGGTCGAACGCCGCCCTGCCCTGACGCTGCTGGCGCACCTGGTGCTGCTGCTGGGGGTGCTCGTGGTCGCGTTTCCGGTCTACGTGACCTTCATCGCCTCGACCCAGACCACGCAGGACATCGTGACCAGCTCGCCGATGTCGCTGCTGCCGGGCGGACACTTCCTGCAGACCTACCGCGTCGCGCTGTTCGGCGGCCAGGGCAGCTACGGCAACAAGGTGGCGCCGGCGCTGCCGATGCTGCAAGTCAGCCTGATCAGCGCGCTGCTCATCACCGTGGGCAAGATCGCGATATCGCTGCTGTCGGCCTTCGCCTTCGTCTACTTCCGCTTCCCCGGCCGCGGGCTGTGCTTCTGGATGGTGTTCGTCACGCTGATGCTGCCGGTGGAGGTGCGCATCGGCCCGACCTACCAGGTGGTGTCCGACCTGCACCTGCTCAACACCTACGCCGGGCTCTCGGTGCCGCTGATCGCCTCGGCCACCGCCACCTTCCTGTACCGCCAGTTCTTCCTCACCGTGCCCGACGAGCTGACCGAGGCGGCGCGCATCGACGGCGCCGGCCCGCTGCGCTTCTTCATCGACATCCTGCTGCCGCTGTCGGCCACCAGCACCGCGGCGCTGTTCGTGATCCAGTTCATCTACGGCTGGAACCAGTACCTGTGGCCGCTGCTCGTGAGCACCGACTCGTCGATGTACCCGATCGTGATGGGCATCAACCAGATGTTCACCGGCGGCGACGCCCAGAACGAATGGAGCGTGATCATGGCCACCGCGATGCTGGCCATGCTGCCGCCGGCGCTGGTGGTGCTGCTGATGCAGAAGTGGTTCGTCCGCGGCCTCGTGGACGCCGAGAAATGAGCCCGGCCCGAAGCGCCTGCGCGGGCCGCCCCTGGACTGGGCGGGCCGGCCGAACCGGTTCCGCGGCGTCCACCTGATCCGGAGCATCGCGCGCGCATGGCAGCCATCACACTGAGACAAGTCACGAAGACCTACGGCCACGGTGCCCGGGCCGTGGCGGTGATCCACGGCGTCAGCGCCGAGATCGCCGACTGCGAGTTCATCGTCGTCGTCGGCCCCAGCGGCTGCGGCAAGAGCACGCTGCTGCGCATGGTGGCGGGGCTCGAAGAGATCAGCGGCGGCGAGATCGCCATCGGCGGACGCGTCGTCAACGACATCGAGCCGGCCGAGCGCGACATCGCGATGGTGTTCCAGAACTACGCGCTCTACCCGCACATGAGCGTGTACGACAACATGGCCTACGGCCTGAAGATCGCCGGGCTGCCCAAGGCCGAGATCCAGGCCCGGGTGCAGAAGGCGGCCGGCATCCTCGAGCTCGGCGCGCTGCTCGAGCGCAAGCCGCGCCAGCTCTCGGGCGGGCAGCGCCAGCGCGTGGCCATGGGCCGCGCGATCGTGCGCCAGCCGCAGGTGTTCCTGTTCGACGAGCCGCTGTCCAACCTCGATGCCAAGCTGCGCGCCGGCACCCGGCTCGAGATCCGCAAGCTGCACGCCGAACTCGGCGTGACCTCGCTCTTCGTCACCCACGACCAGGTCGAGGCGATGACGCTGGGCCAGCGCCTGATCGTGATGAACGCCGGCCGCATCGAGCAGATCGGCACGCCCGAGCAGGTGTACCTGCGGCCCGCCAGCACCTTCGTCGCCGGCTTCATCGGCTCGCCGCCGATGAACCTGCTGCCGGGCCATGTGCGCGGGGCACGGTTCGAGACCGGCGGCGTCCTGCTCGAGCTGCCCGCGCCGCCGCCGCCGGCCGCGGCCATGGCGATGGGCGTGCGGCCCGAGCATGTGCAGCCCGACCCCGCCGGGCCCGGGGCGCGGCGGGGGGTGAGGATCGAGCTGCTGGGCGCCGAGCGGCTGCTGCACGGCCGACTGGGCAGCGCCGCCTTCACGCTGCGGGTGGATGCCACGCTGGCCGCTCCGCGCGTGGGCGACACGGTGCCGGTGCGGGTGCCGGCCGAGCATCTGCACTGGTTCGACAGCGGCAGCGGGCAGCGCGCATGACACCCGCCGCGACGCCCTCGCCCGCGCTCAGGCCCTGGCCGCTGCCGCTGTGGATCGCCCACCGCGGCGCCGGCCGGCTGGCGCCCGAGAACACGCTGGCCGCGTTCCGCGTCGGCGCCGGGTACGGCTACCGCGCGTTCGAGTGCGACGTCAAGCTCAGCGCCGACGGCCAGCCCTTCCTGCTGCACGACACCACGCTGGACCGCACCACGTCCGGGCGCGGGGTGGCCGGCGAGCGGCCCTGGGCCGAACTCTCTCGCGTGGACGCCGGCGGCTGGCACAGCCGCGGCTATGCCGGCGAGCCGCTGCCGCACCTGGACGCGATCGCGCGCTTCGTGCAGCGCAACGGCTACGCGCTCAACCTCGAGATCAAGCCCACGCCGGGGCTCGAGCAGGCCACCGGCACGGCCGTGGGCGCGGCCTGCCTGCGGCTGTTCCGGCAGGCAGCCACACCGCTGTTGTTCAGCTCGTTCCGGCCCGAGGCCCTGCAGGGGGCGCAAGGCGCGGCGCCGGGGATCCCGCGCGCGCTGCTGCTCGACCGGCTGTGGCCGGGCTGGCTCGACGCCGCGCGCGCGCTGGACTGCGTCGCCGTGGTCACGCACTACGCCCTGATGGATGCGCTGCTGATCGCGCAGCTGCGGGCCGCCGGCCTGCGCGCGCTGTGCTACACGGTGAACGACCCGGCCGAGGCGTGGCGCCTGCAGGCGCTGGGCATCGACGGGCTCATCACCGATGCGGTGGACCGCTTCTCGCCGCACGCCGGCAGCGGCGTCTTCGACTGAAGCGGCAGCACCCCCCCCGATCCACGGGGATGGGTTATCCACACCCTTTGCGCGGCAGGCCTTTTGCATCGCATCGGGCCGTCAACACGCCATCATTGAATGGCTGACGCGAAACTGACAACCGGGGCTCACCGCCCAGGTGGACTCAGGGCGTCGACACCACAAGGCACAACCTTCCCTCCACCGGAGTTCATCCATGCGCAGTAACAATTTCCCCCGTACGCTGGTCAAGGCAGTCGCGCTGGCCGCGGCATTGGCCGCGTCGTCGCTGGCCCTGGCCGAGCGCCCTGGCGCCGCCCCGCAAGACATGGGCGCCACGCCAGCGGCCACCACGATGACGGTGTCCATCGTGCTGAAGGTCCGCGATCCCGAGGCGCTGGACGAATTCATCGCCGACACCGTCAACCCCGACAGCGGGCGCTACCACCGCTTCCTCAGCGTGCAGCAGTTTCGCCAGCGCTTCGCGCCTTCCGAGGGCCAGATCCGCCGCGTCACCAAGTACCTCCAGGGCCTGGGCATCAGCGTCGACGAGATCTACCCCAGCGGTCTGATCATCAAGGCCACCGGCACCGCGGCCCAGTTCAGCCAGGCCTTCTCCACCGGCCTGCGCGACTACGACGACGAGCAGGGCCGCCGCTTCCACCGGCCCGACAGCGAGCCGCGTACGCCCGACCTGCTGCAGGACGTCGTGCTCTATGTCGCCGGCTTGAACACCCAGGCTTCGCAGTTCCACCCGCGCTCGACCAATGCGCACACGCTGCGCGCCCGCCTCGGCCAGGCCCTGCCCGCGGTCGTGCTGCCCTCGGGCAACGGCACCGCCACCGGCGTGCCGGGCAGCTACACCTCCGGCGACGTGGCCGGCTTCTACGGTGTCAACCCGCTGTACGCCCGGGGCATCACGGGCAAGGGCATGACGGTGGGCATCGCCACGCTGGCCGACTTCGTGCCGGCCGACGCCTACACCTACTGGAGCTCGATCGGCCTGAACGTCAAGCCCAACCGCATCACCCAGGTGCGGGTCGACGGCGGCGGCGTGCTCTCGGGCGCGGCCGGCTCGGGCGAGACCAGCCTGGACGTGGAGCAGTCGGGCGGCCTGGCCCCCGATGCCGACGTCGTGGTCTACGACGCGCCGAACACCGAGGCCGGCTTCATCGACGTGTTCTACAAGGCAGTGGCCGACAACAAGGTCGACACGCTGTCGGTGAGCTGGGGCTCGCCGGAGATCTACAACTTCGCGATCCCCGGCATCTCCACCGACAGCCGGCCGGTGCTGGTGGCCTACCACCAGGCCTTCGCCGAAGCCGCGGCACAGGGCATCTCGGCCTTCGCGGCGGCGGGTGATTCGGGCGCCTACGACACCAACCGCAGCCTGCCGGCGCCGCAGTACTCGAGCATCCTCACCGCCGATTCACCGGCCTCCGATCCGTACATCGTGGCCGCCGGCGGCACCACGCTGCCGGGCACGATCCAACTCGGCCGCTTCTCGGCCCCGATCCCGACCGAACAGGTCTGGGGCTGGGACTACCTGGCCCCGTTCTGCAGCAGCCTGGGCCTGGACAACAACACCTGCGGCATCTACTCGGTGGGCGGCGGGGGCGGGGTGAGCGTGTTCTGGCCCCAGCCGGCCTACCAGCGCGGCGTGCCCGGCATCAGGCGCAGCGAGCCGAACCAGGTCTGGACCTACTACCCGAACTACCCGAACACCAGCGTTCAGCAGTACCTGTACACGGTGCCGGCGAACGTGAAGGGCCGCAACCTGCCCGACATCTCGCTCAACTCCGACCCCTTCACCGGCTACCTGGTGTACTCCAGCACCGACGGCGGCTGGCTCAGCGGCTACGGCGGCACGAGCTTCGCGGCACCGCAGCTCAACGGCATCTTCGCCCTGGTGGCGCAGGCCAAGGGCTCGCGGCTGGGCCTGCTGCAGCCGCAGCTGTACGGGATGCGCGGCAGCCAGCGCGGCGAGCACCAGGGTGAGTCCGGCAACGGCAGCAGCCCGGGCGTGGTCGACGTGATCGGCGGCGACAACTGGTTCTACAGCGGCATCCCGGGCTACGAGCCGGGCGCCGGCCTGGGCACCATCAACGCCGCCGCGCTGGTGCGCGCGCTGCCCGGGCGCCGCAACGACGACTAGACGATCGTCGGCCGCACCTCGGCCTCGACACCCAGCCACTGGGAGTCGTGCTCGAGTTGCGGCAGCGCGCGCACCTGGCGCACCAGCGGCAGCCGCCAGGCGGCCAGCGCCAGCAGCAGCGACACCGCCCCGGCGAACAGCAGCGCCGCCCGC
>VFSW01010995.1_pt1 | contig 12766 bp, 13 predicted proteins | sample 5358111 | NCBI WGS metagenome assembly VFSW01 (sample SAMN11554181, study PRJNA540505) | mine drainage metagenome | isolation source: sediment from site ElyBrook_90M | place: USA: Ely Copper Mine, Vershire, VT | collected 2017 | reverse complement strand
CGACGAGAGTCTGGCGGGCGCCCTCTCAGCAGAGAAAGAACAATCGCTTCGCGCGCATCTCTCCACTTGCGCTGCCTGCGCGGAGTACCTCAGCGCCACCAACCGGGTGATCGCCGGCCTCAACGGCTTCTCCTTCGAGGTGAATCCCGCCCTCAATGCCAAGGTTCTGGCAGACCTCAGGCTGCAGGCGAAGGAGGGCCGTGGGATTTTTTCCGGTGCCACCCGGACTATGCGACGGCACGGTGTGCCATTCAAGAACTGGGCTGCATTTGCTGGAGCACTCTCGCTGTCATTAGTTGGATCGGAACTCGTGTACCAGATGGGCGAGCGCCTGGCGGACCCAATGCATTTTGTCCCCGCCCAACTCCGGGCAGGCGTGCTCGTCTTTTGGCTGCTGCCATCGCTTTGCGCGGCCCTCTGTCTGCTTGCGGCGCCTGGTCAGAAGAGGGGGTTGGCATGACAGAGCAATCAGCGGTGCTTTTGATAGCGTTCTTGGCCGGAGTTGCCGTTGGGGCTGTCCTGTTGCGAACGGCAACCCGAAAAATTCTACCCCGACCTGCAATGATCATTGCGGCACTGGCAATCCCGGTCTGGGTGCTCTATTTTGCCTCTAGCCAGGGTCGATTCCTGCTTGCGGGCAGAGGATTTCTCTTTGCGATGCCCGATGCGCTTTGGTTTTCAACTGGTTAACAGCCCAAACCACTCATTCAGACGCTCCGGCATTCAGCCTGACGGTTCCCCGCTCGCCAGCCGCAAGTGCAATGGAGCCTTCACTCGTCTGCTGCAAACGATAAAAACGAAGCGCCACCTCATCCTCAAGCACAACTGCGGGGCCAATGCCGCGCTTTGGCAAGCGTGGTACAAGCAACCGAACAAATGCGTACAGCTTTTCAAGATCGGCGTCTTGGAATGGAATGATCTGCGACATGAACGAGTACATTGCGCTCTGCACGTCTTGCCCGGTCATTGGATTTTTCAACTCGGCGGTGACCACAGGGATGCCGTTGAGGCAGAGCGTCAGGTCCAGAGCTTGCGAGCTTGTCGCTTTGAAGAGAAGTTGGCGAATTACGGTGAGGCGGTTCTTCTGGTAAAGGGCCAGGTCGTCCGGATTCATGCGCGTGGCGGGCCTGAAATAGGCAGCCTTGATCGGCTCGCCGTAGCACTTGAAGCCGTGGCGCAACACGTCGAGCGAGCCGCGCGTGTCCATCGCCTTGGCCAGATCGTCAAGCAGCGTTTCTTCGGTGCGCTCTGCCAGCAGCTTGCGCAGCCGCTCCCATGTCTTTGGTTGAGATTCCTGAATGAAAGAAAGGAACTGCGGCGGGTCGAGAGCACGTTCCTGATGAAACCATCCCTGCTCGGCTTTGACGTAGCCTGCGCATGTGACCAAATGATGCTCAATCGCCGATTCGAAAGCCTTTTCCTTGTGGTCTACTGGCATACGGCAGGAGCCTCCTCGGGACGATAAATGCGGACATCGATTTGGCCGGTGACGGCGGCGGATATTAAGGCGGAGCGGCGCTCTTGTAGCGTTGCAATAGACGAGTTCGATGCCTCGATAAGCTTCTCAAACTTCTGGTCCATCTTCTCGATGTGCACCAGGATCTCCAGTTGCTCCTCTTTCGGAGGCAGTGCGACACGAATGATTTTGAAGTTGTCCCAGTAAAGGCGCAGTCGGAAGTCCGTCACGCCCTACGAGTGACATCTAATCTCCTCTATGGCTTGTGGCGTTCGTAAAAGCAGTTCGACAAACCGAGTATGGAAATCGCATTTGGGGCGAGCCACCACATAGGCCGGACTAACTTGGCCGGGCACCATCACTGTGCCGAATCCTCCTTGCCACGCACGCATCATGTTGTAAACGAGATCGCCTGGTAGGACTTTCTTGTACTTTGCAGTATCCTCGCTGCGATTGACCTTTCGGTCCATTTCGTCTTCATCAAGCTGCCGGTCCGATACGCCACTATGAATCGATACGCTGAGGATCGGAAGTTGATCGTTTCCGGCTTCAATGATTTCTCTATATAGAGTTGTAAGTCGGTAGACTTCCCAGTGTGCGGGTACTTCGTCAAGCCATTTGACGCCGGATGACTTCATCGGAGAATCGGGGTTGAGGCCTTTGGTTACGGCGTGGGAAATGACAGCCTGCCGCTTCTCCTTCAGCAATTCGATCAAGCGTTGCTGTTCATCAATCAACAGATCTATCTTTCCTGTTTCATGCTCCAGAAATACAGCAATAGACTCTTGCTCATCTGGCGGTGGAAACGCACCATCTTCATCAAAGTAACGTGTCTGATCAAGGTTCTGAATTCCGGAGGTCTGATTGATAGAGCGGATGTTGAGACGTACGGAATATGCGGCAGCGTGAACATAGCGCCAATACGATGCGCTCAACTCGGAAGCTATCTCAACCCGCGCAATGAAGTTTGAGCAGACGGCGGGAGCGTCGTCATCGTATAGGACGACACAACCAACTGGTTGTTGGTCTCCACCACCAGATTTTTCCAACAGGAGATTTCCTCTGCGCAACATCCTGCCAACACGATCCTTCTTCGGAACATTTCTGATAGTCGGCTCATTCAGTTTGACTGTGATCCTGTTTCGGTCAAAATCTGCCACCCGAACGCAGGGGATGTCATCCTCGTCTTGCTGTGCTTCGTTTCCCCAGACGCCATTCTTGCAGGCTGTAACTGACCATTTCATGCGGGTCACTGCCCAGTGCTCAGGCACTTGCCCCAGCCACTTCACGCCACTGTCTTTGTATTTCGGATAGCGTGGCAGCTTCATGCCTCGTCTCCTTCCGAGGCATTGAGCCGGTAGAACTCGTGGAGTTTGGCCTGCAGAAGCTGTTTGTCGGGCAGCATGGTTTGATACTCGGCAACCAGTGCCGGGCTCAGGCTCCGGCTGAGCGCGTACTCGACCACCTCATCGTCCTTACTGGCACAAAGCAGGACGCCGATGGATGGCCGCTCGTGCGGCTTTCGCACATCGCGGTCCAGCGCCTCCAGATAGAAGTTGAGCTTGCCAAGGTACTCCGGCTCGAAGCGCCCCACCTTGAGTTCAATGGCGACTAGTGCATTCAATCCACGGTGATAGAAGAGCAAGTCGAGTGCAAAATCCTGACCGCCGACTTGGAGTGGATACTCTGAACCGGCGAAACAGAAATCGTGGCCGAGTTCGAGCAGAAAATCCTTCATACGGGCAATCAGGCCGCGGTGCAGATCGGCCTCGGAGTGCTCGGGCGGCAGGCCGAGAAACTCAAGGGTGTAGCTGTCCCGGAAGATGGTGAGCGCCTCGGGATGAATTTGTGCCACCGCTGGCGACACTTTTGGCGGATTGAGAACCGCTTGCTCGAAGAGCGCAGCTTTGAACTGACGTTCGAGCTGGCGCTTGGACCAATGCTCCCGAACTGCCATGCGGAGGTAGAACTCACGCTCTTCCGGCCGCTTGCTCTGGCCCAGAATGATCAGGTGATGGGACCACGGCAGTTGTGTCACCAGTGGTGACACAATTTGATTATCTCGATAAGCCTCATAGAACTGTCTCATTCTAAACAAATTGCGCCGAGAAAAGCCGCGCACGCCTGGAATCTGCAGGGCAATGAATGCGGCTAGCCGGTCTACGGTGCCTTCGCCCCATTCAGCAGTCGCCAGACGACGGCTTATGGACTCGCCTATCTGCCAGTAAAGGTCGATCAGCGCCGTATTGACCGCCTGGAGCGCCCGGCTCTGGCCGGCGTCGATCAGCCGGACAATCTCGGCGAAGCCCTGCTCTTCGGGCGCGCCGTTGCGTGGATCGAGGATTTCGCTCATTCGGCCAGCCCCTCCAGCATAGTCATGATGCGGCCGGCGCCGGTCTTCAGCTCGGCATCGATTTCGTCGAGCGGACGCGGCGGTTTGAAGACATGGAAGTGACGGTTGAACGGGATCTCATAGCCAATGCGGGTCTTCGACTCGTCGATCCAAGCGTCCGGCACGTGCGGCAGAACCTCGCGTTTGAAGTAGGCGTGGATATCCTCTTTCAACGGTACGTTCTCGTAGTCTCGCAGTTCGGTGTCGGTTCCGGGTTACCGTCCGCATCACGGCAAATCTCGGCAGATTCATCGCGCTCCGACATGACATTGAAGATGGCCTTGCGAACCGGCGCGGGGATCTTGACTTCAGCTTGGTCGATTGCAGAAACCAGACGCTCTTCGAACGCGGAACGGTTCTTGTCCACGATGGAAGCGTCTATCGTTTTCAACATTTGCTCGATTCCAAGCTGGAGGGCTTGCCCAGACTCGATCGCGCTCTTGCCTTCGCGGCCTTTCTTCTTGGAGGTTGCCAGTTTCTGGAAGGCGCTCTCTTCCTTGAGCGCCTCGATGCGCTCCGGCGTAACTTGAAACGCCAGCTTGAGCGGACGCTCGACCGTGATCTGGTGAAAGCCGAAGTCTCGATTGTCGAAGAGCTTTGAGCGGCCATTTTTAGTCCGGGCGCCATACAGATCGACAATCTCCGCGATGTTCTCGCTAGAGAGTTCGTTGCGCTTGTTGCCGAGGTTCTTGCGCATCTTCACATAAAGATCAGTTGCGTTGATGAGCTGGACCTTGCCGCGGCGCTCGCGGCGTTTGCGGTTGGTGACAATCCATATATAGGTGGCGATGCCCGTGTTGTAGAACATCTCGGTCGGCAGCGCGACAATTGCTTCCAGCCAGTCGGACTCGATGATCCATCTGCGAATTTCGCTCTCACCCGATCCGGCGTCGCCGGTGAAGAGGGGCGAGCCATTGAAGACAATGGCCAGGCGCGACCCTTCCGGCTTCATCTTCGCAATCATGTGCATCATGAAGAGGAGCGAACCGTCATTGATTCGGGGGAGACCGGGGCCGAACCGGCCGTCGAAGCCCTTCTCCTCATGCTCGGCAACAATCTTGTCGGCCTGTGGCTTCCACTCGACGCCGAAAGGGGGATTGGCGAGCAGGTAGTCGAACTTCTTTCCCGCGAGACCGTCCTGAGTAAAGCTGTCCCCAAATTTGATGTTGTCCGAATGCTGCCCCTTGATCATCATGTCGGAACAGCAGATGGCGAAGGCTTCGTTGTTGTAGTCCTGGCCGAATACTTCGAGCTTCGCGTCCGGATTCAGCTCGCGAAGGAACTCTTCAGCCACGCTGCGCATGCCCCCGGTTCCGCAGGCCGGGTCAGACAGGGTCCGAATGGTGCCGGGAGTCCGCAAGGCCTGGGAATCTGGAGTAAAGAGCAGGTTGACCATGAGACGGATCACTTCGCGCGGAGTGAAGTGATCGCCGGCAGTTTCGTTCGACGCTTCATTGAAGCGCCGGATCAGATCTTCGAAGATCAAACCCATCTCGTAGTTGGGAACGACGGACGGATGGAGATCAATCTCAGCGAATTTGGAAACGACGAGGTAGAGCCGGTTGGCCTCTGCCAGCTTGGCGATTTCCTTTTCAAATTCAAAAAACTCGAAGATCTGGCGCGCCTTCGAGGAAAAGGTCTTGATGTAGTGGGCCAGGTTGGTAGAAATCTTATCCGGATCGCCCTTGAGCCTCTGGAAGTCCCATTTGCTGGTATTGTGGAACTTCTGTCCAGCGGCCTTATTCAGGATGGGCTCAATGTCCTTAATGCCGCTCGCCTTGAGGGATGCTGCCTTGTCCAAGACTTTCTGCTTCGTAGGCTCCAGAACGCAATCGAGCCTGCGCAGGACCGTTAGAGGCAGAATCACCTTGCCATATTGTGCTGGCTTGTATGGACCGCGAAGCAGGTCGGCAACCGACCAGATAAAAGAGACTCGCTCACTGAAGTTCGACAAGATTCTTCCTCAAGGCGCGACCCGAGCTGAGTCCCTTTGGCTCTTACGTCGTCATCCGTGGGGTTTCATGTGGCTAGCGCACAGCCTTCGGGCCAAGATTTCAAATGAATTACAGGTCAAAGTGTCGCTCATCCAGCTTTCTCGTGTAAAGGTGGCTAGGATGCAACCGTATCGCCGATCTGCAATTGGCTTCGCATCAGATCGAGCCGTGGCATGGGACAGCGCCTGCCCGTCGGGTGGGAAAAATATGGCCTCCGGCTATTGCGGAGCGCAAATGAGGGTGGGAAGACGGGCAACGAATATAAAAAAGCGGAGCCTGGGGGAATCAGGCTCCGCGAGTTGCTTTAATTGGTTCCCGTTAAGCCGCTGCGGCATTCTTGGCGACCTTGGCGGGCGGCTTCGGTATGTCCTTTCGCGCAGCCTGCGCCTTCATTTTCGCGGCAAACTCCTGCTTGACCTTGGCAGCGATGGCATCAGTGTCCACCTTGTAAGCGGCGGCGGCATCACGCAGAACCACTGCTGGATTCGTTTTCGACGCAGCAAGCAGGATGGCCCCCTCGACCAGCATCCGTGAAAGTGTCCCTTCGTCGGCGCGGCGAAGGAAGGCACTGAACGTTTTTGCAATGCCTCCGTCATCACGTTTCTGTCGGATACCGTGCTGCCGGGCAAGGGACTCGACGCGGCGCTCGTCCATCACACTGACCAGCTTCTCAAGAATGAAAAACAGGTCTATACCTTCACCATCTTGGACGATCACCGAACACCGTGCGAGCGTATGCCCACCACCTTCGGCTGCTCTATGAGTTCCTGAAAGAGCGACAACTCGCCTGGAGGCAGGTCACGCTGAACGATCTCGCATCGTTTATTGGTTGGCTCCGTCAGTCATCGTCAGTGAGAGGCAGACAGCGCTGTGACGCGACAATCAACGTAATCCTGGCGGCCGTGGGCTCGCTCTATGAGTATCAGGACCGACTGGGCGTAGAGACTGGGATCAGCCGGTCGCGGCGGTTCGGTGCGAAGAGCCCATATAAACCGTTCCTTCACCACATCAATCGACGGCAATCCCTTCGTCAGTCTGTGATGCAAGTGCGGACGACGAAACGGCTGCCAAGGACCATTTCAGCAGCGGATATCCAACGTCTGCTGGATGCTTGCACACATCTTCGAGATCGGCTTCTGTTGAGCCTGCTATATGAGAGCGGAATGCGTATCGGCCAGGCACTTGGCCTGCGGCACGCCGACATCCGCTCGTTCGATGGAGAGATAGAGATCGTTCCGCGCTTCAATCTGAACGGGGCACGAACGAAATCACGTAGCTCCTATGTGGTGCACGTCTCCAAGGAAGCAATGGCGCTGTACGCAGACTACTTGGTTCATGAGTATAGAGAGGCCACACATGACTATGTATTCGTGAATTGGTGGGGCGGCCGAATCGGCGCTCCGATGAGCTACGCAACTGTGATCGACTTGTTCCGCTCTCTTGGAGCAAGGTCGGGCCTAAAGGTGACTCCGCACATGTTCCGGCACACTCACGCGACTGAGCTGTTGCGATCGGGTTGGGATGCCGCCTACGTACAAAAGCGGCTGGGCCATGCTCATATCCAACCCACGACGAGCATCTACGCGCATCTGTCTGCAGAAGACATGGGAAAAGCGTATGCGCGCTACTTGCGGGAGCGTGCGTGATGAGCCGGCGAACTGCGCATTGGAATCCTGTCAAACAGCGCCGCCTCCTCGCCCAGTTGCAAGGCTTCTGGCGTGACAATCTCTGGGATATGCACCGCAGCCCAGTGGAAGGGCTATCTCCGAAGGCCAGTCAACGCCGGTTGCGTTTCGAGTGCAAGTCGCCAACGATCAACGGCGAGTTGAAGTATGCGTGCCGAATGAAGTTCGTGGAAGGCCAATGGCGAAGTACGCAGGAACTGACCAGAATCCATCTAATGGTGAAGTGGCTTAACAGTCTGAAGCAGCTTCCGGGTTCATTTATGGCGCATGACCTGGAGTGGTGGAGACGGTCTTATACAAGCTATCTAAAGCAGCATGGGAGGTATCGGATGGGAACCACGCGCCGGATGGACGGCGATCAGAAACCTCGCGTGACGCTGCGCGATAGCGCCTATATCAGTACATTGCGCCAAGCATATTTACTGCTGAATGACGCCTATGATAATCGTCCCGAGCAAGAGAAGGATATTTGGGATCTCCGACGCCTATCGATGTTGCACAATCCCACTCTATCCCCTGGGCCGTTGAACTTCTTGCTGATCCAACAGCCGTGGCTGCGGACGGCAGCGAAGTCCTTCCTTTCCTACTGTCTGCCTATCTACGCCGAAGGGACATGCAGAACCCGGTTGCAAGCGATTGTCTGCTTCTCTGAGTTCCTCGCGGTGGAGAAACCAAGAGCCACCGTGCACTCGATCAGGCGCCCATTGCTGTTGCGCTACATTGCGTACCTTCCGGGCCGCGTATGCACAGGGACGAGGAAGAACCATATCATTAATCTTCGAACATTCCTCGAATTGGCCCATCGTGAACGTTGGTTGGCGGTCGGACCTGAGCGCCTCATCCATGATGAAGAGGTTCCGCAACCGGGAAAGCGTCAGCCTCGATATATCCCCTCCGCGGTGCTGGATCAGTTGAATCGGCATCTTCACGAGCTTCGGCCGTCATGGATGCGAATGGTGCTGATCCTGCAAGAGTGCGGGATGAGGATCAACGAGCTACTGCAACTCCCTATGGACTGCTTGTCGCAGGACGCGCGCGGCGTCTTCTACCTCCGTTATCTTCAGGGCAAGGTTCGACGCGAGAACGCGATCCCTATCTCTGACGAGATTGCGCGAGTTGTGCAAGAGCAACAGGACGACGTGCGTGCGCGAGACAAAGCATCGACGCTGCTGTTCCCGAACGAACGTGGTCGTCCCGCTCGGCAAGCCAGCTTCTCAGAGGCAATTAACCGGCTGGCATATGTCCATCAGATCAAAGATGCGACGGGCAAGCTCTTCCGGTTCCAGTCACACCAGTTCCGGCATACGGTAGGAACACGAATGATCAATCTCGGTGTGCCGCACCACATAATCCAGCGCTATCTGGGACATAAAGGCCCGGAGATGACCAACCGCTATGCTCACATCCACGACAGCACGATGCGCGAGAAACTGTCGGAGTATCTTGCGGGAACACTGGTCGATGTCACTGGCAAGAAGGTGGAGGAGAACTCGGCGAACGATACAGCGGAGCTGCAGTGGTTCACGCGGAACGTGCTCGCACAGGCATTGACCAACGGCTACTGTGCGATCCCGACAGTCGCTGGTCCATGTCCTCATCCGAATGCCTGCCTGAACTGTGCCCACTTCCGAACGGATATCAGATTCCTCGACGTTCATCGATCAGAACTGCACGAAACCGAGCGTGTGATCGCCAAAGCAGACGCAAATGGCTGGGTGCGGCAGAGCGAAATGAACCAGCGAAAGCGGGAGAACCTAGTGAAGATCATCACGTCGCTGGAGGCATCCCGTGACTAAAAACATAAACGGCCTCCGGCAAAGCGCACAGCGCAGAAGTCAAACTGCAATGGAAAAGGCACAATCGGCCATCCGTCGCCTGCAGGCGGAAGAAGCATCAATCAACTTCCGCACAGTCGCCGCGCGGGCAGGAGTCTCCCCAGCATGGCTCTACAAAACAAAAACTCTGCGCGACCGCATCATGAAACTGCGCAGTGTTCCCAAGACGCCTGTGGATAATGAGACGAATGGTCGAAGGCTCATCTCGCAAGAACGGGTGATCGCCACACTTCGGCTTCGGATCAAACAACTAGAAGTAAAAATCGGAGAGCTGAAAGAGCAACTGGAACTCGCTTATGGGCTGCTCTCGATTCGGCCTTCGAGGAATCAGGACACCAAGCACAAGAATGCGCGTACTTAGGACTCTGATCAGTCGAGTCATCTTTTGAACATGCGGGTACAAACTGCTTCGGAGTAGTCCGTGGCCTGCCACGTTTAATCAGCGGCTAGGTTGACGTGGCTCTGGCGATGGGCGGCGGCTCTGCGTTCAAATTTGCTTCATCTGTGTCGCCGAGTACATTGGTAATTTGTCGCAAACCGAGACCCTGTTGCCTTGCCAGAGCTTTTTGAGCGCTGAGCCCGCCTGCCGAAACTCGTCCTGTTGTTTACATCATAATATTCATCGAATCAGTAACTTATCAACGTTTTGCACGTCTGCACCGGGAAGACTATTGCCTTGCCTCAACATACCGACGATAACGATTTTTCGTTCACCCTTGTATTTCTAGGGATGACCTGAGATGATTCCCCTTGCATTGTCAGGGGAAACAATGGACGCCACAAAGCTTGAATTCCTTCGCGGAACACTCGACGTTCTCATTCTGAAGTCCTGTGCATGGGAACCGCTCCATGGATACGCCATCACCAACTTCATCCGCCAGCAGAGCGATGATGCGTTACTTCTTGAAGAAGGAACGCTCTATCCCGCTCTCTGGCGTCTCGAAAGCAAAGGACTGCTGGAATCCAACTGGGGCCTGTCAGAGAACAACCGGAAGGCCAAGTTCTACAAGTTGACGAAGAAAGGCCGCCGGCAGCTCGAACAGGAGACATCGACGTGGCAGGCATATGCGACGGCAGTCTCCAAAGTCCTCGCCGCGACGCAACCCAATCGACCACTGACGGAGGAAGTCGGATGAAGCGCATTCGTATGTGGCGTCGTTATGATCGCTTGCTCGGTCCGGACGTTCCCTCTGATGTCAACGATGAACTTCAGTTCCACATTGAGGCAAAGGTCGAGGACCTTGTAGCAAATGGCTGGTCAGTAGAGGATGCCCGCAAGGAAGCGCAACGGCAGTTTGGAAGTCTCGCATCGCTCCAACAACAAGGAGAACGAATTGGTAATCGTATCGAACGCCGCAGGCGCTCGAAGGAATATTGGGGCGAAGTGATCCAGGATTCGCGCTACGGTCTGCGCAAGCTTGCGAAGAGCCCTGGGTTCGCCATATTCACGATCCTTACACTCGCGATCGGCATTGGCCTGTGCAGCAGCATTTTCACTCTTTTGAACGCAGCACTCAGCCCATTGCCCGCGATACCTGCACCGGAGCAGCTAGCGATGATGCAGGCGCCGGTTCCTTATTCGTGGTTTAAGGCATATCGGAACGATGGGACATCCGCATGGAGATCGGCCGCGTTCCTGTCCCCGGCCCCATTCAATGTAAGTGTCGATGGCAAGGACACGGTACGGCTGACTGGCATCCTCGTTTCGCCAGAGTATTTCGAGACGTTGGCTGTCCGTCCGCAACTTGGAAGATTCTTCAATTCGCAATCAGAACGTGAAGGAGACGCTCCGATCGTCGTAATCACCGATCACTTCTGGAGAACACAGCTTCAATCCGATCCTCAAGTAATCGGACGACGGCTCCGCATCAACGGGGTCGCGGTCCCCGTCGTTGGCGTGTGTCCGGCGATTTTCTACGGAATTACGACTGGCAGCTTGAATGGGCCCGATCTCTATATTCCGGTCACTTCGAACTCCACGGTTGCACCGGAGCTACAAAACAACATCCTCCATCAAAACGCGCAAGCAGTATTCTGGCCGATCTTCAGACTGAACCCTGGAATGAACATGGATGCTGCCGAAGCTCGGCTGGAGGCGATGACTCGCGTCCTTCAAGGCAAGCCTGAGCAGAAAGGCAAGCTAGTCCACTTAGTGCCAGGTGGAAACATTTTGCCACTGCCCAAAGAAGCCCGCGCTTTCCTCTACGTTTTCTATGGTGTGCTGATTGTCGTCGTGCTGGGTTTGGTCTGCGCGAATCTGGGCGGACTAATGTTGGCACGGGCCTCGGCACGGGCCAAAGAGATGGCAATCCGGCTTTCGATTGGGGCAAGCCGGTTCAGGCTCGTGCGCCAGTTAGTCACTGAGAGCGCTGTATTGGCAATCCTGGGCGGAATCGCTGGATTCGGAACGGCAATTCTGATCTTCAAATTGTTGCGGAGTGCCCAACAAGGAACAGGTGCTATGGTCAATGCTCTCATGACCGGCCCGGACTTCCGAGCCGCGCTCTTTACGTTCCTGATCTCCGGACTCTGCGCGTTAGGATTCGGACTCGTTCCCGCGATTGCGGTCACCGGCGTCGATACAGCGCAGGTCATCAAAGCGGGCCATTTTCGCGGATCGACAAAACGACGCAGATTTGGATTACGAAATCTCTTTGTCGCAGGCCAGGTAACCGCGGCTATGGCATTGGTGCTCATCGCAGGATTCTTTATTATCGGTTTTCGATCCAGATCGAAGACCGATCTTGGGTTCGCGAGCACGCCGATTTCGTTCTTCTCTGTGGACCCAACTCGAGACGGTTTGTCCGCGGCAGATAGCGCCAAAGTCCTCCGGCAGATATCCGAAAGGCTCGCTCGGCTGAGCGGCGTAGCGGCCGTGAGCTTCGCAGACGGTCCGCCGGGAAGCAAGTTTGTGCAAGACACCAAGGTGGAGATTGCATCGGCCGGAACACAATCAGTTGTATTGCAGCGAGTTGGGCCGAAATTCCTTCACACCATCGGCGCCGAAATCCTGCGCGGGACTGATTTTGATGACCGGGTCTGGAATGCCAAGAACGAGTCGGGCATGGTACTTCCGGTCGCAATCAATCAGATTGCCGCAACGACGCTGTTTGGAAACAAAGATCCGATGGGCGTTCGCGTTCGGATTGGTGAGCGGGCATTCCAGATCGAGGCAGTGGTTCGATACTCGCCGCGGGCGGTTATCGGGGGGCATTCAGTTCCTGTGTTCCTGGCGCCGCTCACAGGAGACGACCTGCGAAAGGCTGGCGCCGATGGAATCACGGTGGTGATACGCGCGCATGCTCCCGTGGCAACGAACGCAATCACCAGCGAATTAGCGACGATTGATCCTAGTACTACAGTTGTAACTGAGGAGCGAAGAACAGAGAGTTTTGTGTTCGGTA
>VFSW01010994.1_pt1 | contig 12766 bp, 24 predicted proteins | sample 5358111 | NCBI WGS metagenome assembly VFSW01 (sample SAMN11554181, study PRJNA540505) | mine drainage metagenome | isolation source: sediment from site ElyBrook_90M | place: USA: Ely Copper Mine, Vershire, VT | collected 2017 | reverse complement strand
CATTCTCTCCGGGCAGAACGTCTTCGCGGCGACTGGGTCGAACTTTATCCACAACAGCCGATCCCGGCTCACCTCCATCGCCGATGGGCAGGAGAACATCGAGAACAACGCAGGCTCGTCAGGCATTGGCTTTGACGTCAACACCGATAGCACCGTCAAGATCCGCACCCGTGCCCAGAGCGCCTACGGCACGCTCGACGCCCTCGCGTATCAGGCGAGCGGCACCGCCATCACCTCCGGGACCACCCACCTGAGCGCCGGATCCGGCATGGCCGTCGCCAACGTCGGCGCGAACTCGTGCGGCACATCGCCAGCGACGATTGCCGGGAACAACAATGCTGGCGAAGTCACCGTTGGCGCGACAGGCGGGACGCAATGCCGCATCGCATTCACAGTCACCGCCGCAAATAAATGGCTATGTACTGCGTCTGATGAAACGACCGCGGTGCTGGCGCGCGGCGTACCCGTCGATACAACGCACGCGGATCTGGCCGGGGTGTTCACGGCGGGGGACGTCGTCACCTATTCCTGCTGGCCGCGATGATGCGCCGCGTACTGGTAGTCGCCGCGTTGCTGTTGTGTCCATGCGTCGCGCGGGCGCAATCCTCTGTCGTGTCGTCTGGCCCGGCACTTCCGTCTCAGTGTCTGGTCAATACAATCTACATCACGACGAGCGGGACGCCGACGTTGTATACCTGCTCGTCGCCCAACACGTGGACGACCGCGACGTCGGTGAGCGGCTTCCAATCGGGCGATATTATTTTCACCACCGCGTCCGCCTGCCGCACAGGCTTCACCGAAGTCAGCGCGCTCAACGGCCGCATGGCCCGCGGCACGCTCGCCGCCAACGGCAACGTCGGGCAGACCGGCGGCAGCGACACCTACACGCCCGCCGGGACGATCTCGCCACTGACGTTTGTTGGGAATGCCTGGGCCGCGCCAGCCATCGCGTGGCCTGCTGGCGTGCCGACCTATGCGGGCACGGTCAACACGCTCGCGGTGACGGCACACACCGTAGTGGCGACCAAACAGGGCGCCTCCGCTGGCAACGTGGTGACGACCGCGACACACGCGATTACCGGCGTGCCTGGGGGAACGGTGGCGTGGCCCGCTGGTGTCCCGACCATCGGGACGTACACGCCAGCCGGCACCATCGCGACGCCGACGCTGTCCGGCACCCCCGCCACCGTCGTGCCTGCCTATCTGAATTTGATTGCGTGCAGCAAGAACTAGGCTGTGCTATTCTGCCCGGACGATGAAGCCGAGGTGGTCGTCGTTTGTGTGGGGATTTGCCGGGGCGTTGACCGCCGTCGCGGTCCTCCTCGTCGTCATCGGTGTCGGCGCTCACCTCTGGGCTGATCACACCGCCCTGCATCAACTGATTGGCATCGTCAATACGTTGGCCGCGCGCCACCCGGAATTGTTCAAGTAGCGAGGATCTGATCACATGGCGTCTACACGCTACAAGCTCAACGGTGCCGTGTTCGTCAACGGCGCCCAACATCAACGCGTTGATGACACCGCCCGCACGAGTGATCGTGGCGCAGCGCTACTCATTCGCACAACAAATGTAATCACCGCGCAAGGCATTGTTGATGTGTTGAACGCCGCTGAACCCGTGCCGCCACCGCAGCCAGGACCGACGCCACCAGGGCCGACACCGCCACCAGTGCCGCCGCCGGGTCCACCTACACCGCCTGTGCCGCCACCAGTGCCGCCAACGCCTCCACAGCCGCCGCTGCCGCCATCGCCACCGCCGCCAGCGCCGACGCCGACGCCGACGAGTGGGCTCGTGACGGCCGCACAGTTCGTGAAGATCGGCACGTTCCGATTGCCGTCAAGCTATCTCAACAGCCCGTGGGGCTTCAGCAACAGCGCGGGCGGCCCCGGCGGAGTGGTGGGGATGGCGTACTTCGCCGCGCACAATTCGCTGTTCATCGGCGGCCATCCCTACGATCAGCGCGTCGCGGAAATTCAGATTCCGGCGGATCTCGCGACCAGCCCGCGCGCCCTCGCGCTGTCGAATCTGCTCGATCCGCTGGACGGCAAGCTCAACACGATCAACCCGAGCGACCCGAATGCGAAATCCCTCCAGCCGCTGATCGTGTGGGGAGGCAGTCTTTTGATCGGTGGGTTCTCCGGCTACGACGCGAACGGCACACAGACGAAAGGGATCTTCCGGCGCCCGCTGGACCTCACGGTGAAGGGCCAAGTGATCGGCCCCGTGCGCCTCGGCGGCACGTATCCCTCGTGGTCGAATCGGTTCGCGGCGGTGATTCCGTCGGAGTGGCAGGCGGCGCTCGGCGGCCCGGTGTTCGCGGGCGGCGTCGGCGGATCGATTAACTCGCTGCACTCGTGGGGACCAGACGCGGTCGTGTTCGATCCCCTCGACGTCGGCGTGGTCGATCCGGTGCCGGGCGCGCTCGTCCTCGGCTATCCGCTCGCACACAAAATCGCGGACGACACCAAGAGCAATCCCTACTGGACGCAGTCAGACGCGATCAACGGCGCCGTGTTTGTGCCGGGCACGCGGTCGGTGCTGTTCTTCGGGCGGCACGGCTCCGGCGGCTACTGCTACGGGCCGGGGACCGATGACCCGGCGCTCGCAGGGAAACCAGCGGACGGCGGCACCTACTGCTACGATCCGACGCAGCACGCCAAAGGGCCGCACAACTACCCGTACGTCAGCTATGTCTGGGCCTACGACGCAACTGATCTCGTCGCGGTGAAGACAGGCCAGAAATCACCGTGGCAGGTCATGCCGTATGCGACGTGGGCGCTTGACGCGGGGTTCGCGGACATCCAAGGCGTGGCCTTTGATCCGACGACGCGGCGCCTCTACGTCTCGCAGGTCGCGGGCGATCCCGTCAACTACGGGCAGCCGCTCGTTCACGTCTATCGCGTGTCCTAGTAGGCGTTTGACACGTGGCTACGACGCCACCCGTGACCCTGTCGAGTCGCCTGGACGCCGCGACGCATGGCGAACCTGTCGTGCAGGCGCTCCGCGATCTCGCTCGGGTCGCGACAGACCAGCATCAGCAACTGGCGACACTCGCGCAGACGCTCACGACGCTGCCACGGGCGTTGTCGATTCAACAGATTCGGCAAGCGCTACAGGTGTCTGGTGGTACCCCGCTCAACATCACGGAACTCATTCCGTCCAGCGGCACAGGGGGCTCTGGGGTCAGCATCCAAGTCGGCACGCACGCCAATCGCGGTGTCGTCGACACGAGTACCTTGGCCGTGGGCGATCTGTATCTTGAAACGGATCGCGTTGCGGTGTATGAATGGACCGCCACAGGTTGGTTGTTCATCGGGAATTTCTACTCACCGATGGACGTGACGCTGTCGCCGAACACCAAGCCGGCGGATCTCGGCGCGGCCGATGTCGGCTTCTGGATTTGGTCGACGGACTTCGCGCGTGGGTACAAATGGACAGGCGCCGCGTGGGCGGAAGACAATCACAACGACAGTCGCTACCAGATCGGCATGTTCGCCGTCGCGCCCGACCAAAATGGCTGGACGATCTGCGACGGCTCGACCATCAGCCGCTCGACCACCACAGGAGGCGTCACCAACTACACCACCCCGGATCTCATCACCGCGAATCGCTTTCTGCGCGCAGCCAACGCGGCGGGTGGCACAGGCGGCGCGGCGACGCATACACACGCGGTCGATCCCCCGAGCACCGCGTCCAGTGGTCCAACGCCGAATGTGACAAGCGCACCCAGCGCGACAGAGACCGTCGACAACGATCTCATCGGATCCACCGTGGCCGTGGGCAGCGCGACGCACACTCACGATCTTGGCGCGCACACACACACCACCGACATCGCGAGCTTCACGAGCGGATCCGCGAGCAGTTTGCCGCCGTACTACGACTGTCTGCCCTATATCAGAATCTGACACCACGCGTATTCGGGAGCATATTTGCGTGCAATCCTGTGCGGGTGTGCGGGGATCCGTGCTGTACCAGCGGTGGTAGACTAGCCGCGAGCCTACAGCCATGCCTGACGCAACGATCGACTATTTGCCTGGCGGAAAACCCGCCGCCGTGAGCAGCATGGGCTGGTTGCCCTCGTCCACATCAAGCATGGAAGGGGCGGGTGAGTCGGCACCAAAAACTGGCGGCTTCACGGATTTCCTCGGCAATGGCGGCAGCGATCTGATCGGGCTCGGCGCGTCCGGGCTGTTTGGGTTGTTCGCCGACAACCCCGCCAAGGACGAAGCGACTGGAATGCGCGGCGACTTGCAGCAGCTCGCGAAGTCGTTGTCCGGCACGGGCGACAAGCTCACCACCACGGGCATGGACTCGCTCATGCCCGTGATCAAGTACCTCAACAACCTGTTGAGTGGCAACCCCGCCGATACCCTCGCGGCGACGCAGCCGCAGCGCTCGATGGTGCTCGATCAGTACGACACCGCGTTTCGTACGATTGAACGCACCGCGCCACGTGGTGGCGGCCAAGTCTCCACACTCGGGGAGCTGGAAGGAAAAAAGGCCAGCGCCCTGTCAACGATCACCGCCGAGGCCCGCACCAACGCGGCGACACAGGCCGCGCAGCTCGGCGCATCCCTCACAGGACAAGGGGTCGCGGCGAAAGCCTATGCGGGCAACGAAATTGCCATCGCCCTCCAAGGCGCCCAGCGGGAAGCCGAACAGCAACGGCAGACCAATGCCGATGCCGGATCGTCAATTGGCAGTGCACTTGCCACGGGCTTGGAACTTGCGATGATGTTTATCTAGGTGAGGTAATTACAACCTCTCATGCCTGATCTCGCCTTCGCGGCCGGCGCACTCAACGGGTACCTCGGCACCCTTGACAAGACACGTGCGCGCCGGGATGAAAACAATCGCTTCATCGTCAACACGTTGATTCACTCCGGCCGGGTCGCCAACATCGGCGATCTGTTGCCGTTTCTGGACGACACATTGTCCCCAACGGGCAAAGCGAAATCCGGCGGGCGATCCAGTGGTGGAGGATCGGCGACGCGTGGAGGCAAAGCACCCGATCCTACACAGGTACTCGGGACGCTGCTCAACCCGATTCTCCAGAAAACGTACGACGCCAAGCAGGAGGAGGCGGCCCGCGCGCAGCAATCGGCGCAACGTGCCACGCAACCTCAAGGCACGCCCACCAGTGTGGGTGGGCGGACGGTGAACCTTCTGTCCGAAGGTGATCTCCAGCAACAGGACGCCACCGCGCATCAACGTGAACTCGATCAGAACTTCGGCGACTTTCAGCGGCGTGAGACGATCATCGCCACCGATCGGGAACGCCTCGCCAAAATTCAAGCCGAGTCGCGCAACGCCAACACGATCAAGGCGCGCATTCAGACCGAGATCGATGCCGCGCAGCAGGCCAAGGGCGATGTTCCGCTCACGGAGGAGGAAACCGCCGCCGCGATCGACAAAGGGCGTGCGGCGTGGCAATCCGCCGGGCGCAAAGTCACCGATCCTGAAGCGTTCGTGAAGTCGTGGCTGACAGACGCCGCCCAATCCAATGGGGGTACCGCGCTGTCCCCCGCCCAGGAAAAAGTCGAGCGCCTCAAGGCCCGGAAGGCGTGGGCGCTCGCCGGCCAGACCGAGTCGCCCGATCAGAAACTCTCGCGCGCCAAGTCGTTGGCGGATTATCGAGAGCACCTCACCGCGTTCACGCCCGAGGATCTGCAGTCGCTCGCGCAGACCGCCAACATCGGTGGGCAGCAGACCGCCTACATCGACATGTCGGGGTTCACGGGCAAGGAAGGGATCAACGCACGCGTCGCCGCCATTCGTGGTGGGTTGATCCCCGTCACGGGAAAGCAGACCGAACAACTAGAAGCGGCGAGTGCGGCGTCCGCTAACGCTCAAGGTTTTCTCGACCAGATCGCGTCAAAACTCCCTGCGGGTGCGGCGGCGCGCGGCTTTGTCGGCATCAGCAACACACTGCAGCAGTTTTTCCAGACCGATGCGGAACTCGCCTCGGCCGCGGGCTGGGACACGACGCTGTTCCCGACGCTGCGTGCGCTGAATGTCACAGGCCGCATCAGCAACCAGGAACTCGACATCGCCGAGCGTGCACGCCCGCGTATCAGCGACACCGTGGAAGTCGCGGCGAAGAAGATCGCGATTCTCAATAAGCAATTACAGAATGCGACGTCGCGGATTCTGGAGCGTGGGGCCAAGTCGGCCAGCCCATCTGCTGGGAGCAGCGGCGGAGGCATGGGGAGTGCACGCACGGGCGACGGTGTGACTGCCGATGCGGCACGGCGCACGCGTGCCCGTCAGGCGCTGGTGACGGCCAACAAACAGGCTGACGACGCCACGATTGACCTGTTCCTGAAGAACAATCCCTCGTTCAAATAACAATGGCTGGACAGACACAGTCGTTGAATTTTGACGGGATCCCTGCCGCTGGCGTGCGTGGCGCTGGCGCGGCGAATCCTGCTACGTCGGCGACGAGTGGATTGAACTTCAGTGGCATCCCTGACGCCGCCGCGCGCACCAAGCCGTCTGGGCTCACCCTCCCTGACATGTCACAAGGCGCGGCCAACCCCGACGCACCTGATGAAGATGTCATTGTCAGCAATCTGAAATCCGCAGGGCGGATGATCCGCGGTGCCGCTCGGGGGGCGATCTCGACCGTGCAGGGGTTGACGGCGCCCATTCGCCGTGCGGTGGGGATGGAGCCCGCCACGCCTGTCCAGCCAGAAACCACCACGGCCGGCACGATCGGGCGCACAGGGGAACAAGTCGCCGAGTTTCTCATCCCGTCTGGCATCGCCAGCAAGTACGCCACCGTGATCAACGCGGCGAATAAACTCCGCGCAGCGGGATTGACCGCACGCGCGGCGACCTTGCTGGGATCGCTGCCAGAGGCTATTCTGCAGGCCACAGGCGCATATGCGTGGACACGCGCGCAAGGCGGTACGGCACCGGGCACAGCGGCGGCGGTGGCGGGCGCGATGCCGGTGGTGGGTGCGGTCGCAGACGTGGCGGTACCTGCACTCCTCCGCTCCGCCAAGCAGGGCGTGGCGCGCGTGCTCCGTCCAGGGTTGACGCCCAAGGAGATGGACGCACCCGAGGCCCCACGCCTGCTGGCCAATGCCGCGTCAGAGGCGCTTGATCAAGGACTCGCAAAGACGTGGAACGGCTGGCGGAGTGCGGCGGCCCTTGAACGGCGTGGTCAGGGCCAGGCGCTACAGTCGTTGCTCGCGTCACCCGCTGGGGATCAGCGTCTGCCAATGCAGCCGATCTTGGATGCCGTTGATGACTTCGTCCAGTCCAACGCCAAGCACCTGATCGCCATTCAAAAGGCAGGAAAATCCACGGGGCAACTCGCGGAGATTACCCGCCCCACTGCACAGGCGCGGACGATCGTCCGGCTCGCGCGGGAATTTCGCAACGGCCTGCGCCAGTATGGCGACACGATTGAAGCGCGGCAGATGGTGGATCTCAAGCGTGCGTGGGACACGGCGGTGCGGACGACCAAGGCTGATGCGCCGCTCCTGAATGTCGGGGATCGCCTCGTGGCGGTGGACAAGGCGATGTATAACGTCGCGGCGAACTCGGTGCGCGAGGTGTTGTCGTCAAATACCCCAACGATTGCCGCCATCAACAAATCGACCGAGCAGGCGATCAAGCTCCATCAGATTCTGAAACGCGCCGCGCGATCCGTGAGTGGGGTGACAACGGCGCAGCAGATTACCAAGGAAGTCGTCCGCTCCGCGCCTGGCGTGGTGTTTGGCGCAGCAGCTGGGTATCGTGAAAAGGGGGTGGTCGGGGCGTTGGTCGGTGGGGTACTCGGCGGCGTGGTCGAGAATCGACTGGCGGCGGTGTTGACATCACCAGGCTTCAAGTTGGCACCTGCTGCGACCAAGCAAGCGCTGGCCGAGGCGATTGTCAGCGGGCGGACGGATCAAATCCTGCGCATTATCACGCCGCTGCTGACGGGTGTGGCGAGCCGATCAGGCGCGACGACACCAGCAGCAGGTACAGCAGGCGCCGCAGGATTCGCCGTACCACCCCCAGCGGCTACAGCGCAAACACCCACAGCCCCAGCAGCGCCATGACCACCCACGCCGCGCGCCGCGTCCACGGATGGCTGTTGCCGCTGGTGAACACCGCCGCGAGCCACGCGGCGATGACGATCAGCAGCAACGTACTGAACAGTCCAATTCCCATGTCAATGCGTCCTTTCGCTCAACGATGATGACACCAGCCTCACACGAAAATCGGCGGCTCGCGATCGCGGATCCCACCATCCCGTGGTACATTTCTATCGTGTACAAACTGGGTGTGCCCTCGGCCATCGCGATCTACCTCGTGTGGAGACTGACCAGTGGGTTGCCGACCAGCACCGACGTCGCACAAGTCAAGACGCTGCTCGATACCCACGTGACCGCCACCGAATCCAAACTCGTCGAGATGCAGATGCTGCTGCGCGCGATCTGCTACAACACCGCCCCCGATGAACGCTACGCGCGAGGCTGTAACCTGCCTACGGGGAAATAACCGATCATGCGCGCACAGGAGTCGAGCCACATGCGTCGACAGTTTTCGCCGCTGGATTTCTGGCGTGGGTTCATCGATTCACTCGACACGGGCGGCGGCCACATTTTCATCGCGCTGTTTGTCCTGCTCGTGGGCGTGTGGTGTTACATGCACATTGACGCCACGGCCGGCGGGCAAGTGATGACGGGCGCGATGACGGCGCTGTGGGTCATGCTCAAAACACAGAAATCCAACCGTGAGCAGATGAGCGCCTCCGCCACGGTGACGGCGACGGCACAATCCACGGAGGGGGCGACGTCCATAGTGCCTGCTGCTGCATCGTCCGTTGATCCTATTCCGACGTCAGCGCCGCTGTCGTAACCCGCACGTCAAGCGCCACGGGGTTGTCCTTCGCCCGGCCCGCCGCGATGGGGGTGAACTCCACGCCCATCGTGGGCGCGAGATCGTCAAAGGACGCGATCCCGTCCACGCGATGATACCGCGCGAGATTGGTGCGGTACATCCAGTACGCGACGCCGTCGACATCGCTGCGGATGATGGCGTGATGCGGGAGCAGGCGTTCAATGTGGCCAGTCATGGGTTGTCCTCATACAGACCATCGACGTACTCACGGAAGCGTTCGACGCGGCCGTCAGGGTGATGTAGCTCATGTACCCAGTACCAGCCTTCGGGCGTCTGCTCGATGTAGCCGTACGCGGTCGGCGCCGACCACTCCGTGACACGCAACTGCCCGCGTTCGATCAGCAACGCCGTCCACGCGGGGTCTATGCTGGCCACACGATCTCCTCGTCAATGATGTCGGCGCCAAACGCGATGCGATCCTCAGTAGACGCCATCGCCAGCCACGTCGCCTCCGCGTCCTCGGGGTGGTCGAAGTTCGCCATCAGCAGGGGCGGGGTGCCCTGGCGGATCAGAATGGTCCGCTCGCCGGCCGCGCCGAGCAGCGGATCGTCGAGCTGCACGCGGATCTTCTCCACAAGACGTTCCTGCGTGCCGACGTGCCCTAGAGGATCGCGGGCAATCATCAACACCAACGTCCCAGCCTCGTCGTCGGTGAGCATCAGGACTTTCATGGCCAGTCAATCCCCGCCGTCAGCACCAGGTGCATCGGCGCGTCCGCGAGCGTGATTTCTTCCTCGCGCGTCGCCAGTCGGCAGAACAACCAGTTGCTGCCACAGCCGAGACACACCGCGTCGCCCACCACGACTTTACTCTCGCTGTCCCACAGCTCGCGCGTCACTTGGAACTGTGTTGAGCCGCACTCGTCGCGGATCGGTTCATACGTGTCGGGATCGTAGATCCCCGCTGTACAATACGTCGGCACGTCGCTGACAAAGGCGCTGCGGGCGCCGCGGCGGAACGTGGATCTAGTAATGGCTGGGGGGCGCCGTCCGTCGGCCCAGACCGCGCCGCCCGCAACGCGATGAGTGTCGAAACAATGATCTTTCTCGGCACGACCACGTTTGACGATTCCGCCGAAGCAAGGAACAGGCAGTATTCAAGCTGCTCAATCAGTTTGCCGGGCTCGCTCGCTGGGGGCGGGACGGCCGCCCGCAATCGTTCCAACGCTTCTGGCAGCGATTGGGCGCCAGCGATGTTGATGATCTCGTTCATCAAATCACTGCCCCACTTCAGATTCGCAACGGCGCGGTCGTGCCACGTTTCGCGCGCCATCGTAGTGCCATCGTTCGGACACAACTCGCCGGTCATCTTCAGCACGTCATCGCGCGAACTGCCGATGGTGCCGGACTGCACGAAGATCGTCGCCTTCTGCAACGCGAAGCCGCACTGGAGGCAGTGCCAGGCGCCTGGCACATAGACATCCAGTGCGTCGTCGAGAGAGTCATTCATCGGTCATCCGTTTCGGTGCGTGGGGTTTGTTTCGGTTTGGGCCGCGAGCGCAGGTATGACCGGTCTCTCGATCCATCCATTCGCCAAACTCGCAGCGGTCGTGCGCGATTTCCGTGCCGCAGAACTTGCACTTCGCGATCACGCCAACCAACTCCTTGTCGGCGGCTGGGGGCGGGACGGATCGCGGCCCCGCGGTAGCCTTCGCTAAGTGCATGAATCGCAGCCCTTCGCTGTCCGGAAACATACCGTGCTTGAGCGTCCGTCTCCATTCGTCAAACACACGGACGGCGAATTCCCAACTTGGCTCGGCTGGCGTGGCGACCGGCTGCGCCCGTGCGTCGTTAGTCATTTGCTTCCTCCGGCATTTGCTTCCTCCGGACACTGATCGCAGCTTTCGAGCAGCGGCCCGTCTTCGCAAACGCAATCGCCATCCGCGTGCAGGCAGTTGATGCAGAACTGGCCCGTATCTCGGCACGCTTCGCAGGCATATTTCTTGGCGGTCATCTTCGCTGGTTTCTTTTTCGTTGGCGTCTTCTTCATGACTGGCGCTCCTGTTCGGCCCGCGCGTCGGCGGCCGGTAGTTTCATACGAGCTAGCTTTCTGGCCACGCGCCAGTAAGGTTGATGCCCACGACAGCGACAAAGTGCCGGATGCTGGCCACTCTGCGCTCCGCCGTTCATGATGCCGACAAGGCGCTCAACAAGACGCCGCTCGCGCGCTGAAGTCTTCATGGCTCCTCCGTCGCCGGACCGGGCGCGGGTTCATAGCAACGTCCGTCACAGCGTGGGCATTGAGAGACGCCGCCGGGAATCTTGACGACGCCGTTCCCACCGCACTTCTGACACAGCACCTCAGTCCAGCGTTTTCCAGTGGCTGTCTCGGACGACGCGCGGAGGGCCGATCCCGCTGCTGCCAGCTTGAGCAACTGAGGCAGGAACCAGTCGGGCAAGAAGTCGTCACGTTGCTCTGGTGACATAAAACCAACAATGCGAAGCATCTCGTTACCAACTTCGCACCATGCTGTCAGCGGGTCCGGGCGGTTCATCGTAGAGCCAACTGCTTTTCTGCTAACGCTCGAATGTGTGCACGCATCGCCTTGACTCCTTCAATTTGCTCCTCGAAATCCCACAGTTCGCAGTTCGACAACTTGGCGAACTCGCGTTCTATCCACATCAACGCCCGCTCCGCATTGACGAATTTCGGATGGTCGCGCCGCCACTGGTAGCCTTCACGGTTGGCGTTCAACAAGCCGACGAAGGCGTAGAAATGCCGCCCGCCTGCAAACGGCCGACACGACCACAACATCCGACGAGGCGTTGGGTCCGGGCGGTTAGCGGCCATCGGCCCTCCGAACTTCTAGAATATCTTCGAGGGGGATCTCCCCGATGTCAGTCGTGACGAGCGGAGCCCCCGAGTATTTCAGCGTGCTGAGATACATCACCACGCCTACCACGAGCCTGCCCCCTTGATAAAAACGGACCCAGTCACCAACACTGGCAGTGATTTCGCGGTTAGCGGCCATCGGGATCGGCCTCCAGCGATAACGCGCGGGCACGCTTCAAGTCTCGGTATGTTTCGACACTGCGAGCCTGCCCGGTGTCCACCTTCGTGATGAATTTGTCTGCGGCTTTGTTGTAGGCCTCAATAACTTCGCGCAGTTTCTTGACGATCTCTTCATTACTCATCGCGGGGTCGGCTCCTCTCCACAGCGCTCATTGGCTCTAAGGGGTGCAGTCAGATCCTTACCTGGCGCGCAATCAGCACGGCATCGCCACTCAATACGCTCACCATTCGGCGAGCACAGTACGATGTGCTTCGGCAGAGGGTGCAACCGGAGATAGAGCAACGCGAAACAGCACAGCCAGATTCGTGTCTTCATCGGGTCGGCTCCTCTCCGTGGGGCGCGCGAAGGACCGTCACAGAAATTCTTCACCCTTCGGCAGCTTCTTGACTTCGGTCCACTTCAGCATCGACTCTGGAATCGTGCCCATCATCGCGAATAGATGCTTCCGCGCCGCGTCAAGCGAAGTCGCCTCGATGTAGACCGTATCGCCTGCCGCTTCACATTTCCAAATCTTCATATTTACTCCTGATGCGTGCGGGGCGGGAGGGCTGACGATTCTTCGTTGGGAATGATCTGCTGCTCTACCCATGCGCGCATCCGCATCCATCGTTCTTCCGGCGTCTCGTCTCGGCCATCTCTCCAGCGATGAACGTCCGGGTACTCGTCGTTCATGTAGACGATTTCTGCCGCGAGGGCGCGAGCGATGCCGAAGTGGTCCGCCAGCTCCTCCGCGTCGTAGACATCGACGTTCGGATCAAGCGCACCGAGCGCACAGACCTGTCCGGACTCATCCTTGATGGCGCCAGTGAGGAGACGGTTCTGCGGCATCGCATCGAGCGCGGCTCTCAGCTGTG
>VFSW01010993.1_pt1 | contig 12766 bp, 11 predicted proteins | sample 5358111 | NCBI WGS metagenome assembly VFSW01 (sample SAMN11554181, study PRJNA540505) | mine drainage metagenome | isolation source: sediment from site ElyBrook_90M | place: USA: Ely Copper Mine, Vershire, VT | collected 2017 | reverse complement strand
CAGACAGAGTTGCAGCAGACGAATGAGCAGCTCGCGCAAAAAGCGCAACAACTTGTCGAACAGAACGTTGAAGTTGAACGTAAGAACCAGGAGATCGAGCAGGCCCGGCGCGCCCTGGAAGAAAAGGCTAAAGAACTGGCTCTGACTTCGAAATACAAGTCAGAATTCCTGGCCAACATGTCTCATGAGTTGCGCACGCCACTGAACAGCATCCTAGTCCTCGGCCAGCAGCTGTGCGATAACTCGGATGGCAACCTGACACCAAAACAGGTAGAGTTTGCCCGCACGATCCATGGCGCAGGGACAGACTTGCTGAACCTCATCACCGACATCCTTGATCTATCGAAAATCGAATCCGGAACAGTCTCGGTGGAGGCACAGGAAGTCTTCTTAGCGAGCATGCTCGACGCGGTGGGGCGTCCGTTCCGTCATGAAGCAGAGAACCGGCAACTCATTTTCGAAGTGCAGACCGACCCGGACGTCGCACGGAGTGTCGTCACCGACTCAAAGCGGTTGCAACAAATATTGAAGAACCTGCTATCGAATGCCTTTAAGTTCACGGAGGTCGGAGGCGTCCGCTTGTCCGTTTCTCCGGCTAGCAGCGGCTGGAGCGAGGATCACCCAATCCTGGGGAAGGTGGCGTCCGTGGTGGTCTTTGAAGTTTCCGATACCGGTATTGGCATTCCGCACGAAAAGCATCGGATCATCTTCGAGGCTTTCCAACAGGCAGATGCCGGCACCAGCCGCAAGTACGGCGGCACGGGTCTCGGGCTGGCAATCAGCCGCGAGCTGGCGAGCCTGCTGGGCGGAGAGATCCAACTGCACAGCGCTCCGGGCCGGGGCAGCACCTTCACTCTCTATTTGCCGCAAACGTACGTAGGTCCTTCCACCTTTGGCACCGCGGTGCTTGAGGGAAGATCACGGTCTTCCGTTTCGCAGGCGCAATTGTCCATGGCGGAGCATTCGGTGGAAAGAATTCCTGACGACCGTGAAAACCTGCAACCAGACGATGCTATTCTTTTGATCGTCGAAGACGACCAACACTATGCGCGTGTGTTATGTGATCTCTCTCGGGACAAGGGCTTCAAAGTTCTTGTGGCGAGCCGGGGTGCGGAAGCGCTGGCGCTGGCCCAAAAGTACCATCCGACCGCCGTATCGCTGGACGTGTTCCTGCCCGATATGCTGGGCTGGACAGTACTGAACCACCTGAAGCAGGATCCGGAGACCCGGCACATACCGGTGCAGATGTTGACGCTGGACGAAGACCGGCACTATGGTCTGGCCCGCGGAGCGTTTGCATTCGTTACAAAACCCACTACGAAGGAGGGACTGGATACCGCATTGGCCCGTATCAAAGCCTATTCTGCTCCACGACGGAAGCGATTGCTGATCGTGGAAGACAACCCTGCCGAGCAGCTCAGTATCAAGGAACTGCTGGGTTATGACGACATCGACGTCACTGTGGTTGCCACGGGAGAGGAGGCAATCGAGGCCGCAAGTGAGGAAGCATTCGACTGCGTCGTTCTTGACCTGCGTCTGCCCGACATATCAGGTTTCGAGGTGTTGGAGCGCTTCCGTGACAGTTCGTCGCTTGGCGACTTGCCAGTCGTGGTCTTCACGGGCAAGGACCTTTCCCCGGAGGAGGATACCCGTCTACATTTGCTGGCGCGAAGCGTAGTGGTGAAAGGGGTGGAGTCGCCCGAACGCCTGCTGGATGAGACCGCATTGTTCCTGCATCGTGTGATCGCAGATCTCCCCCTGGAAAAACAGAGACTGCTCGACCGGTTACACCACTCCGACGATGCACTGATTGGTAAGAAAGTGCTGGTGGTAGACGATGACGTGCGGAATATCTTCGCCCTCAGCAGCGTGATCGAGCGTCGTGGCATGACCGTGATCAGTGCCGGAAACGGCCGGGAAGCGATCACCAAGCTCCAATCGACGCCGGATGTCGCGATTGTGCTGATGGACATTATGATGCCGGAAATGGATGGCTACGAGACCATCCAGATGATGCGGCAGAACGCATCGTTCCGGCGTTTGCCGATTATTGCCTTAACCGCAAAGGCGATGAAGGGAGACCGCGAGAAATGTCTTGAGGCCGGGGCCTCAGAGTATCTGGCCAAGCCGGTGAATACCGAGCAACTGCTCTCTGCGCTGCGCATGTGGCTTCACAGATAGCAGTTGCCAGCGGCATGCGTTTACCGTGACCTGGGTGGAAAGGACCTGTCGATGAGCACGAACGAGAAGGTTAACATCCTCATGGTGGATGATCAGCCCGCCAAGCTGCTCAGCTATGAGGTCATGCTCGGTGAATTAGGCGAGAGGCTGATCAAAGCCTCCTCGGCGAAACAGGCCCTCGAGGTTCTACTGAAAAATGACGTCGCCGTCGTGCTGATGGATGTGAGCATGCCCGATCTCGACGGTTTCCAATTGGCTGCGATGATCCGCCAGCACCCGCGTTTTCAGAGGACCGCAATCATTTTTGTTTCAGCGGTGCATCTGACCGACGTGGACCAGCTCAGAGGATATGAACACGGAGCGGTGGACTATATTTCTGTTCCGGTTGTTGCAGAGCTTTTGCGCGCGAAAGTCAGGGTATTTGCCGAACTGCATCGTAAGACGCGGCAGCTCGAAACACTGAATCGCGAACTGGAGCAGCGTGTGCTTGAGCGAACGCAAGAGTTGGCCCGGAAAGCAGAATTGCTGTCGCAGCTTAACATCGATCTGGCGAGTAAGAATGAGGAGCTTGATGCCATTATTCACACCGCGCCCGACATAATCTTCAGCCGTAAGAGCGATGGCTCCCGGGACTACATCAGCGAACGGTTTTATGAATATACCGGCGCTTCGCCAGGTTCGGCGAATGGTTTCGGGTGGCTCGACTATGTGCACCCCGAGGATAAGCAAAAGGCCATGTTGGACTGGATGAGGTGTGTTGAATCGGGGGCAAACTACGAAGCGGAGTATCGTCTCCGGTCCAAGGAAGGGGCCTATCGCTGGTTTCGGGCGCGCGCGCTGCCGATCCGCGAAGATGGAAAAATCGTCAAATGGTACGGAACCTGTTCCGACATTCAGGACAGCAAGCTGCTGGAGCAATCGATTCGCGACGACGCCACCGTACTGGAAAAAATGGTAGATAAGAGGACGGAAGAATTACGGCGTCTGTCCATCCGGATCATGACGATGCAGGACCAGGAGCGCCGACGACTGGCGCGCGATTTGCATGACGGATTAGGGCAGGAATTAGCCGTGGCCAAGATGGTGCTGGACAACATGGCACTGCAGAAATCCGCGCAGACGCCAGAGGAAGCGTGGAATGAGGCCAGCGGCATCGTGGATCGTGCCATTCAGGAAGTCCGCACTATGTCTCACCTTTTGCATCCACCCTTGCTCGATGAAGTGGGCTTGCTCTCGGCGCTTTCCTGGTACGTCGAGGGGCTGACCAAGCGCAGCGGCATTGAAACGACGCTCGATGTCCAGCCGCCGGAGTTTCCCAGGCTGGCAACCGAGGTAGAGACCGCAGTCTTTCGAATTGTTCAAGAGGCGCTGACCAATGTTTTCCGGCATTCCGGAGCAAGCAAGGTGTGGATTACGTTGTCTCAAAGAGATGAGGCGATCGTGGTTGCGGTGCGAGACGATGGCAAGGGAATCTGCCAAAGAGTCGCCGAGCTGCAACCGGATAGCGTTGGAGTTGGCATCGGGGGCATGACGCAACGCGTCAAGGAATTTGGCGGAGAGTTGCGGCTGGCGAATGCGCATCCTGGAACCCTCGTCGAACTCATCATTCCCAGTGGTTTGGTGCTGAAAGAGCACAGGACCATCCTGGATGGAGTGCCTGAAGTCGGATAGCGTTGACCATAGAGAGATCATGCCGATGCGGAAGCCACGAGCCCTGAAGATGTTGCATCTTCCGGCGAAGCTTCCGCAAATGCAAGCAGTGCCGGCTTACCGAACAGGCCCCTTGCTATTGCAGTCGCCGCACCACAGATAACCAATACTAAATAGCCAATACTCATCATTTGCCTCACCGCGCTCTACAGCAAATCTCGCAATCAATTACAGGAACATCCCGATGGGATGGAGACCACGGTGCCGCTAACCTCTGTTTGAAAGCTGGATGCTCGCTGGATGCTCCCGGAATCATAGAGAGCTAAAGAACGAGCAAGCTAATTTGATCGGAGGAAACTACAATGGCGACCTGCGTGATTTCCGAGACCGCAACAAATCTGATTCCGTTCAGGCCGGTTAAGGGTGAAGACGGCCGAGGCAATTCCCAACGCGGCCTCGTTCAGCGTGCGGAGCGCGGCGACGAGCAGGCCTTCAGGAATGTGGTTGGGATCGACGGGTTGAAAGCGAGCGTTGATCCTGAGGCTGCTCTCGCAAACGCCGGCTTCGGCAAGCGAGTTCTTAATCTGAAAGAAAATGCGGTCGCGTATTCACAAGGCGACGCAGCAAGCGCTGTTTTCTATATTCGGAAGGGCAAAGTTCGACTTACTGTTGTATCCAAGGTTGGTAAGGAAGCGACTTTGTGCATATTGGGGGAGGGAAAGTTTTTCGGAGAAAGTTGCCTCCTGGCTCAACAGTTTCTACGCATGGAGTCTGCAACCGCAATGACGGACTGCGAACTGCTGCGTATCGACAAGAAGGAAATAATGCTCGCGCTGCAACGGGAACACACGTTTTCGGACCTGTTCCTAACGTGTCTGGTGGCACGGAACATCCGGTACCAAGAAGATTTAGTTGACCATCTCTTTAATTCCAGCGAGAAAAGGCTGGCCAGGACTCTGCTCTTGCTGGCCCATTTTGGTGAGGAAGGCGCTCCCAAGACAGTAATGCCCAAGATCAATCAGGAGACGCTCGCAGAGATGGTCGGAACAACCCGGTCGCGGGTCAGCTATTTCATGAACAGGTTCAGGAAGCTAGGCTTTCTCGAGTATGGGGACGGGTGCGGGATTCAAGTTCATAGTTCACTCTTAAAGGTTGTTCTCAACGCTTAGCTCGCGCCCTCAACTCCACAAAACATCCAGACCTGATGGGAAAATCAGGCGTATGTTCGAACTGATCCGGAGAGTGGTGCCATTTTCGTCGCTGCCAGTACCTCCAACGATGTGGCAGTGTTGCGAGCGATTCCCGAGATGGTGGTGAGCGCTTCTGAGACGACGGGGTGTTGCCCCGCCAGCGATCGCCCCAACGAGGGAGGAGGTGCAGCTTGGCTCGAATTCTGGTGGTGGACGACAACCCGGAAGTCCGACACCATCTTCGGGCTCTCCTTGAGCGGCAAAGCACCTGGCAAGTTTGCGATGAGGCTCAGACAGGAAGAGAAGCGCTGCGACGCGTAGAAGAGAAGAATCCGCCTGACATGATTCTTCTGGACTTCCAGATGCCGGATCTAAACGGGCTTGATGTAGCCCGGCAAATCTCGAAACTGTTTCCTGAAATTCCCATCCTGCTGGTCACCAGTCATCTTTCCAGACAGCTGGCCGAGGAGGCCCGCAGGGTCGGGATCCGTGGAGCCTGCGCGAAGTCAGATGTCGGCTCCATTGTCAAGGGTGTCGACGCCCTTTTGCATGCTGGAACATATTTCCCATCAATGACATCGGTTGGCAACTAGGATCTGAATTGAGAGCGAAAATACAGGATTCCCTGTATTCGATCCGGAATAGTGCCATGCTAGTGTCAATAGTATGGTTTGATCTAAGGGCCACCTTTCCACCCGTTGCGGGTCGACTCCTGCCGCAAGAGCGGGTCAAAAATTGAAAACCAGAGCCAGCCGTGAACCGTGGTGAATCGATAATATGAGGCTGCCTCAGAGAGTCGGAATCCCTATGGCAGTCCGTATTCTGTTGGTGGATGATCACCCCATCGTAAGGCAGGGGCTGCGGACTCTGTTGGAAGGTCGGTCCGGCTGGGCAGTGGTGGGTGAAGCGTCGGATGGAATCGAGGCCTTGGATAAGGTCGACACTTTGCAACCCGACGTGGTGGTACTGGATGTGACCATGCCTCGAATGAACGGTCTGGAGGCGTGCCGGTTAATTCAGCAGAAGCTGAAAAAGCAGAATACCTCCAAGCTCGAAGTCTTGTTCGTTACTCAACATGATTCTCCGCAGATGATGCGCGAGGCGCTGGATGCGGGAGGCAGAGGATATGTTGTGAAGTCGAATGCCGCCCGCGATCTGTTGGAGGCCGTGGAGGCGGTGAGTCAGCATCGGGTTTTTACAATCCTGGCACGAAGTCCACAGGCCTCGTGTTGAATTCCGATCCCCGAGCGGGTCCGAATCTGCTTATCTCTAAGCCTTGTACTTTGAGGATGCCATGAACTTTCGTATCTTGGTCGCCGACGATCACGAAATCGTGCGCCGAGGGTTGTGTGAGCTTCTCCAGAAGCACGAGGGGTGGGAAGTGTGCGGGGAGGCATGCAATGGCCGTGAGGCAGTTGAGATGGCCAAGCAATTGAAGCCGGATGTCGTGATCGTGGACATAGGCATGCCATTCCTCAACGGCCTGGACGCCACACGCCAGTTGCGGCAGCATGACCCTCACTTCAAAGTCATAGTTCTAACCATCACCGATTCCGATCAGGTAATCCGTGAGGCCCTCGATGCCGGGGCACGCGGCTTTGTGCTCAAATCCGACGCCGCTCGCGATCTGGTGGCCGCGGTTGAAGCCTTGCAGAGCAAACGAATGTTCTTCACGCCACGAGTAAACGATCTGGTGCTGGCGGGCTTTCTGAAGAAGGGACACGTCATATCCGGGAGTGAAGCACCGGATCTGCCGACACTGACCGCCCGTGAACGTGAAGTGACTCAGCTTCTCGCCGAAGGAAAGAGCTCCAAGGAAGTGGCTGTACTCCTGAACCTGAGCACGAAGACCGTGGAGACACATCGTACCAACATTATGCGGAAGCTCAATCTGCACTCCATTCGCGACCTGGTCGTGTATGCCATCAAGAACGACATGATCCAGATCCAGACGCCGCAACTCCGTGCTACGCCAAAAGCTACTGTGGCCTGAGCAGCGAGGCCAGAACGCCGGTCGCCGGTACCTGGAGTTTTACCACTCCATCCGACCCGTAGGGCAAACGCATCCAAGTTTCGACTCCGAGTAGTTGGAGCAGGTATTCACGATCCCAAGCTGCCTGTCGCCGCTTTCCGTGAATGCTCATTTTGCATGTTTTGTCCTGTTTGGGCATGTTGAGAGCGATACGAGTGAGTATGGAATAGTTCTGGGCGGAGTGGCCGGATCGATTACGGCTGAGGTCCTCGCCGAAGCCGACATCCAGTACCCAGTGCAACTTGTTTTCAATGCACCAGCGCTGGCGTATAGGCGGCTACGCTCCCTAGCGGAAGTGAGCCGAATCGAGGCTCTCAGCCTTGCGCCTCAGTGGCTGCCCAAATAGAGGCAGATTTGTGATCCAAGGAAGGCGAAAATTCTTGGAAGGTCTTACTCTTCTCGTTAGGATTCTCGATACGGAGACAAGTCTTGTAGTCTGTTGATTTTAATAATGTTATGGACGGGCAGATTTGAACTGCCGATGGCTCGACTTCGCCTCGCACCCCTCGCAGGCTGCATACGGCGCATCTTCGCTGCGCTGCGCGGGTTGGGGCGCTTCGTGGGTCGGCAGTCACGCGGGGTTGCGGGGATGCAAAACTAGATTGGATGTGGGAAGAGTAATGGTCGGGACGGGCAGATTTGAACTGCCGACCCCTCGCACCCCAAGCCGGTCTAAAAGGTAGATATTATTTGTTTTCTATGAGATGCGGTATGCGTTCAGTCGCGTTTTGGTGTGTTTTCCGAGTGGCTACGTCACAGTTACGTCACAAATCTGCGGCGTCTCTTACCCCCTCGTAAACGTGGTCTTCAGACCCGGCAGATGAAGTCCATCTTCTTTTTGAAATTGTCTCTCCGGGTTTGGTCGCTCCCGTCCCTTAGTTCCTTCACGTAGGAGTCGAACGCTCTTCGGAGTGCGGCGTGCAAAAGCTTGTGATTGATAATCAGACCCTTGCCGTCAGCAGTGAACTGCACCATCTTCCCGACCTTCCAAACCTTTGAATTCCCCTTGATTTCTGCCTGATGAAGAATCCCGCAACGAAACTGGTCGTAGAACATCCCGGCTGAGGTCAAATCGAAGTTGCCATCAAAGGGCGCACTGGTCAGGAACTTCTGAAAAAATTCCGTGGCTTTTCCCCTCGGAGTGTCATTGACGCCCTCGATGAATTGCTGGAGCGTCTCTATCAGTAGGCAGTCAAGTGCAAGAGCGGCAAAGCCGCTGAACTCCACTTCCTCGATGCGCTCGACCATCTCCAAGAATCGACCCTTAATTCTATCCTCGAAGATTTCAGTCGCCTTCCCCCATCCCGATTCCTGAGTAAGGTCGAGGCTCGTCCAATCAGATGCTTTGAATTTTGGGGAAACCTGCATCATCATTCGCCTGATTCGTTCGCGATGAGTGTGACTTGAACGACGCCGCCACCCCAATCCTCAAGCTTGCAGCGTTTCGGTACCCCTGATTTGAGAAGTTGTGCGTCAACACGGGCCGTGACTTTCTTCACCACCAACTCCGGGTTTCGTGCATTGGTAATAACGAGTCGCGCTGAACCGTACCGATTGAGAGCGAGGAGCAGGTCGGCTGAAGCTTTCAGCGGTGCGAAAGCTTGGGAAGCTTTCTCGTTAGCCTCGATGATGTACGTCGTGGGTTTTGGCGGCGGGGCGTAACGCATTTCCATCGAATCTCCATTCTCGTTGGCGGTATGTTTGCCTATTCTGGCGCATCACCTCCTCAAGCAATTCGGGTCGCACTGACCTGCTTGAGTGGAGAGTACCGGAAGTGTACTGGAAACGGGGCTAGTATACTTCTTGCCTTCGAACCTTATGTATCGGAATTGACCGCTGATGTGTTGAATGCATAAGCTACGTCGATTCAAAAGGATACAGCTTTTCTCAAATATCAGTATTCATTTACGTAGGTACGCGAACCTACCGGGATACCCTGCCCGACATCGGCGGAGCGGCTGACTCACACCAGTCGCTCCCCAAAGTGTGAGCCCTGCCAAGACCATTGTTCCTGTCGCTGTTTGCACTTCGATGCGGAGGGGTTTTTTCCCGCTACTCGCGGCTCTGCCTACTATTTCGATGTCTAAGGGTTATCTCTATGGGTCTTTCAGATTATGTATACGAACAACTCACCGATGATGGTGTGGTTTATAAGGATGGGCAACGCGAACGTCTTGTCTGTCCCAAATGCGGCAAAGCGCATCTCAGCGTCAAGCCAGACAAAGGGTGGGCTACCTGCTGGTATCCGGGCTGTGGCTACAAGGTTCGTCCTGAGCGCAATTACAAGCACAGTTGGGTTGTCGCCTTTTTCAAGGTGTTGCACGAGGACTGGCGGAAGTTCCTCTTGAGTGAGGACGGAGTGGATTGCCGCAAGGTTCTTACCGAACAGCGGGAGATTCTTCCTGCTTTGGTTGGTCATTTGCCGATTGGTCTCATCCCGCCGAACTACGACCTCTCACGTGCCATCAACGCGGCTCGGGCCACTACCTGATGCCGAGCCGTGTGTCAGGAAAGCAGTACGACCCAACTCAGCCTCTCAGTCGGTGGGGATGGCGAACAGCATGGAGAAGGCTGGCGAAGGAGGCAGGGCTCGAAGGACTGCGACCGCACGACTTGCGACACCACGCGATTACGAAGCTTGCTGAGTCGGTGGACGCGAGTGAGCAAACCATCATGTCAATTGCTGGACACGTCAGTCGCGAAATGTTGACGCACTACTCGCACATCAGGCAAGAAGCGAAACGCAAAGCGGTCGCCGCACTCGATAACGTCACAATCACGTCACAACTGGGGAATTGGAAGACCAACGCCGAGGAGTGGAAGAGACTAGAACTCAAACAAAATAAACGACTTTTAATGGTCGGGACGGGCAGATTTGAACTGCCGACCCCTCGCACCCCAAGCGAGTGCTCTACCAGGCTGAGCCACGTCCCGACACAATCGACCCGGCTCGGGTGAGCCGGCCTCTGGGGTCAGATTCAGTTTACACCAGCGGCGTGTGTTGCGCCGTGCTGTGGCTTGATTCCTAATGCGATGGCGGGACAAACTCCTGAGGCAGCGCCGAGCCTTCACCAAAGAAGAACTGCTCCATCTGCTCGACGAGGAACTGCTGGGCCTGCGGGTTCCAGGGTTGGAGGCGGTACTCATTCAAGAGCATCTTCTGGTGGTCAACCCACTCAGCCCACGCTGCCTTGGAGACATTCTTGTAAATCTTCTGTCCAAACTCCGTGTCGAAGGGCGGCTCGTCAAGGCCCTCCATTTCCTTTTTGTTTCGAACGCAAAAAACCATGTGCGCCATTGAATACTCCCTGCCTAATTGTATGGGATGGCAAGGCGGAAGTGTCGGACGCACTTGACAACCCTGCGATCTGAAGACTTTCCTGTTGCCAAATCATCTTGAGCGGGCGACCGCACAATGTGAGCCGTAGAAAGCCGTGCGGAAAGGCCGCGCCGAACGGAGTGCGCAAGGCAGCCAAGCGTCAGCCCGGCGGCCTGCGGCGGGATGAGAACGGTAGTGCCGCCGTGACAGGCGGCATCTTGCGAGGAGGAGCCATGAACGTTCGCAGTGCCTCCAAAAAGAGCCAGCTCGCCGTCTCTGACCGGGCAGCGGCCGGGTTCGCCTATTTCACCGCGATTCCAGCGGTATTTTTTCTGCTGCGGGACCCTTTCAGGAAACGGCCCTTTGTCCGCTTTCATGCCTGGCAGGCGATCTATTTTCTCCTTGCGTGCATTCTGATCGGCCTTGCGATCGATGTTGTGACCGAGACGGTTCCCTTTCTGCGCTTTCTACAGTTTGACCACTTCCCGCTGGTGTCACTGCTGCTGGTGATTCTCTGGGTGGTGGTGGTAATCAAGGCAGTGAATGGGGAGCGCTACCGTCTGCCGGTGATTGGGGCAATGGCGGAGAAGCGCGCGCGGCTTCCACAAGACTGAGGGCCGGCCTTGCGTAGCGCAATGGTCATAGGGCCATGTGTCTAAGGCAGGAGTTCCGCGACCACCTCGATTTCTTCGCGATGGGTTGTCCCGAGGATGTCGAGCGATGCAAGGGCGAGCGGCTTGCCTGGAACGATCTCGGATGCATGATCGAGCTTGATCTGATGGATGATTGGATCTTGCGCGCCGATGCCCGACACCTCGTCGGCAATGCTGGATTGCTCAATGCGGGAGAGCAGTTGCACGCTTTGGAGCGAGCTTGCGATGGTGGCTTCGATGTTGAGGCCGACGTCAATATATTGCACCTGTGTGCTGGGGGATGAGCCATTCGGTTTGACATCGCCGGTTACGAGCGGGACACGGCGACCCTGCTTGAAGACAGTTTTAACGCCGGTGAGAGCGATGATCGAGATGTGTTGCGTGGAAGGGGGCTTTCCGGCTTCGCTGTCGGTGATGGTGTAGGTGAGGCGATACATTTTGCGGGGCCGGTCAAGGTCCGCGACCATTTTCTGGGCGAAGGCAATTTCTTCCGGCGTTCCCCGCACCGAAACCGCATTTGCGGAAGCCACATAGTAGATCTTTGCCTTAGGGATCATGTTGCGAAGGTCCGTCACCACGTCGTTGGCGTCGCCGAACTGCAATTTCTGGGAGAGATACAACGTCTGATACGACCCAGCGGCGTCTTGCTCCGATGCGGAACTGGAGGCGGCCGGTGTGGCCTGCGCATGCGCGGCCAGCGCGAAGAGCGGGCAGGCGAAAAGGAGCGCGATCAGAGCTGAGGCGCGTTGCAGCGCACGTTGCGCTGATCCTTGATGGTAGATGTTCATCTTTTACCTCGCGAACGGATGGGTTCGAAGCGCGGCCGGATGGAGAAGTCTGTTGGATGGACGGGCTCCGCCTATGCACACAGACGCAAGGAGCGCGGCAGCGCTCGACCTATTTTGTGGGGCGCCGGATCAGCCGCGGCGCTTCCGGGTGAATTTCTTCTTTCTTGCAGGGACGGCTGCGAGTTCGCGCTTCTTCTTCGCTTTCGGTGCGGGATGCGCCGGCTTCTTGCCGGTCAACGCGATGCCCTCTTCCACGATGGAGAATTGCAGCCTGCGCTCATGGACGAGGATGCGGTCAAGGATGACCTGCACGCGGTCGCCGGCGCGGAAGCGGCGTCCCCAGCGCTCGCCAATGATTTCGTGTGTATTTTCGCGCCAGGTGTAGCGGTCGTCGCGGAGCGTGTCAATAGGCACGAGGCCTTCGACGAAGAGGTCGGTCAGCTCAACGAAGAGGCCGAATTTGGCGGGGTTGAGGACCAGTGCGGCAAATTCTTCGCCGACGCGGTCCTGCATGAAGCGGACTTTCTTCCACTCGATGAGCTCGCGCTCGGCCTCGGCGGCGCGGCGCTCGGTCAGGCTGGTTTCTTCGGCAATCTGGGCGAGCTCGGGCTCTGGGATGGGCGGCTCTATCTTCCCAGCTTCCAGAATCGGGAACTGGGGCGCCCGTTCTGCTGAGTGGTCTCCCACCTTAGGCGTGATCATGCCGCGCCGAAGGTGGGGCACCCGGCCGGCGAGGCCTTCATTGGGGTGGGTCCACGGTGAACTGTGGCGGTCTTCACCCACGTTACCGCGTCCGATGACGCCTGCGCGCAGGAGCGCTTTGGAGATGCGGTGCACAATGAGGTCGGGGTAGCGGCGAATGGGCGAGGTGAAGTGCGTGTAGGTGGGTGCGGCGAGAGCAAAGTGGCCCTCGTTCGTCTCGGAGTAGCGCGCCTGCTTGAGCGAGCGCAGCA
>VFSW01010992.1_pt1 | contig 12767 bp, 11 predicted proteins | sample 5358111 | NCBI WGS metagenome assembly VFSW01 (sample SAMN11554181, study PRJNA540505) | mine drainage metagenome | isolation source: sediment from site ElyBrook_90M | place: USA: Ely Copper Mine, Vershire, VT | collected 2017 | reverse complement strand
GAGCTTCGCGGTCGCGCCGGGAATGGAATCGCCTTTCATCGGCTCGTAGCGCCCGCCCAGATTGTCGGCCAGGAACTTTTCCATGCGGGCGGTGAAGTCGAGCCGGTTTTCGGGCCGCACGAAGCCGTGGCCTTCGTCGGCATATAAGACGTACACCACGCTCCCGCGATGCCTGGCGATCGCATCGACGATCTGCTCGGCCTCGGCCTGCTTCACGCGTGGATCGTTTGCGCCCTGGCCTATCAGCATCGGGATTTTTATTTTGTCGGCGGAGAACAGCGGCGACGCCGCGGTCAGCAGCTCCTTGTCCCTGGGATCGCCGGGATCCCCAACCCTGGTGAAGAACGGCGAGCGCGCGACTTCCCAATACGGCGGAAATGACTCCAACAACGTGAACAGATTCGACGGGCCGCATTCGTCCACCGCGCATCGATACAGCTCGGGCGTGAAAGCCGCCCCGGCCAGCGCCGCGTAGCCGCCGTACGAACCGCCGAATATCGCGACTCGCTTCGGATCGGCAATTCCTTGATCCACGGCCCACTTGACGCCGTCGCTCAGGTCGCTCTGCATCTTGAGGCCCCATTGGCGGTCGCCGGCGTGCAGATACTTCTTTCCGAATCCGGTCGAGCCGCGAAAGTTTATCTGCAGCACGGCGTAGCCCCGGTTCGCCAGCAGTTGGATGTAGGGATTGAAGCCCCAACTGTCGCGCGCCCACGGTCCGCCGTGCACCGCGAGCACAATCGGGAGATTCTTTGGCGCCGCGCCGACTGGAAGCGTGAGGTAACCGTTGATATTCATTCCGTCGCGGGCGGCGAATTCAACCGGCTTCATCGCAGCGAGCGGCGCGTCGTCGAGTTTGGGCTGGGTGCTGAACAGAAAGGTCGCTTTCCTTGCCGCGCGATCCCACGAGTAGTAGCGCGCCGGCGCACGGTCGCTTACGAACGAGACGAGCCACGTCTGGTCGGCGAGGTCGCGGTCAACGACGGTGAAATCTCCGGTGGTGATTTTCGCGATCGCGTCGAAGTCGGCCTGAACCGACGGATCGACCACGGTCCAGTGCATCCGGCCGGGGTCGAACGCGGCTGCCTGCACGACGTGGCGGGTCGGCTGAATCATCGCGTCGCTCAGGTCCGCATCGTCGCTGTGCGCGACAACCGTTTCCATCCCCGACGCGATCTCATGGCGCACCAGGCGAGCGGTGTCCGTCCCGATCGAACTGCTGAGAAAGATCGATTGCCCGTCCAGGCTTAAGTCCAGCGCCGCCAAGTTGTCTTCCATCGCGGCTTTCATCAAAGTGCGCCACGGACCAGCCGCGCTGTCGCGAATCCGAAGCTCGGTGCCGCCGTCGGGGGTCGTGACCGTGGCCGCGCGCACGATCAGGTCGGCGTCGGCCAGCCATCCCGCAACGTCGCCGGGGTTTTGGGTATCGAGTTCGACGGCGCCGGTGCGCAGGTCGATTCGATAGACGTCCATCAATTTGCGGTTCCGTAGATTGAGAGCAACCAGTATCCGGCCGGGAAATTTCGGACTGGACGCGACGACCCCGGAGCGCACGCCCTCCCAGGGCGTCAAATCGCGGACGTTGTGCGAATCGAGATCGACGGCGAACAGGTGGAAGTTTTCGTCGCCGGCGGCGTCCTGTGCGTAGAGGATCGTTTTGGAATCGAACGCCCATCCGTAGGATTGGATTCCACGGCGCTTGTCGGCGGTGACGACGCGCGCGTCGTGCCGGCCTACGGTTCGCACCCACACCTGCAGGATTTCGTGCTCATCGGGAGCAAGCCATGCCAGCCGTTTGCCATCGGGCGCGATATGCGGATTGGCGCGCTCGGGATTGCCGAGCAGAGTGTCGCGCGGAATCAGCGGTGGCGACTGGGCGAAGCTGGCGGGCGGGGAAATTGCCGAAGTCATCGTGAGGACCGCAATTATCAGTGAAACCTTCCACGCGAATCCGAACATCGATCACAAGGATGACAGAAAAAATCGCGGAATGAAGGGTGCGCAGGCATTGCCTGCATCCTTACCGGCCGGCGGTGGCCCGGCGCGTCAGCTACTTATCCGCTGCTCGACGCTCCTAGTCGCAGGAATTGCCCTCTTATATGATCGATGCGCCAGGCGCCGTTCCGTAGGCAACGAAAAAGGCCCGTGGCGACGGGGGCGCAGTATGTCGTGATTCGTTGGGCGGCGTTCCGTGGCAACGAAAAAGGAGAAGCCATCAAATGAAGGTCGTTGTCGATCTGAAACTGTGCGAGGGAAACACGAAATGCCAGCAGACGGCGCCGGAAGTGTTCGAGGTGCGAGACGACGACAAGAGCCATCTGTTGATCGACAGTCCGCCCGAGCGCATGCGCGAAAAGGTCAAGCTGGCGGCGCGGCTGTGTCCCCGCCAGGCCATTACGGTCAGCGACGAGTAGCGGCCCGACAGGCCGGAATGCAGACTCGAGACGGAAATCGCGGGATCGCGGAGACACTTTTCAATGGAAACTGAGAACGCACTGTCGCTGGAATCGTTGAACATCATTGGACCCGACCATTACGCGAAAAACGGCTATCCGCATCGCGAGTGGACGTATCTGCGCAAGCACAAACCGGTTTTCTGGTGCGAGTACCCAAAGACCGATCCATTTTGGGCGATCACCAAACACGCCGACATCATTCAGATTTCCAAGCAGCCGCGACTGTTCCTCAACGGTCCCCGCTTGCTGGTGTTTGTCAACGAGAACGGGATCGAGCGCGGTCCGACGCCACCGTTCCGCCACCTGCTCGACATGGATCCACCGGAACACGGGGAATATCGCGCGGTTGTCAGCCGCCATTTCACGCCGCGCCAGGTGCGTCCGATGCAGCCTGAAATCGAGAGCATCACGCGACAGGTGCTCGACGACGTGACCGGGCGCGACCAGTGCGACTTCGTCACCGACGTATCGTCGAAGATTCCACTGGCCGTCATTGCCGAGTTGCTGGGTGTTCCGCATAAAGATTGGGAACAACTCTTCAGATGGACCAACGAGACGATTGGCGGCGGCGACCCCGAATTCCAGGCTGGAACGACCGCGCAGGAGACGATGGATCGTTCGCGGCTGGGCCTGTTCCAGTATTTCACCGACATGGTGGTGGATCGGATGAAGCACCCGACCAACGACATCACCAGCGTCGTCGCCAACGGCAAGGTCAACGGCCAGCCGATACCGCAGTTCGAGATGCTGTCGTACTATTTCCTGCTGGTCGTGGCCGGCAACGAGACCACACGCAACGCGACCACCGGCGGTCTGCAAGCTTTCATCGAGCATCCGGACCAGTGGCAAAAGCTCAAGCGCAATCCCGCCTTGATCGACTCGGCGGTCGAAGAGATCGTGCGCTGGACATCACCGGTTATTCAGTTCGCGCGGACCGCGACCGAAGATACGGTGATTCGCGGCCAGAAAATCAAGGCCGGCGAATCGGTGTGCCTGTTTTATCCGTCGGCGAACCGCGATGAAGAAGTTTTCGCGGAGCCTTTCAAGTTCGACATCAGCCGCGATCCGAATCCGCAGATCGCATTCGGCATCGGCCAGCATTCCTGTCTCGGCGCCAACCTGGCGCGGCTCGAACTGAAGGTGATTTTCAGCCAACTGGCGCAGCGCCTCGATCACGCCGAACTCGCCGGTCCTGTTGACCGGCTGCGCTCGAGCTTCGTCGGCGGAATCAAGCACATGCCGATCCGCATGAAGATGACGCCGGCGGCTGCCCCAGCCTGAGGCCGCGTCTGAGCCAGGCGAATCCTGTTGTTCGATCTTGCGTGAGTGCGCCGCGCGACTGGGCTCTCAGTCGGGGCTCGATCCCGCACGCAGGCGCGCAAGATCGTAGTCGCGCAGCTGATCGATTCTATCCACCGTGACGTCGGGCGCCGGGTACTTGGCCGTCTCCTTCGCATCGGCGGCGTAATGCCCCTGCCGGGGGAACACCGTCGTCACGCGCGCGCCCCACGCCTTCTTGAACGCGTCCAGGATTCGCACCTTGTCATCGATCAGCACGTAATGGTCGGCAGGATAGCGGGTGCGCACGTCGTCGAGTTCCTGTTCCTTGTGGATGTAAATCATCACCTTTTCATCGACGGCTTCGCGCAGTCCCGACCGCTCGATCTTGAGCGGCTGAAAGATCATGTCGCCATCGGACAGGATCGTTGTTTCACCGAACTGTTTGTACTGATCGATTACGTCGAGAGAACAGGGGAACAGGCGGTTCGCGAAATGGTAGTTCATCAGGAAGTACGACACCGCGATGATTCCGAAGTCGCGCGGATGATTGACCCGATAGCGTTGCAGCGCGCCGAGATAGTCCGCGTAGCCGAGCTCGGTGCGCAACTGCTCGAAATATTCCCAGTAGTGCTGCTGTTGGTCGTAACCGATGTCACGCTCGAGATTGCGCTTCATGTCGGCAACGATGCGATCGTTGTCGATCAGGGTGTTATCGACGTCAAACAAAAAAACAACATGTTCTGCGGCCATCGGTCTGAAGGTCCTCCGCCGACAATGATTGCGATTATTGGCCTTCAAGCCAAACGGATTAGTTGTCCGTTGTCCGCTGCGACCGGCGGACTGACTAATTTACGGAAGGAATCGGCGAGGCGCCGTGCACGCTCGATTATTCGAGTCGCGAATGAATATAGGCCGCTGCGCGCGAGCCCAGGGAGTCAGACGGCTGCGGTCATCTATCTTCGGATTCACGCAAGACGCGGCTGATCCGAGCCATCAGTTCGCCCGAGTTGAAGGGCTTGGTGATGTAGTCATCGGCGCCGAGCGAGAAACCCTTAACCACTTCAGCTTCGTCACGATGCGCGCTGACCAGGATTACCGGCATACTCCTGGTCGCCGAATCGCTGCGCAGAGCGGTCAGCGCTTCGAACCCGTCCATATTCGGCATCGCCACGTCCAGCAGCACCAAGTCGGGTTTTTTCTTACGGGCAATATCAAATGCCTGCTCACCGTCGCGGGCGATATCACACTCGAAATTAAAGTGCTTCAGGATCGTTGAGATCATGACGACGGTGGTCGCGTCGTCATCGGCCAGTACTATGCGCCGGGCGCCGTTTCGAGCTGAGGATTGAATCGCAATTGCCGCGCTCTCGACGAATCTGAGGATGCGGAAGGCCCTGAGCAACAATTCCTCTGGCTGGCACGGGCGCGTCATGAAGTCGCGGTTGAGGTCGGCGACCGCTGCGAATCGCGCCGCGACTTCCTCGTACGTGCCGATGATGACCGCCGGCTTGCGGCTGCGCGCGATCATCTCGATCGGGGACGGTTGGTCGCCAATGCCGATGGCCGAAGCGTTGATGAAGCAAGCGTCGAAAGGAGAAAAGGAGTTGAGCCCGGGAATATTCGGCACCGCTCCGACCACGTGGCCGATTCCACGGGCAGTCCCCAACGCCGCGATGATCGAATTCGCTTCGGGCGTATCGAATCCCATCAAGGCGAATCTCCTGCCAGCTATAGATTGTTTGATGTTCTGGTCCATGGGGGACTGGTACTCCTTGCTGCCGAAAAAATGCCGAAAAGTCGAACTGCCAGGCACCAACGCGCTGCGCCAGGCGAGATTGACCCTGCGCTGATACGCAATGTGCGTGCCTTGCGGCGATGACAGGCAAAGGCGCAGATAGCGCAGAGCTGCGGCCAGACTACGTCGCTGAGGGGCCGTACGAGGTCAACGACTGACCGAAGCCGAGAGAGCCATGTCACGCTTTGGGACATGATCAGATGGCGGCCTCGCTTATCGCGGCCGGAATGCTCGCCTTGACACCGCCGGTCCGGTTGCGCGAAACGGATACACTATGAGCGAGAAAGCCAGCGTCCTGAGCCCTTCGGCGCTATGGCGACGGCTGGGGTTGGCGCGCCACAACTGGCCCGGCCGATTTACCGTTCTGCTCGCGACGATTTTGCTGCTGCTCGTGTCGCAGCCGATTTTCTCGGCTCACGCCTTCGCGCAGATTTTTGCGACCGCGACGATATCGCTTGTGCTGCTGTCCGCTCTTTATGCATTTCGCACGACCAAGACCTACTTCACGATTGCGCTAATCCTGATGGTGCCTGCGATCGGAAGCCGATTGGCGCTGCAATTCACGGCGAATCCAACGCTCGAGATGGCCGGCGCGGTCTCTTCGTGTCTGTTCCTGACCGTGACGGTCTTTGCCCTGGTATCCAGGCTGTTCACGGTAAAGAGCGTTTCCTTCGACATTATAAGCGCCGCAATTTGCGCCTACCTGCTGATTGGCGTCGCGTGGGCCTATGCCTTCGCATTCATCGAATTGCGGCATCCCGGTTCGTTCAGCTCCGCACTCATTCAGAAGCCGACGGGCAACATGTCGCCGCTCGTCGCCTCGGTTCACACCTTCGTTTACTACAGCTTTGTGTGCCTGACGACGACGGGTTTCGGAGATGTCCTGCCGGTCTCCGAGGGCGCCCGCAGCCTCTCGGTGATGGAGGCGGTGTTCGGCCAATTGTATATGGCTATTCTGATCGCGCGGCTGGTCGGTCTCGAGATCGCTCAATCGATGAAAGAGGAGCGTTAGCCGGATGTCCGGACTTTATTTCGAAGAATTCGAAGTCGGACGGGTATTCAAGCACGCGATCACGCGTACGATTACGGAAACTGACAATCTGATCTTTTGCGCGCTCGCAAGCTCAAGTCCCTGCGCAAACCCGCCAAACTGCCCGGCTTCGAGCTGGTCGATCGCTCTTGCGGCGAGGTACTACTGAATCCTGTTTCTTAGGAGAGAGAAAAGCCGCGCCACGGCCGCCTATGAATAGTTCACTGCGGCGCGGGGTGCGCATTCTCCAGTCGCGCTGAAGCCGGGCTAGAGATAGACCGTCCGGCTTGCACACCCAAAGCCACTTGACCTTTACAGCCTCCACGCCCGAAGGTAGGGTTGCTCCGTCGGGAATCGATGGGCAGTCCTTGAGCCAGCGACCAAAGAGGCGAGCGGGCAATGGGCGTTGAGCAGTATAGGCACCCCGAAGCGCTGGCATCGACGCAGTGGCTGGCCGATCACCTCGGCGATTCCTCCGTTCGTGTGCTGGATGCACGCTATGACGTCAGGGCGACCTCCGCTGGGTCAATGGAGGCCGTCTCGGGGCGCGAGGCCCACGGCCAGGGTCACATTCCGGGGGCGGTATTCCTGGACGTGATGGCCGACCTCGCTGATCCCGACGATCCACTTACCATATTGTCGCCCGAGCGCTTCGAGGCTCTCATGAGTCGTCTCGGGGTCTCCAATGATACGACGGTCGTGGTGTACGATGACCGCGGCGGGACGTGGGCAGCCCGCCTCTGGTGGGCGCTGCGCTACTACGGCCACGACGCGGTCAAGCTGCTCGACGGAGGGTTCACCCGCTGGGAAGCGCAAGGGCGTCCAGTAGAGCGACGGGCACCCGATCCCAAGCCGGCGACGTTTCGGGTGCGTGTCCGCCCAGAGTTGCGCGTCAACGCAGATGAGGTGATGCAGGCAATCGGACATCCTGATGTCTGCATCGTCGATGCGCTGCCTGAGGTCTTCTTCTCGGGACGGGCGCGCCTCTACCGGACCCACCGGGCGGGTCACATCCCGACGGCGCACAACGTGCCGGCGCCGGCCAATCTCGATGCCGCCAGCCAAACCCTGTTGCCGGCCTCCGAACTGGCGCAACTCTGGCAGCCGCTGGGACTCGAACCGGGCCGGCGGGTGATCACCTATTGCGGCGGTGGTGTATTTGCGTCGTTCGCCCTTTTTGCGCTCTATGTCCTCGGCCACGAGAACGCCGCCCTCTATGACGCGTCGTGGATGGAGTGGGGCGCCGACCCGGAGCGGCCCGTCGAGGCCGGATCGCGCGGCAGCAAACACGGTTAAGTTCGGCCATATCGGCCATAAGGAGTCAGTGATGGCGCGAGTAAGACTGTTGAATCCCGATCAGGCCGAGGGCCGCCGCCGAGAGGTCTTCGACAGGGTCAAGGCCTACTACAAGATGGTTCCTGGGCTCCAAAAAGCGCTGAATTACCTGCCGGAAACAACGGACGCGCTGTGGACCTTGAGTCTGAGCACGGCGCGCGAGGGGAGCATCCGCGAGGAGCTGAAACGAGTCTTCTTCGCGGTCACGGCGTACGAGGTCGAATGTGAGTACTGCACCGCGGCGCACATGATCGCCCTGATGGGCAAGACGTGGAGCCATGCGGAGTGCGTCGATCTGATCAAGGGGAAGGCGTCCCCGCGACTGACCGACAAGGAAAACGCGGCGGTGGACTTCGTGCGGGTCGTCGGGCGCCGGCCCGCTGCAGTCACCGACGAGATGACCGACAAGCTGCGCAACCATGGCTGGACCGACGCCGAGATCGTCGAGATCGTCGCCGCGGTGGCGCTGATGCGCTACACGAGCACGGTGGCGAGCGCCCTCGATGTACCCCTCGAAAAGGCGATGGAGGGCGTCGGCGTGAGCTGCGGGGTTCCTCTGAATCGGCTCGAATCCTGACGCGCCCGGGGCCCGCTCCTTCATCGCGGAATCCAGATGGGAGCGGCGCTGAACAGATGGTCAACGATACCTATCTGGTAGGCGAGGAACAGGCCGAAGCCGAAACTCAGAAGTCCCGTGCCGGTGATGAGGCCTTGATGGATCCGTGACGCTCGCCGCGACACGACCATGAACGGCGTGGCGATTGCGGTTGTGATGAGCCCCATTCCGATGATCGTACCGATGCAGAAAATCGCAAGGTAGAGCGTCGCCCATAGCGGTTGCGCAATCGCGCTCAGGACCAGCAACGCAATCGCGGCGCTGCCGGCGAGTCCATGGACGAGTCCCACCGCGAACGATCTGAGCAGCGGACGGCGCGCGGCGAACGGCGGCAATCGGTCGGCGGGGATGCGATGATCGTGATGCATCGCATCGCCGGTATTTTCCCGAGGACCAACGTGAACGTGCGGGTGCAAATGCACCGCGCCGCCGTGCGCGTGAGCGTGCGCGTGGACGACCAAGCCTTGCGGCTCCGATGAACTCGCGCGCATCCGAGTCGCCGCTTTGCGAATCAAGCTTGCTGCCGCGCCGACGCCGAGCATAATCAGCACGACCGCGACCGCGAATTCCATTGCCAGTCCGAGCCGGGCCGGGATCGCAATTTTGAAAACTATGATGGCGGAACCCACCAGCAGCACGGTCAGCGTGTGGCCGAGTCCCCATACGACACCGACCCGGGCCGCAACGACCAGGCGGCGTTCGCGGCTGAGAATGGTCGTGACCGCGATCACGTGATCGGGATCGGTAGCATGGCGCATCCCGAGCAGCAGTCCGAGGAGCGCGATTGCCAGCGGCGCGGCATTAGCAGGGAGCATCTGGTCGGTTCCTTCAGCCGTTCGATCCAATCGACAGTACACACATTATTCCGGGCGAAGTGCAACGACGGGAACCCGCGCTCAAACTTCGCATGGGCGGAGATTTGCGGTATGTTCCCTTCAGTTCAGGTGATCAAAATGGGAATTCCGGTTTACAGCCGCGGGGGTGATGCGCCATACGCCGCGCGTCGTTTGTCCGCGATTGCAACCGGTGCAACCGCGATCCTCCTTGTCCTCTCGTGGCGAGGCGAATGCTGGGCCTACATCGACCCTAATGCGGGAGGATTCCTGTCACAAATCCTGGTCCCGCTCGCATCGATCTTCCTTTCGTTCCTCTTTTACTGCCGTAAGGAAATCAGACGGTTAGCCAAATCCGTCCGTGACCGATGGAAAAGAATCGATTCGCCCGGCGCCGCGCCCGAGGTTAGAAAGTAAATCGTGGGCCGGCGATGGTGGTTGCTGTTTCGCAGCCTCGCAGTGATAACCGTCCTTTTTCTCGCGCCGATTCTCGCCGTCCAGCTGCATCCGTGGTTCTATTTTCTCTCGAAGTGGGATGCGTTCGCCCAACTGGCACTTGAAATCTCGGCCATTCTTTTGCTGGAAGCTTTGGGCGCGACATTTCTCACTCTCGTTCTCTCCGGCGGCCGCGCGCTCAAGCTGTGGAGTGATCAGGCCGATGCTAATTGCGCGGGGTTCCTCGCCTTCGCAAGCTCGATCTTATGCCTCCTTGCGCTAGTGGGCCCTCTGGGCGCTCCGATCGTGAACGTTAGCCTGAGCGCGGCGCTGATCCTCGCGGCAATCGCTCTGCTTAAGTTCTTCGGCTGGCAGCCTGCTTTCGCGCTTTTCAACCGACTCAACCAGTCAGCACAGATTGTACTGCTGGTGGCCTGTCCGCTGCTGCTGATTCCCATGCTTGCCGGAGGCCTCGGCTGGCGCAGCTTTGATCCGATGCCGCAGGCGCAGCGCTTTGCGCCGAATCCCCAAGCCAAGCCTAACGTGGTATTGATCAGCTTCGATGCGCTGACCGCTCAGGACATGTCGCTCTATGGCTACGGGCTGCCGACCACGCCGCGATTCGAGCGGCTCGCCCAGCGCAGTTACAACTTCGTCAACTTCGTCTCGACCTCGGATTTCACCACGCCGGCGGTCGCCTCGATGTTGACCGGTCAGTACCCGCTGACCAATCGGGTGTTCCAACTCAATGGGCACATCCCTCACCGCCTGCGCCAGCACAACCTTGCCTGGATACTGCGCCAGCACGGATATACGACTGCGGCAATCGTTACCAATCCAGCGGCCCATCCCCTGACTTTGCGGCTCGCGGATTCCTTTTCGAGCCTGCCTTGGCCTCCGGTGAACTCCTGGTTTTTTCCCGGAACCTTCCTGCTCCAATTGCGCCATGGCCTGCTGTCCGACGCCGCCAACGACCTCGCCGTCCTTGCGCTCAGGAATTTCGGTTCTCTTTTCGACCGATTCAACAAGGCGAGCTGGGTCGAGCCGCGCGCGGTCTTTGCCTCTGCCCGGGACTTTATCCGCGGCGCGCGCACGCCCTACTTCCTGTGGATTCACCTGTACCCACCCCATGCCCCGTACATGACGGACGCCCGCTTTCGGGGCCGGTTTCTGCCGGGTTCCGAGTTCACCACTCAAGCGCAGTACTTTTTCCAAACACCCCCGCTAGACTATCCACCAGAGATGCAACACAAAGTCGACTTGTTGAGGCTGCGCTACGGCGAAAGTATCGCCGAGTGCGACAGTGCTTTGGGGGAGTTCCTTGACTGGATGGCGACCAGCCATCAAGACGCGAACACTGTCCTGGTGGTGACCGCCGATCATGGCGAGAACTTTTCCGGCGGCTGGTGGACCCACGAATCGCCGGATCTGCGTTATGCCGAAACCCACATTCCGCTGCTGATTTCGTTGCCGGGCCAGAGCCACAGCTACACCGAAACCGAAAACGGCGACCTCTCCGATGTCGCGCCCACGCTGCTTGCCGTGCTCGGAATCGCGAGACCGTCATGGATGGATGGCCATCCGCTCATTGGTGCGGCGGGGGCGCCGTCCCCGCCGCAACCCGCCATTTCGATGTATCTCGCCCAATCAAGTGCCTTCAGCCGGCCCGAGGTCGGAACGATCGCCGCGAATTCCGGTCCCTATCATCTTGTGTTGTATTTTCCCTCAGGACGCACCGAGCTTTTCGATATCGCCCGTGACCCCGACGAAACGCGCTACGCCGCATTTACTCCTGGCGTGGCGATGGCGCTGGTCCAGGACATCAAGCGGCGCTTTTGCGATTCGCTCAATTGCGGGCCGCCGGTCTGCGGTCCATGAATTCGGGCGCCTGGTCACGGCCGGTATTCAATCTGAATCTCTCCGCATGGCGCAGTATCCGCGGCCGCCATCGCGAACCGATCGATCGCGCGCTGGAATTGCGCTTCCACTTGACCGGCAGCATGCTGTCGGCGCTGGGGATGCTCCAGGAGCGGTTGTACCGGCGCACCTTTGACCAACTCGATCTCAGGCCGCCGCTGTTCCTCGTAGGGCATTGGCGCAGCGGAACGACTCTGCTGCACGAGTTGCTCGCGCTCGACGAGTCGTTTGCTGCTCCGAGCACCTACGCTTGCTTCAATCCGCATCACTTTCTGCTCACGCGCCACCGCGCGCCCTCCATAAGACAACTCGCCCGGCCGACCGGCGACATGACCGTTTCAGCTTCCTCACCGCAGGAGGAAGAGTTCGCCCTGCTCTGCATGGGTGCGACCTCACCGTATGAGGCGTTCGTGTTTCCCTCCGCGCTCCATCAGTTCGAGGCCTTGTGCGATCCCGACCGTTTCGGGCGGGCACAGCAGCAAAAATGGAACGACGCGATTACGTGGATATTGAAAGCGACAGCGTACCTGCGCGGCGCGGACAAGCGGTTGCTGGTCAAATCTCCGGCCAACTCGTTTCGAATTCCGAGGCTGAGCACTCTCTTTCCCGGCGCAATGTTCATTCGGCTGGTACGCGAGCCATGCGCTGTTTTTGCTTCTACGCTGAAGCTCTGGCAGGGCATGTGGGAGCGGTATGCACTGGCCGCACCGCTCGCGCAGGAGGTGTAGATCTAGCGGATATTGGAAACGCGGCTGGCGTTGGAACGAAGGCTAAAAAGCTCGCTGCGGAATTTGCCGGCGGACAGGGCTGTGACCATCCGCTACGAGGAAGTGGTTGCCGACCCGTGCGGTACAATTGAGCGTTTGTACGAACGCCTGGCGCTCGGCGATCCGTCCTCTCTGTTGCCTAAGGTGAGCGCGTATATGGCGCAACATCCGCGCTCCACGACAGGTTCAGGCGAAGATTGGCGCCAACTGGTAGAAGCTCGCTGGCCTGAACTGTTCGACGAATTCGGTTACGCGCCGGGCTAACCGCCACTGGTGGCTGGCGAGGGGATGGTGGAGGCGGG
>VFSW01010991.1_pt1 | contig 12767 bp, 16 predicted proteins | sample 5358111 | NCBI WGS metagenome assembly VFSW01 (sample SAMN11554181, study PRJNA540505) | mine drainage metagenome | isolation source: sediment from site ElyBrook_90M | place: USA: Ely Copper Mine, Vershire, VT | collected 2017 | reverse complement strand
TGACGCCGCGTTGAAGTTCCAGCCATACTTCCTCACCCACTACCTCGGCTACCTAACCGACGCACAGAAGGACCTCGCCGGAACGTGGCAAGCCTCGTACGACCAGTTCTGGATCGTGCTGAGCCAGGCAGTCGGACCGAAGCTGATCGCCCTGGGGGTGGCCATCACCGAGGCCGCGATCGCGGTCAGCCTGCTCAGCGGACGGTGGTTGCGGGTGTTCGGGCCCGTCGGCATCACCCTGTCGTTGGTGATCTGGACCACCGCCGAGGAGTGGGGCGGCCCCTACAGCATGGGCGTGGCGTCGATGATGCCGATGCGGCTGCTCGGCATGGCGGTTATCTACATCCTCGCGTTCTTCTATGTCTGGGCGCTCTACAACCCGCTCGATCTGCTGCCCGGCCGCCGCGCCGCGGCACCGTGACGGCGATACCGCCGCGGGCACCCCAAGGCGTGTCCGCGGCAAACCGATGGAGGTCATGTCATGAACCGCTTCCGTTTCGGCCTTGCGCTTCTGGGGCTGCTGCCGGCGCTCGCGCTGGCTGTGCCGCCAGCGACAGCAGATTCCCCGCGGAGCAAGACCGTCGATGGGATCGAGATCGACTGGGGGCTGATGTCCGGCGCCGCACTGGCTCGCTCGGGCAATACGGCCGAGCGGGCCATGCACGGCGGCGTGGAGCGAGGCCCGCGGGAATATCACCTGACCGTCTCGCTCACGAACACCGCCACCGGTCGGCAGATTCGCGACGCACGGGTTGAGGCGGAGATGTTCCAGATCGGGCTCAGCGGGTCGTGGAAGCCGCTGCCGCCGATGCACATCGGCACCACCGTCACCTACGGCAACTATTTCCGCATGAACGAGGCGTCGCCGCTGCCCTATCGAATCGTGGTGCGGATCCGCATCCCGCATCGGCGCGGATCCATCACCACGGAGCTGACCCACTACCATGAATAGCCGGGCCCCCGGATCGCCCCACCAGACAAGGAGCACGTCATGAAGCCAAGTCTCACGCTCGTCGCCGTCGTCGGCGGAGCCGCGCTGTTCGCGGCTCGCGGCTGGTTCCCGGGGGGACGGGTTCTGGGGACGATCCGGGAGGCCGCCTGGGGGCCGGAAGGAGCCCCGATCACGGTCGTTGTCCCCGCGGCGGCGCTGACGGAGACTGCGTCACGAACTGTCGTGGTGACCGAACCCGGCAAGCCGACCCAGTCGCCGCTGGTGCTTGCCCGTCAGTGCGGCAGCACGCCATATTGCCACAATGGAGCGGGCGGCATCGACGTGGTGGCGCTGCTGGCCGGAGTGCCGCCGACGACGACGATGACGGCGGTAGTCCTGACGGATACCAACTGCATGCCGGATGGGGCCGGCATCTCCCACTGCGTAAACACGTTGCGGCTGGCCGATGGCGGCCTCCTTACGGTCCGCCATGACCACAACATGCGGCTCTATCCTTGCCTCACGTCAGGCGAGACTGTCCGGCTCGTGGGCTTGGCAGCCACATAGACCCGGTGGGGCGCAGCGGGAGACCGCCACCCCCCCGGCGGGCGAGCAGCCGGAACCGATCGCCCGGTCCCGCGGCAGGCGCAGTTCCGCGCGCAGCCCCCCACCAGGCCGGTCGGACAGCACAACATCCCCGCCATGCGCCAGCGCGACCGAACGGACGATCGCCAGCCCCAGCCCTACGCCGCCGGTCTCCCGGCTGCGCGACGGATCGAGCCGGTGGAACGGCTCGAACACCAGCTCGCGCTCCGCCGCCGGTATTCCTGGTCCTCGGTCTTCGATCACGACTCGTACCATCCCCGGCGCCGCCCGCACCGCGACCTCGGCGGTCCCGCCGTATTTGATGGCATTGTCGATCAGGTTGCCGATCGCCCGGCGCAGTGCCACCGGCCTGGCATCGAGCACGACCGGATCGGCAGCAACTAGTCGTACCGGCATCCCGGCGTCCTGCATGTCATCGACGATCGCCTCGACCAGCGCCGCGAAGTCGATCCGCCGGGTCGGCTCGCTTGTTGCCTCGTCGCGGGCCAGGTGCAAGGTGCCCTCGATCATCGCTTGCAACTCGCCGATGCTGCCGAGCATCCGTTCGCGCTCCTCGGTCTCGGGCAGCGCCTCGGCACGCAGCCGCAGCAGGGTCAGCGGGGTACGCAGGTCGTGCGACAGCGCTGCCAGCATCCTTGTACGCCCCGCGATGATTCGTTTCAGCCTGACCTGCATGTCGTTGAAGGCACGGGCGGCATGGCGCATCTCGACGCTGCCGGCCTCGGCCACCGGCGGGGCGTCGATATTGCGCCCCAGTCGTTCCGCGGCGCCGGCCAGCACCCCGAGGGGCGCGGTGACCCGGCGCACCGCCCAGACCGAGCTCAGCAGCACGACCACCCCCATGGTTCCCAGGGCACCGAGCAACTGCCAGGACGCGGGCGACCCGGCTTCCGGCAGGGTCGCAACGAAGGTCAGCCACTGTCCGTCGCCGAGCCGCATCCCGACTGACAGGGTTCGCCATGGTGCGAAATCGCCCATCATCGCCGCGGACATCGGCATGGAGTGCATCATGGGCATTTCGGACGGTGTAATACCGCCGGGGCGCAGCACGGCGACGCGCAGGGTCCGCGCCAGCGGGGCGGGAAGCTGGGCGGCGAGGGCGGCGCCGATCAACCGCCCGGCCTCGCTCGGCGCCGCCGTCGGCGGGGTGGTGGCGAGCGCGATGCGTAACGTCGGGTCTCCCGCGGCGGCAATGATCCGCGCGCGCCAGAGCGGCGGCGCTCCGTCGATCAGTCGCGTCAGATTGGCGATGCGCTGGGTCGCGGCGTAGCCGCCGAGCGCGCGGACCGCCGCCTGCCGATCGACGGTGAAAATCCAGCTCCCAACGAGATACGACACCACCAGCCCGGTAAGCAGGATCGCCAGCATCTGCGCGAACAAGGTGCGGGGTAGCAGCCGGGTCATGGCTGCAGAACTTTGGCCGCGAACATGTAGCCGCCGCCCCAGATGGTCTTGATGATCGCTGGCGCCGCCGGGTCGCGTTCCAGTTTGCGGCGTAGCCGGCTTACCTGCGTGTCGATACTGCGGTCGAACGCGGTGGCGGCACGGCCGCGGGCAAGGTCGAGCAGCTGCTCGCGGCTCAGCACCCGCTGGGGGCGCTCGACCAACGCCAGCAGCAGATCATACTCGCCGCTGCTGAGTGGCACGGTCACGCCGTCGTCGCGCAGCAGTTCGCGCGTTTCGGTGTTCAGGGCCCAGCGATCGAAGCGAAGCAGTTTCGGCCGGTGCGCCGCCTGTGCCTCCGCCGCCGCGCCGGGAGCGCGGCGCAGGACGGCGCGGATACGCGCGATCAGCTCGCGGGTGCCGAACGGCTTTGCCAGGTAGTCGTCGGCGCCCATTTCCAGGCCGATCACCCGATCCACCTCCTCGCCCTTGGCGGTCAGCATGATGATCGGCACGGCGCTCTCCGCCCGCACCGCGCGGCAGAGCGACAGCCCATCCTCGCCCGGCAGCATGAGATCGAGCAGGATCAGATCGATCCGGCTGTCCGCCAGGACCTTGCGCATTGCGCGCCCGTCCGCTGCCGCGCTGATCCGGAAGCCCTCCCGGCTCAGCGCGCGGCCGACCAGGTCGCGGATCTCGCGATGGTCATCGACGATCAGGATATGCGGGGCGGCGTCCATGGACGCACAGATAGCCATGCCGGCGGCACCGGCGGAAGGAAATGTGTGACAGGATGTGTCCGCCAGCCGCCTGGACAAGACCTGACACGGATGCCGCCGATCGGGACAAACCCTGGTCACAGCTGGGGGCCAGATTGCCTCCCGTAGCCGGCGGATGAGCCGGATCAGGCACAGGAGAGATCCCGATGAAGACGATCACCAAGGCTCTTGCGGTCGGCGGTATGCTGGCGGCGCTGGGTACGGCCGGCTGGCAGGCGATGGCCGCGCCGACCGCCAATCCCGGCCCCGGGCCAGGAATGATGGGGATGGCGGGCGCGATGTTCGGCAACCCCGCCGCCCGGCTGGGCACGTGGAAGACCGAGCTCGGCATCCGGCCGGATCAGCAGACCGCCTGGGACGACTATGCCAAGGCGGTGACGGATCTGGCGGGGAGCATGCAGGCGGCGCGCCGGACGATGATCTCTGCGACGATGCCTGACATGGCAACGATGCAGGCGTTCGGCCGGCAGCACATGCAATCCTTCGCCAGCCTGAGGACCGCCGCGACGAGGTTGCTCGGGCGCCTTGACGCCACGCAGGCGGCGCGGGCGCGGGCACTCCTGCCCGGGCTCGCCGGACCCGGGGGCGGCATGATGCAGGCCGCGATGATGGGTGGCGGCATGACGGGCGGCGGCATGATGGGCGGCGGCATGATGGGGAGTGCTGGCGCAATGGCGCAGGGCGGTACCGGTGCCGGCGCCGAGCCCGGCGGCATGGCGGCGCATCATCGCTGACCTGCTGGTACGGGACGCGCTTCGGGAGCTCGGCGATCACGCGACAGGCGACCTTGCGCCCGGCATGACCCGGAAGGCGATGGCGCCTTCCGGGTCCGCATTCCGATAGGGCCGGCTTCCGGCCAGCGTCAGGGGGCCAGGACTGAGCGTCGTTGCCGGCCTTGCGGCGCACTGGCGCGGACGCTCCCGCGCGCCGGAACCACCGCTTGATATCGACTTCCTCGAAGCCGCGCCAGGAGACTGTCCGTGAACGACGACCCACGTTGGAACGAGCAAGAGGGTACGCTCTGGATGGAAAAGGATGGATTTCGGCTTGTCGTTCATCTCCCCCGAGCACAGGGGTACGCTCATTTCGTGGTGATCGATCACCATGGTCTGATTCGCCATCAAGACCGGCTCATCGGTTCAGGGACTGTTGAAGGCGTTGGCGCGGCAAGGGACGCGGCCGAGAGAATGGCCGAGCGTCTTGGACGGTCGGGCATCATCGGCCTGACCCGCGACGGATCTGCGCCGATGCGGAGCCGCCCGATCGGCCCGCACGGTGTTGCATGAGGACATGTCCAATCGCCACATGGTGTCTTCGGCGCTTGCCCAACAACCGAACGAGCGGCTTGGGGCGAATCCCTGATCGTCCGGAAACCGCGGGGCACTCCCGAGGGCCGCAAGCGAAGGTTCCAGGAAAGGCATGGCCATGTCGGGCTTCGCGCACTGCCCTGGCGCCCGGTCGGTTGGTTATTCGCCGAGTCAGTGGTATGCGGGATTGATGGAGGGCTTTGAGGATTGGCGCTCCTGCCCGTTATGGCCCGTCATGTTCACCTATACCTCTCGGGTGACGGTCGTCGCACCGCGGGCGCTGACGTCTCGGCGGTTCTTATAGTGTCGGCTATATCGACAAAACGGAGGGCATGAGGATGCGCGGACTTCGCCGATGCTGAACGGTGTGATGCTTCTATGGTTCCTCCTGACCGCGGCCGCTATCATTTTTGTGGCCGTCGATATTCGGACCACGCCGGAATCGCCGGTGTTGAAGTGGGGGTTTGTCCTGTTGACGGCCTATACCGGCCCCGTCGGCGCGTTTCTCTACGTGCTCGGATGCCGAGAGCCTCTGTCGGGCCTGCATGAGCGTTACGTTTCCGTGCGTTGGCGCCAGGTGCTCGGGTCGACTATGCATTGCGTCGCGGGCGACGGCGTCGGAATTCTGGCCGGAGCCGCGATTGCCTCGCTCCTGACATTGCCTTATTTCATCGACATCGGGCTGGAGTATGTACTCGGGTTCGGGTTCGGCTGGACGATCTTTCAGGCGCTTTTCATGCGTGGCACAAGCGGCGGCTCCTATCGCCGATCTCTCGCCCGCACGGTCATTCCCGAATTCCTTTCCATGAACCTGTTGATGACCGGGATGGTCTCGATCGCAGCCATCGGGCGGGCGCTGATCGCTGAACGCTTGAGCCCGGTGACGCCCGATTTCTGGTTCGTCATGAGCATGGCGCTGCTGACTGGCTTCGCTGTCGCCTTTCCGATCAACTGGTGGCTGGTGGCCAAAGGGCTCAAGCATGGAATGATGACCGTGCGAACAGGCGCATCCTCCGAGGAACATCACAACAGGATCGACTTCGCGCCTGCGACAGGCGGTAGCCGGGCGCCGGGGATGGGCGCATCTCATGGCCATGAGGCCGGTCATGGATTGCCTCCGTCGCCGGGGCAAATCGCCGGCATGGCCGCATTATCCGTTACGGCGTTCGGCCTGGCGATCTGGTTCACGTTGGCACTTGGCGGCGGTTAGCGCCCAGATGTAAACGGTCAACTGAAGGCGCTGGGTGATCTGAAAGCATCCGTCGCCGATGATACGAGCCACGCGGAGAGTGCGGCGCCGAGCCTGACGATCAAGGAACGTCCTGTCCTGGCGCAACCCTCAGTCCGCCAGCTATTTCGCGAGCCGCAGGATCAATCCGGCCAACGTCCTGGCCTCCTCCGGCGTCGCCAGTCCTGCCGGCATCGGCGGGTAGCCGGGCCACCGGCCGGCGATCCCATTGCCGATCGCGTTCGCCAGTTCGGTCTTGCCGTTCCGCTGCCCGACGAACCGGCGAGCAACGTCGCCGAAGGCCGGGCCTGCGCCGCTCCCCGAAAGCGAGTGGCAACTCATGCAGGACAATCGATTGGATCGGACATAGGACGTCAACCGGTCCCAGGCCGGATCGGAGAGAGTGCCCTGACCGGGTTCCGGGCTGCTTCGGCCCTGACCCCCCATCATTCCCGACCCGTTGCCACCCATCATCCCCGGCCCCATGCCTTGGGCCCATACCTGGCTCCCGATCGCCACGCCAAGCACGACGCCGAGCGCGAGCCGCGTCACCACGTTCACCGAAAGACGTGTCGAAGCCATCGTCATCAGAACCTCCCGTGTCGTCGAAATAAGGCCCCGACGCGCCACCCCGGCGGGATGCAATCGCGGCTGCGGCCGCCCGGGAGATCGCGAAGGAGCATGATGTGGTGCCGCCTCACCCTGGATTTCGCTGTCAGGCGGCGCCGTTGGCCAGCAGCCACGCGGCGATGCGCGGCCAGGTTTCAGCCAGGGTCCGGGTGCCCATGAACAACCCGATATGCCCGCCGGGGACCAGAAGCTGCTCGATCTGCGCGGCCGGCGTGCCGACCAGGCCCGCGGCAGCGAACACCTGCTCCTTGGTCGTGATGTCGTCCGCCTCGCCGGCCAGAAGATACAGCGGACAACGGATGTCGCGCAGCGCGATCCTTCGCCCGAGTGCGATGAAATGGCCGAGCGCGAGCCGGTTCTCCCGGAACAGGAGAGTGATGGCCTGGAGATAGTACCGCCCCGGCAGATCGATCGGGTTCTCGTACCACCGCTCGAAGGCTTCGGTCCGCTTGAGGTACTTCGGGTCCTCGACATGTTCGTAGAGATCGACGAATTTCCCCAGATACTGCTCGCCCGGATGCATGTTCTTCCAGCCTGCGAGCATGGTCTGTTCCCGCATCAGCCCGCCGCCGGCCTCCACCATCTCGGTATAGAAGGAGGTCGGCAGGTCATGGACCATGCGCTTCAGCGGACCGTGGCCGGCATGTGTGTCGATGGGCGAGCCGGCCAGGACGAGGGCGTGCACCTTACCGGGAAACCGGGCGGCATACATCGCTGACATCCAGCCGCCCTGGCACAGCCCGACCAGGATCGCCTCGCCGCCTTGTTCATCGACGACAACGTTGAGCTCGGCCAGGTATTTGTCGATGTCGAAGTATTTCATCCCCTCGGTGGCAGGCTTCCAGTCGGTCACCAATACCCGGCCGATGCCACCTGCCTGCAACGTCTCCACCAGGCTCTGTCCCTTGGCGTAATCGGCGATGGTGGCACTGTGCCCAGCGTACGGCGCATCGATCAGCACCGGAACCCCACCCGCCGCGATGGCGGTGTCGGGCGCGAAGTCACGCAGCCTCATGGTGTCGAGATCAAGCGGGACATGGTTGGGAGTGGCCCAGTCGGGCGGCCTGGGTGCGGCCATCTCCTCCGCTTCGGCCACGAATTTTACGTTGTCCGCAAACATCTTGAGCCCTTTCTCCTCCAGCTCGATGCCGGCGGCGAACGGCCAAAGCAACGGCACGCTGTGCTCGTGGCGCGGCTTGTGGCCGGAAGGCGGGACGACGGTCATGCCGGTTTCCCCCGCCCGGCGGTCCCGCCGCCTTCGTCCGGTTCCGCCGCCGCCGGCCGTGCATAGCGGACTGGATCGGCGACGAACGTTCGGTGGCACTGGTCCGAGCAGAAGAAAAACATGCGCCCCTGCCATGTCTCACTGCCCGCCGCCTTCGCGCTGTCGAGCTTCATGCCGCAAACCGGATCGGTCGTCATCATCTGCGCCTCCTTCGGAGTCAGTGGAATGCCATGCCCTCGATGTGCAGGCCGGCATCGACGTAGAGCACGCCGCCAGTCACCGCGCTGGCGTAGTCGCTCACCAGGGTCAGCGCGGTGCGGCCGACTTCGCAGGACTCCACCTGGCGGTGCAGCGGCGCGGCGCGCACGCTTGCGTTGATCAGCTCGTCAAAATGCGCGATCCCCGAGGCGGCGCGGGTCCGCACCGCGCCGGCGGAGATCGCATTCACCCGGATGTTCTTGCCGCCCAGCTCGTGTGCCAGGTAGCGGACCGAAGATTCCAGGGCAGCCTTCACCGGGCCCATGACATTGTAGTGATCCACCACCTTGTCGGCACCGTAATAGGTCAGCGTGGTCAGGCTGCCGCCCTTGTCCATCAGGGGCTCGGCGAGGTGCGCCATGCGAATGAAGGAATGGCAGGAGATCAGCATGGATTCGGCGAAACCTTCGGCCGAGCAATCGGTCAGCCGGCCTTGCAGGTCTTCCTTGCGCGCCCAGGCGATCGCGTGGAACAGGAAGTCGAGTCGTCCCCAGGTGCTGCGGATGGCGGCGAACACGGCCTCCAGCTCACCCGCAGTACCCACGTTGCACGGCAGGAATATCGGCGCAGCGATCTCGCGGGCCAGCGGCTCGACATGGGGCTTCGCCTTGTCGTTTAGATAGGTGATCGCAAGTTCCGCCCCGGCATTGCGGAAATGCTGCGCCGCGGCCCAGGCCAGGCTGTGCTCGTTGGCGATGCCGACCACCAGCCCCTTGCGGCCGGTCAGGTCCAGAACTTCCATCTCTCGTCTCCTGAGGGCGTCATGCGTGCTCCGCCTGGCAGGCGCACCAGACGCAGTGACAGTCGTGATGGTCGCAGCTCGGGTCGCGCAGCGGCCGGCGGTAGCGCCAGCGGGCCAGCGGAAACAGCAGCCGGCTCAGCCGCCCAGGCTGATAGAACCGGCGCAGTACCGTTCCGGCGTCGCCCCCCGCCAGTCGGTCGATTGCCATCCGCGCGCCGTGCTCGCCGAGGGTGTTGAGCAGCAGCCGGTTCACGATACCGGCGCGGAGTTGCGGACGCAGCTCCCGCCGCCAGAGCGTCTCGTAGCTCACGCCTTCCAGCAGGCTGCGTCCCGCCAGCACGCCCGAGCGCAGCGCGTAGCGCAGGCCGAACCCTGCCAGCGCATCCTGGAACCCCGCCTGTTCGCCGATTACCGGATGTCCGCCCTGCATGGCGTGGCGCGGCAGACGGACATTGACGAAGCCTCCGAGCGGGTGTGGCTCCCGCATCACCAGGCCGGTTTTGTCCTGGAAGAACGCCAAGGTACGCTGCAGATATTCCGCCTGCCGCTTGAATTCGCTGAACAGGCAGGTAGCGAGCGTGCCGCGTCCGCCATGCACCAGCAGATAGGCGTAGCCGAGGGGCGCCAGGCGGTTGCCGAGCGCGAGCCAGTCGCCGTCTTCCATGTCGGTTTCGAACACGTAGCCGACGGCGATCGCGCCGGCGACCCGCGGCCCCCCGGCCAGTACGCCCGGGCCGTCGAGGTGCTGGACCCGGTCACCGAAGCGAATTTCCGCCCCCGCGCGACGCGCCTGGTCGCGGAGCGACGCATCGAGAGTCCCCCGGCTGCTGCCGCGGCGGATGGCGTAATAGAGCGGACGGGCGCTTCGCACCCGGTGCGCCGTGCCGGCCGGGTCGAACACGGTGCCTTCCCGCACGGCGTGCGCATCGAAGTCGGCGGCAATGCCGAAGCCCCATAGCTCGTCGAGTACGTCGCGCGGATCGCTCCAGTTCTCCAGACCCTGGAAATCGTCATGGAAGCGATGACCGACAGTGTCGTGCCACTCGCGCACGACAACCGCGCGACCCGCGCGCGCCAGGGCGATGGCCGCCGCCAGCCCTGCGGGCCCGGCCCCGACGATCGTGACGGGCGTTGCGGACACGGTGATGCTCATGTCTCGAGAACGTAGGTGCCGGGGCCATCGCCGAGCGGTGTGTAGCCACGCTCCGGCGCCCCCATCGGGGGCGGCGCGGCGGTGGGCGCGCCGGAATGATCCGCCAGCCATTCCTCCCAGCACGGCCACCAGGAGCCGGGCATCTCGACCGCGCGCGCCTGCCAGGCGTCGGGATCGATATAGGGTTCGCTTTCCCGGTGGGTGGCGATCTGGTGGTGCCGGTGCGGGTTGCCCGGCGGATTGACGATGCCCGCATTGTGGCCGCCGTTCGACAGCACGAACGTCACGTCTGCGTCCGTGAGCATCTGGATCTTGTACACCGAGCGCCAGGGCGCGACGTGGTCGGTGATCGTGCTCACGGCAAACAGCGGCACGTGGATATCTCGCAGCGACACCGGCCGGCCGCCAACCTGGTAGCGCCCCTCGGCCAGATCGTTGTTCAGGAACAGCGCGCGCAGATACTCCGAATGCATCCGCGCCGGCATCCGTGTGGTATCGGCGTTCCACGCCATCAGGTCGATCATCGGCGCCCGCTCGCCGCGCAGGTAGCCGCGCACCATCGCCGACCAGATCAGGTCGTTCGAGCGCAGCAGCTGGAACGCGCCGGCCATCTGCCGCGCGTCCAGATAGCCCTGCTCGGCCATCATGTGTTCAAGGAAGCGGACCTGGTCCTCGTCGATGAACAGGGTCAGCTCGCCCGCTTCGGTGAAATCGGTCTGCGCCGCGAACAGGGTGATGCCGGCGAGCCGCCGATCTCCGTCGCGCCCCATCGCCGCGGCGGCGATGGCGAGCAAGGTGCCGCCCAGGCAATAGCCCGCCACGTGCACCGGCACGTCGGGCACGATCGCGCACACGGCGTCGAGCGCCGCCATCACGCCGAGCCGGAGATACTCTTCCATCCCAAGCGCGCTCTCCGCGCTGCCCGGGTTCTTCCATGACATGACGAACACGGTGTGGCCCTGGGCGACCAGCCAGCCGATCAGCGAGTTCCGGGCCGAGAGATCTAGGATGTAGTATTTCATGATCCAGGCCGGCACGATCAGGATCGGCTCCGGCCGCACCGTCTCGGTCGCCGGCGCGTATTGGATCAGTTCGATCAGCCGGTTGCGCAGCACCACCTCGCCGGGTGTGACCGCGAGGTTGCGGCCGACCGCGAATTCCTCCGCCCCCACGGGCGGCTGGCCGGCCGTCTGGCGGCGCAGGTCCTCCATCGCGTGTGACGCGCCGCGGGCGAAGTTCAGCCCGCCCTCGCGCAGGGTGGCGGCGATCACCTCGGGGTTGGTCAAGGGGAAATTGGTGGGCGCGGCCATGTCGAGCATCTGGCGCACCGCAAAGCTGACGATGTCGGTGTGATGGCGGCCGACGCCGGGCACCCCGGTGGTCGCCGTGCGCCACCAGGCCTCGGTGGCAAGGAAGCTGTGCGCAAGCAGATCGAACGGCCAGCTCTGCCAGGCCGCGCCGGCGAAGCGCCGATCCTCGGACGGCGGGCTCGGCGCGGCGGCTCCGGCCAGACGTTGCGCCGACGCCCCGCCGGCCACTGCCAGCTCGTGCCATGAGCGCCCCGCCGCGCGTGCGAGCGCGATCTGTTTGTCGGGCGGGCGCGCCAGATGCTCCGACCAGTCGACGAAGGCCAGCCGCAAGGCGAGCGGCGACAGCCCTCCGGTCAGTCGCGCCAACGCGGCGTGGAACGGCTGATCGAGGCTCCAGGGTGAGGTTGCACCCGGCACGAGCGAGTCGGGTGCGCCCGTCATCGTTCGAACTTGACGGCGAAATAGTTGAACAGCGGCGCGAAGATCAGTGCGATGTACCAGCCGTACGCGAGACTGTCGATCAGGCCGATCAGCAGGCTGCCCCAGCTCAGCCAGGTGAAGCCAGGCAGGAGACGTAACCAATTATGGTACATCGCCAGTCCCGGGAACAGCAGGTCGTAGCCGACGCAAAGCAGGAAGGTGATGGCGAAGAACAGGCTGAGCGCGAGACCGAGCGGCACCAGCGGCAGTCGGGGGGCGCGGCGGATCCGGGCGGTGAACTCGGCGGCCATGATCGTGCCGCGAACAGGATCAGCCATGGGTGTGGGCCTCCTCGTGGCCGGAAGCGGGCGGGGTTTGCCCCAGATAGGCGGCGGGATTTGCTTCGAAGGCGTCGCGATGCTCGGCGGAGCAGAAGTAGTAGGCGATCCCGCGATAGACGGAGCTTTTCGCCGTGGCCGTCGCCACCTGCATGCCGCAGACCGGGTCGATCGCAGTCTCGTCCGCATGCCCCATCGGGCCGCCGCCGGGGTGGGGGCTGCCGTGGTCGCGGCCGTCGTCGTGATGCCCGTGACCCATGACGTGCCCGCCGCAGCCGCCGCGCATCATCATGAAGAAAAACAGCGCGATCAGGCCAAACCAGAGGAGAGAGGAAAACATCGCTATGAACTCGCGCTGCCCTGCTCAGCAGCCGTGCCGACGATGTGGTCGGTCCTGCGACGTGCCCGCCGCTGCAAGTTCCCGTCCCGCTCCCGGAGTTGCCGCCAGGTACTTGTC
>VFSW01010990.1_pt1 | contig 12768 bp, 14 predicted proteins | sample 5358111 | NCBI WGS metagenome assembly VFSW01 (sample SAMN11554181, study PRJNA540505) | mine drainage metagenome | isolation source: sediment from site ElyBrook_90M | place: USA: Ely Copper Mine, Vershire, VT | collected 2017 | reverse complement strand
TCTCGCAGGTCGGCCAGCTGTACACGCCGGAAGACGCCGACCAACTCATGTTCTACAAAGAGTCGTCGACCGGACAGATATTGCAGGAGGGCATCAACGAAGCCGGTGGCATGGCCGACTGGATCGCCGCGGCGACGTCGTATGCCAACCACGGTACCGCGATGATCCCGTTCTACATCTATTACTCGATGTTCGGCTTCCAGCGCGTCGGCGACATGGCCTGGGCGGCGGGCGACCTGCGCGCGCGCGGCTTCCTCGTCGGAGGCACGGCCGGACGCACCACGCTGAACGGCGAAGGCCTGCAGCACCAGGACGGCCACAGCCACCTGCAGGCCGCCATGATCCCTAACTGCGTAAGCTACGATCCGACCTTTGCCTATGAGCTGGCCGTGATCGTGCATGACGGCATGCGCCGCATGTACCATAACCAGGAAGACGTGTTCTATTACCTGACGGTGATGAACGAGAACTACGCGCATCCGGCCATGCCCAAGGGCGCGGAGGAAGGCATCATCAAAGGTATGTACAAGTTCAGCGCGGGCAAAGCCAAGGCGAAAGCCAAGGTGCAACTGCTGGGCAGCGGAACGATTCTGCGTGAAGTGATCGCCGCGGCTGAACTGCTGGAGAAGGATTTCGGCGTATCCGCCGACGTGTGGAGCGTAACCAGCTATAACGAGCTGCGGCGCGAAGGCATCGATTGCGAACGCTGGAATACCCTGCATCCGGAAGCCAAGCCACGCGTGAGCTATGTTGAACAATGTCTGGACGCCAAGATCCCCGTGATCTCTGCAACGGATTACATCCGTTCCTATTCCGACCAGATCCGTCCGTTCGTCAAGGCGCATTACAAGACGCTGGGCACGGACGGTTTCGGCCGCTCGGATACGCGCAAAAAATTGCGCGGCTTCTTTGAAGTGGATCGCCACTACGTCGCCATCACCGCGTTGAAGGCGCTGGCAGACGAGGGAGCTATCCCGGCGAGCGAGGTGAGCAAGGCGATCAAGCTGTACAAGATCAATCCTGACAAACCGAACCCGACGACGGTTTAAGGCAAGGGGAACAACGTGGCCGAAATCAAGAATGTGTTAGTGCCGGACATCGGCAATTTCAAGGATGTGAGTGTCATCGAAGTGTCGGTGAAGGCCGGCGACAAGGTAAACGCCGAGCAGGCACTCATTTCGCTGGAGACCGACAAGGCGACCATAGACGTACCTGCGCCATTCGGTGGCGTGGTAAAAGATGTGAAGGTGAAGGTGGGCGACAAGGTATCTGAAGGTACATTGATCGTGACGATTGAAGCGAGCGGTGAAGCTGCGGCACAGGCGGTGGCCCCGGCTGCGGTAGCACCTGTACAGGCAGCCGCACCAGCAGTTCCCGTTGCGCCCGCAACCCCGTCCCCCGCCAAACCCGCAGCTGTCGCAGCTGCAATTTCGGTCGCCCCGATGGCCGCTCCGGCATCCGGCAGCGCACATGCCAGCCCGTCCATTCGCCGCTTTGCGCGCGAACTGGGCGTGAATCTGACTCAGGTAGGCGGCAGCGGCGAAAAAGGCCGCGTGACCAAGGACGACGTGCAGAACTTCGTCAAAAAATCGCTGGCGCAACCGGCCGGCGGCAGCGGCCTGCAAGTGCTGGAAATGCCGGCGGTGGATTTCGCCAAGTACGGCGCGATAGAAACCAAACCGCTGTCGCGCATCAAGAAGATCTCCGGCGCCAACCTGCACCGCAACTGGGTGACCATTCCGCACGTGACCCAGTTCGAGGAAGCAGACATCAGCGAGATGGAAGCTTTCCGCAAAGAGTTGGGTCTGGAATACGCAAAAGAAAGCTTCAAGATCACCCCGCTCGCCTTCATGCTCAAGGCCTGCGCGATCACCCTGAAACACTTCCCCGATTTCAATGCGTCGCTGGATGCAAGCGGCGAGAATCTGGTGCTGAAGAAATACATCCATATCGGCGTTGCCGTGGATACGCCGGACGGGCTGATGGTGCCGGTGATACGCGATGTGGACCAGAAAGGCATCGTGCAGCTGGCGAAGGAACTGGGCGAAGTCAGCGCCAAGGCACGCGAGAAGAAAATCACGGCCGCGGACATGCAGGGCGGCTGTTTCACCATCTCCAGCCTGGGCGGCATCGGCGGCACTTCGTTCACGCCCATCATCAATGCGCCGGAAGTCGCCATTCTCGGCGTGTCGCGCTCCAGCATGAAACCCGTCTGGAAGGACGGCGAATTCGTGCCGCGCCTGATGCTGCCGCTGTCGCTGTCCTACGATCACCGCGTGATCGACGGTGCTGCCGGCGCGCGTTTCACCACTTACCTGGCGCATGTGTTGTCCGACATGCGCAGGCTGGCGTTGTAATCCGGTGAGTACCTCTCCCATCGGCATCCTGGGCGGCACTTTCGATCCCATCCACAATGGGCATCTGCGTATCGCACAGGAGGCGCTGGAACAGTGCGGTATGGCGCAGGTGCGTTTCGTTCCCTGCGGCACACCGCCGCATCGCCCGACGCCAAGCGCCTCGGCCAAATCGCGCTGGGAGATGGTGCGTCTGGCCCTGAACGGCCATTCCGATTTTCTGGTCGATGTACGCGAAGTGTTCCGTACCGACCCCTGTTATACGGTGGACACACTGGCGGGTTTGCGCGCCGAACTCGGCCCGCAACAGCCGCTGTGCCTGATCCTCGGAGGCGACGCCTTTTTGCAGCTGCACACCTGGCATGAGTGGAAACGCCTGTTCGAACTGGCCCATATCGTGGTATTGCAGCGTGCCGGCGGCCAGCCGCTGGGCAATGCGATGCTCAAGGCCGATGCCGCGTTGCAGGCCGAATATCAGTCGCGCCTCGCCCCGGGTGCAGGTGCGTTGCACGAGACCCCCAGCGGCGCGATCTTCGTCGCCGACATGCCCGCCCTGGAAATTTCCTCCACCGACATCCGCCGCCGCTGTGCGGAAGGAAAAAGTACCCGTTTTCTGGTGCCGGATGTCGTCACCAATTACATCAACACTCACGAACTTTACCGTCAATGCTAAACACTGAAGAAAAAACCCAAGCCGTCGTCTCCGCCCTGGAAGACGTCAAAGCGCTCGACATCACCGTCATCGACACCAGCAAGCTCAGCCCCCTGTTCGAGCGCATGGTGGTCGCCAGCGCGCAGTCCACGCGTCAAACCAAGGCGTTGGCGAGCAGCGTGGTGGTAAAGCTCAAAGCGCTGGGCGAGACGGTCAACAGCACCGAAGGTGAAGACAGCGGCGAATGGGTGCTGGTCGATCTGGGCGAAGTGGTCGTGCATATCATGCAGCCCGCGGTGCGCGCCTACTACAACCTCGAAGAACTGTGGAGCGTGCATCCCAAGCAGCGCGCGATTTCAGGTAAATGAAACTGCTGATCCTGGCGGTGGGCAATAAGATGCCCGCCTGGATCACCGAAGGTTTCAACGAATACACCAAGCGCATGCCGCGCGAAGCCATGATTTCACTGATCGAGATCAAGCCGGAAGCGCGCAACAGCGGCAAGACGGCGACGCAAATCATGGAAGCCGAGGCGCAGCGTATCCGCGCCGCCCTGCCCAACGGCGCCCTGTGCATTGCCCTCGACGAGCGAGGGGCCACGCCTACCACCAAACAGCTCAGCCAGCAGATGCAGGACTGGATGCAGCGCGGCTGCGATGTCGCTTTTATCATCGGCGGCGCGGACGGGCTGCATGAATCCGTCAAACAAAAAGCGCAGCATTTGATGGCGCTGTCTGCCCTTACCCTGCCGCACGGCATGGTGCGCGTGTTGCTGGCCGAACAACTGTATCGGGCACACAGCCTGCTGCACAATCATCCTTACCATCGCGAATAGCCCGTATTTTGGGCTATCCTTGTTGCCATGAGTAAACACCAACGCATCTACCTCGCCTCTCAAAGCCCGCGCCGACGGGAATTGCTCAAGCAAATCGGCATCCATTACGACATGCTGTTGTTGCGCAGCGATCCGCGGCGCAAGGTCAGCGTCGACGAAACGCCGCACGAAGGCGAAATACCGCTGGATTACGTGCAGCGCGTATGCCGAGACAAGGCGCGTGCCGGCTGGGAAACGCTGATATTGCGCAATTTGCCGCTGCTTCCGGTGCTGGCAGCGGATACCACAGTCACGCTGGACGGGAAAATCATCGGCAAGCCGGATGATAACGAACATGCCGCGGATATATTGCGCATGCTCTCCGGGAAGCAGCATCAGGTGCTGACCGCGGTCGCGGTGGCGTTCGGAGAACGTATCGAGATGCGCCTGTCGACGACCACCATCGCGTTCGACACGCTGAGCGAAGAACGCATCCGCCGTTACCTGCTGACCGGAGAGGCTCACGACAAAGCGGGTGCCTATGGCATCCAGGGACATGCCGGCGCCTTCGTGAAGCGCATCGAGGGCAGCTACACCGGTGTGATGGGACTGCCGCTGTTTGAAACGGTAGAATTGCTGAAACTATTCGGATATCCCGCACCATGACAGAAGAGATATTGATCAATGTCACCCCGCAGGAAACGCGCGTCGCGGTGATGCAACAGGGCGTCGTGCAGGAACTGCACATCGAACGCGGCAGCCAGCGCGGCTTGGTGAGCAACGTCTATGTCGGCAAAGTAAAGCGGGTGTTGCCCGGCATGCAGTCGGCATTCATCGATATCGGCCTTGAGCGGTCTGCCTTCCTGCATGTCGCCGATATCTGGGAGAACCGCGCCAGCGGCGAGGCTGCCGCGAAGCCTATCGAAAAAGTATTGTTCGAGGGGCAGAGTCTGCTGGTACAAGTCATCAAGGACCCCATCGGTACGAAGGGCGCGCGACTCTCAACACAACTGAGCTTTGCAGGGCGCATGCTGGTTTATCTGCCTCAGGAAGCACATATCGGTGTTTCGCAGCGTATTGAAGACGAGGATGAACGCGAGGCCTTGCGTGCCAAGCTGCAGCAAGTGCTGCCAGCCGAGCACAAGGGCGGATACATCATTCGCACCATGGCAGAATCCGCATCCGACAACGAATTGCGGGCCGATGTTGCTTATCTGGACAAGCTGTGGGGCAATCTTCAATTGAAATCCCAGCGTATGGCCGCCCCCGAATTGTTATACAAGGAGCTGGACATCAGCCTGCGCGTGTTGCGCGATTTCGTGGATGAAAAGTCGGCGCGCGTCCTCGTCGATTCCCGCGAGACGCATGAACGCATGCTGGCTTTTGCCACCGACTACATTGCCACCGCCGTGCCCAAGCTGGAACACTATCTCGGAGCCCGCCCGCTGTTCGACATGTACAGTGTGGAAGAGGAAATCGAGCGCGCGCTGTCACGCCGCGTGGACCTGAAATCGGGCGGTTACCTCATCATCGACCAGACCGAAGCCCTGACCACCGTCGACGTCAACACCGGCGGATTCGTCGGCGGGCGCAATTTCGACGACACGATCTTCAAGACCAATCTGGAAGCCGCGCAGGTCATTGCGCGCCAATTGCGACTGCGCAACCTGGGCGGAATCATCATCTGCGACTTCATCGACATGGACACGACAGAGCACCGCGATGCGGTGCTGGATGAATTCAAAAAAATGCTGGCGCACGACCACACTCGCATCAGTGTGAGCGGCTTTTCCTCGCTGGGCCTGGTGGAGATGACGCGCAAACGCACCCGCGAAAGCCTGGCGCATGTACTGTGCGAGCCCTGCCCGACCTGCCAGGGGCGCGGCGAAGTAAAGACCGCGCAGACCGTGTGCTATGAGATCCTGCGTGAGATCGTGCGCGAAGCACGCCAGTTCAACGCCCGCGAATACCGTATCCTGGGTTCACAACAAGTCATCGACCTGTTCCTGGACGAGGAATCGCAAAGCCTCGCCATGCTTTCCGACTTCATCGGCAAGCCCGTCTCCCTGCAGGTGGAAACGCTCTACACGCAGGAACAATACGATGTCATCCTGATGTAAGCTTGTACGTAATGCCACAGTTTCGGTGACTGATGAAAAGTCGGCGCTATCTTCTTTCTTCAGGCACCGGCGCTTGAAACTCATACAGCCGATAACCTGCATCTGCCTATTTCCACAAAGGCCGGCCGGCGCGGTCCTTGATCTGCATCTTCCATGAATCGCGCACGCTTTGCATCGCCTCGGGCGGGATCAAAACGAATCCAAGATTCTGGGCGATCAGGTTTCCCTTGCGGAATGTCCAGTCAAAATATTTCAATGCCTCCTCGGTTCCGGACGCTTCAGCAGGACTGCGGGAAATAATGATGTAGGTGGCGGTGGCCAGCGGCCAGCTTTCAGAACCGATCTGATCGGTCAGCGATTGGTTGAACCCGTTAGACGCACTCCATTCTGCATTCTTCGCCGCGGCCGCAAACGAGGCCTGATTCGGGCTGACATACTTGCCGTCACGATTGCGCATCTTCACGAAGGTCAGATGCCTCTGTTGCACCACAGACGGATCGAGATAGCCGATGGAATTCGGCGTATTGCCGATTTTTTTTGCCAGATTATCGCCGCCGTCAACGCCTTCCCCCACCTTCCAGGCTACCGCTGTTGCCGCGCCCATGGTGGTTTTCCATTCACTGCTAACCTTGGACAAATAGTCGGTCAGGACAAAGGTGCTGCCCGAACTGTCCGAGCGATGCATCACATCGATTGCTTCGTCAGGCAAAGCCAGGCCGGGGTTGAGGGCGACGATCGCTGGGTCATTCCAGCGTCTGATTTTGCCAAGATAAATATCTGCCAGAATGACACCGTCCAGTTGCAGCTGCCCGTCGCCTATTTTTTTGATATTGACAACAGGAACGACACCCCCGATCAATGCAGGAAATTGCATCAACTTGTTTTTTTCCAGCTCTTCGAACATTAATGGTTTGTCACTCGCCCCAAAGTCGGCCTTCCCCGCCAAGATCGCTTCGATGCCTTTGCCGGAACCCTGCGCAAAATATGCCAGTGCCGATCCGGTTTCAGCCTTGTATTGTTTTCCCCATTCCTGGTAAACCTGCTTGGGAAAAGTTGCCCCTATCCCAAAAATGACGCCCGCCTGTGCCTGATTCAGCATCAACAACAACATAAAAATTGCGTTCAAGCCGCCCCAAGTCTTATTCCTCTTCATTTTTTCTCCTGATTTAAAGCATAAACAAATCTAAATTTCCAGCCGGTCAGACAGCTACACAGGCAGCCATAGCCAGATATTTGGCGAAGCTTGCCTGGGACCAACAAGAGACCCTGCCGGGAAAACCTGTTGCTGGCACCGCCCAGATAAGCGGCAAAACCGGGTTATTTCAGGGTGAGGAGAATGACAAGAGAGACGCAGAAGTCTTGCGCGGGAATTCGCGCGAATGTATCTGGTGATCCCGCTGTCATAGCGCCGAAGCCCCTTAGACCGGTAATTTTGCGTCCTGGTCTTTTGACCAGTTTGCCGTTTTCAGATTTTGTACAAAGCTTGTTGCCAAGCATGAAACTACATTACAAGTGCGCGACTAGGCTACTGGGGAAATATACCTGCGTCAAGAATGGCGAAAATACGCAAGCAGTGCCAATGGTGGCACTGGAATGCATAACAGAAATCCTGCCTGACGTGCCCTGCCCAACTGAAAAGGCCGGCTTGTCGCCGGCCTTTTTCCTAAGCCATCTCTGGCCTGGATAATTACTTCTTAACGCCGTTGACTGCGGCTTTCAAGGTAGCACCAGCCTTGAATGCGGGCTGCTTGGAAGCCTTGATCTTGATAGCAGCGCCAGTGGACGGATTACGGCCATTGCGAGCTGCACGCTTGCGGACCTCGAATGTGCCGAAGCCTACCAACGCAACGTTGTCGCCCTTCTTCAGGGTAGCGGTGATGATTTCAATCAGGGCAGCGATGTTGCGGTCAGCATCAGCCTTGCTGCTGTCTGTCTTGGTTGCCAGTGCGTCGATGAGTTCTTTACGGTTCATGCGTTTTTGCTCCTTGGTTGCGGTTGAAGTACCGGGTACGGATTGTTGAGGATATTTCACTCGTTGGCAAGTGGTTGGATCCCAATTACCCTGCAAAATCTCCTGCCAGACCTTGATTCGCGGTTGCAAGCCTTGTTTGAATCAAGCCCACAAACCAACTCAAGTCAGTCTTATTCTACTACGTTGGCCATTTGTTGCTGGTCTTCACATTGAGTTGAGGCCGTGTCGTTGCGCTTCTCGGCCAATTGGGCGATAGCGCTGAATCTGTCCACGAGGCCGTTTTTTGCAAAATGGTCGATGATGAACAGTGGAATCAGTGTATCCGGCTCCCACACCCCCTGGAACCTGAGCGTACTTCCATGCTGGTTCGGCTGGATGCTCCAGCTTCCCTGAAATTCTTTCGAATCGCCTGACAACTGCATAAAGGAAATACCCTCATAAGGCTTTTCTGTGTACTCCATGATCGAATGAAGCCGGACATGGAAAAACAGGACATGTTCGTCGGCTGTGCGTTCAACCCTTACCGTGTTTGCGGTTTCGCGATAGGCAAGCGATTCAACCACACCCGGCAAACTCTTTGCCGCTTCATAATCAGTCAAGTAACGGTAAGCGGCACATTTAGTCAACGGGGTATCGAAATTGGCGATGAAGGTATACAAGCTGCCGGCCCTTTTTACATCCACTTGCAAACCCGGATATTGGGTATCCGGCCAGGCTATAGTGCTGGTCATCAATAGCCACCCGAACAAGATTCGCTTCATCATGGATACCCTTATAAGGAATCTTTGTGACGCGAACATGACACGGCAACTTAAGTGTCAGGCCAGCAAGTTCTCCGGCTCCACCTTGCTACCCGTGATCGCCACGACTTTGTGGCGGGATTGCCCGCCTTGTTTGAGCTCGACCTGTCGTAGTGGAACGCCGAAGGATTCGGCGATGAATTTCAGGAGTGCTTCGTTGGCACGGCCTTCGACCGGCGGAGCGGCGAGGCGGATCTTGAGGGCCACACCATGCAAACCAGCCACTTCGGTGCGTTTTGCACCGGGCTGGATATGCAAGGTCAGGGTGAGCACTTCGCCGTTGCGGCGATACCATGCACTCACAGCAATCTCATCACGGCCTGTTCCAATCCGCCTATCGGCACGATGAGGATAAGCTGGCAGATAAGGAGCAGCACCAGCACCGAGAGATCAACATTGCCTACCGGCGGGATGCGGCGGCGCAAAGGTTGCACGAAGGGACGGTTGACCGCGCCCAGCATCGGCGCAAGCGGTGTATGCGGATTGACCCAGGACAGGATCGCTTCTGTGATCAACGTGGCCATGAGCAGGTAAAAACTGATCTTCAGCAACTTGACCGCCGTCCACAGCAACAGTCCGGGCAAGTGGAATGTTTCGAAAGCGTAACCCTGCAGCCATAACAAGGCACAGAGATAGAAAAATTCGACCAGGAACGCCAACAGCAAAGAGGCAGTATCCAGGCCAAGAATCCTTGGAATGTAGCGGCGCGCGCGCAATACGACAAAGTCAGTCAGCGCCATCAGGAACTCGCCTATGGGATTGCGCATCGGTGCCTGCAGCCATACCGCATGGAAACGGAACAGCAGGATGGCCGCGAAGGGCTGCACCAGTGCGTCGAGCAAAAACGACAGTGTCTCACCCAGCATCAGGCATCCTTCCCAAGTTCGTCGCCCATTTCCCTGGAACGCGCCGCTGCCGCGTGGATGGCGGCGACGATGTCCATCTTCACCTGGTTCTTCTCCATGCTGAGCAATGCACGTTCGGTCGTGCCTTTCTTGGAAGTCACGCGCTCGCGCAGGGTAGCGACATCTTCCTGGCTGCTGTCCGCCAGTTTGCTGGCACCGAGGAATGTATCCAGCACCAATTGCCGCGCCTGCGTTTCGTCCAGCCCCAATTCATAGGCCGCCTGCTGCATCGCCTCGATGAAATAGAACACATACGCCGGACCGCTGCCGGAAATTGCCGTCACTGCATCCAGCATCTCCTCGTCTTCTATCCATAAAGTACTGCCCACTGCGGAAAGAATTGACTCTGCGCGCTGGCATTGCTCCGGTTTCACCGCCGGCATCGCATACAGGGCGGTGACGCCACAGCGAATGAGCGCAGGCGTATTGGGCATGCAGCGCACGATGTTCTGTGTTCCCATCCAGCGTGCCAAGTCCTGTGTGCGGATACCCGCAGCGATGGAAATGACGAGTTGCCCATCAATGATCGGGGCAAGCTGCACAGCGACTTCCTGCATCTGTTGCGGCTTGACTGCCAGGATCACCGCCTCTCCGTGCGCCACGGCAGTTGCCATCTCCATCGTTGCCCTGACCCCGAATTCGTTGTGCAGCTCCGCACATTTCTCTTTGCCCACTTCAACGACGTGCATCTTGGAAGGAGAATAGCCGCGCTTGATCAGCCCGCCGATCAATGCCCTGGCCATGTTGCCACCACCGATGAAAGTGATCTTCATTTGTTGTCTCCGTCACGTGTATGGCAAATAGCCATACCTGATAATGTAATTTGCCCCACCCGTTCCCGCACCCTCTGATAAAACTACTAGCCATCTGACCAAGCTGTCAAACAACGCCAGCCAAGTCATTGGTTACCCCGGAGGGAGCACCAAAGGCAGGCAATCCACTGTCCGGCAAGCTGGACGTGGAATTGACACAGAGGCAAAACGTATCGCTACGCGAAACTATTTCACCTTTGGCCGAATATCGCTGTGCCGATCCGCACGATGGTAGCACCCTCCTTGATGGCCGCGGGATAGTCGTGCGACATGCCCATCGAAAGCGTATCCAGAGCCAGGCCCTGCGAGTTCAGTTTTTCCAGCAAAGCCCGCATCTGTGCGAAAGGTGCGCGCTGCTCCCTTTCGCCCACAGCGGGAGCCGGTATCGTCATCAATCCGCGCAACTTGATGTGCGGCAAACGCGCAAGCTGTTGTGCCAGTTGTACCGCATCTTCCGCCGCAACACCGCTCTTGCTCTCTTCTTCGCTCACGTTTACTTGCAGACAGATATTCAACGGGGGCAGATTTGAGGGTCGCTGTGCCGATAGCCGCTCGGCGATCTTCAGCCGGTCCACACTGTGCACCCAGGCAAAACTCTCGGCAATGGCGCGCGTCTTGTTGCTCTGGATGGGACCGATGAAATGCCACTCCAGCGGCAAATCGCGCAACGCACCGATCTTCTCCAGTGCTTCCTGCAGATAGTTCTCGCCGAAAGCCGTCTGCCCGCCACTGTATGCCTCGCGCACGGCCATCGCGGGAAAGGTCTTGCTGACGGCGAGCAAACGGACTTCCGTCACATTCCGATGTGCCGCTCTGGCGGCTTGGGCAATGGCCTCGCGGGTTGCTTGCAAGTTGGAGAGGATTGCAGTCATAATCGCCCGAGTCGTCGTTATCCGACGCAGTTTAATACACTCAGGATTATATATGGATATCACCGAACTGCTCGCCTTCGGCGTGAAGAACAAAGCTTCCGACCTGCACCTTTCCGCAGGTTTGCCACCGATGATCCGCGTACACGGCGATATGCGCCGCATCAACCTGCCTGCCATGGATCACAAGGAAGTCCACGCCATGGTGTACGACATCATGAACGACGGGCAGCGCAAACACTACGAAGAAAACAAGGAAGTCGATTTTTCGTTCGAGGTGCCGAACCTGGCGCGTTTCCGCGTCAACGCCTTCATCCAGAATCGCGGTGCCGGCGCGGTGATGCGTACCATTCCTTCCAAGATACTCACGCTGGAAGACCTCAAATGTCCGCCCATTTTCAAGGATATTTCGGAATTCCCGCGCGGCATGGTGCTGGTGACCGGCCCGACCGGCTCCGGTAAATCCACCACGCTGGCGGCGATGGTGAACCACATCAACGAGAACGAGATGGGCCACATCCTGACCGTGGAAGACCCGATCGAATTCGTGCACGAATCGAAAAAGTCGCTGGTCAACCAGCGCGAAGTCGGCCCGCATACGCTGTCGTTCAACAACGCGCTGCGTTCCGCATTGCGCGAAGACCCGGATGTGATCCTCGTCGGCGAAATGCGCGACCTGGAAACCATCCGCCTCGCAATGACGGCCGCCGAAACCGGCCACCTGGTCTTCGGCACGCTGCACACAAGCTCGGCTGCCAAGACCATCGACCGTATCATCGACGTGTTCCCCGCCGATGAAAAGGAAATGGTGCGCGCGATGCTGTCCGAGTCTTTGCGTGCGGTGATCTCGCAAACTCTGCTCAAAACCAAGGACGGCACAGGCCGCGTTGCGGCGCATGAGATCATGATCTGTACCCCGGCGATCCGCAACCTGATCCGCGAAGCAAAAGTGCCGCAGATGTATTCCGCCATCCAGACCGGGGGCAACATCGGCATGCAGACGCTGGACCAATGCCTGAGCGACATGGTGAAACGCAACCTTGTGGCTTCGTCAGAAGCGCGCGGGAAAGCTGCAAACAAGGATCTTTTCCCGGCTTAATCCCCAACCAATAAAATCAAAATGCATCGCTGTTTCAGGAGTCCATCATGGAAAGAGACCAGGCTACCGAGCTAGTTCACAATCTTTTGCGCGGGATGGTCTCGCAAAAGGCATCCGACCTGTTCATCACTTCCGGCTTCCCGCCCGCATTCAAGGTGGACGGCAAGATGACGCCCGTTTCCAGCCAGGCGCTGACGTCGCAGCACACTCAGGAACTGGCGCGCAGCATCATGAACGACCGCCAGGCCGCGGAATTCGAGTCGACACACGAGTGCAATTTCGCGATCAGCCCACCCGGCATCGGGCGCTTCCGCGTCAACGTGTTCATGCAGCAGCAGCGCGTCGGCATGGTGCTGCGTACCATCACCACC
>VFSW01010989.1_pt1 | contig 12770 bp, 3 predicted proteins | sample 5358111 | NCBI WGS metagenome assembly VFSW01 (sample SAMN11554181, study PRJNA540505) | mine drainage metagenome | isolation source: sediment from site ElyBrook_90M | place: USA: Ely Copper Mine, Vershire, VT | collected 2017 | reverse complement strand
ACGAGATCCGTACCCACAAGCGGCTCATGGACATCGTGGATCCTACGGACAAGACTGTGGACGCCCTGATGAAACTGGACTTGCCGGCAGGCGTCGACGTTCAAATCAAGCTGAATTGAGGTCTTTATAGGTCTGATTCGGCCGCCACTGGAGCCTTGTTTCGGCACCGGTCCCAGCCAAGCCGCGAACTGGCGCCTGTTTTTGAATACCATTGCATCACCGACGGTGGCCACCGGGGCCGTGGCACTGAACACGCCGACACCCGGGATGGCCGCCAGCCTGAACGGCTGGCCTCCTGGCTCTGATACCACCCGGTGATCGCGCGTTCGATCTCCGCAATCCGTTGCTCCAGATCCTGCAACTGCCGGCTTAGTTTGTGTGACATCGTACATGCCCCATATTTATATTTCAGGATCTTGCATCCTGTGGCGAATTGAACTTCTGAACCTGGCAGTCATTTAGATACTCGAAATCAATGGCTTGCATACGAATCACAATGAGAATCCTAATGATTTCTGTAAATCGGCGATACTGAATCGGATATTGCAATTTCCCTGAGACCGCCCTAGCGTAACGGCATATGAAGGCTGGACTGTGGCGTACGGCTGGGGAGCCAAGCTGCGGTTCGTGGGAAGCGGTTAGGCCTACTTAAAGAAGAAGGTCTGGATGTTTTCCGGGGCAACCGATGTCACGAGTGCTCGATACGCGTTTGAAGGGAAGCGCATCGGGCAAGTGCGGGGCCTGAAGAAAACAAGCACGCGGTTCTGCCCGGTCCAGTTTTTACTCCTGTTTCTTGTCGTGGCTACCTGTATGTGCGGCTTAATCAGTCGCGCTTATGCCTCCACGTATGTTTACGATGCCGGTGGCCGCCTCACGGTGGTTATTGCTCCCAATGGCAATGCTGCCCAATACACCTATGACGCGGTCGGAAATATCCTCTCGATTCAGCAGATTTCGGCGACACAACTGTCGCTGTTGGCTTTTCAGCCCACGCAGGGCGCCGTAGGCAGTCAGGTCACACTCACCGGCACGGGGTTTAGCACCACGCCAGGCAATAACACCGTCAAATTCAACGGGGTCAATGCCGTGGTGGTCTCGGCTACTGTCAATCAGATCGTCGCCACGGTACCGGGCGGCGCCACGAGCGGCCCGATTTCCGTGACAGTGGGGACGGTGACCGCCACAAGCAGCGCCAGCTTTAGCGTGACCGGCCCCATGATCACGGGTTTTGCGCCTGTTGCGGGCACCAATGGAACGATCGTGACCGTTACCGGGACCGGGCTTGACCCTGTCCCGGGCAGCACAACGGCGACGCTCGACGGCATGAGTGTGTCCATGACGTCGATTTCAAACACCCAATTCACGTTTGCGGTTCCATCAACCGCGACGTCCGGACCGATCCAGGTCACGACACCCAACGGGCAGGCCATGAGTGCAAACGATTTCATCATTGCACCCGGTTCAATTGGCGCAGCCAGCATCATCTCGTCGTCCACATTAATTACCAGCGGGTCTGTGCAGAATCTGGACGTCGGCGTTGCCAATAGTTACGGCGTGTTTGCGTTTGGTGCTTCCACCGGGCAATGGCTCAGTATTCAATTTGCGACTCTGTCGACCACCATCTCAGGTGGCAACGTAGCGTACCAGGTGTATTCGCCGAGCAATACACAAATTGCGTCAGGCACGGTATCCGCATCGGCCATGTCCATTCATCTTCCGCAGATTCCAACTACCGGCACTTATATTGTGGCGTTTAGTTCCGGTAGCGGCACCGTTGATGTCTCCGCTGCGTTGGAAGTCGACCCGAGCCTGACAATCAATGCCGCACCCCAATCCATTTCCGCCGTTTGGCCGTGGCAAAGCAAACGTTTGGTCTGGACTGCGACGGCAGGGCAGTCTTTGGTTCTTGGTATAACCAATAACAATCCGGGTCTATATTCCGATTTTGCACAGCTTACCGCCTATGCGCCGGATGGCAGCCAGCTGGCCACAAGCAGCTGCGGTTATCTCGGCTGTCTGATGAATCTAAATAGCGTGCCGACCACTGGAACTTACACAGTGGTGATTCAGCCACTCGTTGCCAATCCCCTCGACTTCACCGCAGCGCTCGCGACGGCAGTGACCGGCAGTCTGACAACCACCGGCACGCCAGTGACGGTCGTGACGACCGTCCCCGGCCAGTCTGCAACCCTGACATTTTCAGGTACCCAGGGTGAGAACCTCGGATTCGGAATTACCAAGCTGGTATTGGTTCCTGCTAGCGTAATCGGCGTCACGGTGGATATTTATTCGCCCAGCGGGCTTTTGCTGAACTCGAGCTGCAATACCACGTCTCCGGGATGCGGAATCAGCCTAAAAAATCTTCCGCTCACTGGGACCTACAGTATTGTAATCACGCCGGCGGGTATGGCCATAATGAATTTGACCGCGACGCTGACTCAGGATGTCACTGGCACCCTCTCACCCGATACCCCGCTTGCGATCAATTTGGCGACCCCAGGGGAGAATGCCCTACTAACCTTCAGCGGCACACCCGGCCAGGTGATGTCGCTGCAGGTGAGTGGCGTGAGTACGACGCCAGCCGGAGCTCCGCTGCGGGAAACGGTGTATAACCCGGACGGAACTACTTTCAGCACGACAACCACCAATACCATCATCGTACCCATCGCATCCAGCGCGAATTACAGCGTGCTCATCGCGCCTACCTATGGTGCTACCGGGACGATGCAGGTGACCGCGTTACCGATGTTGATAGGGACGCTGGTCATCAATGCGCCGGGATCGAATTTCAGCACCACGGTCGCTGGCCAGTCTGCGTATCTGACCTTTAGCGCCACGGCCGGACAAAATTTGGGACTGGGAATTACCAACCTGGCACTGAATCCCAGCTCGGTCACCCAGGTGCAGGTCACGGTGTATGGCCAAACCGGTTGGGTGGAGGGAAGCACCGTTTGCAGTACGGCGAACCCCGGTTGTGAGCTTGCACTGCGGATTCCGTCGACGGGCACCTACTCGGTGGTGGTCCAGCCTGAAGGGGCAGCGACCATGAGTTTTACGGCCACGTTGACGACGGATGTCACGGCGGCGTTAAGTGCCGACGCGCCCCTGAATCTCACCCTGGCGAGTCCCTGACAGAAGGGCCTTCTGAGTTTTAGCGCCACCGCCGGGGAGAATATTGCCTTGGTGGAAAGCGGAATGACCACCTCGCCGGCCAACGGCAACGTACTCCTGCAGGTGAACGGCGGGAGTGGACCGCCAATCGACAGTATCACCACGTCCACGGGCACTGTCCTGTATCTGTCGAACCTGGCTGCTGGCAACTATTCGCTGTTCGTGGATCCCAATTATGCGGCCACGGCAACTTTGCAAGTGACGCTGGTACCCGGTCCGCAGGGCCCACCGGGCGCCTCGGGTACCTTGACGATCAACGCCACCGGTTCGAATTTCAGCACGTCCGTGGCGGGCCAGTATGTGTCGCTGACATTCGCGGGTACCGCCGGTCAATTGTTAGGGCTCGGGATCACCAATCTGGTGCTCACGCCCAATGTTGGCTTGGTGTTGCTGACGGTCAATAACCCGGATGGCAGCCTGTTTGCGCGAACCCTCTGTTACACCGCGAACCCCGGCTGCGAATTGGGGCTTGAAGGTCTGCCTTCAACCGGGACCTACACCATCACGGTTCAGCCCGCCGGATCGGCAACCTTGAGTTTCACCGCGACACTTTCCTCAGACTTGTCCTCCACACTCACGGATAACACGCCGGTGCCTGTCGCTATTTCTCGTGTAGGTCAGAAAGAATGGTTGAGTTTCACGCCCACGGCCGGGCAATCATTAAGTTTGCAGGTAAGCGCACTGAGCACCTCGCCGGCCAACACTGCCGTGACCGTGACCGTTTATGGCGCCTATGGATTCACGCCGATTACGACGACCACCACGACAGGAACATCAATTCCCCTGATGAATCTGCCAGGCGGAACAACGTATAACGTATACATCGACCCTCAATACGCGGCGACCGCTTCCATGCAAGTGACGCTGTTTTCGTCAGGGACACCCCCAGTCACCGGCACTATACCCACCAACGGCACACCGTTGAATGTAAGTACCACGATCGCTGGCCAGTATGCGGATCTCACGTTCAACGGCACACAAGGCCAGAGTTTGACGCTGGAGATCACAAATTTCACCTCCAACCCGGTAGGGTTAGCGACCTTCTATGTCTACAGCCCGAATGGAATACAAATAGCGGAGTCCGATGGTGATACACCGTTGGTGAATTTACCAACGACCGGTACCTATACACTTCTTGTGATACCGACTGTCTCATATGCCACTATGAGTTTCACGGCAACCATTTGGCCGGATGTGACCGGCACGCTCACGGCGGATACGCCGTTCACGCTCGATTTATCGAATCCCGGACAAAATGGCGCGCTGACGTATACGGCGAGCGCTGGACAAATATATGCCCTGCAGATTGTGCCCACTGCCACCAATCCTGCAGGATCGGAAGTATGGGCAAATGTGTACGACCCGAATGGGCATGAAGTAGCCGACAACGGGGGCTATAGCACGTTTTCGATCAACGTGCCGGGTGCGATAGCCGGCACATACACTGTAATAGTCGGTACCTATTACCTGCCTGGTACAGAAGCCACGGCAACCATGCAGGTTACGCTGACACAAGATATCACCGGTACGATCATTTTGAATGGTAACCCGGAAAGCTTGAGCACGACGGTGGCCGGTCAAAGCGCCGCGCTTACCTTCACCGCGACTGCCGGTCAAAGCATAGGGTTAGGAATCACCAACCTGGCGTTTAACCCAAGCACTGTTACAACTGCCTCTGTCGCCATTTACAAGCCCGATGGTAGCTACTTGGCGGGTTTCAATTGTTCTGTGACGAGCGTGCCCGGATGCAGTGCGACAGATAGCGGCTGGTATTTAACTAATTTGCCGCAAACCGGTACCTACACTATCTATGTCACGCCCAATGGCCAGGCCACAATGAGTTTTACTGCGACGCTTTCGCCGGTGGTCACGGGGCTCGTGGCCATCAATACGCCGTTCAACCTGAATCTCGCCTTTCCGGGACAGTATGCCCAGTTGAATTTCACGGCCATCGCCGGGGAAAACCTCGTTTTACAGCTCAATAACGTGGCTACCTCACCGGCTAATATGACTTGTTCGGTAAATATCGTTAATCCGGATGGCACGGCGCTTTTAAGTGTTAGGGCACAGAACGGTATATCAAGCGTAGCACTGATGTTGATGCCGCAAACGGGTACCTACAGCGTGCAGATTATTTGCAATAATGCCGCCACCGCACAAATGCAGCTCGATCTTGTGCCGGAACTAACGGCGGTATTGCCCGCGAACAACACGCCCCTGGGTGTGGCAATCGCCTCACAGATCCCGAATGGAACCCTGACATTTTCGGGTACCGCGGGAGAAGATTTACAAATCCAGATCACCAATTTTTACATGCCGTTTTTACCAGGAAAACCTGGTGCCACCATAACTATCTATAAGCCGGATGGCACTCAGCAGTCCACGATAACGCTGCCCTCCGGATACGTTTACTCCAATTACAGCTTTTCCTTCTGGCTGAGGAACCTGTCGGAAACCGGGATATACACAATAGTTTTTGTACCCACTAACCCGTGCACGATCAGTTTCAATGCGACCCTCTTGCCGGATCTCACCCTTGCGCTGCCAACGACGGGCGTTCCCGTAAATGCGACCACGGCGGTGGCCAGTCAAAATGTAACGCTGACCTTCTCCGGTACTAGCGGCCAGAATCTGGGACTTGGAATCACGGGCTTCGCATTCAATCCTACTTCGGTCACGTCTGCGCTCGTCTACGTGTACAAACCCGATGGCAGCCAGCTCGCAGCCACCACGTGCAACGCCACTACGGGTTGCGCCATCAGTCTCAGAACTCTGCCCCAGACAGGAACCTACGAGGTGATCGTCATGCCGAACGGCGTGGCAACCATGAGTTTCACGGCATCGCTTTCGGCGGATGTGACGGCGACACTGGCGGCTAACACACCGTTGAACTTGAACTTGGCCTACCCGGGCCAAGAAGCATTGCTGAGCTTTGTGGTCACCACCGGGCAGACGATCACACTCACAGTGAGCGGGATTGCCACCACGCCTGCGAATAACACCGTATACGTCTATATATACAAACCCAACGGATCGCTGCTGACATCGGCAAACACCACCACGAGCCACACTTTTAACTTGGGAGCGTTGGCGGCCGGTACTTACAAGGTATTTATCGATCCGACCTATCCGGTAACGGCGACCATGCAGGTGACGCTGCAGGTGACTGCTCAGACTTTGTCACTTCCACTCAATACCGCAACCGCCTTCAGCACCGTTTCCCCTGGAGAAGTTCTGACCCTGACCTTCTCGGGAACTGCCAACCAGAACCTGGGACTCGGGTTCACCGCCTGGTCCTTTAATCCGACATCAGTAACGACAGCCTCCATTAGCATTAAAAAGCCTAACGGAACTGTACTCACTTCAGGTTCCTGTTCAACGACGAATCCGGGATGTGAATTTAACCTGCAGAAACTCCCAGCAACGGGAACCTACAGCATTGGCGTGACGCCAGGAGGCTCTGCGACCATGAATTTTACCGCCATGCGCTCGACTGACGTCACCCACAGCATGACATTCAACACCGCCTATTTACTCAGTCTCTCCAAAGCGGGTCAAAAGGGGTTGTTGACGTTTACGGTGCCGACGGCACAAACATTGGCAGTCCTGGTCAGTGGAATTGCTACTACGCCGGCAAATAACAGTGTGCGCTTGTCTATTATCAATTCCGGTGGCACAACAGTGGCGACTGCCACCACCACCACGGGCTACACTTTTATCCTAACGAATTTAGCCGCTGGGACGTATACGGTTTTTGTGGATCCGCTGTATGCCGTCACGACAACCATGACCGTCGAGGTCGAGCCAGAATATACCGGCACCATCACCAACGGCACCGCCAAGGTGGTCAGTACCACGTGGCCGGGCGAGACAGCGACCTTGACCTTCTCGGGTACTGCCGGCCAGAACCTGGGACTGGGATTCACCGGCTGGTCATTCAATCCGAGTTCTGTGACCTCCACCACGGTCACTGTCCATGAGCCGAGCGGCAGCACGCTGACCTCGGTGACCTGCTCGACCGCCAACCCCGGGTGTGAGTTAAACCTGCCCAACCTCCCGGCGTCGGGAACCTACAGTATTCTTGTCACTACCAGCAGTTCCGCGACCATGGGCTTCACGGCCATGCTCTCGACGGATGTGACTAAGGCGCTAGTGCTTAATACCCTGTATTCGCTCAGCCTCTCCAAAGCGGGGCAAAAGGCACTCTTGACCTTCACAGCAACCGCGGGCGAAACATTGTCATTGCCGGTAACCAGTGTCAGCACGAGCCCCAGTGGAAACAGCGTGCGCTTGTATGTTTACAACCCGAGCGGTTCAACGATAGCCAGCACCACGACAAGTTCAGGCTATACCTTCAGCTTGTCTAACTTATCGGCAGGAACCTATACGCTATTCGTGGATCCGAACTATGCGGTCACGGCAACCATGACGGTCGAGGTCACGCCATGATCGCCCGCGTGACTCTGAAACCGCTTTATTTTATTTCCGGTTTATTACTGTGGTGGTTGGTCGCAGGCTTGGCTGCGCATGCCGCCGCACCGGGAATCACGAACCAGATTCAATTGGGCCGGGTCTTGTTTCAGGACAAGAACCTGAGCCTTGATCGCACTGTCAGTTGCGCCTCCTGTCATCAGGCTGATCATGCCTTCGCGGATCCGCGTCCGGTGTCCATCGGCGTTGGGGGGCGGCACGGCACTCGCAACGCTCCGAGCCTGTTGGAGATCCGGTATTACACCTCGTTTTTCTGGGATGGCCGGGCCGAGAGCCTTACACAACAGGCGAGGAATACGATATTTGACCGCGCCGAATTCGGGTTTACCCAGGCGCGGCCCGTGCTCGATCGTATCCGGGATAATGCCACCTACGATCATGCCTTCCGTAAACTCGATGGGATTTCGCCGAGCGCGATTCGGCTCTCCGACGTGATCCATTCCCTGGTCGCCTACGAGCGGTCTCTGACGACCCCGGATAGGATGGATCAGTATCTGGCCGGAAAGGTCTCGGCCTTGTCCCCACCGGCGCGCCGCGGTTTGGCGATCTTTCGGGGGAAAGCCGATTGCGCCAGCTGCCATTTGATGTCCGGGCACGCGGCGCCGCTGACCGACAATCTGTTTCACCGTTCCGGAATTGGGCTTGCGCCGATCGCATCGGCGCTGGCAACGCTCGCGACCCAAGCGGCACACCTGACGCCGTCCGAGCGCTATGCACGGGCGGCGACAGATACTGCATTCGCCGCGCTCGGACGCTATCTGGTCACGCTCAATCCCGGCGACATCGGAAAGTTCCGCACCCCTTCCCTGAGGGATGTCGCGCAAACCGCCCCGTATATGCACGATGGCAGCGTGGCGACGCTATCACACGCCATCGATATTGAACTGTATTACCGCGGCTTGAAATTGGGGTACCCCATTATCCTGACCGATCAGGAGAAGCAGGATTTATTGTCGTTCCTCGATAGTCTCTCGTCGCTACCCGCGAACGCCGCCGTGGCGAACCCGCAGACTGAAGATCCTGCACCGGCCGCAACAGCCCGCGGGCTGCCGCGGTCGCCCGCCATGGGCCGGGGGAGGAGTGAGCTATGAACGCCAGGTCCGCAAGCCATCTCTTATTCGCTTTCATGGGCATCATCATCGCAGTCACGTCGGTCGCGGCGGTGGCCGCGCCCCTGTCGGATTCCCAGGCAAGTCAGTATGCGCTGCAAGCCCCGGTAACAAATCCCGGCGAGAGCGCCACATTGCTTCCCGATGGCACTTGGCTGTTACTGGGTGGAGAGGTGAACGGTGAGGTGACCGGGGTCGCGGTGATCGAAGATCCGGTGACCGGTAAGCGCACGACGCTGACTAACGCGCTCAATATCCCACGGGCCTGGCATACCGCAACCGTACTGCCCGACGGGCAGGTGTTCATTTTCGGCGGCGTGGATGTTAACGATGATTTGGTGAGCCAGGCGGAACTCTATGATCCGGCCACCCATAGTTTTTCGCTCGCGCCACCGACCGGCTTGACGCCCCGCTCCCATCATACGGCCACCCTGTTGACGAGTGGTTTGGTGTTGTTGGCTGGCGGCGCCGAGTTCGCCCCAGCCCAGCTGTGGGACCCAGATACCAATCAGGTGACGGCCGTGGCCAACGCCATGATGGTGCCGCGGACCGGTGCGTTTTCGACCCTGCTGTCCACCAGCCCGGTGCTTATCTGGGGAGGCACCGACAAAACCGGCCAACCCGTGTCCTCTGCTGAATTTTACCTGCCATTCTTGGATCAGTTTTCACCGGCCGAGGCAACGTGGCTCCCGGCTCTCAATGCCCCGCCGGCGGTGGTGGAATCCATCCCGGGTAACGGCGACCACAACGTGGGGATTGCATCACGCATCACCCTGCGGTTCAGCGAGCGCCTGAATGTCGGCAGCTTGAATATCTCGACGGTCACTCTTATCGGCCCCGCCGGGCAGGTTGAAGCGACGGTGGTGCCGGCGGAGCAGGGACTACTGCTGTTTGTGACGCCTGCCGAGGAACTGCTGCCGGCCTCGTATTACACACTATTCATCCGCGGCGCGACCACACCACAGGGGCAATCTCTGCCGTTGGTGACGCTTAATTTTCAAACCAGTGCGCTTACTCCGGGGAACAGCGGCGGCTCAACGGCCAGCACCAGCGGCACCATTTCGGTAATTCGCAGCCCCGTGGGGCCGTCGGTAGGCGTCTGGTCGCCGTCAAGTTACAACTACCTCAAATCGTGGCGCATGGGTCCGGCCATGAAAACCGGTCCAGCCCTGGAACCCCTGCTGCAGGCGCCGGCCGGCGTGACCGCGCTGTCCGGTCGGGTGCTGTTGCAAAACGGCGTTCCCTTGGCGGGGGTTGCGGTATCTGCCGGTAATCAGCAGACGATCACCGATTCCGCGGGCCGGTTTCTGCTGCAACACCTTGCCGCCGGACACGTCGAGTTTATTGTGAACGGCCGCACAGCCAATACCCCGACGGTTCAATTCGGGCAATACGTGATCGGCGCTGATCTTCAACCCAATGTCACCACCACCCTGGGTTATACCGTCTGGATGCCGGTAATTGATACCGCACACGCCATCAACATACCCTCGCCGACCACGCAGGAAGTGGATGTGACCTCACCACTCCTGCCGGGGCTGGTCTTGAAGATCCCGGCCGGCGTCGTGATCCGCGAACCCAACGGCACTATCGTCACCCAAGTGAGCCTCACGCCGGTGCCGCTGGATCGGGCGCCCTATCCGGTTCCGCCGCAACCCTCCATTTACTTTGTCATTCAGCCGGGTGGCGCAACGCTGGAATCGGTTGACGGCAGCCAACGGCCCGGGGCCCAAATCATTTACCCCAATCCGCAAAATCGTCCACCGGGCTCGGCCGACATCTTCATGTACTATGATCCCGCGGGCTCGGGCTGGGAGTCGTACGGACACGGACACGTGTCGAAATCCGGCGCCATAATCCGTCCCGACAGCGATGTGCGCCTCTACAGTTTCAGTGGATTTATGGACATCGGCGGCACCCTCGGACCGCCACCGGTCAATCCTCCCGTGGTGCCGTGTTTGTGCGGTGATCCCGTGGATCCCTCCACCGGCCTGTTCCTGTACAGCCACGTGGACATGACCTTGCCGGACACCATCCCCATCGTCATCCGGCGGACCTATCAAAGCAGCGACACCAATGCGCGTAACTTCGGCATCGGTTTCTCGCACGATTACAATATGTTCTTGTGGGCGGATACCACTCCGTACGACAACAACTTTCAAACCTTGACCCTGGTGCGGGCGGACGGCTCGGAGATTCTGTATACCCGCACGCCCTCGTCCCCACAGACCGGACTGACGGGCCTGCAAATGACGTGTGTGAATACACCGTCCCAGTATTTCGGATCCACCATCACCTACGACGGCACTTATATAGTGCTGACGCTCAAGGATGGGACAATCTATCAATTTGCAGCCACCGATGGCCGCTACCTGCGCGGGATCGTCAATCGCGATGGTCAGCGCCTGCAGGTCATCACCATACTCCCCGACAGCGACGACAATTCGCCGATCGAGAAGATCATTTCGCCCAACGGCCGCTGGGTAACGTTTCAATACGCGGCCTGGGACAGCTTTCCAGGGTCCAATGAGATTACGCAGATCTCCGATAATAGCGGACGCACCCTAAACTACGGTTATGATGGTCTCGGGCGCCTGATTTCCGTGACCTATCCGGACGGCGGGGTGGAGCAGTACACGTATGTCGGGACGACCGATGAGATACAGTCGGTGGTCAAACCGAACGGTCAGACCCAGGTGACCAATTTATATGACGCGAACGGGCGGGTGATTCAACAGACCTATGCTGACGGCGGCATCGAAACATTCGCCTACATGACGAACAGCAACGGCCAAATCACCCAGACCACGATCACCGACCCCCGTGGCAATGTTCGAGTGCTGAGTTTCAACAGTTCGGGCTACGTGACATCCGACACCTGGGCCTCCGGTACCTCCCTTGCGCAGGCGACCACGTACACACGCGATCCCAGTTCCAACCTTGTGACCGCCTCCACGGATGCGCTGGGCCGCACCACGGACATCGGCTACGATGCCATGGGCAACCTCACCAGCCTGACCCTGCTGGCGGGGACTGCGAACGCCGTCACCACCACCTTCACCTATACGGCGAATTTCAACGAGCTTGCCTCAGTCACCGATCCGCTCAACCATATCACCACCTTTGGATATGATGGTCTCGGTAACCTATTGACCACTACGGATCCCCTCGGACATGTGATTGCGACGCTCACCTACAACGGCCTGGGCCTGCCGGCGACGGTCATGAATGCCCTCAATAACACCACCACCCTGACGTATGGCGGCAGCGGCAGCACCAGCGCGAGTGATCTGACCGCGATAACCGATCCCCTGAGCCGCACCGTGGCAAGCACCTACGATGCGCTCGGCCGGGTGGTGAGCACCACGGATCCGCTGGGGGCGACCACGACGTACAGTTACGATCCGATGAACCGGGTCACTTCCGTCACCGATGCGCTGGGCGCGGTGACGACCATGACCTATGATCTGGACGGCAATCTAACGTCGGTGACCGATGCACGCAGCGGCCTCACGAAGTTTAACTATGACACGATGGACCGTGAGATTTCCAGAACGGATGCCTTGGGTCAGACGGAGTCATTCAGTTATGATCTCGACGATAACCTGACCGGCCACACCGACCGCAAGGGTCAGAGCCAGACGCGAACGTATGACGCCTTGAATCGCCTGGCCCAGGTGACGTACCAGAAAGCCGACGGCTCGACCGAGAGCACCCTGACGTACAGTTACGATGCCGGGAACCGGGTCACGAGTATTGGCGACTCGGTGGGTGGCACGCTCACCGAGAGCTATGATGGGCTGGACCGTCTCACCAGCGAGGCCTCTCCCAATGGCAGCGTCAGCTACCAATACGATGCGGCCAGCCGCCGGACTCAGATGACGGTGGCGGGCCAGAGCGCCGTTACATACAATTACGACAACGCTGACCGACTGACCTCCATCACCCAAGGCAGCAGCAGTGTCAGTATCGCCTACGACAATGCGAACCGGCGCACGA
>VFSW01010988.1_pt1 | contig 12772 bp, 9 predicted proteins | sample 5358111 | NCBI WGS metagenome assembly VFSW01 (sample SAMN11554181, study PRJNA540505) | mine drainage metagenome | isolation source: sediment from site ElyBrook_90M | place: USA: Ely Copper Mine, Vershire, VT | collected 2017 | reverse complement strand
TAGCGAATAATTACATCGCTAGAAAGTGGCTCCGAAATTTGGGGGACCCTTCACTGGGAATATTCGCACGGGCTCGAACCACTCATGATCCCAGACCCACCTGGCTGCTATGCTTTCTCATTCACTTGGGCGCAGGCGCGGTGATCCGAACCGTCGGCATAGTACCGATAAAATGTACTGGACCAGCTAAAAAGTCAGAATCTCGGCGGGCTTGCGGAGGCTGCTCTCCGGAATGTCACTGGTTAAACGGCGTGAGCTGTATTTGCTTCGCAAGATCGTGGGCCGCAGGGAGATCCTTATCGCTCTCGACAAATACACGACCGATCGCTAGCACCGAATTGTCCGGCGAGGATATTTGCTTCATCCCCTGCGGTACGGTTCCTTTCCAGCCGGGGCCCCCGATGAGATAGTCGCCAACGTTGGTTCCCGTGGTGCGATAGCCCACATAGGCAAAATTGGTGCCGTCGGAGGGATCGGTGAACTGCACTGCGTAGTAACGGCCGGCCATATCCGGCACGTGCAGGATTTGCGGCCCTTTGGAGAGATCCAGGACGCCGACGGTATAGAGCGTATCGAGATTCGTGCCATAACTCATCAATGGAGAACTTCCGGGCGGTAACGTAACGTGGAGAGGATCTGCAAAGAGCCCTTCTGGCTGCGTATAGAGCTGATTCACCGGGATGGGGCCGTCGCCGAACCCCTTAACGAGAGCCGCTCTCTTGTACACGCCCAAGATGAGGCGCGGCCAAAAGTAGATGAACAGGAAGGTGGCCGTCGGCCAGACAATGGCTGCCGCCACAGCGAGCGGTATGATCCCAGAAGACAACCGTTGGTAGACGACCCATGCGAGAAGCACCAGTAGGGCGAACGTAAGGGGGTATGCGTATTTTAGGACTAATTTGTTCATATCATTTCACTTTGACGACCGGCGGCACGTGATACGAGCCGTTAAGAATTGCCGCGCCGGGCAGATACACGCGCAGCCAGAGTATGAATCTGCCCGCGGGCGCAGGCAGCCAGTTGGATTCATGCCCTGCCGGAGCGGTGTTTTGGAGATAAATGTCGATCGAGCCGTCGGCGTTTTGCACGAGGCCGGAGCGGTCGCCGACAAGGTACCGATTGATTGGATTTGCCACAAAGTCATTTTTCGCATCACTCATGGTCAGCGACCAGAACGCTTCATTGGGCGGAAGACCGCCCGGCGGGAAGTGCATCATGTAGTTGCCTGTACCATCGACGCTCGTCGTCCAATACATCGCCTCGGCGGGGATGTTTATCGGGCCGGGAAACAGTCGATAACTCGCAGCTCGCTGCAACATGCCGTTGCCGGGCTCGCCGAATCCGTACATGGTGACCCAGCCGTTGATTTTTGTGACTTTGGTACGCGCAAGAATTTGAAACGTGATGAACCCCAGCACGGCACCGATGATGACGCCCTGTACGACGCCGGAGGATGAGAGCCATGCGAGGATATTTGTCATGTCTTGAGGGGCTTCCAGATGACTCCAAACCATGAGGGTGCGAGAATAATCGCCCACGCAACAGTAACTCCGATTACATATAAGAAAAGGGGATATTTGTTCATAGGAACATCATATCAATCCCATTGTAATGATTCCATGAAGAACTGGTATTCGTAAGGTACGCCTACGGGCTTGGGCTTTTGGCTCATTGCCGCTAGTAACTATACCAAATTGCTGTCTGTATTTTATTGCCCGATCATATGAAATAGGCTATACATAGCAAATGATATTCTTCCAATCGCTCTTCGCTACCGGCGGATGGGCAACGGCCGCTCCGGCAATCCTCGCCTCTTTTCTTGCCTCAACGGTCGAGTTCGTTGAAGCGCTGACCATCGTGCTCGCCGTAGGAATAGTTCGTGGATGGCGACCTGCGCTCCTGGGCACCTTTCTTGGAGCAGCGCTCCTCTTAGTGCTCGTTCTCGTATTCGGCCCCTTGCTGACTATCATCCCTCTTCATGTCTTACAACTCTCGATAGGCGTCCTGCTTTTACTCTTCGGAATGCGCTGGCTTCGCAAGGCGATTCTTCGGTCAGCAGGCATCATCGCTCTCCATAATGAGAATAGATCATTTGAATCCGAAGAAGAAATGCTAAAAGCGGCGGGGCCGATACGATCAGCATTAGCCGACCCGATCGCCGTTGCAACGACCTTTAAAGCGGTAGTGATTGAAGGCATCGAGGTCGTCTTCATCGTTATTGCTGTGGGAGCCGCTGGCGGGCATCTTGTCGCGGCAGGCGCGGGAGCAGCGCTTGCCGGGCTCCTCGTCGTGGCACTAGGACTGCTCTTGCATCGTCCATTGGCCCGGATTCCTGAAAACCTCCTTAAATTCAGCGTAGGGGTGATCATCTCGTCATTCGGGGTCTTTTGGTTCGGCGAAGGCCTCGGTTTCTATTGGCCCGGTCAGGATCTCTCGATCCTTGGCATCGCATCCATCTTTCTCATCGCCGCGCTCATTTCAGTTTCGATAGCGAGGAACGTCCGCGCAAAGAGAACGATATGAAAACATTTCTGACGATCATAGAAGAGCTCGGGGGCCTGTTCGTTGATGACGGGACATTGGCAGCAGTAATCATCCTCTGGCTTCTTCTTGTCGCGCTAGCCTTGCCGCTTACAGGCATCCCCGCTCAATTCGACGGCGCTATTCTGCTTGCGGGACCTATTCTCGGCCTAATGGAAAATATCTGGCGCGCAGCTAAGAAATAGAAGCTGATGATCTATACCGATTAGCGTTTGTTTACCCTTCTGCGGGCGCTCGGCGATATATCGCAAGATCGCATTCGCTCATATCTTCAAAGTGCGAGATATGTGCTGAGAGAGGAGGATCCAATAGTCATTCAACTTGGCATCGCGTACGGTTCGAATCCCGGAGAGGTCAAAAGAACCTGCGCGAGACAATACGCCGATTACGCTTGACTTATTTTTCTGTACGCCTAAAGGTACTCTTTGACCATCCGCTCGATAGTGAAATGCTGCATGACCTGTTCCCGGCATGCGCGACGCATCTCCCGATATTCATCATCTTGCATCGCGTATATCCTCTCTGCCGCTTCACGTAATCCTTCAGCGCCGGTCTTCTTGATAATCCAGTCTCCGCGGACATCTTTCTGCGACGGGTTCACAATGAAGCCGGTCTTTCCGTCCTCGATGATCTCGGGTATCGAGCCGAGGGCAAACGCGACGACCGGCGTCCCGCAGCTCATCGATTCGATGAGTACGAGGCCGAAAGATTCTTCGTACGACATCGGAAGTACGAATGCCTTGCTCGTTTGATAGTGCCGGATCAGGCCAAATCTATCAAGTCCGGCCTCAAACGATATCTCACGCCCTCCCTCGCCGCCGAGCTTGTCCAGGACTTTTTCTTTGAACCACATTTGGTGCTCTTTCCTCGGAATGCCGAACAGTTTCGTTCCGCAACCCACTCTTTTCGCGACATCCACGACCAAATCCGCTCCTTTTTCCGGAACAATCCTGCCTGCCCACATGAGACGTTGCCCGCCTTGCTCCTCGAACGCAAAGACTTCGGGATCAACGCCGTGATAGATAGTCGATATATAGTTCAAGTCGGGCAGAAGCTTCCGCTGCGCATTACTCGCCGAGACGAAGAAGACGTTCGGTATTTCACGGTAGAAAGAAAAGAACCGGCGCATGTAATCAGTATCAAGAATGTGGTGCAAAGTGATGAGGATCGGCCGATTAACGAATGGAGAGAACGGCATTGCGATATCTCCGTCGCCGATATTGATATGGTAAAGATCGAACTGATCCTGCATTGCAAAAGCTTTTGAAAGGAGCGTCTGCTCGTACAAAACATTCTTTCCGCTCGTTACAAGCGCTTCGGTTGCCGACGACGGATCATGATCGATGCTGATAATTTTTACCGGAAGTTCTGAAGCACCGGAAGCAAAAGCCGTGATCGAAAGCGATTCATCGTCCGCATGCTTCACCAGCTCGTCTATAAGACTATAATCAAATATCGCGGTTCCGTTGGCGGTCTCTTTCCTAATATTGAAATAGTTCGAACAGATGATCGCGATGTTCATAGTTAGTCGAGTTGCGAGAGCGTTTTGATGAGTTCGGCCGACCACCGATAGATATTGTAGTCCCGTACGGACGCGCGCATAGTTTTCATGCGCCGATGCTGTTCGGTCTTCGGCATGGTGAGCGCGGCGTGGAACGCCGAAGATGTCTCTTCGGCGCTGTACGGATTGATGAGGATAGCGCCTTTCAGATCCCGCGAGGCGCCGGCGAACCGGCTCAGCACAAGCGCTCCGCTCTCGTCGTCGCGAGCCGCCGCATATTCTTTCGCCACGAGATTCATGCCGTCGTGCAGCGACGTAATGACACACACGTCCGCAAGCCGGTAGAGATGCGGAAGCTCGTCATGGGAGTAGTTCCTCTTCTCGAGCACGATCGGCTTCCACCCATTTGCTCCGAATTTCTTGTTGATGCGCTCGGCTTCTGCCGTAACCTGAGCTGCATATTCCTTGTACTTCTCGACAGATTCGCGCGTTGGCGATGCGACCTGCAAAAGCGTTAAGTCGCCTCTATACTCAGGGTGCTCATCGAGCAGAAACTCGATGCCTTTGAATCGTTCGAGAATGCCCTTCGCATAATCCAATCTGTCTACGCCGAGCATCAAGCGGGCGCTATGGATACCGAGCGCGTCGAGCGCTTTGCGATCCGGCGCACCGTGGGCCTCCGCGCTGCCGGGAAACGCGATAGAGATCGGGAACGGCATGATAAGCGTACGATGGTCGCCGCGAAATACCGAGAATTGCTCATAACCAATACGGGATTCGATCTCATTACCCACCGTATCGATAAAATTATTGCAATCCTGCTGCGTGTGGAAGCCGACCAGATCTGCGCCGAGCATTCCTTGCAGCAATTCCTTTCGCCAAGGACATATAGTAAACTGCGACGCCGAAGGCCACGGGATGTGCCAGAAAATGGATACGAGCGCGTCGGGCCGGCTCTTCTTGATCATCTCCGGCACCAGCGCGAGATGATAGTCCTGCACCAAGACGATCGGCCGCTCTACATTCCGTATCTCGTCCAAAAGCGTCTTGGCGAACTTTGCGTTCACCTTCTTATACTGCACCCAATCTTCTGCGCGGAACAGCGGACGCGTATGCGCCATGAGACACAGCGGCCACAGCGCTTCGTTCGAGAACCCGTTGTAGTAGCCGTCCACCTCCTTTTCCGAGAGCCAGACGCGCTTTAATGTGTATTTTTGCTCATCCGGCGGCACCATGATCTTTCCCTGTGCGTCCGCAGTTTCCGCATCCGCAGTGCCGCCGCCGTATGCGATCCATGTGCCGCCGCACGCTTCCATGACGGGCTCCAACGCGGTAACGACGCCTCCCGCTGGTACCGACCACGTAACACCGCTCTTCGTTTTGCTATGTACATACGGTTCGCGATTTGAGAGAACGATTATCGGACGATTCCTGAGGTATGCCTTGATGAATTCCCGTAGGCGCTCGGCAGTCCAGGGCGAATCGAGCTTCTCGAGACGCATGCGTGCCTCCTCGCTCGCGGCATGACGCGCAGCCTTGAGGCTATGGGTCATCTTCGATATCTCGCTCGAGAGCGGGCTGAAGAAACCAAGTCCGCTTTCGTCTACCGTGTCAGTATCGCCGCGGCGGATGGCCTTGACCGATTCGGAGAAATCGGACACGCGCTTGTAGAACACGAAGCGCACGAGCGCATATACGGCAAGCCCGAAAATGCACAGCTGCAGGAAGAGCGGCAGCAGGCTGTCGCGCCAGATGCTGCCAACGGCATCATCGATATAGCTAGAGCTTTGCAGCACTACGAGCGCGCCGATGACCCTGCTTTCATAATGGAGCGGCGTGACATATGCGTACATGTTTTGGCCTTTATCCTCGACGAACTCACCCATAGCTTCGTCGCTGTCCATCACATTCGACACGCTCGAGGTGCTCAGCGCGCTGTCGGGGAAATCCTGCGAGGTCGCAATAGGAAGATTATTGCTGTCGATGACAGCGAGACCGGGTATGCGTTCGTTGGCGCTAATCCGATCGACGATGCTTTGCACGGTCGTGGTCGCATGCGAGGCGAACGGCGGTTCTATGGACTCGGTCAAGCTGTCGGCAAGGAGCTGGGTACGCGACTGGAGACGTGAAGTAAGGTCGATCTGTTCCTAGCTCACCTGACTAAAGGTAGCGAAGCCTACGATGATGCTGACGGCAAGCACAACGCCGGCCGTAATGAGGAGAATCTGCCGCATCTATACGATGATACCCGCAGCGGGATTGAAGTTCAAGCAGGATGAATCGCCGTAAAGCATGGTTACTAACCCGAACTTCTCTTGCAGTATTCGGCATTGCACCCAGGGAGAAGTTCGAATTTCTGCGCGATCTCTAGATTTTCTCGAATCGTGTGGCATAAGCGTCGCCTAAAATAGGGTTCGGCATACACCGATACCAAATACTGACTGCGTGGGTTTGGTGATTCGAACCCCTTGGCATAGTCCCGATAAAAAGTACTGAGCCGGGTGGCTTGAAATATAGTTCTTGCAGAATGCTTATCCTTCAGTAACAGGTTCGAATCTCCGAGAGTCTCACTCGATATCCAATAAGACGCGTAGGCCCCGGAATTGCTTGATGATCTCGATGAGGAAAAAGCTGATGACTGCGCTTAAGGTTATAGCCGCGAAAAAGAACGGCGGGATCGCTGCGATGAAGATGCCGAGACCGGAAACGACGGAGGTGAATAATAGAGAGAACAAGAGCGCGGCGATCAGTATCCTGCTGGGGCGGACGCTCCATCCGAAGGGCCACGCGCGGATAGCCAGTATGGTCGTCGCGCCTAAATATATGAGAGAGCAGTAAACGATGGTCCTGATCGTATCAAACGGATATGACATATGCTGAGCAAGGATATAGATACCCATGGTGCATATGAATGGAACCGCCGCGATGCAAGACGATGCGGCAATGAGCCGCAGTATGTTCCAGCGCGCCGGACGAAGGAGCGGTTTGGTATGGTCGGTCGCGATCGAAATGGTGACGAAGTCATTCGACATGAGGATAAGGACGGCGATGAGCGGAGAGAGGATGTACGAATGCGTCGTGAGGAATAAGATCGTAGCGATGAAGATAGATTCTATGGACTTTATGACCTTATTCAAAGCCCACGTACGTATCCTCATATAGACGCGACGGCCTGCTGTAACGACCCGGCGTACACCCTCGAGTCCGGGACTGGTCAGGATAAAGCTCGCCGCCTGCTTTGCAACCTCGGTCGCTCCCAAGACCGCGATGCCCACTTCGGCCTGATGCAGCGCTGGCGCATCATTGACTCCATCGCCTGTCATGCCGACGATATGGCCGGCTTTTTGCAATGCCTCGATGATCATCAGCTTATCTCCCGGATATGCTTCCGCGAATACCGCCCCCCGCAGGGCGACCGCGGGATTCTTTTTGAGGTCGAGAGGAATGCAGACTTCGCCCTCTAGTCCGAGCTGTCTCGCCACTGCCTTGGCCGTGATGCGGCCGTCCCCCGTGATCATGACGACCCTCACTCCCAACTCGTCAAGCTCTCGGATAAGAGCGGGCGCATCAGGACGGATCGGATCATGCAGGCCGATAAGGCCGGCGCACTCCATATCCGTATCGGTGCCGCCGGCGACGACTGCCAAGACGCGCAATCCCCTATCGCTCATGCGGGCGACATCTCCAAGCGCCTCACCGGAGAAACGCACGGCAGGAGTCAGGAGCAGATCGGCTAAGCCCTTCTCTATCTTTACCGTACGTCCCTGTTCGCTGATCTCGGCTTGCGTCCGTTTCGTCGATGAATCGAACGGGGAAAAGCTGATATGCTCCGGGACGGCGATAGCGAGCTCTGCTGCCCGCTCTAAGATAGCTTGATCGATGGAATCCGCATCCGATGCTTCGCTGCATGCGGCAGCCAGTACCAACACCCGCTCCTCGCCGCTCTCTCCGTAATGAGTCACTTCCGAAACGCTCAGGCGATTCTCAGTCAGCGTGCCTGTCTTGTCGCAACAGAGGACATCCATGACCGCGGCTTCCTGGACGGCTGCCAATCGCCGCACCAAGACCCGCTTCCCCTCATTTTCAGTGCTTCCGCTATCGGAATTGAGCTGGAGCGCTCCATACGTCTGAGCCACCGCGAACATCGTCGGGAAAGCGACCGGCACCGACATCAAGAGGAGCACGATGACATAGTTCGTGATCTGCAGGGCCGGCGCATGGACTGATATGCCGAAGATGACGACGAGAATCGCCACCACCGCATTCAAGGCGAAAAAATACTTGATGATGCCGAAAACTACTTTTTCCATATGCGTCGGAGAATGGGAGACTTCGAGAAGCTCGGTCGTCTTCCCATAGCGGGTCTCTTTGCCGATCGCTGAGACTATCGCGGTCGCTTCGCCATGCCGCACGATTCCGCTGGAATATGCCTCATCACCCACGACAATTTCGCGCGGCAATGATTCGCCCGTCAGGCTCGAAAGGTCCACACTGACGGTGCCATCGAGGACCCGTGCGTCGGCAGGCACGATGTCCCCTGCCCGAAGCCGTATGACATCTCCCGGCAAGAGCTCCCGGGACGGTACCATGCTCCAGGAACTGTTCCGCTCTACGCGCGCGGTCACCTGTATCGCCTGTCGCAGCGTCGCGAGCGCCGCATCGGCAGACCGGCGCTGATATATGTTGATGCCCGCATTCACCAACAAAAGAACCGCTATGATAGCCGCTTCAAATTCATTACCCGAGACAAAGGTAATGACGATCATCAGCTCCATGAGCCAGGCCAAGGGACCCCAGAAATTCTTGAGGTAGAGGAGCGCGATGCTTTGATGGAACTCGGGAAGCTCGTTAAAGCCGTATCGCGCTCGCAGCTGCGCGATGTCCGCATCTTTCAAGTCCCTCTGTGACCCGCCATCATCCGACCCCTTTTCTCCCGTATTCATCGTATTGCGCGGAACCATTGCTACTTTATACCACGGCAAAAGTTCGGGTTAGAGCTAAGCGAGCGTACATTCAAACTTGGATATTTTCGCTTAAATTTGCTTAAGAATCAAGATTTAAGAAATCTTCCAATATTTATTTTGCTAAATCAAATATCACCTAGGTGGGCATGATCATCGTAGATCCGCAGGCGCCAACATGGCTCTTCCTACAATGGGGGGCGAAAGTCTCCTTCGCGTCCTTATCGACCGTAGCCCGCTATAGCGGGCGAAGGCGGGGGCTCTCCAAGATTCGAAATTTTCTAGGTGAGTCACCCTAAGGGTTTCCAAGCGGCTTTCCAAGCGATTTACCGAGGTGTCCGCATAGCTGGGACGAATTCTAGAATCCGATACTGTTAGGCTATATCCGAGGGAATCCCGACTTTCCGGCAAGAAGATTCATCCAACGGAAGCACTAAAACTTCGAGAGCTGTATGGAGGGGGTTTATTAAAACCTAGTTTCGATACTGCTATTCGCCACCGCCTCCGGGAAAGGCGTTCACAGAAATAGTTTTGATGTTCACAAACTCCTTGATGCCGTAGTGCGTTAGTTCGCGGCCATAGCCGGATTTTTTGACTCCACCGAAAGGAAGTCGAGGATCCGATCTAACCTGAGCGTTTATAAACACACACCCAGACTCAATGCGCTCCGCCACTTTTTTTGCCCTTGGGATATCCCTGCTGAAAATAGTCGCTCCCAACCCATAAGGACTGTCGTTGGCGATTTGCACTGCATCATCCTCCTCCCTGAAAGGGATCACGGGAAGCACCGGTCCGAAAACCTCTTCGTCATAAACCGGCATCCCCTTAGTGACATCTAAAAGTATCGTGGGCAGATAAAAATATCCTTTATGGTTAGGGCGTTTCCCGCCCACAAGCACGCGTGCGCCTTTCGCCACAGACTCCCTTACCTGTCGTTCCACGTCGGTCACCATTTGCTCGTTTGCGAGCGGTCCTACATCTGTCGACGGATCAAGGGGATCGCCTACACGTAGTTTTTCGACTGCCTCCTTGAGTAAATTAGAAAATTCTTCAGAGACGTCTTCATGAACGATGAATCGTTTGGCCGAAATGCAGCTCTGGCCCGCATTTGCCTGCATGCGTGCGGATAGGGCCGTCTTCGCTGCTTTTTCTATGTCAGCGTCTGGAAAAACGACAAAAGGATCACTGCCCCCGAGCTCGAGCACGGTCTTCTTTATTTCTTTGCCAGCTCGCGAGGCAACGTCACTACCGGCTTTCTCGCTACCGGTCAACGTTACTGCTTTGACTCGAATGTCTTCTATAACGGTAGGCACTTTCGAAGATCCAATTGCGAGGTTGGAGAACGCACCTCTAGGAAAACCCGATGCAACGAATATATCCTCAATGGCAGAGGCGCTACCCTGTACATTCGACGCATGCTTGAGGATCCCGGTGTTACCTGCCATTAATGCCGGTGCGGCAAACCGAAAAACCTGCCAGAATGGAAAATTCCACGGCATGACGGCGAGGATGATGCCGAGAGGCTCGAATCGCACATAACTCTCGCTCGCTTCTGTTGTTATCATCTCAGGTTGCAGGAATCGCTCGGCGTTTTCGGCATAATATTCGCAGACGAGAGCGCATTTCTCGACTTCTCCAGCAGCGGCGATTAATGTCTTTCCGACCTCGTCGCTGATGAGTCTCGCGAGCACGTCCTTCCGTTTCCGCAAACAGGCAGCAACGCTTTTCATACAGACACTTCGTTCGGCGAAGGACGTGGCGCGCCAAGAGTTGAATGCCTCGTGGGCTCTGGCGAGTTTTTCTTCAAGCTGATCAGGGGTCAGCTCTTCAGCCTCATATACGACTTCTAGTGTTGCCGGATTGATAGAGCGTAGTGCCATAAAATTATTCTTGATAGTTGTCGTTTAATGTGCCAAATACCGCAGCGTTCTCGCTGTAGTTTATTGGCAAGACGATAATATGAATACCCTCGCTTTGTAGAGCTTTTTCGAGCGTCGGTCGAAAATTCTCCGCCGAAGTTATTTTATATCCTTTTGCGCCGAAACTCTCGGCCAGCTGAACAAAATCAGGATTGTCGAATGAGAGGCCGTAATCCGACAATCCCATGCCTTTTTGCTTCCACTTGATCATGCCGTATCCTTCATCCTCAAGCACGACAACAACCAGATCGAGCGCGAGTCGTTGTGCCGTCTCGAGATCAGCGATGTTCATTAAGAAGCCGCCGTCTCCGGCGACGACCACGACTTTCTTATCTTTGTTGATCAGTTTGGCAGCCATTCCTACACCGAGACCCGCGCCCATCGTTGCAAAGGCATTGTCGAGAAGGACAGTATTCTGCTCGTAAGCAGGATAATTTCGTGCGACCCAGAGCTTATACATCCCGTTATCGAGAGAGAGAATTCCATCGCGGGGCATCCCTTCGCGCAAATCGTGGACGAATCGTTGGGGCTTGATCGGGAAGCTTGTGTCGTACGCTTTAGCATGGATGTTCTTTAGGAGTTGAGACTTGATAGTCCTGAATGCCTCGAAATCCCATTTCGATTGTACCGTGATTCGTTCGCTCATCGCCCAGAGCGCATGGGAAATGTCACCAATCACCTCATATGTTGGCTTATACACATCATCGATATCGGCGGGATAGAAATTCACGTGGACAATTTCTTGTTCTTTATTCGCTATGACCGGCGGCTTTTCTGTGATGTCGTGCCCGATGAGCATGATGAGATCGGCCGCCTCGGTAGCTTTATGCACTTGATCGTTGCTACTGAGAGCAGTGGTTCCTAAGTACTGTTCCGACCCCTCATCCTCTACCCCTTTACCCATCTGCGTAGTGATAAAAGGGATTTTTGTTTTCTGAATAAAACTGCGTAATTGCTTCCGGATAAGCTTTCGATTCGCCCCAGCGGCGATCGCGATTAACGGCGAGTGCGCCCTTTCGATCGCGGCAACCACGCTGTCGATGCTCTTATCATCGGGCACTGGACGTCGTACCTTTTGCCAGGCGATGGGCTTTTCGTCTGAATGTTCCTCTGCGATGTCTTCCGGGAATTCGAGATGGACAGCACCAGGACGTTCTGTCTCGGCAACTCGGACTGCTTGAGCCACCGTGGTCGGTATACGCTCTGCGCTTACAATAGTCTCGGCCATCTTCGTAATCGGCCTCATCATTCCGACTACATCGATAATTTGAAATTTGCCCTGCTTGCTCTTCTTAATCGGCTTCTGGCCGGTAATGACGAGAAGGGGTATCCCACCGAGTTGGGCATAAGCTACACTCGTAACAAGATTCGTCGCACCGGGACCAAGTGTCGAGAGGGCAACACCGACGCGGCCTGTTAGGCGGCCAAGCGTCGCCGCCATGAATCCGGCAGTCTGCTCATCTCGTGTCGTTATGAACTCTATTGAGGATTTGCGGACTCCTTCTAGGAAGGCGAGATTCTCTTCGCCCGGCAATCCAAAGATATACCGCACACCTGCGGCTTCGAGACTCTTTACGAACAAATCGGACGCTTTCATGAATATATGGTACAGGAAATTAACAGCTGCGATCTGGCCATTTTGAATAACGACTTGTACTTGTACGTTTCCATAATACACATCCACACTTGAGCCGGTATAAGTGCCGTTTACCTACCCATGGGGGTTTGCAAAATATCGCTACTACTTAGTTAGTACGCGTATCTCTTCAGATTCTTTCTCTTTGACAATCGGGTCCTGAGGAAGTACCTTTGAAGTAGGACGCGCTTTAAGTTAAAAAGAGCGCATGAAT
>VFSW01010987.1_pt1 | contig 12773 bp, 8 predicted proteins | sample 5358111 | NCBI WGS metagenome assembly VFSW01 (sample SAMN11554181, study PRJNA540505) | mine drainage metagenome | isolation source: sediment from site ElyBrook_90M | place: USA: Ely Copper Mine, Vershire, VT | collected 2017 | reverse complement strand
AGGGACTCGAACCGTGGGAGGTCTGGGTCTCCGAGTCGCAGGAGCGGATGGTCCTCGACGTGCGGCCGGGCGACGTCGCGTCCGTCCTGGCGATCTTCCGCCGGTACGACGTGCCGGCCACCGAGATCGGCGAGGTCACCCCGGGGCCGTTCGAGACGGTCGACTGGAACGGCGCTCCGGCCGGGCACTTGCGGGTCGGCTTTCGCGTCGACCCCCCGCCGCTCCACCGTCCGACCCGACGACGCCCGCGCCGGTACCGACCGAACCCGACGGTCCCCTCCGAGGACCTCGAGGCCCTCGTCACCGGGCTCGTGCTCGCTCCCGACTCGGTCTCCCGCGAAGGGGTGATCCGGGTCTACGACCACGAGGTCCAGGGCCGCACCGTCATCAAGTCGCTCCACGGCCTCGTAACGAGCCCGTCCCACGGCGACTCGAGCGTCCTCCGACCGCGTCGCCCGAGCCCCCGCGGACTGGCCCTGACGACCGCGGCGCAGCCGTGGGCGTGTCGGGAGGACCCGCACGACGGCGCCGTGTGGGTCGTGGAGGAGGCCGCGCGCAACCTCTACGCGACGGGAGCCCGCCCCGACGCGTTCACGAACTGCCTCAACTTCGGCAACCCGGAGGACCCCCGCGTCCTCGCGGATTTCGCGGAAGTGACGCGAGGGCTGGGCCGCGCCGCGCGCGCGCTCGGGTTCGCCGTCCCCTCGGGGAACGTGAGCTTCTACAACGGCGGCCTCGGCGCCGAGATCCCGCCGACTCCGGTCCTCCTCGCGACGGGGATCGTGGACGACATCGCGAAGGCCGTCACGACCGACTTCAAGACGGCGGGGAACTCGGTCTACCTTATCGGCCGATCGCGGCCGGAACTCGGCGGCTCGCTGTGGGCCCGGCGGAACGGACGCGTCGGCCTGCGCCTTCCCCGGCCCGACCCGCGGGCCTTGCGTGCCGCAGGCGACCGCCTCCTCGGCGCCATGCGAAAAGGCCTCGTTCGGTCGGCCCACGACGTCTCGGACGGCGGACTCGCGGTCGCCCTCTGCGAAATGGCGTTCGGGGGAGGTCTCGGGTTCTCGGTCGACCTCGCCACGGTCGGCCTCAACGCCCCGGGCCTTGCGCTCGCGGCGGAGGGCGGGTCGCGCTTCGTGGTTGAGGTCCCCCGAGCCAGCGAACGACGCTTCGAACGCGCCGTTTCCCCCCACCCCTTCGCGCGCCTCGGCTCGGTCGCCGAAGGCCCGGGGAACTTGCGCTGGGGCGGTCGGACCGTAGCGACGATCGCGCTTGAGCCGCTCTACGAGCGCTGGCGGACCGGGCTCGGGCTCCCGTAAACGCCGCCGGTGGTCGATGACCGTCACGGCGCTCGTCTCGGGCGGCAAGGACTCGGTCTACTCCGCCTACCTCGCCGACACGCAAGGCTGGCCCGTCGACGAGCTCGTGACCCTCCACCCCGCCGACCCCGACTCGATGATGTTCCACACGCCGAACCTCGACCTGGTCGCGCTGCAGGCCGAGGCGTGGGGGAAACGGCATCGTACGGTGCCGGTCCAGGGGCAGGACGAGGCCGCCGAACTCGCCGCCCTTTCGGTCGCACTTTCGGGGAGCACGGGCCCCGTCGTCGTGGGGACGATCGCCTCGTCGTACCAGTGGGCCCGCGTGCTCCGCATCTCCGACCGACTCGGCCGACGGGTCTACGCGCCCCTGTGGCGGGTCGACCCGGGCCTCGTTGTCCGAGAGGAGGTCGCGGCCGGGCTCGACATCCGGCTCGTTCACCTCTCCGCGGAACCCCTGACTCCCGACCTGCTCGGACGGCCGCTCGACCCCGAACTCGTCGACGAGCTCGAGCGCCGCGGCCGCTCGGCGAGGTCGTTCAACGTCGCGGGCGAGGGAGGGGAGTACGAGACCCTGGTCGTGGACGCGCCGTTCTTCGCGAGGCGGATCGAGCTCGAAGCGACCCACGTGGTGGCCGCCCCGGCGACCGCGCGGCTCGTGGTCGACCGGGCACACCTCAAGTCCAAGTCGGTGCTGCAGGAGAGGGCCCCATGAGCGACTCCGCGCGTGCTCGCCCGGCGGCCCGCATCTCGCCCGGAGCCCTCGAGGCGACCCGCCGGGCGCGACGGGCCCTCGGCGACCCTCGCGCCCGACCGAACGTGCGATGGTTGGAACGGTTGACGGGGGCCCCGGCCGCCCGGCTGAGCGAGGTGCTCGAGGAGGTCGCCGACCTCGTCCCGATCGAGGCGGAGATCCGACGGCTCCATCGCGAGGGGGGCCGCTCGCAGTACGCCCAGTTCCGTGCCCCGCTCGATCTTTACGCGATCGTCCGCTTGCTTCGCCCCGACGACGTGGTCGAGACCGGTGTGAGCAGCGGGGTCTCTTCCGCGCATCTCCTCCTCGCCCTCGCGCGCAACGGAACGGGCCGGCTCCACTCCATCGACCGACCGACCCCGCAGCGGGGCGCGACGTTCGGTCCGTCTGACTCTCCGGTCGCGGTTCCCCCGGGCCGTTCGAGTGGGTGGGCGATCCCGGCGTCCGTGCGGTCCGGGTGGGACCTGAGACTCGGGGCGAGCGAGACCGTCCTCCCCCGCCTGGTGCGCGAGGTCGATTCGATCGGGCTCTTCCTCCACGACAGTCGGCACACGCCGGCCCACCTCACGTTCGAGCTCGAGACCGTCCGACCGAAGCTCGTCGCGGGAGCCGTCGTACTCGCCGACAACACGGTGTGGACCGGCCGATCGTTCCCGCGGTTCGCGCGGTCGCTCGGGGTCCCCGTCGCCCGACGGGGACGCACCGACCTCGTGGGCCTTCGCGTCCCCTGAGACCCCGCGAGGGCGGTTTCGGCCGCGGCCCCATCCGACGGCGTCCGCGGCTCCTCCACCGTTATACTGCCGTTCGCCTTTCGTGGGAGGCGATGAACGCGACGCGCGCCGGCCCCACCCCGTCGGAGGTCCGAGCCCCCGGGGCTCGGCCCGCCGCCCCGCTCGCCGAGCGTCACGCCCGCTGGGCGGCCGAGGTCCTCGCACCGGCGCTCGCGAAGGGCCCGGAGCGAAAGGAGTCGTTCACGACGCTCGGCGGGATCCCGGTGGAACGCCTGTACACCCCGCGGTCGCCCCGCTCGTCGTTCGACCGGATCGGCTACCCCGGCCAGCCCCCGTTCACTCGCGGGATCCACCCGACGATGTACCGCGGGCGGGTCTGGTCGATGCGGATGTTCTCCGGGTTCGGAGCGCCCGAGGACACGAACCAACGGTTCCGCTACCTGCTCCAGCACGGGGAAAGCGGACTCTCGATCGCCTTCGACGACCCGACGCTCTACGGCCTGGACGCGGACGACGCGGAGTCCCGCGGGGAGGTGGGGAAGTGCGGGGTGAACGTGAGCTCGCTGGACGACATGGGACGGCTCCTGAAGGGAATCCCCCTCGGCCGGGTCACGACGAGCATGACGATCAACGGGCCCGCGAATATCGTCTGGGGGATGTATCTCCTCACCGGACGGGCGGGCGGTGTGCCGTTCTCCCGGCTGGGCGGCACGACCCAGAACGACATCCTGAAAGAGTACATCGCCCAGAAGGAGTTCCTCTACCCGCCCCGGCCGGCGCTACGACTCGTCACGGACACGATCGAGTTCGCCACCCGCCACACCCCGCGGTGGAACCCGGTCTCGATCTCGGGGTACCACATCCGCGAGGCGGGGTCGACGGCCGTACAGGAGCTCGCGTTCACCCTCGCCGACGGACGCACCTACGTCGCGGAGGCGAAGGCCCGAGGGCTCGACGTCGACGAGTTCGCCCCCCGCCTCTCGTTCTTCTTCAACTCGCACAACGATTTCTTCGAGGAGATCGCGAAGTTCCGCGCCGGGCGCCGTATCTGGGCGCGCGTGATGCGCGAGGAGTTCGGGGCGAAGAAGGAGCGGTCGCTCTGGATGCGGTTCCACACCCAGACCGCCGGGTGTTCCGCGACCACGCAGCAGCCCGAGCTCAACGTCGTACGGACGACCGTCCAGGCCCTCGCCGGAGTCCTCGGCGGCACCCAGTCGCTGCACACGAACTCGTTCGACGAGGCGATCCAGCTCCCGAGCGAGGACGCCGTACGGATCGCGCTCCGGACCCAGCAGATCCTCGCGCACGAATCCGGCGTCGCCGACGCGATCGACCCGTTCGGTGGGAGCTACTTCGTCGAGTGGCTGACCGACCGCATCGAGGAAGAGGTCGAGCGGTACTTCGAGCGGATCGATGCGCTCGGCGGGGTCGTCGCGGGGATCGAGCGCGGCTTCTTCCAGCGCGAGATCCAGGAAGCTTCGTTCCGCTACCAGCGGGCCGTGGAGTCCGGGACGGAGAAGGTCGTCGGGGTGAACGCGTACGCGAGCGACGAGCCGGTGAAGGTCCCCCGCCTCAAGATCACCGAGGAGGCCCGACGCGTCCAGTCCCGTCGGCTCAAGGCGTTGCGGGCGCGCCGGGACCCGCGACGCCACGCCGCCGCGCTCGACCGGGTGCGCAAGGTCGCGGAGACCGAGAGCGGCAACACGATGCCCGCGGTGCTCGACGCGCTCCGGGCGAAGGCGACGCTCGGCGAGGTCGTTCGTGCTTTCCAGGACGTTTTCGGCCGTTACCGCGAGCGGTCGACGTACTAGGGACACCGGTGGAGGGCCCCTTGCGGGCCTCATGGGCGGGGAGAGCTACGGGCCGCCCCCACGCTCCGCGACTTCCGCCGGGCCTCCCGACGGCTAGGTCGCCCTCACGACCAACGAGGGGGAGGGGTGGCTCGCGACCGTGCGTCACCTCGGCCGGGGGCCCGCGACGCGGACGGTCGGCTCTACGACGCCGTTTCCGCACGGATCGCCCCGAACGGATCCTTCGTGGCGGGGCCTCTCCGCGGGGCGAACGGAATCTCCCGCGCGACGGCGCAGTCGGGGAAGCTATCGTGTCCCGACGGTCGCGGGAACTCGCCGGCCGTTGCGCCGGGCCCGACCTCGTCCCTGTCGCCGGGCCGCGGCCTCCGGTGGAACCGGTACGGTTCGAGTCGTACCGCGCATTCGTTCCCGCGGCTTCCGTGTCGCGGCCGGGGAACCGAGCGACTTCGCGTCCGGGTCGGTACGAGGGTGTTGGGCCCGGGGGTCGGTGGCCGCGTCGGACAGGATCGTTCCCCCCGGCAAGGTCCAGCTCGACTCAAGGTACCATGCGTTCACGATTCGCCTGGGTACAAGTCGGTGGAGGTCGGCATGCGCCGACCCGAAGAACTCGACATGGCCGCGGCCCTCCCATATCTCGTGGAGAGCGTAGCGTTCGAGGGTCGTGAAGACGACCTGTCGCAGGCCCGGCACGCGGGGGTCGGGGCTCGGGATCGTACGAAGGCAAAGGCGGTTCGGCGTCGTGGGCAGGTCCACCGGGTTCCCCCTGCGGCCATACGTAAAGGCCACCCGTAGGAGCGGACCGGTACGCCGACGGATCGTCCCGACGATCTCGTTCCCGTCCTCGACGAGCACCTCCGGTTCGCAAAGCATCTTCGCCATTCCGTAGAGCTCTCGCCCGACCAGCAGGGCTTCGTCGCTGGAGGTCCAGAGGAACGGGGCATAGGTCGAGGTCCGGTCCCCGAACTTCACTCCCAGGAGCAGCGCGCCTTCGTGGTACCGACCCGGTCCGGGCACCTGCCTCATGTCGCCGACGAACGCGCAGGCGAACGGACGTTCCGGGACCTCGAACGGGGGAGGGATGAGGCGGGCCACCTGCGTCGGGTCCGCCTCGAACTGGACCAGTACCTGTCGGCAATGCGTCATGTCGAACGGTGGGGGTCCGTACGCGGGAGCCGTCCACGGAAGCGTGTAGCCTTCCGGCGAGCCGGGAGCCATGCGGGCCGCAACGCAGGGCGATATTTGACGGGACGAGACGGAGCACCCGGCGACCGGCCCAGCGGGTCCGAAGGTGTCGTACAACTTCACCGACCCCGAGTCACCGGCCGAGCCGTGAGGAGCCGATCGGGGGTCGTTCGCGGGGGAGGCCGCCTCCGGGCGACGCCCGACGAGACCGCGCCGATCATCGCGGCCGCCCGAGCGATCCCAACGCTCCACGGCCGAGGCAGCGGGTCCGGATCGCGAGACGGACCCGGCCGGATCTCGAGTTCGACCCCAGAGATCGCGGCGGATTCGGTAGGTTGGGGGAGGAGACGATCCGTGCGCTCGAGGTCCCGAGCGGAGGCATCGACCACGGCCGCTCCGAGGCGAGGCCGAGAGGCCGAGCGAGGGGCGGGTCCGAGACGGGTCCCCGGAGGACGAGGATTTCACCGAAAGGATGCGCCGAGACGTCCGGCGGGTGGGTCGAGGGCGCCACCGCCACCGCAGGCGCTTTGGGGAGCGGGTCTCGGGCCCGGAGACGCACGGGCGAGAACTCGGGCGGTTCCCGGCAGGGGCCGACGGCCGGCCCGAGAAGAGCGGTCGCCTCAGCTCCTCACCCACGACCCCTCTTTGGAAGAGGTATCGGGCGACCGGCGGACAGGCAGGAACGGAGCCCTGGACTTAGCGACCCGACACGGCGGGAGGGCGGCGAAGGCGCTGCGGTCGATTCGGAGCCGGACCGACCGCTCCTCGCAGGCGACGGGGCCCCGTGAGCCTTAATAAGCGGCCGCTCGGCTCCCGACCCTCCGGTCCCGTGGAGCGCGACGAGTACCGCACGACCCTCGAGAGCCTCTTTGGCCGCCGACGCTTCGGGCTGCGGCCCGGGCTCGACGTGATCCGCGTCCTGCTCGACGCGATGGGTAACCCCCAGCGCGCCTACCCCGCGATCCACGTGACCGGCAGCAAAGGGAAAGGCTCCGTCGCGACGCTCGCCCAGACGATCCTATCGGCGCACGGCATCCGCACCGGGCTCTTCACGTCGCCCCACCTCGCGAGCTACCGCGAGCGAGTCCGCATCGATGGGGTCCCGATCTCGCCCCAAGGGGTCGTCGAAGGCGTCGAACGGATCGACGCCCTCGCGGAGAAGCTCGAGCGAACGGGTCGTCTCGAGCGACCCCCGACGTTCTTCGAGGTGACGACCGCCCTCGCCCTCGACCGATTCGCCCGGGAGGAGGTCGGGGTCGCGGTGGTCGAAGTCGGCATCGGGGGGCGCCTCGACGCGACCAACGTCCTCTTGAGCCGCGTCGGTGTCCTCACGACCCTCGAGCTCGAGCACACGGACGTACTCGGACCGACGCTCGCGGCGATCGCCACCGAGAAGGCGGGGATCCTGCACCCGGGCATGACCGGCGTCATCGGCCGGCTTCCCCCCGAGGCCGAGGCGATCGTCGAGGCCGAAGCCGCACGGTGCGGGGTCCCGCTCTGGCGTCTCGGCACTGAAGTGCGGGTCGGCGAGCGGATCCTCTCCGAGGACGGCCAGACGTTCACGGTCCGGCTGCCGGGACGATCGTTCGGAGCCTTGCGGATCCCGTTGCTCGGGCGGTTCCAGCCCGAGAACGCCGCGCTCGCCCTGGCCGCGGTCGTGCGATTCCTCGCGTCCGACGGACGATCCCCCGACGAGGCTGCGGTCCGGGCGGGCCTGGGGGCCGTTCGCTGGCCCGGCCGCCTCGAGCGGGTCGGGCGTCGCCCCGAGGTCTTCTACGACGTGGCCCACACGCCCGAAAGTGCCCGTGCGGTCGCGGAGAGCCTCGGGGAGATCGCGCCGCTCGCCGAGCCGGCCGAGAGTTCGATCGTCTTCGGTTGCCTGCGCGGCAAGGACGTCGACCGGATCCTGGACGCGCTCGCCCCGCTCGCCCGCACGCTCATCGTCGTTCCGGTCCGCTCCGAGAGGGCGCTCGGGGTCGCGGAGGTACGGGCGAGCGCGATCGGCCGGTTCCCCCGGGTCGTCCTCGCCCGGTCCGCCGAAGAGGGGGTCCGCCTTGCCCGCGCGGCCACCGGCCCGAACGGTCTCGTGCTCGTGGTCGGGAGCGACTACTTGATCGGGGAGCTCGTGCGGAGCGGCGACGATCGGGCGGAGCCCGACCTGTCGGACCCCGGGACCGGAGAACGGCCTCCGCCCCCCGTTCCTTCCGAAGCCGGTCGTCGGACCCGAAGGGGTGGGAGCTAGTGCCGTCGCGTCGGTCCGCCTTCCCGTGGGAGGGGATCCTGGACCGTCTCTCGTCGTTCTACGGCACCGGGGACTGGAGGACGCCCTACCTGCGGAACCACGCGGAAAACCCGTTCCAGGTCCTGATCGGCACCATCCTGTCGCAGCGGACGCGGGACGAGAACACGGATCGGGCGACCGCGCTCCTCTTCGCCCGATTCCCCGACGCCCGTTCCTTGTCGGGCGCCCCCATCCCCGAGGTCGAGCGGCTGATCCGGGCGACCGGCTTTTACCGCGTGAAAGCTCGCGCGATCGTGGCGTGCGCCGCGACCCTGCTCGACCGCTTCGGCGGGGTGCCCCCGCCGTCGTTCGAGACCCTCACGTCGCTGCCGGGCGTCGGGCCGAAGACCGCGAACTGTGTCCTCGTCTTCGGCTACGGGATCCCCGCGATCCCCGTCGATACCCACGTCCACCGGATCGCCAACCGTCTCGGCGTCGTGCGGACGCTCCGACCGGACGAGACCGAGCGGGAGCTCCGGGCGGTCGTTCCCGACCGGTTCTGGATCCCCCTCAACCCCCTCCTCGTCCAGCACGGCCAGAACGTCTGCCGTCCGATCGGTCCGCGCTGTGGGGCGTGTCCCATCGCCGCGCTCTGCGCGACCGGGCGCGCGCTCAGCGCCGGGCGTCCGCCGCCGCGACCGCAGGACGCGCTTCCGGGGTCCGGGGCAACGCCACGAGCGCGACGAGCGTCAGTCCGACGGTCGCGGCGAGAACCTCCCACGCGACCGCGTACGAGCTCATCGAGACGATCCACCCGAAGAGGAACGCGACGGCCGCCCCGCCGGCGAGCTGGACCGAGTTGAACAGCCCGATCGCGAGCGGAACCTCCTCAGGTGGGATGTCGGTCCAGTAGTGGGGCAAGACGTACATCACGGCGTAGACGAATCCATACGAGAACGAGAAGACGACCCCGACGAGGATCGTCGCCGCGACCCCCAGGAAGGGGAGGAGGGTCAGCACGCCGGCGCCGACGAGCGTCACGACCACGAACTGGGTGCGATGGTGCCGGTTTCGCTCGGCGACCGGACCGCCGACCGGGCCGCCGAAGAGGCTGGGCACGATGAACATCATCCCGACGACCCCGGCGAGCGCGATCGACCAGCCCCGGACGGTCTCCCCGAACGGCACGATGAACTGCCCGGTCGCGAACGCGGCGCCCTCCATCCCGATGAACGCGAGACCGACCGTCCACGCGGCCCGGCTGGTCAGCGCCCGGGGCCACCGGCCCGGGGACGGGGGAGACGGTACGGGTGCCGCTCCCGCCGTGACCGGAATGAGGACGAGCGCGAGGAGCACGAGGAGACCGAGCCCGAGTCCGCCGACGGCCATCGACCCCCGCCACCCGATCAGCGGGATGAGGAGCGAACTGCCGAGAACGCCGAGACCCGCCCCGGCGCTGTACGCCGAGCTGAACGTTCCGACGGGCAACCCGCGCCGACCCTCGGGGTAAAGGCTCGCGACGAGGCCGATCGCCGGGGAGAAGAAGAGTCCCGCGCCGACCCCGGCGACGATCCGGGTCGCGAGCAGAACGGCGAACGACGGGGCGACCGCGCTCGCGAGGCCACCGACCGCGAGGAGGCCGACCCCCCACAACGAGACCGTCCGTGCCCCGGACCTCCGCGCGAGGAGGCCGGCGGGGACCTGCATCAGCCCGGCGCCGACGAGGAACGCGGCGACCAGGAGGCCCCACGAAGCCGACCCGACCCGGAACTCGGCGCCGAGCGACAGGAGGCCGGGCCCGATGTCGAACCAGTTGTACGCGTACCCGATCCTCAGCGCGATCAGGATCGCCGTCGCCCGGCCGGTCGAGCCCGCGCTCCCCGGCCCGCTCGCCCGCGTTCCCGTCACGCCCCGGTCGCGGGCCAATCGGCCAAACAGCTTAAGCATCGGCGCCCGTCGGCGCTCCGTCATGGACGACGCCGAGTACGACCTGCCGTTCTTTCACCGGCAGGGGTTCCGCCGCCGCTCGTGCGTCGCGTGCGGGCACGCCTTCTGGTCGCTCGGCGACCACGACCGGTGTCAGGAAGCGCCGTGCCGGGAGTACGGGTTCATCGGCGCGCCGATCTTCGCTCGGCCGTACGACCTTCGGGGAATGCGCGAGTCGTTCCTCTCGTTCTTCGAGCAACGCGGCCACACACGGCTGCGGCGGTACCCGACCGTCGCGAGGTGGCGGAATGACGTCTTCTTCACGCAGGCGTCGATCTACGACTTCCAGCCGTGGGTGACGAGCGGCGCGGTCCCGCCACCGGCGAACCCGCTCGTGATCAGCCAGCCGTGCTTGAGGTTCATCGACCTCGAGGAGGTCGGCCGCAGCGGCCGGCACTTCACGCTCTTCGAGATGATGGGCCACCACGCGTTCAACCGCCCCGACCACGAGGTCTACTTCAAGGACCGGTGCACCGAGCTCTGCCACGAGTTCTTCGTGAACACCCTCGGCGCCGACCCGAAGGGGATCACGTACAAGGAGGAGGTCTGGGAGGGCGGCGGGAACCTCGGCCCGTCCCTCAGCGTGGGCTCGCTCGGGCTCGAGGTCGCGACCCTCGTGTTCATGGAGTACGTCCGGGACGGCGGGTCGATGAAGCCGATGCCGCTCACGGTGGTCGATACCGGCTACGGGCTCGAGCGGTGCGTCTGGGGCAGCCACGGGTCGAAGAACGCCTACGAGGTCGTCTTCGGCGCCCAGTACGACGAACTCCGCCGCACCCTCCCACCGCGCGAAAGCGCGATCTTGGTCGACCACGCCCGGGCGCTCAACTTCCTGCTCACGGACGGCGTCGTGCCGTCGAACAGCAAGGAGGGGTACTTCGCCCGCCTGCTGCTCCGCCGGTCGCTGCGCATCCTCTCCCGGGCCCCCGAGGCCCCGGACCTCGTCGCGATCCTCGACCGTGTCGGCCGCGAGATCGCGAAGGACTACCCCGAGGTCGGCGCCCACCGGGACGATCTGCACAAGGTCGTGGCGGCGGAGGTCGAGCGGTACGGAGAGGCGATCGGCCGCGCGCGCCAGACGATCCGACGGCACGAGGAGCGGCTCCGCGAGAGGGGTGCGCGGGTCACCGAAGAGGACCTGCTCGGCTGGTACGACTCGCTCGGTGTCCCGCCCGACGTCGCCGTCGAGGAGCTCTCACTCCCTCCCGCGATCCCCGACGACTTCTACGCCCGCGTCGCCGCACGCCACGAGAACGAGCGACCGACGACCGATTACGCCGAGCCGACCGCCGGTCTACCGGACGTTCCGGTCTCCGTGCCCCGCACGGAGGTCCTCTACTACCTCGACCCGTACACAGTCTCGTTCGACGCCCACGTCCTCTGGACGGAAGGCGCACACGTCGTCCTCGACCGGACCTACTTCTACCCGACCGGCGGCGGGCAGGTCGCGGACCGGGGCCACCTCGGCGACCTCGAGGTCGTCGACGTCGCGACGCGGGGGCCGTGGGTCCTCCACCGGCTCGAGCGGGCCTCCCCGTTCCACGTCGGCGACCGCGTCCGGGGCCGCATCGACCCGACGCGGCGCACGCAACTGATGCAGCACCACACCGCGACCCACCTCCTCAACGGGACGCTGCGCGAGATCCTCGGACCGCACGTCTGGCAGGCCGGGGCGTACAAGTCGACCGAGTCGGCCCGCATCGACGTCACGCACTACCGGCCCCTCTCGCCGGAGGAGCTGCGGGCGGTCGACCGTCGCGTCAACCAGATCGTCCGGGAGGACCGCCCGGTCAAGAGCTACTTCGAGTCGCGCGGCGAGGCCGAGCGGCGCTTCGGGTTCACGCTCTACCAGGGCGGGGCGGTTCCCGGCCGCGAGCTGAGGATCGTCGAGGTCGAGGGGTTCGACGTCGAAGCGTGCGGCGGCACGCACTGCACCCACACGAGCGAGGTCGGGGCGATCGCGATCCTCGGCGTCGAGCGGATCCAGGACGGAGTCCTGCGGCTCATCTATGCGAGCGGGGAGCGCGCGCTCGAGATCCGCGAAGAGCACGAGGCGATCCTGCGCGAGGCGTCCCGACGGCTCGGAGTCCCGGTCGCCCAGCTTCCGGAGGGGATCGACCGGCTCCTCGGGGAGATCGAGGAGACGCGACGGTCGAGTCGGGAGCGGCGCAAGGAGGACCTCGGAACGACCGCCGAGCGGCTCCTCCGCGACCCGGCCGCGACGGTGACGGTCGGGACGATCACGATCGTGGGCGCCACGGTCGACCTCGACCGCGACGAGATGATGGAGCTTTCCCGGCTCCTGAGCCGGGAGAACGACCGGGTCACGATCCTCGCGGCGGAACGCGACGGCCGGGGGACGCTCTTCGTGGGGTCGACCGCCCCCGGGGTCTCCGCCGTCGCGATCGTCGCGGAAGCGAAGGCCGCGTTCGCCGCCAAGGGCGGCGGGAACCCCGCGGCGGCGACCGCGGTCGGAGAGCCGGGAGCCCCGCTACGATCCGCCCTCGAACTCGCCCGCGCGGCGGCGCGACGGGCCGCGCCGGCGTGAGCGCACCGAGGGGTCGGCGCGGGGGACGGACCCGACCCCGACGGGCGGCCGGGCGATCGCCGGAGACGAACGGTCCGGGTTCGGGCCGGGCGCGCGGCCCCCCGCGTGCCGAGGGGCCGTCGTCGACCGTGGTTCGCGCGCCGGCCCGGCCCCCCGGAGGGCCGCCCCATGATGCGAAACCTTTACTTTCCGTAGGTGCCCATGAAGGCACGGGACAC
>VFSW01010986.1_pt1 | contig 12774 bp, 8 predicted proteins | sample 5358111 | NCBI WGS metagenome assembly VFSW01 (sample SAMN11554181, study PRJNA540505) | mine drainage metagenome | isolation source: sediment from site ElyBrook_90M | place: USA: Ely Copper Mine, Vershire, VT | collected 2017 | reverse complement strand
GGCGGGGGCGGCGGCGCCTTCTTCTTACATCCCGCCGCGAACATCGCCAGCATCAAGCAGATGCCGATGGTACCGATCTTTTGTTTATTCAACATTGAGCTAAAGCCTCCTGAGAAATAGTTATTTGGCCCATACGGGCGTCGAATTCCTTCCGGCGGTGGTCAACTGCTTGAGTTGCTTCCCATCCGCGGACATCGTCCAGATCTGTTCCGAACCGCTCCGGGTGGACATGAAGGCCAGATGGATGCCATCCGGCGCCCAGGAGGGGTTCTCGTTGCGGCCCGCGCCGTAGGTCAACTGGTTGAAATTGCGCGTGGCCACGTCCATGAGAAAAATATTGAAATTGCCGGTAGCGAAACCGCGGGTCCAGGCGAAGGCCAGGATCTGGCCGTTGGGGTGCCAGCATGGATTGGAGGCTTCTCCCTCGCCATTGCTTAAGCGCTGCACGTCGGTGCCGTCGATATTCATGCGATAGATCTGCTGCGGTCCCGACCGTCCCGAAACAAACGCCACATCGGTACCCGTTTTCGGATTCACTTTCGGCTCCACCTCCAGGGCACGGGTGCTTGAAATGCGCCGCAGATTGCTGCCATCGAGGTTGGCGATGTAAATCTGCGCCCAGCCACTGGCCGTGGACGAATAAAGCAACTGCTTACCGTCCGGCGTGAAATCCGGCGTGGCATTCATCGAGGCAACCTGATTATAAAACGGCAACCGCCGTCCTGTGTCCGCCGAGAGGATAAATATAGCAGGATTACCGCGGGCGAAGCTAGTAAAAGCGATTTTGCTTCCGTCCGGGGAGACCGCCGGTTCGATCGATAAGGAATTGAAACGGCTGATCTGCCGCTGATTGGAGCCGTCCGGGTCCATCACCCAGATTTCCTTGTGGCCGGTGCGATTGGAGACGAAGTAGATCCTGGTGCCGGACAAGGAGGTGCCGCCCATCTGGGCTATGATATCGGCGGCGAATTCATGGGCGGCTTTCCTGGCGCCGGCATCGTCGGGAGAGCCGAAATAGCGCTTGCCCAGGACCTGCGCCTGCGCCACGGTGGGCTGGCCTGGGTTAAACAGCCAGCCGTACAGCACCAGGACATTGTTCTGGATGGCGGTGTAGCCGAGTGTCAGATAGTTGGCGGAGGCCGGGGGCGAGGACCAGTCGGACAGCCATAGTCCGCCGCCGTTGCGCGGTTGTTCGCCGGGCCGGGTGGCGGTTGGCGGGGGCTGTTCCCGGAAATCGGAGGGCTGCTGCGGCGCCTGCAGCGGGTACATGGTTTTGGGAACCATCTTGAACATGCTGGAGGCGTCCAGGTCGTTGTAGAGCGTCTCGTTGAAGGCGTTCATGAGCGGCTGGGCGGCGCCGCTGCCGCGGAGATCGGGCACGGCAATGGCGGGGCGCTGGCCCACGGTGATGGGGATGACCACGTCACTTCGTTGCGCCACCGCCGCCCAGAACAGCCCGGCCAAGGCGGCGGCTAAATACAAAGTTCTCTTCATTTATCGCCTCAACTCAAACCAGAATTCGATGACCGCGTCGTTGCGTTCAAAAGCGGAAGGCAGAGGAGGGAAAGGACTGGCATCGTAGATCGCGCGCTGCGCGGAGTAGTCCATCGCCGCATTGCCGCTGCTTTGCTCGACGTGCACGTTGCGCACGGAACCATCCCGCATCAGGTCGAAGATAACGATGGCGGTGGGGAGCGTGTGGATGCGCGGATCGATATCGTTGGTGCGCCATTTCTCGGCAACGCGCTGACGCAGGACGGTGACGTAATTTCCGAAGCGGGCGCCGAAAGGCGATCCCAGCCCGACGCCCACGCCGCCGGATCCGGTCTGCCCGATCATGGGCGACACCAACGCCTGTCCCGCCTGGCTGTACAACTGGTTGGGCAGGTCGCGCTGCTTTGCCCGCCAGGTGTTTTGCGCCGACCGCTCCACGGGCGCGGTCTTTTGCCGGGTTCGGCCCTTGATGGGAATGGCGTCCGGCTCCTCCGGTTCCGCGCGCGCGGCCGCTTTGGGAGCGGGGGGAGGCGTCGGTACGGAGGATTCGGTGTCATTGGCCAGCGGGTTGACGGCGCCGCTGCGGGACGGCAGCGGAACCCTGCTCACCACATTGACGGCCACGCTGCCGCCTCCCGGATTGGCGTCGCCCCAGGACACCGGGCGGGTGGCCAGTACCGTTCCCCAGAACACCAGGGCACCGAAGGCCGCGGCGTGGAAGGCGACCGATCCCAGCAGCGGTTTGCTCAGGGGGTTGGGCTGATCCAGGATGTCCGCGTGCCCGCTCATCGCCTGGGCCCCTTGCCGGCGAAATCCTCCGGCTTGGTGACGGCGTTGACCTGCAACTTGGCCGCCCCCAACTCGGCCATGACCTGGGCGATGGGTTCCCAGACGGTCTCTTTGTCGGCGCGCAGGTAGACCGCCGTGGCGCCGCCGTAACGGCGGGCGATTTCGGCCGGCAGGTCGTTGAAGTTGACCTCCTTGTCGTTGAGGTAGAGAGCGCCGTCCTTGGTGATATTCACGACCGGCAACTCCTGCGCGGTATCCTTCACCGTGCGGGTCTTGGGGACATCCACCTGGATGCCGAACTCCATCACGTGCGCCGTCAGCATGAAGATGATGAGCAGCACCAGCATCACGTCCACGAACGGAGTGACGTTGATTTCCGAGAGCGCGCCGAAGTAAGCGCGGCGGCGCGAACGGGAGTTGCCGCCGCCATTGACCGCGATCGCCACCCTACTCTCCGAAACTCCGCTCCGCCAGGTTCAGGAACTCCAGCGAGAAGTCGTCCAGGCGCGCCCCGATTTCCCGGATGGTGTGGCCGAAGTAGTTATAGAAGATGGCGGCGGGGATGGCCGCGGCGAGTCCCACGGCGGTGGCGATCAGGGCTTCCGAGATACCGGGCGCCACAGCGCGCAGGCTGGCGCTGCCTTGCATGCCGAGATCCTGGAAGGCGCGGATGATGCCCAACACGGTGCCGAACAGGCCGATGAACGGGCTGACCGAGGCGGTGGTGGCCAGCCAGCTCATATTGCGCTCCAGTTTGGCGAGTTCCTCGCTGGCGCCGAGCTGCAGCGATCGCTCGAGCGAAATCTTGTTGGTGACCGAGCCGCGCGCTTTCACCTGCCGGTGCACCTCTTCGTAGCCGAACTCGAAGACCGAAACCAGCGGTGCGGGTTTGAACTGTTCGCTGGCCACCATGACGGCGTCCAGGCCGCCGGCCTTGCGGAAGGCGCGCAGGAAGCGCCGGTCGGCGGTGCGCGCCGAGCGCAGCGAACTCCACTTGGAAAAAATGATGGCCCAGGAGAACACCGAAAAAATCAATAAGATGCCCAGGACGGCGATTGTCAGCGGGCCGCCCCGGCCGATCATGTCCCAGATGTCGATCTGCAGAAGGAACGCAGGCGCTTCAGGCGTCAAACCGTCTCCCAATTTCAAATCTAACATATAGACACATGCGCGGCGGCGGAAGACATGCAACGATTTTTGCGCCGCCGCCCGGAGGCGGGAGTAGCGCAAAGTAAACACATCGGGGAAATACCCCGCCGGAAGTTGGGAGGTGTACAATGAGTGGGCTAAGTGGTTGTAGAACCGAGGTGAAACTTGAAATTTGCAGTTGGGGCGCTGCTGCTATGCGGCGCGTGCACCATGATGCGGGCATCCGCCACGGGCGTGGCGGCGTGCACGGCGGAACCGTTGTCCGTCTATCTGGCGACCAGCAGCTATTGTGAGATTGGATACTTCCTGTTCGGCGGCTTCTACTATGTGGGCAGATCTCTGGGATCCGGGACGGCGGTTCCGGCGGACCAGATCATGGTGACTCCCATCCTGAGCGCTACTGGGCCGGGGCTGGAGTTCTCGGCCAACTGGAGCGCGACGGGGAATGGCGGCAACGATTCGGAGATGGGATACCACGTGGACACGATCTCCGGCCTGGCGTACATCAACGAGGCTGACATGGCCATGTCGGCAACTGTTTCGGGGGTCGCGGACGCGCGCCTGGACGAGTACCTGTGCCCGGGGGGAGACTTCACGGGTCTGTGCACGGCCAATCCGCAGGATGTGCTGCACATGCACCTGGACATCGGGCCGACCCCGGGGGTGCAGACATCCGCCATCAGTTTCGGCCCGGTATCGACCCTTAGCGTCATCAAGGACGTGCGGGTCTACGGCATCGGCCAAGGGGTGGGGGCCATCTCGGACGTGACCAACCAGTTTCCGGCGCCGGAACCGGCAGCGGCGGGCCTGTGCCTGGCGGGGCTGGCGGCGATATGGGGTTTCCGGAAACGCACCCGGCGGCGCTAGCTTGCCCAGGTGATCAGGCCGGGGACGAAGCGGGCGGCCAAGTCCGGGTGATGCGGCAGGACGCGCACGGTGTAGCCCTGTAAGCCGCTGCAGCAACAGGGCAGGCCGGCCGACTCGAAAAGGTGTTCGCCGCTGCCCGGGCTGGCGGTGTGGCGCATGGCGAAGGCGGCCGGGTGCAGGATCTCACCGGCGGCATCGAGGGACCCCACGTACAGTTCGACGGTGACGTCCGCCGGCGACAAGGCGCCCGTGGCCAGGCGCGCGCGCACGCGGACCATGTGGCCGACTTCGACATCCGGCGCGGGACCCTCCTCGATGGCCAACACCCGGATGCGGGGCCATTCGGCGCGAACCACACCCATCCAGGCGGCCAGCCCGCGGCAGGCCGCGGCCTCATCCGCCTCCAATCCGGCGAAGCGTTCGAAGGCCGGCAGGTAGAACCGTTCCGTGTATTCGCGGACCATGCGGTGGGTATTGAAGGTGTGGCAGAGATTCTTGAGGGAGCCTTTCATGCGCGCGATCCAGCGGCGGGGCAGGCGGTCGGGCCCCTTTTCGTAGAACATGGGGACCACATCACGCTCGAGCAGATCGTAGAGAGCCTCGGCTTCCACCTGGTCCTGCTGGCCGGGATCGTCGTAGTGCTCGCCATTGCCGATGGCCCAGCCGATCTGTTCGGATTCCGGACGGGGAGTGCGCCAGGCTTCGTCCCACCAGCCGTCCAGGGTGCTGAGGTTGAGCGCGCCGTTGGCCGCCGCTTTCATACCGCTGGTGCCGCTGGCCTCCAAAGGCCGCAAGGGGGTATTCAGCCACACGTCGCAGCCCTGCACCAGGTAGCGGCTGACGCCCATATCCTGATCTTCCAGGAAAACCAGGCGTCTGCGGAAGGCGGGATCGCGCGCCAGGGTGACGATGCGCTGGATGAGTTCCTTGCCGCCGCTGTCGCGCGGGTGGGCCTTGCCGGCGTAGATGATCTGCACCGGACGCGCGGTATCGCCGAGGATGCGCTTGAGGCGTTCGGTGTCGCGGAGCAGCAGGGTCGCCCGCTTGTAAGTGGCGAAGCGGCGGGCGAAACCGATGGTCAGGGCGTCGGCGTCGAGCACCTCGCCGGCGGCTTCGACCTCCGATTGCGGGGCGCCGCGGCGCTTCAACTGTTCCCGCAGCCTGCGGCGGGCGAACGCCACGAGCCTCTCGCGCCGCCGTTCATGGGTGCGCCAGAGTTCCTCGGCGGGGATGGTTTCGGCGCGCTTCCACAGTTCGCCGTTGGCAGCCTCGCGCCACTGGGGGCCCAAGTAGCGGTCGTACAACTGGTTCATCTCGTGGGAGATCCAGGAGCGGAAATGCACGCCGTTGGTGACATGGCCGATGGGGACTTCCTCGACGGGCACGCCGGGCCAGATTCCCTGCCACATGCGCCGGGCCACTTCGCCGTGCAGTTTGCTGACGCCGTTGCTGGCGGCCGCCAGGCGCAGGGCCAGGATGGTCATGCAGAACGACTCACCACCGTCGCCGGGGTTTTTTCTGCCAAGCGCCAGGAACTCGTTGCGTTCGAGGCCCAGCGACGGCCAGTAGCCGGCGAAGTAACGGTCCATTAAGGCGGGCGGGAAGTAGTCGTGGCCGGCCTCGACGGGCGTATGGCCGGTGAAAATGAGGCTGGGGGCCGCGAGTTCGCGGGCCTCGGCGAAAGACAGCTTATGGCGCTCCATGAGACGCCGCACATGCTCCAAAGACAGGAACGCGGAGTGCCCTTCGTTCATGTGGTAGACGTCCGGCTGTGCGCCGGCCGCTTCGAGCGCCCGGTAGCCGCCGATGCCCAGCAGGATCTCCTGCTGGATGCGCATTTCGTTGTCGCCGCCGTAAAGCTCGCCGGTGATCTCGCGGTCGGCGGGGCTGTTGGCCATCAGGTTGGCGTCCAACAGGTAGACGGGCACGCGGCCGGCCTGCGCCGTCCAGACGCGCGCGGTGACCACGCGGCCGGGATACCGCACCTGGATGGTGAGGGGCTGGCCATCCGGGCGCGCGAGGGGGCGCAGCGGCAGATTGTGGAAATCGTTATTGGCGAAGGCTTCCTGTTGCCATCCGGCCTGATTCAGGTACTGGCGGAAATACCCTTGCTGATAGAGCAGCCCGACGCCCGTCAGCGGCACACCCAAGTCGCTGGCCGACTTGACGTGATCGCCAGCCAGCACGCCCAAACCACCGGCGAAGATGGAGAGGCACTCGGTGAGGCCGAACTCGGCCGAGAAGTAGGCGACTTGCAGGCCGGTGGCCGATGGATGCGCGCGGCGGAACCAGGAGGTGGGGTCCCCGGTGCGGGACTGCAAGGCCTGCGCAACACGCTCCAGGTGGGCCAGGAAGGAATCGTCCGCGGCGGCCGCCACCAGGCGCGTCTGGTCGATGGAGCCCAGCATTAGCACGGGGTTGTGGCTGGTGGACTCCCAGAGATCGCTGTCCAGGCGGCGGAACAGCTCGATGCTGTCGTGGTCCCAAGCCCAGCGCAGGTTGAAGGCAATCTCCCGCAGCGGCTCCAGCGGCTCGGGCAGGGAGGGGATGACGTTAAAAATCCGGATTGGTTTCACGCTTTTCGCCCAGTGAGTTCATCGGCCCGCCGGGACCCAACCATTAGAGAGGCAAATTGCGTTTACGGCTTTCGAGTCCGAATATCCCGGCCATTTCCAGTCTATAGCCGGTGACTTCCCGGCGCAACCACGGCTTAGCGCATCGCGTCTAGGAAGCCATGCGGCAACAAGCCTGCCTGTTGCTCCTCCTGTTGCTCCTGGTGGGGCTGCCTCTGCCGGCCGCGCGCCTGCAGGAATACGCCCTGATCCTGGAAGATGCGCCCCTGGCGCGACAGGCGGCGGTGCGGCCGCGCATCGAGGCGGCGCAACGGGGCTTGCGCGCGGAGCTATCGCGCCGGAAGATACCGGTGACCGGCGCGTCGAAGACGTTGCTGAACGCCATCTTCGTGCGCGTGCCGCGGGAACGCGCCGTGGAGTTGGGATCCCTGGCCGGGGTCAGGCGCGTAGTGTGGCTGCCGCCGCTCAAGCGCAGTCTGAACGTGGCGGTGAATCTGCTGGGCGCGCCGGCGGCCTGGAGCACTCTACCGGGAGGCATGGCCAACGCCGGGGCGGGAGTCAAGATCGCGATCATCGACAGCGGGATCGACGAAACCCACCCGGCGTTTCAGGATGCGTCGCTGGCGCCGCCCGTAGGGTATCCCCTGGGCGACACGAACTACACCAACGGCAAGATCATCGTGGCGCGCAGCTATGAACCGATGTTCGCGCTGCCCGACGACGCGACGCCGCGCGACCGCTCCGGGCACGGGACGGCGCTGGCCATGATCGCGGCGGGCGAGACTAATACCGCGCCGCTGGCCACCATCACCGGCGTGGCGCCCAAGGCCTGGCTGGGCAACTACAAGATTTTCGGCACGCCGGGAGTGAATGACAGCACCACTTATGCCGCGGTGATTCAGGCGCTGGAAGACGCCGTGGCGGACCACATGGATATCGCGGTGCTGGCCTTCGGGAACCTGCCGCTGAACGGGCCTTTGGACTCGGACACGGCGTGCCAGACCAGCGGCGTGCCCACCGCCTACCAATACGATTGCGACATTCCCGCGCAGGCGGTCGAGAACGCCGTAGCGCTGGGACTGACGGTGGTGGCGGCCGCGGGAAACGACGGACAGTCCGGGTATCTATGGCCGACGCTGAACTCCATCGACTCGCCGGGCACGGCGCCTTCGGCGATCACGGTGGGGGCCTCCACCAACGGTCATATTCTATTTGCCGCGGTACAGGTGCAAGGGACCAACGTGCCCGCCAATGTCGCGGTGATGGACGCGGTGGTGGGCGATGGCATCAAACTGGCGCAACCGCTGACCGCGGCCCTGCGCGACGTTTCCCCGGCGGACGCGACGGGCATGGCCTGTTCGCCGCTGCCCGGCGGCTCATTCACGGGCGCCATCGTGCTGATCGAGCGGGGCACGTGCGATTTCTCCACCAAGATCAACAACGCCCAGCGGGCCGGCGCGGCGGGCGTGATTTTCTATCAGGACGCCGGCCACGCGGCCGATCTGCCGTACGGCGGCCTGGGGGCGGAAAACACCGGGATCCCCGCCATGATGATCTACAACGCGTCGGGCGTGGCCCTGAAAGCCTACCTGGCGGCGCATGCCGGCACGCAGGCGACGTTGAACCCGGCGCTACACGTTGAGAACGCCACGCCCAACCTGGTGACGCAGTTCACCTCGCGCGGGCCTTCCATCGACTACTCCATCAAGCCGGAACTGGCGGCAGTGGGAGAAGGGATTTACACGGCTACCGAAAGTCTGGATCCCACGGGCGACCTGTACGATCCCACGGGGTTCACCACGGTGCAGGGATCCAGCTTTTCGGCGGCGCTGGCGGCGGGCGCGGCGGCCCTGGTGAAGCAGGCGAATCCGGGCTTTACGCCGGCGCAGATCAAGTCGGCGCTGGTGAACACGGCGGGCAGCGGGCAGAACCTCGGGGATAACTACTCGAGCCTGCCGATGGTGACCGCGGCCGGCGGGGGAGAGTTGAACGCGGCGGCGTCGCTGGCGCCCGGGGCCACGGTGGCGCCGGCCACGGTGTCGTTCGGCTGGGTGGGGCCGAGCACCGCGACACCCGTCACCGTGCCGCTCACCATTACCAACACCGGCGCCTCCGCGGCCACCTTCAGCATCTCGGTGCTGCCCGATCCCATGGCCTTCGACCAGGACCCCAGCGACGTGGTGAGCGTGCAGGCAGGCAGCCTTGCGCTGGCGGCGGGCCAGCAGGCGGCGGTGAACGTATTCCTGACCGGCGGCTTTACGGTCCCCGGCATTTACGACGGCGCGATCCAGATCACCGGGCCGGGAACCAACCTGCGCGTGCCGTATTGGTACCTGGAGAGCGACGGCGTGCCGGCCGATGTTCTGCCGGTGTACGACGGCAGTTTCGCGGGCACGGTGGGGGACACCTGCTGGTACCTGGCATTCAAGGTTCTGGACCAGTTCGGCATCGCCATCCCCAGCCAGGCGGCCACTTTCAGCGTGGCGCAGGGGGGCGGGCAGCAATCCACGTCAGCGACCTGTCCGTCGGGCGTGCCGCCGGGGCCCTCGGCACAGACCAACTTCTACGGCATCGCCTGGACCAACGTGGACCTGGGGCCCTCGCCGGGCGAGCAGGTTTTCGAGGCGCAGACGGGCGGCGTGACGGCGTCCTTTTACGCCACGGTGCGTCCCGCGCCGTCGATCGCGAAGGTGGTGGACGCGGCCAGCTTTCAGACGGGCCAGGGCCTGGCGCCGGGCTCGTACATCACCATTTTCGGCAGCGCGCTGAGCGACGCCACGCAGTTGCTGGCGACGAATTTCCTGCCGTTCTCGATGTCCGGCGTGAGCGTGAGCTTCTATTTACCGGACGGCACGGATTGGCCGGGCCGGCTGTGGTACGTGAGTCCGGGCCAGATCAACGTGCAGATCCCGTGGGAGCTGCAGGGGCAGACCTCCGCGCAGGTGGCGGTGAATATCGCGGATGCCAGCGTGGGGTTGACCATTCCGATCGCGCCGTACCTGCCGGCCATGTATGAGTACAACGGGCTGGCGGTGGCGCAGGATACCGGATACCAGCTCATCACCGCGAGCCATGGCGCCACGGCGGGCGAAGCCATCATCCTTTACACCAACGGGCTGGGCGCGGTGGATCATCCGCCGGTTTCGGGCGAGGCCACGCCCGGGCAGCCGTTGGCGCGGACCGTGGCGACGCCCACGGTTACCATCGGCGGCCAGGCGGCGCAGGTGCTGTTCAGCGGTTTGACGCCGGGGAGCATCGGGCTGTACCAGGTGGACGTGGTCGTGCCCGGGAATGTGCCGGCGGGCATACAGCCGGTGGCGATCACGCAGAACGGGGTCAGCTCGAAGGCGGCCAATCTGCCGGTACAATAGCGCGGCTACATAAACTGGAGCCAGGCCAGGGCTACCGCCATCAGCAGGAACGATGAAACGAACGGGATACGCCACTTGCGGCCGGTTTCCTTGGGCTTGAACAGGATCACGGGGGGTTTGTCGCCGGGTGGCGCGGCGGCGATTTCCGCGGCGGCGGCCACTACGGGTTCGGGTTCAGGCTCGGGCGCCGGCGCCGGCTCCGCGCTCGCGGCGGCGACGGGTTCGGGCTGGGGCTCGGCGGCGACGGCAGCGGCAGCAGCAGCCGGGATCTCGGGCTCGACCGCGGGCTCAGGCGCGGGCGCGGGCGCGGGCGCGGGCACGGCTTCGGCGGCGGGTTCGGCCTCCGGCTCAGGCACGGCGGGCGGCGCGGGTTTTTCGAACAGTTGGCCGATGCCGGCGATGAGGTCGAGCACGTTCTGCTCGGCGCTGGTGGATTTCTGGCGCAACCCGGTGATGCTTTCGAGGGGCGCGGCGGCGGGGGGAGCGGCCTGGACGCCACGCTGCTGGAGGCGCACTTCGAGGGCCTGCCAGACGCGCTCGACGGCGCGGTCGGCGGCTTCCTCGGAGCTATGTTGGAGCTTCTCTTCGAGGGCCCGGACGCGGGCTTCCAGGAGAGAGGCGTATTGCAGTGCCCTATCCAGATCGGGGGAACGGTCCGCGGCGCGGGCTTCCAGCGCGCGCATTTCGCCGCCGAGCCTGGCTTCCAGTTGCTCCATGCGGGCGCGGTGGTCGGCGCGAAGGGCTTCCAGTTCGCCGGCGGCGCCGGCGGTGAACTGGGCGGCTTGCTGTTCGAGGCCGGCCAGGCGCTCGGAGACGCGGCGGTCGCCGGCATCCAGGCGGGCTTCCACGCCGCCGAGGTCCGCCTGCAGGCGGGCCAGGTTCTGCTCGAGGGCGGGCGTTCTGGATTCGGCGGCGAGTTGCTGGCGGAACTGCTCCTGGGCGGCGGCGGCGCGGGTTTCCGCATCGCGGATGCGGGCGGCGCCCTGTTCCTCGATATTTTGCAGCTCGATGGCCATGCGGGCGTCCAGGGATTCGCGCACGGCGTCGACGATGGCCTTGATCTTGGGGGGCAGTTCTTCCTGGAGGACGGTGAGTTTCCGGTCGAGCGCGCCCACCTGTTCGGCGTGGCGGCGCAGATCTTCGTCGATGACCTGGCGGAAGGCGCCGGCATGGGGCAACTCATCGCGCAGGGCGGCCAGGGCCTGTTCGAGCGCGGAGAAGCGCGCGTCCATGGAAGCCTCGACGGCCTCCACGATCTGGCGGATCTTGGGCGGCAGCTCTTCGCGCAGCGTGGTGAGTTTGGCTTCGAGCTGCTGGAGGGCCTGTTGCAGCGGCGCGGTACGGCTCTCCTGGCTTTCGGCCAGGCCGTGCATATCGGCCGCCAGCTTGCCGGCCAGGGCGCCGACTTCGGCGCGCAGGGCGGACTCCAACTCGCCCAGGCGTTCCGGAGCGACTGTGCCCGATTTCACGCGGTTCTCCACCTCGGTGAGTTCGAGGGCCACGCGCGCTTCCATGGACTGGCGCACGGCTTCGACGATCTCGCGGAACTTGGCGGGCAGGGCTTCCTGGAGGGCGGAGAGTTTCCGGTCGACGCCGGCAATCTGTTCGGCGCTGGAAGCCTGCGCCGCCGCCACGTAGTCGCGCACCTGTCCTTCGATTTGTTGAATGGCTTTTTCGACGGCGCTGGTCTGCGCGGCCGTGTGGGTGTCGACGGCCTTGAGGTCCAAGGCCACCTGGGCGTCGATCTCGGCGAGGCGCCGGTCGACCTGGCCGACGTGCTCGGTGAGGCGGGCCTCCAGGGCCACGATCACTTTCTCGAGCACGCGCCCGTCCAGCCCTTCGCCGAACTTGGCGAGGGCGTTCCTGTCGATGGTTTGCAGGTTGTCGGTACCGTTTTCCACTTTTCTCAGCCTTTCCGCCAGGGGACCAAGGTCTGTCATTTCATCCTCCCGCGACTTGGTAGGTCCTTGTGCCAGCTTCACCGCCACGCCGAACAAAAGCCCATCGCCAAAGGCCAGCGCGAGGCTCTTGAGGAACGAGGAGCGATGAGACTTCTCCATAGAACATAATTTACACTGAATGTTTCAAGATATAAAGGAGAATCTTCGCTTTCCGCCCGCAAAGCATTGAATTCCGCCGTTCTATGTGCGGTTGCATCCTATCGTGATTATAGTCGCAAAGGCCGGTTTCAGGCACACCCGCGAGTTGTTATCCTTAGCCCAATGCACTGGTTAGGTTCGCTGTTGGACTGGCACGCTTACGGCGTGATCGCCGGCAAGATCGCGGGGGCGTACCTGCTGGCGCTGCCGATCGGCTGGGAGCGCGAGCGTGTGGAGCACAGCGTGGGAGTGCGAACGTTTCCGCTGGTGGCGATGGCGAGCTGCGGGTACGTGCTGCTGGCGGACAGCATGGCGGGAGGCGACGCGGCGGCGCGGTCGCGCATCATTCAGGGCCTGACGACGGGCATAGGGTTCATCGGGGGCGGGGCGATCATGCGGGGCAGAGGAAACGTGCACGGGACGTCCACGGCG
>VFSW01010985.1_pt1 | contig 12775 bp, 11 predicted proteins | sample 5358111 | NCBI WGS metagenome assembly VFSW01 (sample SAMN11554181, study PRJNA540505) | mine drainage metagenome | isolation source: sediment from site ElyBrook_90M | place: USA: Ely Copper Mine, Vershire, VT | collected 2017 | reverse complement strand
AGTTTCCCCAAAATACACGTTGTCTTCGCCTGCATCGAGAAGCTGATTCCGCGCGTCAAAGCCATGAAAGTCGGTCCCGCCGAAGACGGAAATAACTACATGGGCCCGGTAATCAATAAATCCGCGATGAAAACAATCCTCGAATACATCGAAGCTGGAAAAAAGGAAGGCCGTTTGCTCACCGGCGGCGGCGCGGCAGGCGGCGACGGGTATTTCATCGAGCCGACGGTGATTGCGGACATCAAGCCAAACGCAAAAATCGCGCAGGAGGAAATTTTCGGGCCCGTCCTCGCTGTTATGCCCGCGAAGGATTTCGACCACGCGCTCGAAATCGCGAACGGCACGGAGTACGGTTTGACCGGCGCGGTCTACACGAAGAATCCCAAAAAACTCGAGCGTGCCGCCGAGGAATTTCACGTTGGTAATTTGTATTTGAATCGCAAATGCACCGGCGCGAAGGTCGGCGTGCATCCCTTCGGCGGTTTCAATATGTCCGGCACAGATTCAAAAGCCGGCGGCCAGGATTATTTGCTTCTCTTCCTGCAGGCCAAAGTCATAGCCGAAAATTTAGCGGCAAAGTGATTCGCGGCAAAATGACGAGCATCTCTGCGCCTCTTCGGCGAACGCGCGTCACTCTTCGTTTGCGATGACGTAGTTTGCCGCGCGCGGCGTTAGGTGGAAGCCGAAGCGCAAAATCACATAAGCGACAGGGCCGGTGGCGAGCCGCAGCGGCGAATAGCGCATCACGAACGGCTCGCTGTAGAAGATTTTCACGGCGCACAAAATCGCGGGCAAAATAATGATCGCCGCGACTCCGATGCGCCCGCCCGGCATGCGAAAACGCCGCGGCGCGTCCGGCGCTTTCTGACGCATGCGCCACGCAGCTAGCAACGTCAGCAGCGAAGTCGCGATGCGCGTCCAAATATAAATGTCGACCAGGTCAACCACGTCGAACCTCGCGAGAACGCAATAAACCACGGCGGAGATTGCAATTGCTCGCGCGGGCGTTCCAAAACGCGGATGGATTTTCCCGAGCCACGCGGGCAGGAAACCATCTTCCGCCATCGTCGCCGGAATGCGCGTCGTGTAAAGAATCGTGCTGTTCGAAAGCGCCAGCGTGCCGATGATGGACGCGACAAGCATTGCGACGCCGAGCGATTCTCCTCCCACCATGCGCGACGCCGTAACGATGTAGCCTGTTTCCCACTGCTGCCAATTCCCGAGCACGGCGATGGCGAGCGTCGCGGGAAGAATGTAAGTGAGAATCGTCATCGGCGTGTTCCACACAATCAGCCGTATGAACGTGCGCTGCGGATCTTTCATTTCGCCGGTGACGCTCGACAGTTGTTCGTAGCCCGCGTAATTCCACATCGCGAGCGCCAGTCCTGCGCCAAAAACATTGCCGAGCGGTTTCCCCGGCGGCACAAACGGGACTAGCGGATTGTGATGCCAATGAAAAAGCGCAACCACGCAAAGCCAGATCACTGGAACAAAAACGGCGGCCTGCAGTACGACGGCGAGCCAGCCCGCGAGTTTGATCCCGCGCGCGTTGACGTATGCCAGCAGCAGAAGAATCATGCACGCGCCCGCCCATTTTGTGTAACCCGTCAGCCAGGGAATATAATCGGCGAGATAATCCATCAGCAGCACGCCGTAAAGGCTGTTGAGCAGAAACGTGCCGCTCCAATTCCACCATCCGCATTGAAATCCCCAGAAATCTCCAAACGCGGCGCGGCTCCAGCGATAAAAACCTCCCTGCACGGGCATGATGCTGTTCAATTCGGCGGACGCGAGAGAAATCGGAATGCTCCAGAAGAACGGCACGAGCGCGAGAAACAGCACAGCCATGCCCGGGCCGGAGCCTTTGAAAATCTCCTCATAGCCGAACGGGCCGCCGCACGTGTAGCCGTAAAAAACAGCAAGCAGCGGAAGAAAACCAATCTGGCGAATCGCCCCGCTGGAGATTGCAGGCGATTTCTTGGAAGAGTCGTTCGCGCTAGGCATTTTTCGTGTGAGGCGAGAGCGGCATCATAGTGAAGCGCACGATGCAATTCAACGAGAATCAGCGGCCGAACAACCGTCGCAGTATTTCATGCGGCGTCGCAACTGCGGAAGGAACACTTCGAGCGTTGCGCGAAGATGACTGGACGCATTCTCTTATTTTGTTCACTTTTTAGACAATCAAACTGACAGGTGTGTCTAGTATAAGCCGTTTTGGCGAGACCCCCTTTCTTTGGTTTTTGCGGGGCTTCGGGCAGTGTCAAAGTGGCAGGCGCGCTTGTTGCGTGCGGAGTACCATTTACAATTTGGGCGAGGGCGGCTAGTGTGGAGTCGCCCCAGTTTTTCTCCCAGCCTGCGCGTCAAAAACCAAACCTCGGAAGGAGCAGAAATGCCCGGAAAGCCGCGTCAGAAAAAATCACAAGGCGAACAAGACAAGCAACGAAGCGGGAAGAAGCATCCGATTCGTATCGTTCCCATGCATCCCGGCGCAGCCGCGATTGCCGCCGCCGCTGCGGGTCAGCTTACGTATCGAGGCGGGCCGCTGCTGACGGCAGTGCAGGTTTTCACTGTGTTCTGGGGATCGTGGTGGAAGCAGACAGTGAATAGCGGCGTGATGACGAAGATGAATCAGTTTTTCGACGACATTCTGACGAGCCAACTCATCGATCAGCTTGGAGAATACAGCGTGCAGGGAAAAACGATTGGTCATGGCTCGCGCGTTGGCACGACAGTGATCACTTCGCCGGAACCGGGCGCGTCGGTGCAAGACAGCGCGATACAGAATTTGATTCAGCAGGAAATCAGCGCGGGCACGCTGCCGGCGACGAATGCCAACACACTGTATTTTGTCTTTTTGCCGGACGGAGTGCAGGTGGTGCAGGGAGGCGGCGCGTCGTGCCAGGTTTTTTGCGGTTACCACGATTCGTTTGGGAGCAATGTTTATTACGCGGTGATGCCGTATCCGGGGTGCAGCGGCTGCGCGGGAGGGCTGGCGGCGTTCGATGCGCTGACGTCGACGACGTCACACGAATTGTGCGAAGCGATTACGGACCCAATTCCCGGGCAGGGCTGGTACGACGACAACAATGGGGAGATCGGCGACATTTGCGCTTGGAAGACCAAGAAGCTCGGCAACTATACGATTCAACTGGAGTGGTCGAATCGCGCGGGTGCGTGCGTGTAAGAACTCGATTTGATCGCAACTGCACGACGCACCACAGAGACGCCGAGGGCGCAGCGATGCCGCGCGTTCGCGCGGCGTCCTTCGCCAAAACGCTCAGGGCAAGCGGGCGCAGCCCTTCGTCCCTCCCTTCCTGTGTCAGGGCAGGCAGGGTGAACAAGCAGCGCCTCTACAGGCAACATGGAACTCCATCGCCGTGAACGCGGCAGAAATGCAGGTTAAACGGGAGTGATGTCGAAGAGGTGGGCGCGATAAGGGTCGAGGCGGACGTAAAGGCCGGACTGCATGACTTCTTCGCCGGCGCGCGGGTAGCGTACGTCGTGGAGCTGGTCGAGAAATGTGTACTGCTGAGATGCGGAAATCCCTGACGGAAAACGAATGCGAGCCTGGGATTCAGCGTTGGATAAATTCACGATGACAACTTTCCGCGCATCTTTAGCGAGCCACTGATACGCGACGAGGCTGCGAAACGTGTCGTCGCCCGCCGTTTTAACTTCAAGACGCCGCCACTGGCCAGTGTGAAAAACGGATTCGTTGCTGATTTTGAGAATCCGTTCGTAGAAAGCGCGCGTTTCGGCGTCGGCCGCTTCGGGCGCAGCCATGGCCAGAGGAATGGGCAGATGAATTTTGCGGCCGTCGAGCTGGCCTTGATGATAGAAGCGCATGCCGGGAAGAGTGGCGATCAAAGTGCTAACGGCCTCGCGTTTCGCCGCGCCGAAAACGGCAGCGCTGCGGGCTTCATCGTGATTTTCGAGGAAGCGCGCGGCATGGGTCTGGCTTGCGATATCGGCGGATAATCGCGCGTGAACTTCGTCGATGTGGCCATAGCGCAATGCGTCGTAGAGGCCTTTGTCGTAGGTGAACTGAATTCCGAGCGCCTGGCACGGGGCCTCGCAATTCCAATACACTTCCGCGAGCCAAACAAATTCCGGAACAGCGGCGATTGCTTCAGTCCAAAATTCACGCGGCGGAGGTTTATAGCTCGCGAGGAGCGGTCCCCAGGTGCGCGCAAAAATATCGTTGAGGACGAGCATGGCCATGTCGCAACGAACGCCGTCGCAATGCTTGGCGACTTCGCGTAATTCGTCGACAAGCGCGGCGCGGGCTGCGGGCTCGAAATAATTTAGTTGGACAACGTCGCGCCAGGGAGGGAAATAAGGATCGCGTCCGTGGGCCAGCAACTCTGGTTCACTTTTTGTTTCGACAAGATAGAAGTCCGATGGATTTTGTCTGAAGTTATCCTGCGAGCCGCGAACGTAATATTCCGGATGCGACCTTGTCCAGGGATGGTCGGGCGCAGTGTGATTGGCCACGAAGTCGAGAATCAAACCAATGTGGCGAACGCGAAGTTTCTCGCGGACGAAATCGAGATCAGCCCACGAACCGATTCGCGGATCAGGTTGATAGCGATAAACGGAATAGGGCGAGCCGACAATCTGACTCAACTTCCAGCCGGGCAGCGCCGCGTCGAAACCCGGAAAACTGGAGGGATCGGTTTGAAAAAATTTGCGACCGACAGCGCTGCGTTCCCAAACGCCCATCAGCCACACGAAATCGAAACCGAGGCTCGCGATATTGTCCCATTCACTGTCGGGAACGTCGCGAAGGCCGATTTTGCGGCCGAGCTTGACGGATAGTTCCTCGAGCCAAGCCCAGGTGTTGATCTCATAGAGATGCGGATGGGGCCGGTAGGCGAAGGCGGAAAAGTTGCGCGCTGTGGACATTTCCGTGGAGGAGGCTATGACGCGACGTGCGGTGCTGTCAATTGTGCAGTCTCTGGCCAAAAGTGACGAGACGAGTTATTTGTAATGGATCATAGAGAGAACGCGAGCATCAGCCTTAGAAAGCTTGACTACGGCTACTCCACCTACGCATCGAGTCGTTGTGCCGCCTTTACCATCTGGGCAGTGCAGGCTGCCTTGGACCGTCCATATGCCAGCCTCTAATCTCGCAGTGAACGGTCGTTCAGAAGCAATCTTCGTTTTACCGTACACCGGAATTAGCACCGCCTCAGCTATTTTTACAGCAGTGGTCGAGTCAGGAACGTATCCTTGTTTCGGTACGTAGCCTTGCCCGAGTGTCAGTGTAACTAGGAAGAGGCTGCAACAGAGTGCCAAGCTGATTCTCATACCAACTCCTTGTCTAGCAGACTGTGCGATCAGTCACCCGTTAAGGCGCTGTACTGAGATTTTGTAAGCGGCACGACGGAGAGGCGCCCTTGACGGACAAGAGGAGAATCGGCGAAAAGCGCGTTGGCTTTGATTTGCGCCAGCGTGATCGGTTTGGCGAGAGCTTTTCCAGCTTTAATTTTCACCGAGGGATTTTTGGGATCGGAGGCGTCAACTGAAACGACAGTCGCCGTTCCCACCGCGCTCTTGCGGGTTCCCGTTTCGTAAATGACCAGCCGATCGCCCGGTTTCATCTCTCGAAGATTTTTCACCGCGACCGGGTTGGACACACCGTCCCAAACCGTGACTGCGTCGCGCTGGAGATCGTCAAACGAGTATTCGGAAGGTTCAGTTTTGAGCAGATAGTCCATCGACATAAAATGCCCTCGCGCCCTTTTTGAGATTCACCATCCTACACCCGTGGCGGGATTGTGTGGAGAAAAGCGGCTTCTCCGAAGCCGAAAAGCTGCGAAGGGTAATATGGACAACCGGGCGCAAAATATGACAAAGTATTGCCGGAATCCATCCCTCCATTGAGGGAGGATTTATCCTGCTGAGGAGGATGCGAAACATGTTCAAGCGTGTGATGTTGTGTAGCGCTGCATTGTTGTTTGCTGCAGGTGCAGGCTTTTCGGCCCCGAAGACTGCCAAGACGACGTTCCGTGCCGGCTACGTGATGGACGCGAAGTGTGCGCCAAAGGGCATGGCGATGGCGACCAACGAAGCGTGCATCAAGAAGTGCGTCGCAGGCGGATCAAAGTATGTTTTGTACGACTCAAGCACGAAGAAAGTTTATCAACTCGATCCGCAGACGGATCTGGATGCACATGCCAGCCATCATGTGCGCGTGTATGGCACGGTGGACGGGGACACAATTCACGTGAGTTCCGTGAAGATGATCGCCGCGCGGAAGAAAGCTGCTCCAGCTGCCAAGCCTGCATCTTAACCGAAGATTTAAATCCAACGTAAGAAGCGGGCAGGCAATAAGGTGCTGCCCGCTTTTTGTTTTGCGTTTCGTAAATTTCCCCGTCAGCCGGAATCAATAATTCATAAAAGACGCGGCAGCCTGCGCGCTGAATTGCATGCGCAGGGTTTCATCTGTGTACCTGTACTGCTCGGCGCGTGTGATAACATCCGCGTTCGTCCGCAAGGAGAACCGATGATGAGAACTCGCCTGGCCAGCTGGATGATTGTGCTTGTTTGCGTGATGAGCGCGGCTACGGCCGTGCGCGCGCAAAGCGATTCGCAATGGACATCCGCGCAATCTTCGTCGCTGGACAATTTCATTGATGCGGCGATGCGCCAATGGAAAGTGCCAGGGCTGGCGATTGGGATTGTGCGTGGAAGCAGCGTCGTTTACCTGAAGGGATTCGGCGTGCGCGATATCAAGAGCGGCGAGCCGGTGACGCCGGACACACTGTTTGATATCGGCTCGTGCACAAAAGCTTTTACAGCGGCTTCGGCGGCGATTTTGGTGGATCGAGGAAAGATGCATTGGGACGACCGCGTGAATGAGTACGTGCCATTCTTTCACTTGCGCGATCCGATGGCGGATGAAAACGTGACGCTTCGTGATTTGCTGACGCATCGCACAGGAATGGGCGGAACGGATTTGCTGTGGTATGGCTCGCCATTTTCGCTGGAGCAAATTATACGGCGCGTCCGGTACATCCGACCGACGGAGGGTTTTCGCGCGCAATTTCAGTATCAAAACGTGATGTACGCGACGGCGGGTTACGCCGTGGGAGAAGCGACGGGCGGAACTTGGGAAGCTTTTGTGCGACAGAATATTTTTGGGCCGTTGGGAATGAGCGGCGCGGATTTCAGCGCAGTGGATGCGCAGAAAGCGGCGAATCACGCGACGCCGCATTTAGAGCGGCCAAACGGAACCGTCGAAACGATTCCGTGGAGAAATCTGGACAATATCGCGCCGGCGGGTTCGATCAATGCCGGCGTGCGGGACATGACGAAATGGATTGCGATGCAATTGAATGACGGGTTCGCGGATGGGAAACGATTGATCTCAGAAAAAAGCATGAAGGAAATGCACACGCCGCAAATCGTCGTGCCACAGGGAGGAGAATTTCGGCTTTTCTTTCCGGAGTCGATGCAACTGAGCTACGGGATGGGATGGTTCATCGAGGATTATCGCGGACACCAAATTATTCTGCATCCTGGCGACATTGACGGATTTGCGTCGGTGGTGGTGCTGATTCCCGAAGTCCACACGGGATTCGTGATTTTTGCGAATTTGGATCACACGCCGGTGCGCGAAGGGCTCGCGTATCATTTGATCGATCAATTTCTAGGTTTGCCGGCCGAAGATTGGATCGCGCATTTTGACGGCGTGGCGAAGGGTTTTTCCGCGGCCGAGAAAAAGCAAACACAGGAAGAAGAAAAGAAACAACACGCGGATACTCATGCGTCGCGGGAGCTCGTAGCTTATGCGGGGACGTATCGGAATCGCGCATACGGCGATGTGGCGGTGACGCTTGACGGGGATCACCTCGCTTTTCAATTCCACTCATTTCAATCGGCGCTGACGCATTTTCAATACGATACGTTCGAGGCGAATCTAGACGGCGGAAAAACACGCGTGACATTTTATTTGGATGGCGATGGAGATGTGACGAAAGTATCGGCGGAAGGGCTGGAGTTTAAGCGGGTAAACGCGCATCCGAAAGACTAAGAGCGAGAAGCGCAGTGGACGAAACGGAGACGGCATGACACGACGGATAGCAATAACAGCCATTACGGCGTTGAGTATTTTGTTCGTAGCAGCGATGCGAATGCAATCGGCGTCGCGACAGAGCGCGAATGCCGCGGATGTGGAAGCTTATGATGTGATTATTCGCGGCGGCCACATACTCGATGGCACGGGGAATCCGTGGTACGCGGCGGATATCGGAATTCGCGGCGACAAAATCGCGGCGATCGGCAAGTTGGATCACGCGAACGCGAAGAAGATCATCGACGCCGTCGGCGATGTGGTTGCGCCGGGATTCATCGACATGCTGGGACAATCGGAAACTTCGCTGCTGATCGACAATCGCTCGCTCAGCAAACTTTCACAGGGAATTACGACGGAGATCACCGGCGAAGGCGGCTCGATTGCGCCGCAGGATGAACGCACACTGGCGCCGATGAAGCCGTTTCTCGAGCAATATCATTTGACGATTGATTGGACGGATCTCGACGGATATTTCCGGCGATTGGAAAAGACGCGGACGCCGCTGAATTTGGGAACGTAAGTGGGCGCGGCGCAAGTACGCGAAGCAGTGATTGGCGACGATGATCGCGAGCCGACACCGGCGGAACTGGAACAGATGAAGGGATTGGTTGCACAGGCAATGCAGCAAGGCGCGATGGGCATATCGACGGCGCTGATTTATCCTCCGGGGCATTACGCGAAGACGGACGAGTTGGTGGCGCTGGCGAGCGTGGCGTCACAATACGGCGGAATTTATGCGACGCATATGCGCAGCGAAGGCCAGGCGGAGATGGAAGCGATTGACGAGGCAATTCGCATTGGACGCGACGCGCATCTGCCGGTGGAGATATTCCACATGAAGGTGAGCGGGAAAACACGGTGGGGATCGATGCCGAAGGTTGTGGCGAAGATCGAAGCGGCGCGCGAGTCTGGCGTGGATGTGACGGCGGACATGTATCCCTACCTTGCGGGGGCGACAGCACTGGCGTCGTGTTTGCCGCCATGGGTAGCAGATGGCGGAATGGCAAAATTGCTGGAACGTCTGCGCGATCCGGGCGTGCGGCAAAGGATCAAAGCCGAGATGGCGGCCGACCATCCGAACTGGGAGAATTTGTATTTTGACAGCGGCGGAGCGCCGGGCGTGATGATTTCCGGAGTGGTGAACCCGGAACTGAAAAAATATGACGGCAAGACGGTGGCAGAAATGGCGGCGAGCGAAAAGAAGGATCCCCTCGATGCGCTGTTTGATTTTATTCTTGCGGACAAGGCGCAAACGGGAGCGCTCTACTTTATTGCGAATGAGGAAGACTTGCAGTACGGGCTGAAGCAGAGATGGACGAGCATCGGGTTGGACGCGAACGAGACTTCGCTCGATGGCCCGCTCTTCGAAGCCCATAATCATCCGCGGGCGTGGGGATCGATGCCGCGTTTTTTGGGACATTATGTTCGCGACTTGCATTTGTTGCCTCTGCCCGAGGCGATACGGAAGATCACTTCGCTGCCAGCGGAGCGAGAACATTTGCCGAAGCGCGGATTGCTGAAGCCGGGATTTTACGCGGACATTACGATTTTCGATCCGGCGACGATCATCGATAAGGCAACGTATGCGGCACCGAATCAGGTTTCAGAAGGTGTGCACTACGTTTTTGTGAATGGACAACTCGAATATGAGAATGGAGATTTGACGGGAGTGATGGCGGGACGCGCGTTGCATGGGCCAGGGTGGCGCAAAAGCGAGGCGGAAAAGTAACGGAAAATCGCGAGACGAGGAACTTTTGATGTCGCGAATGATGGAGGAAATTCGAGAGCAGCCGCAGGCGTTGCGGAAGACGTTTGAAGCGGAGCGCGCGCACGCGGTTGAATTCAAGAAATTCGCTTCGCGACGGGATTTTCGGCTGATTGTGCTGGTGGCGCGGGGAACGTCGGACAACGCCGCACTTTTCGGGCGCTATTTGCTGGAGATCACGACGGGGATTCCCGTGTCGCTGTGCGCGCCGTCGGTGCACACATTGTATGGGACGCGATTGAATCTGCGTCACGCGCTGATGATCGGCATTTCGCAATCAGGCGAAGGGACGGACATCAATTCCGTGCTGAAAAGCGCGCGGAAACAGGGCGCGTTCACGGTGGCAGTGACGAACGAAGCGAAGTCGACCATGACTCGCGTGGTGGACGAGAGTTTCCTGGTGCGCGCGGGACGGCAGAAGTCCGTGGCCGCGACGAAAACATATACGGGGCAATTGCTGGTGCTGTATTTGCTGGCGTCGGCGCTGGGATCGCACATCGAGCTGGATGCGGTGAGCGAAATTCCAGGCCACGTGCGCGAAACGCTGCGGCTTGCGCCGGAAATCCGGGGGATGGTGGAGCGATACCGGTATATGCGCCAATGCGCGGTGGTGGCGCGCGGAATGAATTACGCAAATGCATTCGAATTGTAGCTGAAATTGATGGAGACGTGCTATGTGGTCGCGGAACGGTTTTCGTCCGCTGATTTTCTGCACGGGCCGATTGCGATGATCGAACGGGATTTTCCGGTGATTCTTTTCGCGCCGCCTGGGAAAACTCTGGCGGGGCAGCAGTCGCTGGTCAAGCGGCTGAAAGGATTGAACGCGGAAACGCTGGCGATTTCTTCAGCCGACGCGCGGCTGCCGGGAGTGACGCGGGTGATTCGCGTGCCGGGAAAAATGGGGGAGATTTACACGCCGATTCCGTACATTGTTCCGGGGCAGCTTTTCGCGGCGCAGCTTGCGGAAGTGAAGGGAATCGACCCGGACCGGCCGCGGTCGCTGCAAATTGTGACGCAGACATTCTGAAACCAGCCTATTTGGAGTGATTTCCCGGTGCAGTGTGTTCGCGCGGGGCATCCGAAACGAGGCCAATCTGTTTTTCGAGGGATTGGAAGCGGGGATCGGAGCGCAAGAAATCGAAAGTTGGATCTTCTTTAATCAGCACTAGCGACCACGAGCGACTGCGGTAGGCCATTTCCAGATAACGCAGAGTATTCTCCTTGTCGCCCATCTCAGAATAGAGAAATGCCACGCGCGCATCGGCGTCTTCATTGGGCTTCCAATTCCGCAGGATGTCTTCAATTTGCTTCTGGGACTGGCGCTGGTTGCCGCTGGCCTCGGAAACCAGAGGCGCGAGCTCTTCCAGATAGCTTTTATTGCCACTAAGCGCGGCAACCTTCTGCAGTTCCACTCTGGCTTCAGGATAATTTCCGAATGCCGCGAGTATGCAGCCGAGATTCGTCAAAGCCGGAATGAAATCAGGATTGGCTTCGAGAATTTTGTGGAGGCGGGTTACGGCCTCCTGATTCTGATGATCCAAGTAGTAGGCCACGGCGATGTCGGATTGAATGATGGGAGAGAAAGGATCGAGGCTCTGCGCTTGCGTGAGTTCGGAGAATGCCTGGTCGAAGCGTCCCATATACGCAAGGAACACTCCGTACCACTCGTGCGCCCTGGAGTAACTTGGGTTCAAGGTGATTGCTTCCTGGAACTCCCTGTCGGCGGTTTGAAAGTCCCAATCATGCCGATATGCGACGACGGCCAATGAAGCATGAGCTTCCGCGAGACTTGGGTTGAGCTCAACCGCGATAATGGCCATGAGTTTGGCCTTAGAGAGCATCTCGGTGGGCGAAACCGAATCCCATGCGCTGGACATAATGTAGGAGTCAGCGAGGCCGGCGTATGACGGAGCGTACTTGGGATCCTCTTGAATGGCCCTACTGAAGTGGTCGATGGCCTGGTGGATTGCCGCAGGGTCTCTCCGATTCCAAAAATCACGAGCAGCGAGGTAATCGAGGCGAGCATCGCGGTTCGACGCTTGTGGAGGAGGACTTTCAGGCGGGCTGTTTGGAGCGAGAATGCCGCCGACGGAAGTTGCAACAGCGCGCGAAACGTCGGCCTCGACCGCCAGCGAATCCGAATCGTCGCGGTCAAACTGGTGCGACCAGAGAATGCGGCCGGTCAGGGCATCGACCAATCGCGCGGAAATGCGAATGCGGCCGTCGGCCCGTGCGACTGTGCCTTCGACGACTCTGTTCGAGTGAAGCTGCTCGGCGATTTGGATCACGGGCTCATGGCTGCCCGCAAAGTGCATGGCGGAGGCGCGGCCAATAACTCGGAGCGTCCGGGACTTGCTCAGATCACTGATAATGTCATCAGTCATGTTCTCTGCGAGATTTGCGTCCAGGCTAGAAGAAAGATTTGTGAAAGGTAACACGACAACGGGAGGTATGCCACCGGTCGAGACTGGCGGAGACGAGAAATACTTCAGAAAAAGGTGCCGGACTTCTCCGGCAGCAAGTACCAGAACCGCGACGACGATGGCATACAGCAGGAAGCGCGAATAGCTCAGAAAGGCTGTTTGAGGGCGCTCCACGGGATGCGGCGGCTGCTCCGGCTTCTGAGGAGTAGAAACGGAAGGCCGCCTGCTCGCCCACCAGTGATCGAAGCAACGCGGGAGCAAATTGAACTCGTTGTCGATTGCATCCGTGGTTTCTACAAAGGCGTCAACGCCTCGATGCGTTACCGAGTTGCCGCAGCCTGCCAACTCGCCGAATAATTCTTCGATTTAGCTCCTCGCTGTCTCCTCCCGCCAATCCAGTCCGACCGGCTCCTCGCTCCGAGGATCACGCAATCCTCTGTCTGCCGACGCGAGTGTGGCCAGAAGAAGAAAAAGCAGAGCGTTCGCTGGAACGTGGAGATTAAAGTC
>VFSW01010984.1_pt1 | contig 12776 bp, 15 predicted proteins | sample 5358111 | NCBI WGS metagenome assembly VFSW01 (sample SAMN11554181, study PRJNA540505) | mine drainage metagenome | isolation source: sediment from site ElyBrook_90M | place: USA: Ely Copper Mine, Vershire, VT | collected 2017 | reverse complement strand
TATTGCAGAGCCTCACTGCTCATTAGTAGTTTTTTTATGAAACAACTCATGACGATTCTCCGCACATATTTCCCACACACACTTTTTGTCATCGGGCTTTCATTATTCGCTATTGCACCAACCATGTTTTTTCATGTGCGTAACGTGCATGCTGCAACTGCAGTTTGTCCACAAGGAACGACTCCACTAACGGGAGATGCATGGGCCGGATTCGGTGTTCCAGGCAGTTCTTCATACACGTCGGGACCTGGGTGGATTAGCTTTTCTGGATCAAACTATCAAGTCTGTGAAAATACGAATACAGGTGAACTTTCTGGTTACGCGTGGGCAAATCCTGGAGGTACAAGCTCAAGTCCATATTATGGATGGATTAGCTTCAATGCAGTCGATGTTTCTGGCTGTCCTACGGGGAGCTGTACACCAACCGTGAATCTTAGTACTGGTAAAGTAAGTGGTTGGGCGCGTGATCTCTTTGCCAACTCTGGAAGCAATAGCAGTGGTGTCAGTGGATGGATTTCGCTTTCGGGTTCCTCTTCAAACGGTCAGACATATGGCATTACGCAAGGACAGAATTGCGGTCCATGGACTGGTTACGCATGGGGTAGCACCGGAATTGGCTGGATTAGCGTAAGTGGCACCTCTTCCAACTACGGGGTTACGTGTTCTACCCCCGCAGTAACAATAACTGATACCTGCTCGGTAAGCCCAAGTTCCGGTGATTCAAGCACCCCCTTCATCTGGACGGCCGCACAACCGACAGGCGGCACCGCCCCCTACTCCTACTCCTGGTCTGGTAGCCCCGACAGACTCTCCGGTTCTGGTCCAAGGGTTACCAATACGTACAGCAATGTTACCACCGCAACAAGTGAGACCGGTTCTGTGACAGTCACTGATTCAAGTGGAAACTCATCGAATCCCATCGCGTGTACCGTAACCCCCTCGTCTTCAAACGGAAACTCGTCAACAAGCATCACCGTGTACCCAACACCAACTGCCACGCTTAGCAATAATGGCCCCGTCATCAGTGGTCAAAAAGCATCTCTTACCTGGTCATCGACGAATACCAATTATCCTGGTTCCTACTGCGTTGGAACTGGCTTCGGCGGCAATGGCCAAAAACTTTCCACCTCAGGCACCACGTCAACCTTACCCCTCACAACCGATACGTCATACAGCATAACCTGTTCGAACCCGGGCGGTTCAGCGATAGCAAATACAAGTGTGGTAGTCATTCAGCCGAGCGTCTCCATAATCGCAAATCCAGACCGTGTATCGTCTGCATCAGGTGGCGGTACTTCCACTATCAGCTGGAATGCAAGCGACGTGAATTCCTGCACCGTTACGCGCAGCGATTCCGCCACCCCGTTTGCAAGTGGTCTTGCAACGAACGGCAGTCTCACCGGATCCAAGAATGCCTCTAGCATTACGCAACAGACCATCTTTAAGATTACATGCAGGACTAGCGGTTCTCCGGTCTCCGCACAGACCATCGTGAATATTCTTCCCGTCTTCCAACAATTCTAGGGTCGTGCTATCATTCGTGCCATGAAAAAAGATATTCATCCGTCGGGCTATCGACCGGTCGTGTTTGAAGACCTCGCTTCGGGCGAGCGTTTCCTCATCGGTTCAACCATTACGACCACTGAAACAACAACGTTTGAGGGGAAGGAGTATCCGAAGACAATCGTCGAGATTTCTAGCAAGTCCCATCCTTTTTATACAGGCGAAGAGCGTACGCTCGACAAGGCGGGCCGTGTAGAACGTTTCAAGCAGCGCGCCGCGAAAAAGAAATAGGTGGAGTATTCTCCTGAATTTAAAAAGAATTTCGCCACCGCGTATCTCGCGGAGGAATATGAACGTCTTGAGAAGGAAATAACGGACGTGCATAAAGCTGCCGAAACAGATACTGAGTTGAAAGTTTTAGCCGAGGAGGAGGCCTCAAGGCTTCATGCGCGGCAAGTAGATATTCTTGCTGAAATAGAGCGCATCCTTACGAAGGAAACGGAAGAAATTGAGCGACCAACGCTTGTTGTAATGGAGCTACGTGCAGCTGCTGGTGGGGACGAGGCAGGTATATTCGCACATGACCTGAAAGACATGTACCAAAAGTATGCCGAACGACAGGGCTGGAAAACGCGCTCTATAGACGAGCTCACGCTTGAGATTGCAGGCGCGGGGGCGTATGACGCGCTACGCTATGAGACCGGCGTGCATCGGGTTCAGCGCGTACCGCTCACCGAAAAATCAGGCCGTATTCATACCTCAACCGCCTCAATTGCCGTGCTCCCTATCCGCACGAAGTCGAAGATAGAGGTTAATCCAGCTGATATTGACATCGAATTCTCAAGAAGTGGCGGAGCTGGAGGGCAGAACGTGAATAAGGTCGAAACAGCTGTACGGCTTATCCACAAACCGACCGGTATTGATGTACGTTCCTCATCCGAACGTAGCCAACGAGCGAATCGCGAGAAAGCTATGCAGATCCTTGTCGCGAAGCTTGAGCTCCTACACGAGGAGGAAGAGGCTCGGAAGCACGCGGCGGCTCGAAAAGCACAGATAGGTACGGGCGATCGTTCCGAAAAGATCCGCACCTATAACTATTTACAAGACCGGGTCACCGATCATCGGTTGAAGGAATCGTGGCATAATCTGCCGAAGATCCTCGCAGGTGGTATCGATGACATTATCGGGGCGCTTGCGCAAGGGATGAAATTCGAGTAAGATAAATGAAATGACGGCGGTAAAAGACACGACGGAATTCAAGCGCCTCTTCGATGTGGGGGCGCATTTTGCACAGGTGAAAAGTCGTCGGCACCCATCGATGAAACCTTTCCTCGTCGGTACGAAGGGAAGACAGGAAATCATCGATCTCACGAAGACGGCTGAACAGCTTGAGAAGGCAAAAGGTGTTATGGCGACTCTCGCGAAAGAGGGGAAGACTATCCTTTTCGTCGGTGGAAAAGTCGAGATAGCCGCGCTTGTAAAGAAGGCCGCGCAAGACATCGGCGCTCCTTACGTTGCTGCGCGGTGGCTTGGCGGCACTATCTCCAATTGGAGCGAAATAAAGAAGCGTGTCGACCGGCTCGCAGAACTCCTGGAAAAAGGAGAGGCGGGTACGCTGGCAAAGCAGCACACGAAGCTGGAACTTGTGAAAATTGAGCGGGAAAAAAAGCGCCTCATCGGACGCCTTGACGGTATTACCGAGCTCGCAAAGCGTCCAGACGCGCTCTTGGTCATTGACTCTAAACATGAGAAGCACGCGGTCAAGGAGGCTAATGAGGCCGGCATTCCAATTCTTGCCATCATGAGTTCAGATTGTGATCTGCGGGAGGTCACATACCCGATTGTCGCGAACGATACATCACGCGAAACAGTCCGACTCATTCTCGCCGAGCTCACTGAAGCCTTCAAAAAGGGACAGGTTGCGTAACCCGGCACACAAGCGTCGGGCATGTTATCATCTTCTTATCATGGAAATTACGACTGAAAGAATAAAGGAACTGCGCGAGATGACTGGAGTATCGGTTATGCAGTGTAAAAAGGCTCTTGAAGAGGCCGGGGGAGATCTCGCGGCGGCCGCTGTCATTCTCAAGAAACACTCAGCGGCATCAGCCGAAAAATCGGCAAATCGCGCACTTGCCGCTGGAGCAATAGGAAGCTATATCCATGATGGAAACATCGGTGCAATGGTGCTTCTTTCCTGCGAAACAGATTTCGTTGCTAAAAATCCTGACTTTGTTGCGCTTGCTCGAGAGATCGCGATGCAGGTTGCGGCGACTGATCCTCAATATGGGACAATTGCGGAGATTCCGGAAGAAACAAGGAATACCGCGACTGCAGTATTTGAAAAGGAAATTGCCAACAAGCCAAAAGCCATACAGGCACAGATTTTGGAGGGTAAGCTGGCGAGTTATTTTCGTGATCAGGTGCTTCTCGAGCAGCCATTTATCAAAGATGAACACAAGACCGTGCACGATCTTCTTAACGAAGCAACGCAAAAATTCGGCGAACGTGTTGAGATTAGTCGTTTCGCACGTCTCTCCGCCCGTTAATCACCATGATATACTTTATTAGTATTCCCGTAGCACTCGTCATTTTTTTCAGTTTTTTCGCGCTTACATGGTACGAAACAAAACGTGGCGCACGGCTTTTTGAAGCGCTGCGTGCACGTTTCGATCAACATGTCGGACGCATTGAGTTTATCCTGACACATATTGATCTAGGCGCATTTTTACGAGAAGCAGTGCGTCATTTTGCTCGTCGTGTTGCGCATGACAGCGCGCACTTCTCGCTTCAGGTGGTGCGCGCTGTCGAGCGTCTTCTTACGCGTCTTGTTCGGCGTTTCCGTATGCGGCAAACGATTGATATCGCACCACGTGGGAACGCACGTGCATTCGTAAAGACACTCTCTGATTTCAAAAATAGTCTCAAAACAATACATCCTGACGTGCTTGATATAAGGTAAGGAGGATATGCCGGAGTAGCTCAGTTGGTAGAGCAGCTCACTTGTAATGAGCAGGTCGTCGGTTCGATTCCGACCTCCGGCTCAAGGGTTTTAGTTTGTCGCAGTTGTTGAGGCCAGTGCCCCTTTGGGAAATTTTTTCTCCAGGTCGCTGAGGGATGTAAAACCATAAGACTGTTTCCCGTTCACGACGAACGCGGGAAGCGAGTCGCGCACTCTCAGGAGTGTGATAAGGGTCTTCAGAGCGCCAAGATCAAGGTTATAATCGAAGGAATACACGCGAAGCGCTGGATACGTGTTCCGGAGATAGGATAAAGCGTAGCCAGCCTTATCGCAGGAGCTGCAGTCACCAGCATTGCTATAGAAATATAAAACGGTCACGGGTTTTGTTCCGCAGGCGGCAGCGAGTTGTTTGGTAATAAGATAATCACGTATTTCGAGCAGGGAATATTGCTCCTTCAATCGCACTACCTGCGAATTACCACTTCCGAGCTGATCCTCAGCGTAGGAGAGGCGACTACCTAGGTCCGCGAGTTCTCCGGTCAGTGTGGTTGAAGATGCAGCGCTATCACAGGGGGCTTCCTCGAGTAAAGAGAACTGCGTCTCGAGTGAGAGTGTATCAATTGAAAGTTGGTTCTCTATGGTCGAGAGGTCATTGATGCGTGCGCGATTCAGGTAATTAATGGCATATGCAATCGTACCTGCGAGCACAATTGTAATACCGAGGGCTATGAGCGCATTTCGAGTGACCAGTGACATGAGTTACGACTTACCATCGCCAATCGCGGTACTTGCCAAATGTGACATCAACTGTCGCACGCATAAGCCACAACGGTACGATGAAACCGTACAAGAGCATATACGAAATGAGACCAATCTTGAGATTCATCGGTGTTTTTGATACGTATTTGCCAATCGCTATCAGCGAGAGTAGCATGCCAAGCGTAACGATGCTGAGTAACAGGGAATAATTCGTAGGGAAGTAAAACCAACTGAACGAACCATGTGGCACAAGCGCATAGGAGAGCGGAATACCCGTACGAATTGCGAAGGCATTTATAATATGGAGCACAAACTCAACCAATACAAGAAAAAAGATCAGAATGCCGCTCCCGATAGCGAGCAGTCCGGTTGGGAGCATAAGCATACCAAGTGCACCGTACCGGTGATTACCGATGAGGTCGCGGTACTCACCCGTAACGTTGCGGAGGAAACCGGTTGTCCAGCGCGTGCGCTGTTTTATAAGTTTTAGTAGTGTATTCGGGGACTTGGTATAGACACGTGCGCGTGGCGCATTTTCAATGCTATACCCAGCGTGCTGAATCCGAAGCGCCATTTCCATGTCCTCGGTTTGGTGGCCGTAGCGAAATCCACCAAGCTCCTTGATGACGCTATGTCGATAGAATGAAAATGGTCCCGGAGTCACATAGAGCCCATTAACAGAAGCAATCGCATGTCGAAGTGCGATGCCAAGCACATATTCGACATGCTGCATATGTTGGAGGAGATTCTTTGGGTGATGCACTGACATCGCTGCGGTAACCGCCGCAACTCTTGTCTCAGCGAAGCAGGGAACAATCTCGCGTAGCGCATCTGGCTCAACGAATGAGTCGGCGTCAAGGCAACCAACGAATTCGGCGTGCGTGGCAGCGATTCCTATGTTGAGTGCAGTATGTTTCCCACCGTTTTCTTTATGGATAATGCGTACCTGTGGGTGCTCTGCAAAGCGTGCTATTGCGTTTCGTGTATCGTCAGTTGAACCGTCGTTGACTAGGATAACCTCCAGCTTCTCTTTCGGGTAGTTGAGTGCAAGTAGTGAGTCGCAGGTGCCGCCGATTGTGGTTGCTTCGTTCCAGCACGGCACAATAACCGCGACCGACGGAAGCACAGACGTGCCGTTGATGTTTGCGGCAGCACGTTCCCGTGCTTCCCGTGCGGGCTTTGAGAGGAGTGTTACAAGAACAAACGATTCAAAAAATATCGCGATAAATAGGAACGGATATGCTAGTAGCTCAAGGCTCATGATAATGACTATAAGTATAGCATAATTCTCTATATATTTTATGGCTGAATTAGCCTAGCAGACTTTACACGATTTCTATTGCCGTTCGTTGCATCGCGCATATATTTTCGGCAGCATAAGTTTCAATATTGTGTATGGCCATGAGATTGAAGATGATTCCCATAATCTTACTAGACTGAATTTCCGCTTAATCATTCGGCGCGAGATATGCAGGACTTTTAGATCAAAGAAAGATTTTTCGCAACGAAGCAACCAACGTATCCTTATCAGCAAAGAGAACGAAGTTGGGGTATTATACGGTAATAATCATGGCACTCTCTTTCCTTAATTAGTTACAAGGTTCGCTGAGCCCGAGGGGGGGGAAACGAGGACTAATTTGTGTTATGCTAAGAATATAGAAAATCGGCTATTCATATGGCTATAACCATTAAAAAAGAGGACAAAAAAAAGGCATATGATGCCTCTTCCATTACCGTCCTTGAGGGACTTGAACCGGTACGGAAGCGTCCTGGTATGTACATCGGGACCACCGGCCCAGATGGCCTGCATCATCTTATTTGGGAAATATTCGACAATGCGCGCGATGAGGCGATGGCGGGTCGATGTAATGACATAGAGGTTGCGTTATTGCCAAACGGATATGTGCGTGTCGCAGATAACGGAAACGGCATTCCAGTCGGTATTCATCCGAAGACAAAAGTTTCCGCACTCGAAACCATCATGACGACACTCCACGCCGGTGGTAAATTTGATAACGATGCTTACAAGGTCTCTGGCGGTCTACATGGTGTTGGTGCATCGGTGGTGAACGCGCTCTCCGAGCACACAAAGGTCGTTGTTCACCAGGATGGAGGCATGCACTTGCAGGAATACCACATTGGTAAACCACTCGCTAAAGTGAAGAAGATTGGCACGTCGAGGGAGCACGGTACAATTGTTCTCTTCAAACCCGACGCATCCATTTTTAAAGAAGGTATCGAGTGGAATTGGGAAAAAATACTTACACATTTGCGCCAGCAGGCGTATTTGATGAAGGGTGTTCGTATTGCTCTATTTGACGCTCGCGGTTCAGAAGGAGCTTTCGAGACGGGCACCATCTTTTTACGTGCCCACTCGCTCGGTGTTCCATCGATGACGTTCTATTTCGAAGGAGGTCTTAAGTCACTCGTCGCATTTTATAACAAGCACCAAACACCGGTGCACAAGAAAATTTTTTATATCGATCGTGAGCAGGACAGAGTGGAAGTTGAGATCGCGCTCCAGTATGTTGATGACATCACGTCGCGCATTACTGCCTTTGCGAACAATACCTACAACAGTGAGGGCGGCACCCACGTCACTGGCTTCAAGACGGCTCTTACACGAAGTCTCAACACGTACGGCAGGAACGCGAACCTCATTAAGGATAAGGACGAGAATTTTACCGGCGACGACGTTCTTGAGGGAATTACGGCCGTTATATCTGTGAAGCTTCCAGAAATCCAATTCGAGGGACAGACCAAGGCAAAACTTGGTTCAGTTGAGGCGCAAGGGGTTACAGCGACTGTCTTTGGAGAAGCCCTCGGTGCATTTCTTGAAGAAAATCCAGATGACGCGCGCGCGATTATTAATAAAGTGATTCTCGCGCTTAAAGCGCGTAAAGCTGCAAAGGCCGCAAAGGATTCAGTATTGCGTAAAGGAGCACTTGAAGGCATGACACTTCCCGGCAAGCTCGCCGATTGTCAGACAAAGAGTGCCGAGGAGGGAGAACTTTTTATCGTAGAAGGCGATTCCGCTGGTGGTTCGAGCAAGCAAGGTAGGGATCGCCGTACTCAGGCGATCCTGCCTTTGCGCGGAAAGATCCTTAATGTCGAACGTGCGCGCATCGATCGCATGCTCGCCTCGGTTGAGATTCGCGCCTTGGTTATCGCCATGGGCACCGCTATCGGGGATGTGTTTGATATCTCGAAATTACGTTACCATAAGATCATTATCGCGACCGATGCCGATGTTGACGGTGCCCATATTCGTACACTTCTGCTCACACTTTTATATCGTCATTTTCGACCGATTATCGAAGGTGGTTTCGTTTATATCGCCCAACCGCCACTGTACAAAATTTCAAAAGGGAAGACCGTTATATACGCTTATTCAGATAGAGAGAAAGAAAAAACGCTAAAAGAAGTTGGCGAGGCAAATATTCAGCGCTACAAAGGTCTAGGCGAAATGAATCCAAGTGAGCTCTGGGAAACTACAATGGATCCAGAACGACGTGTACTGAAGCGCGTTAATATTGAGGACGTCGAAGCAGCCGATAGAATTTTCGATATCCTCATGGGCACTGACGTTGCTTCACGAAAATCATTTATTCAATCAAACGCAAAATTAGCGAATCTGGACATTTAATCTAATTTCCGAGAATAGTTATTCGTGCGGAGGCACTGTCATTGTTGGTATTCGATTCCACGACTGTATGGTCAAAGTTTGCGGTAATCGAAATGGTTTCATTTGCACCTTTATTCGCCTGGTCAAAGCCGAGAGTATAATCGATGCTATCGCCGGGATTTAAGGATTGTTGCGGTTGCGATTGGTAAATATACGCGGTTTGTGTTGGGATAAGAGCGCTGAAGCGCCATGGTCCAGTCACATTCGTCCCAATGTTCTTGATGGTAAATCTTATGGCAGGACGACTTCCTGCCGGAACCGTCGAACTTGCGATGAAAGAATTTGCTGAAGTTGTTGCGAGATACCCGATTGCATCAATGGTCGTGACGAAATCGGGAAGGCCATAAAGTGAGGGTGCGCCAGCCGAACCACTTATTCGATAGACTGTATTTGTCTTTGTACCTGCAGTTGTTGCTATCCGTTTGGGCACGATCGTGGTTGGATGCGTCACCAGCGTTTTTAGGCTCGTAGAACTCGCTCCATCGAATGATATTGTCGTTGATGCCATTGGTGTTACCGGAACGACCGAGAGGTCAGATGCCTGCGGTGGCGTGAAGACTGAGCCAAGGTAAACCGTCGCGTCACCAATCCGACTTATCACTGAAGGCACAAACTGTGTCGAATAAACGGCAAGCCACATGCCCGCGCCAATAAGCGTGACGAAACCGATTACCGCCAAGACTTTTATTGACGTTTGGCGAGCCAGTGGGGTAGTTGTGGTTGCAGATGTATTCATACAATGAATGTATGTATATCACATACTTGCTTTTTATGTCAAGCTTGACAATATTGAGACAATGCTGTATGTCTTGATAAGACCATATGACATGGGCTATCAAGTTCACCGTGCGGCTTATCCAGGCTGGCAAACAGGCTTACGCAAGAAAGTGGAGCTTTCTGGGTATTTTTGCCGTCATGTTTTTCGGCAGTGTTGCGGTACTTGCCAACCTCGGTCTTTTACCAGAGGCGTCGCCACCATCAGATAATTCAGCCGTTACGTTTTTGGCGGAACCAACTGTCACTGTGAACGCCTCTGCGTTGGCGTCAACGACCGAGACCGAGTTTCCAACGAGTATAGCGATTCCAGCAATAAAACTTGCTGTGAATATTACAAACCCGGAAACGACCAACATCGGTACGCTTGATGATCTGCTCCTTAAGGGAGCCGTGCGATATCCAACTTCCGCTATGCTTGGTGGATCGGGTAACGTTGTTATCTTCGGCCACTCGAGTTATCTACCGATAGTTGGTGATCAAGCATATAAGACTTTCGATGGTATCCAAAAGCTCATAGCGGGTGACGCTATCACAGTGTACTCATCTGATAAGGCGTATGTATACCAGGTTCGGAGTGTTACGAAGGAAAGCGTTGTGAGTAGTGCAGGTATCGACCTCGCCGTTTCCGGACAAGTACTAACGCTCGTGACCTGCAACTCGTTCGCGACAAAGAGCGATCGTTTCGTTGTTACCGCGGACTTTGTTGGGAGCCATTCGATTTCCAGCTAGCTGGATGTTGAATGGCTCCCCGCAAGGGGAGTAACGGATGTTCTCAAAAAATCGTGTCGCTTCGCGCGGCCCAACATAAGGAGAAAGGCGATGAAGAAAATCTTCAGCAACCCTATCAAAAAAAAGAAGTCGACGGGGAAATTCGCCTGGCTTCTTGCCACGCTGGTACTCGTACTTGGTGGATTATGGTGGCACTGGTATGACCATACCAAGAAGACGATGAAAGAAACGCCAGTGCCAGCCTTTGAAATAAAGGCGGTCGTTCCACTAAAATCGGCGGCAACAGCACCGCCAATCAAACGAAAAACACGCCTCGTCCGAGTTTTTTTCAAAAAGAAGACACGGAAACCACATGTATCACAGAGTCAGTGGAATCATTGGGGTGCGGCGCCGTATGCGCATTCATTCGCTGAAGCGTGCCGAAAGGCACCCAAAGCAATTGATGACATGAACCTACCGCAGCCAGTTAAAGAACATTTTAAAAAAGTGCTCGGAGCTGATTGCAAGGGTGGTAGAGAGGCGTGGTACACGCCTGGTATGCAGCTTGAACAGGTGACGTCAGGGCCTGACCGTAACCACGGAAGTGATTGGGTTATGAATGACGTCCCAGTTGCAAAGTTGTTGGTGTTGCGTTCGCCAGGCGGACGTTCATATCGTCCCGGCTCAGTTGCCGAAACAGCTAGGGTCCAGGAATGGAGTTGGACGTACGAAGGAAAACTCTACGTCTGGATTATCTGGCATGTCTGCTTCAACGAGGGCTGGCGATTTGGATCTCCGGTTCTGGCTTGCGCGACGGTTAAATACGCAGGCAAACCGGGCGTTGAATACCGCTTCGCCGTTCTTACGCAGAAACGCCTTCCGGCATCGGCTTGTTGGCAGCTCTGCGATGGCGATGATTGCGCGGCTCCTCCGTCGCCTTGCGATGATAATTGCAATTGGATCGGTCCAAGGCAGATTGTACCGGCCGGTTTCAAGCCACTTTACACCGGGAAGTACATCGCTAGATATAGTCACCAGTCACTCCGTTTCCCGTTGGGAGTTGAGCAGAGCTATATAGTGCTCTGTGACACGAGTCCCAGACTCGGACAATCCGATTCGTGGGTTGTGCAACCGGACGCATGGAAAAATGGAGCAGTGGCAATAGTCCGCGTTCCCTATGGCGGTCAGAAATGGCCAGTGTGGGGATCGGATGCAATTGATCTCTCAAAATTTCGGAGTCGGTGAAGTTTTCGGGCTCTGGTAGCGGTTTCACTGCTACCATCCCTTTTTGTGCAAACACCAATGAATGAGCATATAATTAATTCACATAAGAAAGTAAATCCGTTTCTCATCGGATTGTTTACCGCACTTGCGGCGGTACTTTTGGGCGTAGTGATTGCGTTTGTAACCGGTGCCATAACTCCGGCGCAGGTGTTTGCACAAGTGGCTCCACCTTGCTGCTCACTCCCGTCCATACCAATACCAATACCAATACCAATACCACCTCCGCCCGCCCCTGTAATTCCACTTTCAATTCCGACATGTGTGCTTTCCGCGAACTCAGCATCACTCCCTTTCAGCGGAGGCTCATCAACGCTCTCATGGACAACCGTCGCAGCGACAAGTGCCACCGTTAACAACGGTATTGGTGGAGTCTCACCAATTACGTCTGGCTCCAAGATAGTCTCTGTTAACAAAACGACGAGCTATACCATGACTGTTATGGGCCCGGGTGGTGAAACGACATGTAATACGACAATAACGGTTATGCCGCCCCCACCTTCAGCCCCAACCTGTACGCTCACTGCTTCTCCAACATCGGTCACCTCTGGCAGTTCCTCGACGCTCTCGTGGACGACAACGGGTGCTACCTCTTTCACAATCGATCAAAGTATAGGTTCCGTTAGTCCAGTCTCATCCGGGACGTATCCTGTTTCGCCAACAGCTACCACTACCTACACTGGCACAGCAATCGGTTCTGGCGGATCTGTTCACTGTATGGCAACTGTCGCTACGACGAAGTCTCCACCACCCCCGCCTGCGAATGGTTGCATTGATGTTCTAAAGGAGACCTTCGACTCGAATGGAGACAAGGTTACACCCGTCGCGCAATTCACCTTCGTGCTCGACGGTGGTGTGTCCGTACACAACGACGCGAATGGGGATGCACAATTTTCCTCGGTTTCTCCCGGCGTGCATCAGATAGTCGAGACAGACCCGGGTAGCTCTTGGAAGCTTCTATCAATAACGCCCGCAGGTGGAAGCGTGACCGTACAGAATGGCCCCACATGTGCGACAGTCGTCTTCAAGAATCAACAGGTTAGTTCGCCGCCCCCACCTTCAGCCCCAACCTGTACGCTCACTGCTTCTCCAACATCGGTC
>VFSW01010983.1_pt1 | contig 12778 bp, 12 predicted proteins | sample 5358111 | NCBI WGS metagenome assembly VFSW01 (sample SAMN11554181, study PRJNA540505) | mine drainage metagenome | isolation source: sediment from site ElyBrook_90M | place: USA: Ely Copper Mine, Vershire, VT | collected 2017 | reverse complement strand
AGCGTGAGTCGTCCCTAGTCAAGCCGCATCTACCGTGCTCGGCGTGTGGCTCTACGCGGAACACTTACGCAGTGGGCTCGTGAGCAGCGTGTTCGGATGGGCCGGCTTCGTCGCGATGTGTGCGGGAGTGGTCGTGCTCACACAGAGTGCACCCGAGACCATGCACGGTGAGGTGCACGTACTTCGTCAGTGACGCGAACCCCGAAAGTACAGGTGGTGCTAGAGCTGACTCGCGAGTGTGGGTTGTATCTCTTCGAACGGTACGGCCCGCTCGCTTGTACCGGTGTAGTACGAAAGGGCAGCCGAACCGATGAGCAGGAAGAACGAGATGCCGAGGGCAAAATCGAGGCCGTGGGTGAACGCCTGGTACGCCGCCGCGACCACCTTGTCGATGATGGCTTGAACCGCAGCACTGGTCTTGCCGCTGAGGCCCTTCTCCTGAGCGTTTATCGAGCCCGTGGTGACCGCAGCGATGATCTGGGCTCGGTATGACTCGGGTATGCCAATGGCAATGAGTTGATTTGTCAGATTCACCGTCAATTGACCGTTGACGATCGAGCCCAGGATCGCGACACCAGCAACGGCGCCCAGTTCTCGACTGGTGTTGGTCGTCGACGCGGCCATGCCCGAGTGCGCGGCCGGCAGGCTAGTGAGCGCCGAAGACGTCACCGGCACGACAAGGATGCCGAATCCGATGCCGGCGATTCCCATGGTCAAGCCGACGTTGGAGATCCCCGCGTGAGGCGTGATGAGTGCATCGGTAAGGATGACACCGAGCGCGGCAATGAGACAACCACTCATCATCGGTACTCGCGTGCCCACTCGGCCAATCCAGCGTCCGGTGAAGAGTGACGCCACGACCATGCCGCTGAGTAGGGGCAAGAAATCAAGTGCCAGGTCGTAAGGAGAGACTGACGCCACCACTTCGAGGTAGAGCGCTACGAAGAAGAAGATCGAGAAGATCGAGAAGTAACTGGCGAAGGCCACGATTGTCGAGCCCGTGAACGCTCGTCGGCGAAAGAATCCCAAATTCAACATCGGGTTCTTGACGGTGCGCTCAACCATCACAAAGCCAATGAGCGCTACGACGCTTATTACGTAGAGGGTGACGATGTTGGACGCCATGTAGCCAGCCGTTTCGCCTTGGATCGTGGCGAAAGTAGCGGCGCCGAGGGTGACCGAGGCGAGGATGAAACCCGCAAAGTCGGGGCGAGATCGACTCGGATCAGAACTCTCGGGAAGAAAAAGTGCGGCACCTACCAGCGTGAGTGAACCGAAGAGCAAATTGAACCAGAAGACCGCTCGCCATGACCAAATACCGACGAGGGTCGCGCCGAGGACGGGACCCATGGCCAGAGCGAGGCCCGAGACTGCAGCCCAGGCGCCAAGTGCTCGCGCGCGACGTCGGCGTTCTGGGTAGATATGGCGGATCATCGAGAGCGTGCCCGGCTCGGAACCAGCGGCGCCGATTCCCATCACAACTCGTCCGATGATTAGTTCCGCTGATGACGTCGACACCGCGCACACGACCGAACACGCACAAAAGATCCCCGCGCCGACGAGCATCACCTTCTTGCGACCAAAGTTGTCTCCGAGTGAGCCGCACGTCAGCATCAGACTCGCGAATGCGAGCGAGTATCCACCAACGATCCACTGGAGGTCCGAGATCCCAGAGTGAAGCTCGGACTGCACGTTCGCGAGCACGGCACTGATGACCGTGTTGTCGAGAAAAGTCAGAAAGAGCAATGAGAGCAGGGTGACGAAGCCGAAACTTGTGACCAACCCACGCTCTCGCGAGGCCAATGGGGCATCAGTGAACACCGCATCAGTTCCTGTTGCGTCATTCGAATCCGACATATGCTCCTTGCGGCTTCAACATCCTGCATCGCCCGTGCGACCGTGTTGGAACACGTCCGTAGGACCAACGAGCCCTGAGCCTTACTGCTCGAAGCCCGAGGGCGAGTGAACTCTCGGGCGTTCGGCGCAACGGGTCAGGGGTACCCCCTTACTTCTTCAACTTGAAGGTGATGCGGGTGGAGGCGGAGTCACCGCCGCTGGCGTTGCCCGCACTGATTTCACACGACTTGAGATTTTTCGCGGTAGTACCGCATGATCCGTTGCCGATTGGACCTGCGACCACGGTGAACTTGGTCAGTGGCAGTTGGCCCTTGGCGTTAATTGTGACGGGCATCGCAGCAAGCGTGTTGCACTGGCCCGCACCCTTGGCGGTGGCCAGGCATTGGACCAGATAGACATTGTCCTTCGGTTTGAACCCGGTGCCGTGTACCCGCACCGTTGCCCCGCCTTTCAGCCCCGAGCTCGGCGAAACGAACAACTTCGGCGCCTTGGCGCCATAAGCGCTCCCCGTGCCGACTAAGCCACTCCCGAGCAGCAGGAGTGCAGCCAAGCCCGTGCCGATGCTGATTCGAATCGTTGGCGTACGCATCGTTAATTCCTCCTAGAAAGTTGGGGACATTCCAAGCAACAACTACGACTTCCACCTACAGGTTTAGGCTTATTCCTCCTCGTGGTCAAGGATTTTCTTTTCTCCGTGCTCGCGATGGGTGCTTCACGTTGCGCAGTCATTGACCTTTTAGACGGAAGTGACATTTAGAGAATTCTTAGATGGTTCCTCGTTGGGCTATCGATGCGCTGTTTAAGGTTTCACCGGGATGAACGAGCGGCCGCGACAAGAGTGGGAAGTGAGAAGGGTGAGTTCTTTGACGACAACCGGGCGTGGACGTCATCGCGCCGTACGGGCGACAGCCGGCGTTGAAGGTAATTCACGGTTGACGGCGTCACTCGCGGTAATCATCTTCATCGCATTGGCCCTCGAAGGACTCACCATCTTGAGGATCGGGAACCTTCTCGTCGAGCATGTCTTCATCGGTGCTTTGCTGATCCCACCAGTTCTTTACAAGATCGGCTCAACGTCGTGGCGCTTTGTCAAGTACTACGCGGGTGATGTCCAGTACAAGCGAAAAGGTCCGCCCCCAACGGTGCTGCGTCTTCTTGGACCAGTATTGATCATCCTGACGATCGTTCTCTTGGCTTCAGGTGTGGCGCTCGTGTATCTCGGCCAAGCCCAGCGCCAGCTCGTTGGATTTGTCCATCGGGCGAGTTTCGTGCTGTGGTTCATCGTCATGGCCGTGCACGTGCTCGGCCACGTGATTGAGACCGCCAGTGTCGCACCGCGAGACTGGATGAAGCGTACGCGTCGACAAGTGGCGTACTCTTCTGCGCGTCAGTGGTTCACGGCTTCGAGCCTGGTGCTCGGGGTGCTCGTGGCGCTCGTGATCACGCCTCACGCGTACGGATGGTGGAACGGCTACTAGGCCGAACCCGAAGACGCCGTTACGCGAGTGGTTCGACGACGACGGCGGTACCGTAGGCAAGGATTTCTTGGAACGTCCCGCCGAGTTCATTCGAGTCGTAGCGCATGGCGAGTACGGCGTTGGCGCCAGCCGCCTCGGCCGCTTCTTTCAGTCGGCTCAACGCCTCTTCTCGAGCCTCTTGGAGTTGCTTGGTGAGACCGCGCAATTCGCCGCCCCCTAGGGCCTTGAACGACGCACCGATCTGCGCTCCCACGTTTCGCGTACGCACGGTCAGACCATTGATCTCACCGATGACGCGGGTGATCTTGTAGCCGGCCACGTCGTTTGTCGTCACAATCAACATTTGGACTCCTCTGTCTCGTCGATTCAAATGTTAGACGCACCACCTGCATGATGGCAGATCTGCGTCCGCGCGCGACGCGCGGGGGTGGTGATAGCGCGTGGGTCAAAGTCGCTTAGGGTTGAACGACACAAGGAGCGAATTCAGATGATGGTTTTCAGGACAAAAGTAGTGGTGAGTCTCTTCGTCGTCTCCCTGCTCGCCACATCGGTGTCGCTCTCGAGCGCCCCAACCATGGCGTTGGCCTCGGCGGCGCCATCACCGACGAATGACGTCGCGAAGCACGCGTTTGGCTACATCAACACCATCCGTAACTACTTCTTTTGCGTTTCGGCCATCTGCAAGAAGAATCGCGCCAGCGATGAGGTCGCGTCGAGCAAGGCCATGAAAGCACTCGTGGCGGAGGCGCGGATGCTCTCGACCAAGGTCTGGCCAGCAAAAGAAGAGGCCATCGCAATCAAGTTCGTCACCGACGTGGGCGCGCTGTCTAACGCGTACATTGCCTATCCCAAGGAGACGAGCGCCCAGGCAATCGCGCGCAACACGGCGTCGATCTACTACCAGTCAGCGAATGTTGGCTCTGACACTTACCTGATGACGGTCGCGCTGAAGGGTGGTCCCGTCAAGTTCCCTCAGTGGAGCGTCGGGGCGATTGCTGTGCTGTACGCAATGCAACTCGACACCCAGGCCCTCAACGCGAAGTCAGCAACGGCGAGTGACGCTTTGTACGCGAGCCAGAATCTCGAGCGCGAGGCGACGATTCTCAACGCTGACGCCAATGGACCCAACGCCCAGTTCAATACACTCATCAAGACCTTCGCGAGGACTCAGCTGACGGTCAGTACCAACGCCATCGCATTGCTGGAGCACAAGAAGGTGACCTTGAGCAATGGGGCGCTTTCGGCACTCAGCACCATGCTCGGCCAGCAGTTCACCCAGATCGTCACGTTGGAGAAGAGTCTCGTCAAGAAGAAGTGACCTGCTCGTGCGCGTTGGAAGGATGAGGGATTGATGGCTTCAACGGCGGTAGTGATAATGGATGTGCAGAATGGCATCGTGCGGCGGTTGGGCGAACGCGCGGGCACGTATCTCGAGTCCATCGTGAAGATACGTGCGGCGGCACGCACCGCAGGGTTAGCTGTCATCTACGTTCGCGTGGCGTTTCGCGTTGGTGCTCCCGAGATAAGCCTCAAGAATCAAGCGTTCACGGCTCTCGCCGGGAGCGATGGGTACAGCGAAGGGTCTCACGAGACCCAGATTCATGATCGAGTTGCGCCTGGCGTGAGCGACGTCGTCGTCACAAAGCGTCGCGTCAGCGCGTTTTCGGGTAGCGACCTCGACGTGGTCCTTAGGGCGATGGGCATTGATACGTTGGTGTTGTGCGGCATCTCGACGAGTGGCGTCGTGCTCTCCACCGTGCGTCAGGCTGCGGACCTCGACTTTAAGATGATCGTGCTTTCAGACGCGTGTGCTGATTTGGACCCCGAAGTCCATGAGGTGCTCGTTACCAAGGTATTTCCGCGCCAAGCACGTGTCCTTGATAGCGATGAGTGGATTGCACAGCTCTCGACCTGAGCGAATTTCTAGGCCGCGACGAGTTCTTGGTTCGTGACTGGTTTGCGGTCGAAGATCAACGTTGCAACCAGGCTCAAGACCAACGCCGCGAGCACACCGAGGTTCGCAAAAGCCCATGCGCCGGTCTTTCCTCCAAGTCCGAGCGGTCCGAGCAAGTAGCCCTGCCACGTCAGCCACGATGCGGAAGAGTTGGTGACGAGCCCCCACCCGAGAATACTGGTCACGACGATCGTGAGGATCGGAGTGACTCGGATGTCGCCGTAGCGACCAGAGTCGCTGAACAGGTCGGCGTCAGAGTAGTCCTTGCGGCGAAGGGCGAGGTCCCCTAGGAACACGCCGGCCCACGCTGCGATGAGGACACCCACGGTGATGAGGAAACCCTCGAACTGGTAGAGGAAGCTGCCCGAGACAAAGACAATGTAGATGGTGCCGATGATCATGATGACACCGTCCACGCCGGCGGCGGCGAAGCGGGGAATCTTGATGCCCGCCGCGAGGAGCGAGAGACCTGAAGAGTAGATGTCCAGAACGGCGCCACCAACTAGTCCGAGGATCGCGACGATGACGAACGGAACGAGGAACCATGTCGGCAAGAGATTGGCGAGTGCACCCACCGGGTCATTGCCAATGGCGCTACTGAGTGATTTGGATGATCCTGCGAGCAAGAGGCCGAAGAATAAGAGGACCAAAGGAGCGATGGACGATCCGAAAGTCGTCCACCACACCACGCCGCGCGTTGACGCGTTACGTGGTAGGTACCGCGAGTAATCGGCGGCAGTGTTGACCCACCCGAGGCCAAAGCCGGTCATGACAAAGACCAAGGCGCCGATGAAACTCTCACCCGAGCCCGAGTGCACGTGCGCCACCACGTGCCAATTGATGTGCTTGAGGGTCAAGATGATAAAGAGCACTGACAACACGCCGGTCACCACGGTGATCACGGCTTGCATGCGCATAATGAGGTCGAATACCATGACCCCACCGCCCACTATCAGCGCACCTACCACCAAGAGAGCGGCCACTTTGACACCCGTACCGCCGCCCCAGCCGAGCCTCGTGAAGACCGTCGAGGTGGCCAGCACCGCAATGACCATGAGAGCGGTCTCCCAACCAACGCACAAGAGCCACGAGATCGCTGACGGCAGCCGATTGCCTCGGATGCCAAACGCGGCGCGACTTAGGACCATCGTGGGGGCCGACCCACGCTTGCCGGCGGTCGCGATGAAGCCACAGAGCAAGAAACTCACGATGATGCCGATCGCACCGACGATGATCGCCTGCCAGAAGGAGACCCCAAATCCCAAGACGTAGGAGCCGTAACTGAGGCCAAGCACTGAGATGTTCGCTCCGAACCACGGCCAGAACAATTCGCGGGGCTCGCCTTTGCGCTCTTCCTCGGTGATGATGTTGATCCCGTTCTCTTCAATGCGCAGTGAGGTGGTGCCACCGGTTCCCAACAATTCGGATAGTTCATCACTCACGGGTGCCCCTTAGATGTCGTAATGGTACGTGTCGCAGATTTTAGGCAGATGCACAGCGGTCTCTCGTCACCGGTGACAACGATACAATTTTTTGTCTAGTGAGAGCGACGAAGGTGACGACTAGGTTGACCAACGTGGACGACATGGAACTTTCTGGTGAAACAAGGAAGATCGATCGTGCCTACGCCGCACTGGCGGGTCTGGCGATAGGAGATGCGCTTGGCATGCCGACTCAATCGCTCTCTCGTGAAGTTATTGTCAAGGAGTTCGGAACTCTCATCACGCAATTCGAACCCGCGCGCAGTACTCACCCGTACGCAGCGGGACTCGTCGCAGCTACCGTCACTGATGACACCGAACAGGCACTGGTCTTGGCGGAGGAATTACTACGTGACGAGAAACACTTCGACGCGTACGCCTACGCGAAGAGACTCCTCGCGTGGCAAGAGAGTGCTCGAGAGAGAGGACTCCTCGATCTGCTCGGACCCTCCACATTGTTGGCGCTTCGCAACATTGAAAGCGGCATGGACCTCGTCGACACCGGTCGTGCGGGCACGACCAACGGGGCGGCGATGCGCATCACACCGGTTGGTATCGCACGTTCAACCAGAGATCTCGATGCGTTCGTGGCTCGTGTCGCTGAGGTGAGTGCGCCTACTCACAACACCTCGGCGGCGATCAGCGCCGCCGCGGCAGTGGCGGCGGTGGTGAGCGCGGGTGTTGATGGCGCCCTCGTGCGTGAGGCACTCGTCGTGGGTCTGCACGCCGCGCGCATTGGCGAGAGTTACGGGGAGTCGAGTCCGAGACCGACGGTCAGTGAGCGCCTGGAGCGCGCCATTGAGATTGGCAGCGTGCTGCGCGGGGTTGAGTTGATCGACGAGGTGAACGCACGTCTGGGCACGAGCCTGGCGTCAAACGAATCGGTGCCAGCGGCCTTCGCAATCCTCGTTGCGTATCGCAACCACTCGTGGGAGGCGTGCTGCGTTGCGGCGTCCATTGGTGGTGACTGCGACACGATTGGCGCAATGGTGGGCGCCATGTCGGGCGCATGCGCCGGCACGTCCTCGTTCCCGCAAGCGGCGATTCGAGCCGTGGAGACGACGAACTCACTGGACCTTCGCACGGTCTCGCGAAAACTGTTGGCACTTCGTCGATAGAGTCGAGGGCGTGCACGTTTCACCACGTTTTTTTGGCCTCGATACCGTCATGATCGACGTCGTATTGAAGATTGAAGCATTGCCGCTTCGAGGATCAGATTCACTCGCGAGCGAGCGACTCGTCACCGCCGGCGGAGGGTTCAACGCCATGAGTGCCGCGGCTCGCCAGGGCATGAAGGTCTCGTACGTGGGCCAAATCGGGATGGGCGTGTTCGCTGATGTCGCCCGACGTGCGCTTGATGGTGAATCGATCGACGTCGCCGTACCACCGCGCGCCGGCGTGGACCTGGGATTTTGCGTCGTGCTCGTGGATCGAGAGGGGGAGCGCACGTTCGTCACTTCACCGGGCGCCGAAGGTACTCTCACCGCGCGCGAACTGGTCGCAGTTGAGATGGCGGACGGTGATTATGTGTCACTGTCTGGTTACAACTTTGTCTACGACTCGATTCGAAAAGAGACCGTCGAGTGGCTCGACCAGCTCTCTGACGGGGTCATCGTGTGTTTCGATCCCGGTCCTCGCGTGCTCGACATCCCCGCGCAGACTCTTCAGGCAGTCCTCGCACGCACCGACTGGCTCTTGTGCAACCTGAGCGAGGCGATGGGCCTTACCGGCGAGACGTCTGGCGTTCGATGCGCTGAGCGATTGCTCTCCGTGAGTGCTCGGCGAGGTGTGATCGTACGCACCGGAGCTCAGGGGTGCGTTGGTGTGCGCCGAGGCGAAAAGCCGGTAACGGTCCCCGGCATCAAAGTGCCGGTGGTCGACACGAACGGCGCGGGCGACGTCCACAATGGTGTGTTCTTGGCCGAGACTGCACGAGGCACGTCGTTCCTCGAGGCACTCGAACGCGCCAACGTCGCGGCGGCGGTGGCGATTGGCGAGTTCGGCCCCGCGACGTGTCCGCCGCGAACTGTGGTGTCGCGCGAAATGGAACTCAACAGTTGACGATGTTCGAGCAACGAGGCGGGTGCTAGAAGTAGCCCTGACCGAGCGCCTCACTCCAGGGCGCGACCTTCAACTCGCCGCGCGGCACACTCCATCGAAAGACGGGTTTGATGTCGAGCACTGGCGTGCCATCGATGCCGTCGAGGCCACGTACCTTGATTGATCGGCCCTCGATGGCGTCAATGGCAACCGTCGTGAGCAAGAGGCGATTGGGACGGTCCTTGTTTCGCTGGGCGAACACACCTACGTCGGGCCAGTCTTCATTGCCCCGAGGACGTCGGTGCCACGGCCCCGGCGGCACATCCTCCGCCCAGTCGGCGAAAAAGATGACCTCGATGTGCGAGAACTCCTCGAGTCCACGTAGCGCTTCATCGGGTACGTCATGAGCAAGTTCAACGATGCTCTGCACGTCGTCCCAATTGTCATCGAGCGCTTCACTGCGATCGTTTCGGATGTAGGCAATGGCTCGAACGCTGTAGTTGTTCATAGGCCCAATCTATACAGTGATCGTCACTGGTGACGAGCGCGCAAGGCTCCGGAGTATCGTTGGGCGTTCGCGAATCGATGTGAGAGGCCAATGGCGGAACTGACTTTTACCTACGGAACGATGGCGGCGGGCAAGTCCACGCTCGCTCTGCAATTGTGCTGGCAGCTTCGTGAGGGACGAGGGGACGTGGCGCTGTGGACTTTCTGGGACCGAAGTGCGGAGGGGATGGTGACGAGCCGAATTGGCATCGAGGCCGAGGCTGAGGCCGTCGTGCCATCTGAGGACCTCGCACACCAAATTGAGCGTGCCGTCAGTGCGGGCGTCAAGATTCTGGTCATCGACGAGGTCCAGTTCGCCAGCGTCGCCCAGATTGATGAACTGGCACGAATGGTCGACGATTACGACATCGATGTGCACGCGTTTGGATTGTGTGCGGACTTTCTTTTGAACGTATTCCCGGGATCGGCTCGTCTCTTCGCAATTGCTGACTGGGCTCACGAGCTACCCCTGACGTCGTCATGCTGGTGCGGGCAAAAGGGTCGATGCAACGCTCGAGTGGTGGACGGGGTGGTGGCCCGTGAGGGAAGTCAGTTCTTCACCGGCGATGTTTCGCACGGTCTCGTGCACTATCAAGTGTTGTGTCGCCGTCACTACCGACTTGGACAACTGGGTCCCGACGAGGACCGAGCTCGCTAAAAGAACGCCGCGCAGAGATCGTAGAGTTCACGCGGCACCTGGCGTTGACCGTGGGCAACGGCGGCAAGCGGCGCCAACTCGACCTGGCTTCCTCGAACCACGGGAATCATTCCGAATCGTTCCGCCACCACGGCGTCATAGGCGGCGGCACCAACGCGAGTCGCCCAGATGCGGTCATACGCCGTGGGACTTCCCCCGCGTTGAAGATGGCCGAGGACGGTCGTGCGGACTTCGAATCCACCGTGTGCGTCGATCTGAGCAGCAACGAACTGCCCGACGCCCCTCGTCGCGAGACGCACCCCGCCGATGCCCTCGGTGGGGACGCCGCCGGCCTCAACGCCACCGAGGGTCTCGAGGTTGATGCCCTCGGCGACGACCACGATCGAAAAGGCGTTGTTGGAGTTACGTCGCTTCACGAGGTGCGCGATGATCTGGTCCAAGGTGATGGGGAATTCAGGAATGACGATCAGGTCAGCACCACCCGCGAGGCCGCCCATGGCGGCAACCCAGCCGGTCGCTCGACCCATTGTCTCAACGACCATGACGCGATGGTGTGAGGCGGCGGTCGTGTACAGGCGGTCGAGTGACTCGGCCACGATGCTCACCGCGGTATCAAAACCAATGCAGTAGTCAGTGCCGACGAGGTCATTGTCGAGGGTCTTTGGGACGCCGACGATGGGCGCGCCGCGATCGGCGAGCCAATTGGAGATACGTTGAGTGCCGTCGCCCCCGATAGCTACGAGCGCGTCGAGGTGGTCATTGATGGTGCGAAGTACCCGCTCGCGCCCACCCGCAGGTCGATCGAGGTCATAGCGGGCGGTACCGAGTATCGTGCCGCCTTGGCCAACGACGCCGCTGAGGTCCTCAGGACGCAGTGCTCGTCCGGAGAACTCACCAGCCAGGCCGGCCCAGCCATTGGCGATACCGATGAGTTCATGGCCCTCGCGAAAGGCCATCTGGCCCAGCCCACGAATCGCCGCATTAAGCCCTGGCGCATCGCCGCCAGCGGTAAGAACACCTATGCGCATCAAAGTCCGCCTCGTACGTAATTGTTCCCCCGACGCACTTTAGGGCAAATCGAGGTGGCAGTTTTCTCCTTACGTATGCACCATCTCGCCGCGCGCGTCACCGAGAATGGTCCAATGGATGAACGAGACACCCAACTGCGTGTTGATGAAGTGATTCGAGCGAGTGAGTGCGCGACGCGATTCGCCATTTTTGAAGAGTGCCCGTTGTGCGGCTCATCGCTCAGCCCCGAGCACGCGCACTTTCGATGCACCACGTGCGGGTGGCGTGACAGTTGCTGTGACTAGTTCGACCGGCTGACATCGGTCGACGTCTCAGACGATGCGCTTTGGGTGTCGACGCGTGACAAACTACCTTCAACTTCAAATGTGGAGGCAGCAATGAGCCAAGAACTCTGGCGGGAATCAGCGGCGTCGCTCGCGAGCATGATCAGGGCCGGCGACGTCACGTCGCGAGAAGTGATCGATGCCCATCTCGAGAGAATTGACGCCGTAAACGGTGCGCTCAACGCAGTGGTGGAGGTGCGCGCGGACGAAGTCCGACGCGAGGCTGATCGGGCGGACGACAAGCAGCGCGAAGGTGCGCCGCTCGCTCCTCTCCACGGAGTCCCCTTCACTATCAAGACCAATATTGATGTCGCGGGTTACGCCACGACCCAAGGCACGACCGCTATGAAGGACGTCATGGCCGCAAGTGACGCCCCTACCGTCGAGCGCATGCGCCTCGCGGGTGCGGTCGCGTTGGCGCGAACGAACATGCCGGATTTGGGGCTGCGGGTCAATACCGAGTCGTCTCTCAACGGCGCCGCGCACAAAGCTTGGCGCCACGGCTATACAACGGCGGGGTCGGCTGGTGGCGAAGCGGCATCGATTGCATCGGGTATGAGCCCGATCGGCTTAGGGAACGACATCGGGGGTTCACTTCGAAACCCCGCATTCGCGTGTGGAATTGCCTCAATCAAGCCGTCGCGTGGACGAGTGCCCCAGGGGAACCCGTCGTCGCTCATTGACATGCCGATCAACAGCCAGATCATGCTGGTGGAGGGTCTTCTCGCTCGTCACGTGGGGGACCTTCGTATTGGACTCGAGGCCGTGATGGGTGCGCATCGTTCGGACCCACAATCGCTCAGTGCGCCTTTGGGAGGTCCCGGCGCACCGCGGCGCGTGGCCATGGTCCCCGCGCCGAGCGGCGGCACGACGGACCCGGCCATCGCTGACGCGGTGCGAAGCGTCGGAGCGGTGTTGCAAGAGGCGGGCTACGAGGTCGAAGAGCTCGAGCCGCCAAAGTTGTTCGAGTCATATTTCGCATGGAGCGAACTGATGATGACCTGTCTCGAAGTAGAGCGACCGATGTTCGAGTCACTCCTGGGCGATGGCGGGCGCCGGTTTCTCGAGTTGACCTCGTTGCTCTCGTCACCATCAACGCCCGAGTCGCTCTACGCGATGCACCAGTTTCGATACGGTGTGGCGTCGACCTGGCGGGAATTTCTCACACGGTATCCGCTGATCGTGGGTCCGACGTGGACCGAGCAACCATTTCCCCACGGATTCGACATCGAGAGCGCCGAGTCTGCGATGAGCGTGATCGAGCGGGTGCGCTTCGTGTTGCCCGCCAACGTGCTCGGATTGCCGGCGGTGTGCGTGCCAACGGGTGGCGCCAACGGGCTACCCACTGGGGTCCAGATCATCGGCGACTCGTTTCGAGAGGACCTCTGTCTGGACGCCGCTCAGATAGTCGA
>VFSW01010982.1_pt1 | contig 12779 bp, 13 predicted proteins | sample 5358111 | NCBI WGS metagenome assembly VFSW01 (sample SAMN11554181, study PRJNA540505) | mine drainage metagenome | isolation source: sediment from site ElyBrook_90M | place: USA: Ely Copper Mine, Vershire, VT | collected 2017 | reverse complement strand
CGGCGAGCGCGTTGACCTGCGCCGAGACGGTCACGTCGGTCGGCACGATCAGGCATTTGCGGCCGGTTTTTTTGACCGCTTCGGCGGTTTCATCGAGCTGCGACTGGGTGCGCGCCGCGGCCACGATATCGGCCCCCGCATCCGCCAGCTTCACCGCCATCGCGCGGCCCAGACCGCGGCCGGCGCCGGTGATGATGGCGACTTTGCCGTCGAGCTTGAGAGAATCGAGAATCATTGGGTCACCTCAATCTATATCGAGTGCGGCGCTGCTTGGTAATTAACATAGCCGGGACTTAGCGGAAAATGACCGATCGCACGCAATGCGCGCGGCGCTTTTGACGGCGCCCAAGGGCGGGTCCTATATTGTGCGCAATGGGAGTGGTGCGATGGCGCTGAAGATCGTGATGTTCTCGGACTACATCTGTCCGTTCTGCTACGTCGGCTTCGAAACGATGCGGAGGCTGAAGCCGGAATTCGATTTCCAGCTCGAATGGCGCGGCTTTCAGATTCATCCCGGCTGGCCGGCCGAAGGAATCCCGATTGACAAGGCGCGCGAGACGATTGACCCCGCGTCGCTAGTCGCGCTCTGGAAGCGGATTAGCGCGATGGCTGAGGCGGTGGGATTTTCGATGAAGTTGCCGGCCGTGCTGACCAACTCGCGCGCCGCGCTGGCCGCTACCGAGTTTGCGCGCGAGTCGGGCCGCGACGAAGCGCTCGAAGCGCGAATCTACCGCGCGTACTTCAATGAAGGCGTGAACATCGGCGACGCGCAGACCGTCGCGCGGCTGGCGGCAGAAGCGGGACTGGACTCCGGCGCGGTGGCGGACGCGATAAAATCGCCCAAGTACGAGATGCGGCTGAAGAATAATTCGCTGGCGGCGCATCAGCGCGGCGTCAGCGGCGTGCCGACGTTTTTCATCGGCGAATTTCCGCTGGTGGGGGCGCAAAGCCTCGACGCTACGCGCGCGATTCTCAAACGCGCGGCCGAGAGATTCGCGAGCTGACGCTGCTGGCGAAATCAATCGAGCAGCGCGTTCGGGAGCCAAAGTAACGGGCGAGGTAAGACTCGGAGCCTCACCACCGTCTTCCCCTCAACCTTTCTAACAGGGCGAAGCCCGCATCCTATCTGCTCACCAAGGTGCAGGGGTTACCCCTGCCCAAGGAAGTGTGAAACCCACGGTGGGTTTCACATCAAATGAAGATTCCAAGTTCTTCGAATCAGATGCCCTGCTGCGCGAGGTAAAGGCCGCGGCCCATCAAGCCCTCGGCGTCGTAGCGCACTTGCATGTTCGCGGACTCGAACGCGCGGGTCATCTCGTCGCGGGTGAACAATCCGAGCTCGTGCCGCTCGCTGTAATGCTCGATGCCGTCGGGCCGGCTCCTGAGATAGTGCAGGAGCAGTACGGATAGATTGCCATGCCGGCTGCTGTGACTCATGCGGCAGACCTTGTCGGCGCCGATTTCACCGCCGTGGATGTGGCTCGCGCCGGGTTTCCAATCATCGGGGGTGAGCCAGGGCTCGACGATCAGCATGCCGCCGGGCCTTACGTGACGCGCCATGCATGCAATCGCGCGATTCATGCGGTCGGCGGTGCGAACGTAACCGATTGCGCTGAACAGGCATGTCACCGCGTCGTAAGTCGCCGCCAAATCGAAGTCGATCATGTCGGCGCGCGTATAGCGGCCGGCGGGATTCTTCAGGCGCGCGGCGCGCAGATAGTTTTCGTTGAGATCGACGCCGTCGATCGCGTAATGCTCTTTCAAAAATTTCGCGTGCTCACCGGTGCCGCACGCGACGTCGAGAATCGTGCGCGCGTCCGGCACGGCGTCCGCGATCAAAGCGCGCAGACGCTCGCACTCGCGGGCGTAATTCTTGAAATGATAGATCGCGTCGTAGAGCTCGGCACTTTCGAGGAACATCCGTCCAGCCTAGCGATTTCGCGCGGCGGATTCACGGGGAGCACTTGCGCGACTCGCGTCTCGGCGGGCCGGGTGTGGTAAGAATCGGGGAGGCATGGAAGCGCGCGGCAAAGCTGTTGCGGTTCGCCTCGACCTGCGGGGCGTCAAGTGTCCGCTCAACTGGGCGCGCGCGAAGGTGCGACTGGAGCAGATGGCACGCGGCGAGGTGCTCGAACTGACGCTCGACGATCCGCGCGGCGCTCGCGACATCCCCGGTGCGGCCGAGGCCGAGGGTTACGCGGTGCTCGAATCCACGGCGCGCGACGGCATCTTTCATCTGCGCATCGAGCGGTAGTTTTCGCCCTTTCACTTTCCACTTTTCACTGGATTGCATAGCGCGAGGGTTCGCGTTAGAAATCACGCCGGTCGCTTTTTCAAAGTACTGAACGAATTCATCCTGGCGCGAAGCGAGAGCGATGGCACGGCGCTACTTTAGTCCGCGATTCTTCGAATTTTTCGAGGAACTGAGCCGCAACAACAATCGCGACTGGTTTGCGCAGAACAGGCCGCGCTACGAGCGCGAGGTGCGCGAGCCGATGCTCGCATTCATCGCGGATTTCGGGCCGCGGCTGCGAAAGATCAGCGCGCGCTACGTCGCCGATCCGCGCCCGGCGGGCGGCTCGATGATGCGCATCCATCGCAATCTGCGCTTCTCGCGCGACCAGGCGCCGTATCATACCAACGCGGCCGCGGCGTTCGGTCATCGCGACGGGAAGCACTTCGACTCGCCCTCGTTCTATCTGTCGCTTTCGCCCGCGGAGGCTTTCGCCGGCGTCGGAGTATGGCATCCGCACGCGGACATGGTCGCCAAGATTCGCGACGCGATTGTCGCGCATCCATCGAAGTGGAAGAGCGCCGTCAACGACCGTAAATTCAGAGCGCGATTCGAAATGGCAGGCGACATGCTGTCGCGTCCGCCCAAAGGCTACGACGCCAACCATCCGTTGATCGAGGATCTCAAGCGCAAGGACTTCATCGGCGGGACGCAGTTCACGCGCAACGAAGTCTGCTCGGCGGAGTTCATGGATTTGTTTTCCAGCGCGTGCGCGTCGGCAGCGCCGTTCATGAAGTTTCTGACCGAGGCGCTGGGGCTCAAGTGGTGACCGGCCGTTGGCACGGGAGGCGAATCATTGTCTCGGGATAAAGCTGCCGTGCGGCTGGATCACATGTGGCTGGGGCCCAGGCGTAAGTGTAGTCCAAGTAGCGCCCCCGTCCGTCGTGGACATCAGGTAGCCGTCACCAACTATGGCCCATGCCTGCGTTGGAGTGGCAAAGCTGATCTGACCAATATCCTTGTACAGCGGGCGAGACGCCGTTGCCCCGGTGCTGGCGTCAATTCTGGCGCCCGGACCGACTTTGGTGAGTACTGGATGACCGTCAGAGGCGGCGAAGATCCAGTCGGAACCGACTACCGTAGGTAACCCGTATTGGTGTCTGGTTATTTCATCCAGGTTGGATACGGTGCGATCCGGCTTCCAGGTTTGGCCGCCGTCCGAGGTCGCCATCAGCACCATCGTCCCTTGAAGTTCATGACCCTTTCTCTGGACACCGCTCACCTGCAAGAACCCATGCTTGGCGTCTTCGAATGTCGGCACGCTGATAACTACGCTTTCGTCCGAACCTGGGAGTTGTAGCTCAACTTCTTGCCAGGTGTGTGCTCCGTCTCTGGTGACATAGAGACTCGGGACAGCGTACAAATCGAGCCCATACAGCCATCCTTCGCTTGAAGTAACAAGAAGCATTTGAGGGTTCCGCAGTTCCGGAGCACCAGCTGCGCGGCTCCAAGTTCGGCCCCCGTCGGAAGTCAGGAGCAGGAAACTCCACCAAGTATTCGAGGTTTCTCCAGCAAACCAGACGTTCATCCATCCATGGAGAGGATCCGCAAATACGACTGAGCCGGCGCCGCGATGGAGGGGGAAATCAGTGGAAAGCCCATAGTCCTGTTGCCGTAGGGGGATCGTCGTTCGTGCCCAGGTCGCTCCCGCGTCGGTGGTGGAAACAAGAGCGAATTTGGTTGCCTCCGAGGGATCTTGCGTGTGATTGGTCGTTATCCACCCTGTGGAAGGGTTGAGAAAAAAGATGCTGCTCAGTATCTCGTCAGCATCCAGCGGCGGCGTGATGTCCTTCCAATTGGCGCCATTATCCGTGGTCCAGTAGAGGCGGCCGCCACGTTCCGCCCAGCCGACGCCGGGGGCGAGCAGTTTCATTGAGCCAACCACTCCACCCCAGCCGGGCGGCGCCTTCCCGTACCACAACACGTCCCCTCCATTAGCTGTGGGGGACGCCGCAGGCGACGGTGAACCGCCGGCACGATCCTGCGTCCACCCGCCCGACGAAAATCCCAACATCACCGCCACAACCAACAGGGCGCAACTCATTCTCATGGCGAGCGCAAAACTATTCCTCTCCACACTAACCCGTCAAATGAGCGGGCGGGCAACTCCGCTTGGCTTAACAGTCGGTGACGCTGCGCTTACAGCATGCGGCGGAGCTTCTGACCGAGGCGGGCGAAGAATCCGGCGCGAGCCACGCCCGCTTTGGTTACGATCGGAATCGCCGCTTGCGGCTTGCCGTCGAGCAATACCGTGAGATCGCCAACCGCCACGCCGGGTTGAACCGGCGCTTCCAGGTACCTTGCCGCGGGCTCGAATTGGACCGTGACCTTGCTCTCTTCGCCGCGCCCGAGCGTGAACACCGCGGCGCCCTGGGGCCCGATCGCGACCGTTTCGGCGACGCCGTCGCGCACCGGTATGGCAGCGGGCATCGCCTTGCTCAAATCGGGCCGGTAGCTGACAAAAGTGCGAAACGCCCAATCAATTAATTTCTCGGTTTCGGTGCGCCGCCGCTCCGAGCTCGGCGCGCCCATCACGGCCGACAGCAGATTCATCCCGTTCGATGATGCCGACGCGACCAGGTGATAGCCCGCCTCGTTGACGTGGCCGGTCTTTATCCCGTTAACGCGCTTGTCGTAGAACAGCAGCGTGTTGAAGTTGGGTTGCTTGATCTTATCGAACGCGAATTCCTTGTCCGAGGTGTACTTGAGCGCCTCCGGATGATGCCGCACGAGCGAGTGTGCAAGCGCCACCATGTCGGCCGCGGTGGTGAACTCGCCTGGCGCCGGCAACCCGTCGGGGTTTTCGAAGTGAGTCTCGATGAGCCCGATCTCTTTGGCCTTGTCGTTCATCATCTGCGTGAACGCGTCGGTGCTGCCGCCGAGGTATTCCGCCAGCGCCACCGCCGCGTCGTTGCCCGACGATACCATCAGGCCATACAGGAGGTCGTTGACGGCGACCTTTTGTCCCACGCCGAGAAACATCCGCGAGACGGTGTCGTCCATCGAGAGCCGCCACGCCTTTTCGCTGATCGTGACGTCGGTGGCGGGGATGATCTTGCCCGCCTTCAGCGCGTCGAGGGTCAGGTAGAACGTCATGATCTTGGCCAGGCTGGCGGGTTGCATCTTCTGATGTTCGTTGAATGCGTACAGCACCGCGCCGGTGTCGCTGTCGATCATCATGGCGGCCTTTGCGTCCAGCGCGAATGGAGCCGGTCGGTCGCCGAGCACGTGAATCGCGGTCAACGCAACCGCAGGCGCCTGTTCTTCGGCGTGCTTCGATGCGGTTGGATGGCGGTGAATCACCCTTGCAAAGGACGGAGTGGAACTTGCCGCCGCGATCGCGATCGCCGCAAACGCAATCGCCTTCGAAATTGATTTTTTCCGCACGCCCGTCGCCCTCCGCCTCAGCAGATTTTACTCCGCGAGCATGCGGCGCGCGACGTTGGCGGGCAAGCCGGCCGGGATCGCCCAATAGCGATCATCGGCAATCGGACATATTCCCTTTTCACGCGTTCGAGCATAAAGGAAACTGAGCCCGAATGGACATTTCCGTAATTTTGCCGGTCGTCAACGAGGCCGAAAACCTCAGCGCTTTGATCCCCAGGCTCATCGCGTTGCTCGACCGCGAGCGGCTCACTCACGAGATCGTGGTGGTGGACGGCGAGTCCAGCGACGGCACGCGTGAAACGGCGGAAGCGCTCGGCGCGCGAGTCGTTGCGGAACGCCGGCGCGGATACGCGGGCGCGTTGGAGACGGGGATTGCCGAGGCGCGCGGCGACTACCTGCTTACGCTCGACGCCGACCAGTCGCACGATCCCGATTTCATCGTCAAGATGTGGCGGGCCCGAAGCCGCGCTGACATCGTGGTCGCGTCCCGCTACGCGCTCGGCGGCGTCGCCTACTCCGGCTTCGTCCGCCGTTTTACGAGTTGGCTGCTGAACGTCGTGCTGCGGCGGGTGCTCTCGATGCCGGTGCGCGACCTGTCCAGCGGATACCGCCTGTACCGGCGTGAGGTGTTGGCGAACCTCGAACTCACGGCCACGAATTTCGAGGTGGTCGAGGAAATTCTGGTCAAAGCCTACGCCAGCGGGTTCAGCATCGTCGAAGTTCCGTTCACCTATTTTCCGCGCGGCGCGGGCCGCTCGCACGCGAAGCTGGTCAGCTTCGGATGGAAAATCCTGCGTTCTTCGCTGTCGCTGTGGAAAATCCGCAACTCGCTTAAGTCCGCCGACTACGACGAACGCGCCTTCTACAGCCTGATTCCCCCGCAGCGCTACTGGCAACGCCGCCGCCATCGCATCACCGTGCTATGGGCGCGCGGCGTGGGCCGCGTGCTCGACGCAGGATGCGGTTCCAGTCTGATCGTGCAGAGCCTCAACAACGTGATTGGCATGGACTACAACTACGCCAAGCTCCGCTTTCTGCGCCGCTACGAAATTCCGCTGGTCAACGGCTCCGCCTTCGCGCTGCCCTTCAAGGACGAATCGTTCGATTGCGTGATCAGTTCGCAGGTTATCGAGCATATTCCATTCGACGAGTCGATTTTCAGCGAGATCCGCCGGGTGCTCCGCAGCGGTGGCCGGCTAATCCTCGGCACGCCCGACTATGCGACGATCGGATGGCGGATTATCGAACCGATCTACGGCTTCCTGATGCCCGGCGGATACAAGGACGAGCACATCACGCATTACACGCTAGACCGGCTCCGCGAGATCCTTGCCCGCCACGGAATCGTGATCGAGGAGACCGCCTACATCGCGCGCAGCGAGCTGATTCTCCGATGCCGCAAGGTTGAACTCGAAGATCGCGCGCCCAGCGACGTCGCCGCGGTTGGCTCGACGACGGCCTGAAATCGGGGAGAGAATCCTGAGATGACAGAGCATCGCATCTTGAGACTTGCCGGGAGCGGGGCGCTGGCCTTTATCGTGGCGACCGCAATCTGCACAACCTCGTGCTCGAGCAAGCAGCCGCAACCGCCGGGGCTGAATCTGGCAAACATGCAGCTATCGCCCGCCGCACCAGGCAGTTGCGAGATCGATGCGGTCAAGATGTGCCAGGACACGGGAGGGCTTGCGGCGCCAGCGCCGTCGTCGCAGCCAGCGGCGACGGCGATGGCGAGTTCAAATGTGCCGCCCAGTGCTCCCGAGTCAATCGAATTTCAGATTCCTATGGGCCAGGCTATCAATCTGATGTGTTATTACAATCCGCAGCACAACTCGGTCTATCGGGCCGATGCGACCGCGCAATCCGCGCTGACCAGGAACTCCGTCGAGTACATGAAGCAGCGTGGATTCTGCGTTAACAAGTAAAGCGGGCGGCCATTGGCGTTGCCGGAAAGGAGATCGAAATGCCAAAGATTAAAGTCGGCGAAGTGAGCCTCAACTGCGACCTCGCCGGCAACGGCGAGCCGATCCTGATGATCATGGGTCTCGGCGCCAGTTCAGCGGCGTGGGATCCCAAGCTGGTAGCCGAACTCGCGCGCACGTTTCGCGTGATCACGTTCGACAATCGCGGTACCGGGCAGAGCGACAAGCCTGACGCGCCGTATTCGATCGAGATGTTTGCGGACGACGCGGCCGGGCTGCTCGGCAAGCTCGAAGTTTCGCGGGCGCACATCTTTGGCGTCTCGATGGGCGGGATGATCGCGCAGGAGTTCGCGCTGCGGCATCCGGGTCGAACGGCGACGCTCACGCTTGGATGCACCACGGCGGGTGGCGCGCACGCCGTGCCGCCGCCGCTCGAATCGCTGAAAATTCTGACCGCGCCGCGCGAGGGTGTTGCGCCGGAGGCAGTGGTTCGGCGCTCATGGCCGCTCACCTACACGCCAAAGTACATCGCGGAAAATCGCGCGGTGCTCGAGGCCGCGATTGCGCGCCTGCTCAAGCATCCGACGCCGCCGTTTGCATTCCAACGCCAACTCGAAGGGACCTATACGCTCAAAACGTTTGACCGCCTGCCGCAAATCAAGGCGCCGACGCTGGTCGTGACCGGCGCCGACGACGTGCTGATCCCGGCGAAGAACTCCGAGATAATCGCGGCGCAGATACCCGGCGCGAAACTACACATCATCGCGGGCGTGGGACACGCATTCATGGACGAGGGCCGCGACGCATTCCTGGAAGTTTTTTTGCCGTTCGTAAAATCGCATCCAATGCAGAGGTAATCCCTGCGAATTAATACTGGCCCGTCGTGCCAACGACCGCGCTCCGTTGTCGCGCGCGGTCCCTGCCAATGGCTTAATCCTGCGCGGCCGGCGCCACGGCTGGCGCTTGCGCGGGAGGCCGCGGGCAGCCTTAATCTCGTACGTGCCCTCGTTTTACGACTTCGCAATCGTCTGCCAGTCGCTCGGGCAGACGCAGAGCCGGCTTCAGATGGCCGAGACGGTAGGCACATTTCTGGCCAAACTCGACATCGATGAAGCGGAAGTCGCGGCGCGATTCATGGTCGGCCGCACGGTCGCGCTGGGCGAGGAGAAGCGCATCCAGATAAGCGGCCGCGCAATCTGGAAAATCGTCGCGGAGATGACGGACAGCGCAGACCAGGGCGAAGACATCTTTGCCGCCGCGGGAGACTTCGGCGAGGCGATCGAGATGACGCTCAAGCTTCGCGCGGCCGACCCTGAACCCACGCTTACGATTCGTGAGCTCAACGAAAAATTCGCCGAGATCGCCGCTATCGAGGGGCGCCACGCGCGCCAGCGCAAGCTCGACGCGCTGCGCGAGCTGTTCGCGCGCGCATCGGCATTCGAAGCCGGGTACATCGCGAAGATTCTGATCGGCCAGATGCGCCACGGGATGAGCCAGGCGCTGATGCTCGAGGCGATCGCCCGGATGAGCGCGCGGCCGGTCAGCGAAGTTCGCCGGATTCACCTGCGGGAGGCCGACCTCGGCCGCGTGGTGCGAATCGTCCTGGGGCGCACGGCGCCATGAGCGTTCGCCCCGAGGCCGTCGTCGAGGTTGCGTACATTGATATGCAGCATTTCACCGTTTCAGCGCGCCATGAATCAGTGATGATGATGCTGGACGTGGTTGGGCTCGTGCGCGTTGCTCAGCGCCATCCCGATAGCTTCCATTTCTGATTGGCCGAAATCCTCGAGCACAAACGCCTCGCCGCCGATGTCGGTTTCGACCCGCTCGTAAAGGTCGCAGCACCACCAATCGGGACTCAATTGGCGCGTCCGGATGACGAAGACATTGCCGCAAACCACTTCAACCCGTTCCATAAAAGCCACCTTCCTGATTTGGAATGGCCGCAGGCGCCGGGGGATCCTAAGGTGAAATATTTAGCATAATTGCGTCAGTATTGCTAATGCTCAAAGCGTGAAAGTTCGCGTGATTGGTGGACTTTTCCGGCGGAGTCGTCTGACGGAATCCGGACGGGGAAGGCGGTGGTTTTCAGGCCTTAAGCGAAGTCGAACAGTCTCGGCGTCGAGAAAGATCCGGGGTGCCTCGGCTTCGCTCGGGATGACACAAAAAAACGGAGGCAAAAAAAGCGCATGACACAAAAAAGCGCAAGCCGCATCGCGTGCAGACGTTGTGTCTTGGGGTGAACCGGGTCGTCTTTCATCGAACTGCTCTCACGCAGTGAGGCGGCGAACCAGCGCCTCACCAATAAGCATAATCATCGCGGCGACGAGCAGGTACGGATTCATCGAGACGCGGCGCTCGAGCGTGGCGCGTTGCGTCGAGACTTCCGCCGGCGACGGATTGAGACGCCCGCCGGTGGCGGACGCGAGTTGTTCGAGCAGGCCGTAGTTGGGCTCGGGGCGCGGCAGTTCGGCGTTGACCGACGGACTGACGGTGAACGCGAGCGGCGGGAACTTCTTGTCCTTGCCGGCCGACGAGCGCACTTCGAAGTAGTAATTGCCGGGGGCGGGCGCGTCGATCGATCCCGACAACTCGCCCACAACTTCTTCGGTGAGTGCGGTTTCAGTCCGGGTTCCGTCGGGCCGCGTCACGAGCACGGTTACCAGGCGGGCGGCGTTGCCCGGCTCGGCGCTGTAGTCGGTCAGCTTTATATTGATCCGGCCGGCATTGTAGCCGAGTGCGACGTCGATTTTGGGTTCGGCGGGCATCTCCGGCGTCATCCAGGCGAGAATGCGATCCCAAAGCGGCTGAAAAACATTCGCGCTGACCCACCTGCCGGACCATCGCCCGCTCGCGTCCGTGGTCACCGCCATAGCTTTGCCCGCGCCGTACTTCCAGCTCGCGATGACGGGTTCGCGCGTGCCGCTGCGATCGACGTACATGCTCATCGTGGCGCGCGGTTTGATCTCGGTGGAGACGTAGCCCTTGAGCGGCGGCATCTGGCGCGCCGCGAGATCTTTCAAAATCGCGTCGGGGCTTTCGCTGCGCGGTGTGAATTCTTTTTCGACCATCGTGATCTCGCCGCCGTGGGCGCGAAAGTCTTGGACGAAAAGCTGGGGCAGATTGCGCGGACTGTCGGTCTGATAGTAGGAACCGCCGCCGTACCTGGCGATCGCCTGGAGCAGGTCCACGTTGGCGTCCCGCCCGATTGCGATCGTCGAGATCGTCGTGTTGGCGTCATGATGCATCCGCGAGACCAGGTCATAGTACATCTCGGCGGTGCCTCCGGTCTCGCCGTCGGTGAGGACAACGACATGCTTGACCTGTGCGCCGCTGTTGCCGAGCATGCGTTCGGCCTCGCGCAGCGCCGGAATCATGAAAGTCTGGCCATGCGCGGAGAGCCGGTTGATCATCTGATCGAAATACGGGCGGCTCTGGCCGACGGACTGCAGCGGGATGACGACGAACGGCTGCGAGTCGAATCCGATGACGCCTATCAGGTCGTTGTCCTTGAGAGTTCTGGTGACGGTCTCGGCGGCGGCTTTGGCGTAGGTGAGCTTGTCGTTGCGGCCCATCGAGCCCGACTTGTCGATGATCAATATCAGCGCGCGTTTCTTTTCCTTGTGCTGCGGCGGCTTCATCGTCACCGGCATCACGGCCGCGAGCGGGCTGTCCGCATAACCGCCAAGGCCGAAACTCGAATCGCCGCCGATCATCGCGAGCGAACCGCCGCGACGCACGTACTCCGCCATCGCGTTCTGCGCGGCCGGCGCGATTCGTTCGCTCGGCACGTTGTTGATCAACACCGCGTCGTAACCCGAGACGGCGCCGTCCCAGGTCCCGCCGGTGCCGGGCACGACGGTCGGTTCGAGTCCCCTCCGATTGACGACGATGCCGAGATAGTTGGCGTCCCTGGCGCTGTCGCTAAGAATCAGAACTTTGCGCCGCGCGCCCACTCCCACCCATCCTTTGAGCGAGTCGTCCTCGGGGTACGCGTCGAGCGCGGGATTGTCGGGCTTGAAGGCGGCAGTGTACGAAGCCAGGCCGGCGGTTTCGGTGCGGACCGGGAAGTCGAAGCGCTGCGAGCCGCGCGCCAGCGTCACTTTGCGCTCATCGATTAGCGCGCCGTCGCGCTCGATGGTGATCGTCCCCGCCGCGGGCAGGTCGTTAAGATTCTCCATCGTGACGCCGAGCGCGAACGCAGCCGCTTTCTCCAGCGCCGGCGGAAGCGAAAGCGCCGTCATCGCGACGTTGGGAATCGAACGCGCGCCGGGCGGCGTGAAGATGTCGAGGCGAATCTCGGCGGAGACAATCGCGCTTATCGCGCGCTCCGCGTCGCCGCGATTTTGCCATCCGTCGGTCACCATCACGGCCGGGCCGCCGTGCGCGTCGGGATCTGCGGCGATACGGTAGAGCGCGCTTTCAAGGTTGGTCGCGCCGGGCCCGCATTCGGCGCATCCGGTCCCGTTGGCGAACGCCGATTCGACGGCGCCGATCGATTCCGGGACCGCGCTGGCCGCGAACATGTACGCGGGATCTGCCGCGCGCAGCCCAAGGTCGTCGCGGATCAGCTTGAGCGTCCACGCGCGCATCGCCGGCGTGATACTGGCGCTCGCGTCGGCGATTGCGGGCCGAGCGGCGCCCTCGGAATGCATCACCTGCTGAGGATTTGCGAGCGCGACGACGAACAGGGCAAGCACTATCGCGCGCATCAGCGGTGCAAACACGCGGCGAATTTCGCGCGCGTTGACAAGACCCCAGAGCAAAACGATCGCGGGAATCGCGAGCAGATACAGCAGCTCGCGATGAGCGAAGCTCAAATCGTGCGGGGAGACTGTTGGAATCACGGCGCGACGGCCTCGGCGATGCGGCGGCGCCGATAGACGAGAAGGGCTTCCAGAGCGGTCAGCGCGATAATCGCGGCGAGAAGGTAATCGCCAAGCGGGGATTTTTCCATCACCGGCGCGGCTGCGGAACCCGAACTTGCGGCTTCGACTTTGAGCTGCGGCGAGCTGGAGAGATCCGACTCGGTCAAGTCGGCAAGATTCACAGCGCGCGGCGTCTTCGCGCCGCCCGGACCGACGAGTTCGTAGATTCCCTGCTCCGACACCGCGGTGAAAAGCGTTCCGGGATTTGCTGCCGCCGCGCTTCCCGACGGGAGGATCACGCGCTCGGCGCCC
>VFSW01010981.1_pt1 | contig 12779 bp, 10 predicted proteins | sample 5358111 | NCBI WGS metagenome assembly VFSW01 (sample SAMN11554181, study PRJNA540505) | mine drainage metagenome | isolation source: sediment from site ElyBrook_90M | place: USA: Ely Copper Mine, Vershire, VT | collected 2017 | reverse complement strand
ACATGCTCCTGCTAATTACATAAAAAGCGTTTTTTTGGTGGTTGGGTGAGCTCTTGGCCCATCCAACAACAAAAAAAACGCAGCTATTAAGCAAAAGTGCAGGCTAGATATTACCGATAAAGAGAAATAACCAGCTTGAGCAGGATACCGCTTAAGAACCCACCCGTTGAGGTGACCAGGATTGCGATGCACATATTGACCACATTTTTATTGTGGGTGATTGAGTAAGCTCTTGGGATCATATAGCGTAGAGATCTGGATTCGCTCAAAGCCCTGATAATAAAATCCCAGAAGTACAGTTGTGCTCGTTTGAAAGTGGTAACAGACATAATTTGCCTCGTAATACGAAATCAATCAGCGAGATGTGGTGGTCTTGATGATTTTCCCCTTATCATCCACCACCACACGCACTGTCCGGTTGATTGTCTTGCCATCTTCGGTAACCGCTTTTCCATGGAAGATAAGCAGGCTGCGCGTCTGCCCCTGGGAACGCACTTCCGGCTGGCTGCCTTTTACCTCCGGAAAACTGCGATAAATTTCACGGCTTACTGCGGCGATGATCTTTTGTTCCATTTATCCTCTTATTATCCTCTTATCCGCGAGCGCGTTTGCGCAGGAAAGCAGGCAGATCAAGGTTGGCCGGCGCGCCTGCCAGTTCAACCTGTGGAGAAGGTTTGGGTTGGACAGGGCGGATAACGGATGCCGGGATCGCCGGATGGAGGATTTCGGCTACCTGTTGCGCGACCGGCTTGGGTTCGGCCGGTTTTACCTCAACCGGCTCCGGCTCTACTACCGGTCTGGCGTCCACCGGGGTAGCTCCCAGGCCGGTGATGACCAGGATTACCTGCACCCGGTCTTCCATGCGCTCGTCGTTGATCACGCCCGGGATGATCTCCGCCTGGTTGTTGGTTTTATTTTGCAGGTACGACAGGGCTCCGGCTACTTCCAGAAAAGTCAAACCTGATCCGGCGGTGAAGTTGGCAATAATTCCGGTTGCACTCTGTACCGGGATGGCCTCCAGCAGGGGATGGTTGAGGGCCCGGTCGATGGATTGGATGGCTTTATTCTCGCCCTGCCCGTACCCGATCGAGAGGATCGACCCGCCGCCGTTCTGCATCATCTGGCGGATGTGTGCGAAATCCACGTTGATCAAACCGGGCTCGGTGATCAGTTCAGAAATGCCCTGGATGCCCTGGCGCAAAACGTCGTCGGCCAGCCTGAACGCCATTTCGAGGGGCAGGTCACGCGGCGCGATCTGCAGCAGGCGGTCGTTTGGCACCGTGATCAAGGTATCGGTGTAAGGGCGCAGTTTCGCCAGGCCTTCACGGGCGTTCTTCTGCCGCCTGCCGACCTCGAATGAAAATGGCAGGGACACGACGGCGATGGTGACTGCCCCCAACGAGCGGGCCACGCGTGCCACCACAGAAATTGAGCCGGTCCCCGTTCCGCCGCCCATGCCGCCGGTCAGGAAGACCATGTCAGCCCCGGATAATGCCGCGCTAATTTCGCGGTAACTTTCTTCGGCGGCAGCTTCGCCAATGGCGGGGTTGCCACCCGCCCCCAGGCCACGCGTGATCTTTGGGCCTAACTGGATCTTGGTCGGAGCCAGGCAGTTTTTCAACGCCTGCCCATCCGTATTGGCGGCGATATATTCGACGCCGGTCAGATCGAGCTCAATCATGCGGTTAATTGTGTTCGAACCGCCCCCTCCCAGGCCAATGACTTTAAGAACGGGAGGGCGCGTTGCTAATGGAGTATGCTGGACTGGTTTCACGGATTTGACGGGCATGGTTACGTTCATAGTTCACCTCTCTAATAACTGTGTTGCAATACTCGTGCCAATTCCTTGGATACGCTCGACCAGGCTGCCTGTCTGGCGCAGGTGGTCGAGGTTATCTTCCGGGAAGGTTTGTTCATCCCCGATCACCGTCACCCTTTCAGCCATTGAGGCTTCGTCGAGCGAGAACCCAACGGTTGGCAGGTATTTCTTCACGTAAGGGTGGATCAGGTTGAGGTGCCAGTCAGTCACACTTCCATCGAAGGTGGGTAATAACAAATAATGGCGGATGGGGTGCTGGTTTTCCTTGTCTGGCAGGCTGCCGAATGGGATGGGCTGGTGCTCGGCTGGCTGCGGTTTGATCACCCACGCTTTCATTTTGTCGACAATGGGCAGGTTAGCATATTCAGGCTGGTACCATGACTGGTAATAGGTTGTGCTCAGCGGGTCATCGGCGAGCAGCCAGAAATTGCTTGCCAGCACAGAAGCCGGTACCGGGTCGAGCAGGCTCTTGGGATCTTCAGGGTTGCACACATACTCGCCAGACATCAGGCGAGCGATCGCCAGCATTTCTTCTGTGTAAAATGATTGGTCAACGTCGTCCGGTGCGCACTTGGCCGGCTCGCAGGGCATTCCTGAATCTAGCAGGATTATCGGGCAGGCTTGTTGCAGCACTGCCTGTGATACAGCCTGGTACCAGTCGAAAATACGAAATCCACGGTGATCTTCTACCCCATTGGGAGTGAAATACGGGCGGGCTTCAGGCCAGCGTTCGGGGCCGCCGGCTCCCCAATTCAGCGAATGGTCGTGCGTCCAGGCGTAGGCTGAAAGGATCAAATTATCTAACAGGTGGTTCTGGTGTCGTTTTTGCAGCGATTCCAGCGATGAGCGCAAGAAGGCCAGGTCCCAATAATTGCCCCCAGGCTCAAGCGGCGGGAACACCGACGTCAGCCCGGTTTGTTGAGTCAGGGTTGCCAGGGGCAGGTAGCGGTCGAGGAACCTCTCGATCAAATCCTGTTGAATCCAGGCGGCGGAAGACCATGCCGAGCGTGAGTTTGGCCGGTCGAAGAGGATGATATAGCGGGCTCCCCAGCGCGCATACGCTTCTAACAACGTGCGCATTTCTGCCGCTGAAGGAGGGTTGGGTAAAGAGAGGTTAAAGGTGATCACCGGCTCGATATTGGCTTGCAGCAGCCCGCACAGGAAAGCTTCAGGAATGGCTCGCTCGATGGAAGATTGCAGCACCAGCCATGCAGCATTCAGAGCCTTCAATTCAGGCAGCCAGATTTCCAGGTCACTTTCACGGTAGTGGAGGGTATCGGGATAATAATGAAATCCAAGACGAGTTGAGCGGGTTGAGGAAGAAGAGATTGAAGTTTCCATTTTTATGAGTCCATTTCACAAGTGATATCTGTACTGAACCGGAGCAACTTCCTTGATAGTAGCAATATTCATGCCAGCCCTCCCTGATTTTGACATGTAAATGTGCTTCAGCACATTTACATGTCAAAATCAGGGTCTCCACTTTGCCTGACAAACCTGCTATAATTCGTCAGGTATGATCTTAGTAACTGGCGGTACAGGTTTTATCGGCAGAGTCTTAATCGAGCACCTCGTTTCCCTCGGAAAACCGGTGCGAACTCTGCTCAGGCCATCTCAAGTCTCTCCCAATCTCCCGCGTGGCATGCCTGTAGAAGTGGCCGTGTGCAGCCTGAAGGATGAGCGCGGCTTGAGAGCCGCCCTGAAAGGCGTAGACGTTATCTATCACCTGGCCGGCACCGAACGCCTGGGCACCCGGGCCGATTTGGCCGGGGTAGATATCGAAGGCACTCAGGCCCTGGTGCAGGTCGCCGTCCAGGCTGGCGTGCAGCGTTTTTTCTTCCTCAGCCATTTAGGCGCAGACCGCCTGTCGGCCTACCCGGTGTTGAAAGCTAAGGCCATCGCAGAAGCACAAATTATCCGTAGCGGGATTGGTTATACCATTTTCCGCTCGGCAGTTGTTTATGGCCCGAACGACCAGTTCACCACTTCTATCGCCCAAATCCTGAAATTATCCCCGGGTTTCTTTTTGATGCCAGGAAAGGGGACCATTCTGATCCAACCTCTGTGGATTGAAGACCTGGTCGCTTGCCTGGTTTATTCCTTGCAAGACCCGAAAATGAACAACCAGATCTATTCCATTGGTGGGTGCGAATGTCTCGAATTCCAGTCCGTCATTCGTTCCGTTGAAAAGGCGATTGGGCTTCGCCGCTTGCTGGTGCCTTTACCGCCTTCTTACTTGAGGACGGTTGCTCTGATGCTAGAGCAATCCTTTCCTCAATTCCCTATCTCTATTTTCTGGGTCGATTATCTGGCGACCGACCGCACCTGCCCTTTGGATACGCTGCCCCGCGTATTTGGTTTAATGCCAGCGCGTTTCAATCAACAACTCGGTTATTTAAGCAGTCCGGCACGCTCTGCATCTTGAAAATCTCGAAACCAGGAAGGCTTATGGCATCCAAGGCATTCTGTATTCATGGTCATTTTTACCAACCCCCACGCGAGGACCCTCTGACGGCTGAAATACCCCTGGAGCCGGGCGCATCCCCTTACCGGAATTGGAACGAACGCATCCACGATCAGTGCTACCGCCCGAACGCCGAGTTAGGCAATTTTGAGAAGATTAGTTTTAATATCGGCCCGACCCTCTTTCAATGGATGGAAAATTACGATCCGCTGACAGTCTCCAGGATAGTCGCCGAGGAGCGTAGAAATTACGCCAAATACGGGGTAGGGAATGCCATGGCCCAGGCATATAACCATGCCATCCTGCCGCTCTCTTCCCATCAGGATAAAGTCACCCAGGTCAAGTGGGGTATTGCCGATTTCGAGCACCGTTTTGGGCACAAGCCGGTGGGCCTGTGGCTGCCTGAAACTGCGGTCAACGACGAAACCCTTGAAGTGTTGGTCGACTGCGGTATCCAGTTTACTATTCTGGCGCCCTGGCAGGCAGCCAGCGACAACGTCGATTTTACCCAGCCTTACTGGGTGAGCCTGTCCGGCAGCAGGAAAATCGCCGCCTTTTTCTACGACCAATCCCTGAGCACCCGCATCAGCTTCGATCCCGGCGCTACCATCGATGCAGGCCGCTTTGTTTGGGAGACGCTGATGCCTGAGTTCCGCATGTCGACCCGCCAACTTAATACCCCCCAGATGATCCTGATCGCCTCGGATGGCGAATTATACGGGCATCACCAGCCTTTCCGCGATAAATTCCTGGCTTACCTGATGGATGGGGCCGTTTCCAACCAACCCATCGAAAAAACCTACCCCGCCTTATGGCTGAAGCAAAATCCTCCCAGGCAGCATATCCTGGTGCGTCCCAATACATCCTGGAGCTGCCACCATGGGGTCACGCGCTGGGAAGGCGCCTGCAGTTGTACGCCCAACAGCGGTTGGAAAGCGCCTTTGCGCAATGCTTTAAACTACCTGGCGAGTCTATTGGACCAGCAGTACCTGGATACCATCAGCCGCTTCCTGGCGGACCCCTGGCAGCTCCGCAACGAGTACATCCACGTCGTCCTCGGCGATATTAAATTCGAAGAATTAATCGGTTCTGTGATCGGCAAACGGCTGGATGAGACCGAAGAACATAAAATCCGCCTGCTCCTGGCGGCCCAATACGAACGCCAGCGTATGTTTACCTCTTGCGGCTGGTTCTTCGACGACTTCGATCGCATCGAACCGCGCAATAACGTGGCCTACGCCGCCCAGGCGGTTTGGCTGACCAAGCTGGCTACGGGAGTCGACCTTACCCAGATGGCGATCAACCATTTGCACCAGGTGAAAAGCTGGCGTTCCGGTTTGCACGCCGATGTGGTATTCGTTCACCATATGATCCGGGCGCGCAACAGCCAATGAGTGAATATTTAAGTTATATCAAGTGGTTCATGAACCGCTTGATATAACTCAAATATTCAACCCCGCCGCTTCTAACAACCTGGCAACCTGGTAAGCCGATGCCTTTTCGGCCTTCTGCAGCGCGCCGGCAATTTCGAAGGCGCCCAGAATGGTTTCGAGCACCTCGGAAGAGGAGATTCCTGGCTTTGCGGCTGCCGCCAGGGTCGCCGTAACCACCATATACCAGGCGAATTCTTCGAACGATTCCTGGTTGAACCACAGCACGTCTTTATAGCGGTTCACGCCGATGAAGCGCTGCACGTCACTGTCGGCCAGCCAGTGTTCCAGAATCTGGCTGAGCGGTTTGGTGCCCAATTCATCAAACCAGTTCTGCTGGGCCACCATCAGGCGCAAAGCCAGGTTCAACCGCCACACTTGCGCTTCATCAAATCCCATACTTTGGTAGGCTTCGTTGACGAACTTGCTCAACTGCCATTCGTCCAGCCAGCTCAAGCTCTGGTCTTCGAATTGCACCGGCGTGACCGCTTTACCCAGCCCATGGACAAAGCTCCAGGTGAACAGGGGCAGCCAGCGTTTCTTATCGTCTTCCAGGCAAGATTTAACGTAAAAAGCCGCTGCCGGATAGGTGCGCGAGGTCGGGAAGGGGTACAGCTCCTCCAATACCGGCAGGCACAACAACGTATTCAAAGTGGTTTTCAACTCAACCACCAGGCTCTCTTTGTCGAAGGCCTGCCCGGTAAGGGCTTCTATCCCGAAGAGCAACGGGCGGAATTTACCTACGGCTTCAGCCAGCAGGTTTTCTGGCAGGGCGCGCTTACTTTTTCCAAGCGGAGAGGCCAGCAGGTAGTTGAAATAACCGGGGTTAGCAATTTCCTTGAAGGGTTGCTGGACCGGTTTCAGTAACAATTCTTTCAAAGCTTCTTCGATACTGGGCACCCCACGCCCGGCCAGCATTTCGCTCACCTGCCGGTAAGAGCCCCATTCGTCGTCCTTGATCTCGCGGAAGTTCATGAATACGTGGTATTTATAGGCTTCCAACTCGACGTACATGCCTTTGTCGGCCATCTCCTTGGTCGGGCGGATGTATTCCAGGCCAGAAATATGGTCACGGAAGACGACAAAGTTATCGTCGGCCGGGTGCAGGTTCAGCCCTTCGCCCAGCGAGCGCTGCACGATCACCTTATCTCCCGCGCCGGTCTTGACCGGGAACCCGATTGACATACGAATCCAGCCCCGGGTGGTGGCAAACTTGTTATGGTAGATCACCAGGTTGCGTTCGCCGCCCAATCCATTCGAATAAGCGAAGACGTCTTCGTTTACGTTGCCATCCGGGGTGAAGAAATCGTACAGCAAGAACTGCTCCACGCCTGCGAAGAGGGCGCGTTGGTGAAGGAGCGGGAATATTTCCCGTTCGTGGCGTTGCACCAGGAATTCGTCGACCGGTTCGTCCCAATACGCATGGCGGAATTCCATGCCGTATTTTTCGGAAAACCCTTCGATTTGGCCGTGCCCAATCATTGGCAGGCCTGGCAGGGTCACCATCATGACGCAGATGCCGAAATATTTGTCGCCTTTGCCGAACTGGTCTACGGCCGTGCGTTCGTCCGGGTTGTTCATAAAGTTGACGAAACGTTTGAGGATTTCGGGATCGAATTCGATGGTATTCTTCATCACCAGGCGATATTTACCGTTATCTTCATTGCGCAGCAGGTTCATAAAGGCGCTGTTGTACACGCGATGCATGCCCAGGGTGCGCACGAAATAACCTTCCATCAACCAGAAGGCTTCTGCCAGCAGCAACGTATCCGGGGCTTCGACGGCGGCCCGATCCACCACCTCACGCCAGAACTCGACCGGCATCAAGGCGTCGAATTGTTCACGGGTCATTCCCAAACCGGCGCGTGACGGGATATCCCCGCCGGAGCCCGGTTCGGGGAACCACAGGCGTTGGTAATGGCGCTTCGCCAGGGTCATGGCGGCGTCGAAGCGGATGATAGGGAATTTTCGGGCCACGTCCAGGATGGTCTGGATGACGGCCTCACGCACCGCCGGATTGAGGTAATTGAGCTGGGCCGTGTCGTTCCACGGCATGCTCGTGCCATCATTACCGTGGTAAATATACTGCGTGCTGCCATTCTGGTGATCGTAACGTTTGAAAACCACCGCCGCGTCCGAGCGGGTGTAATAGTGATCCTCGATATGGATACTGACCCGGCTGTCCGGAGAAAGGTCTGGGCTGTCGAAGGAATAAGACGGGAACGGGCTGTAATCTACGGAAACGAACCAATCCGGATGTTCGATAACCCAGGGTGAATCGATGCCCATGTGGTTGGGCACCATATCGCTGGCCAGGCGAATGCCGCGCCGCCAGGCGCGCTCGCGCAGGTTTTGGTAGGCTGCTTCTCCGCCCAGGTCATAGGCAATTGTATAAGAAGCCAGCGAGTACGCTGACGAAATCGCTTCCTGGTTGCCCATGTATTGTTTGATCTTAGCGGATGCCTGGCTGCGCTCCCACAGGCCGATCAGCCACAGGCCGGTAAAACCCCACCGCGCCAGGTTGTCCAGCTCTTCATCCGGGATCTGGTCCAGGTGATGGATCTCGCGCTGGTATTTACGTGAAAGCTGGTCCAGCCACACGTAAGAATTCTTGGCAATCAATACCAGGCGCGGCATCCAGTCTTTATCTTGAGAGAAAGCTTCGACCTCTTCCAAACTTGCCAGCCCGTACATGGGTACGGGTACGTTTCCGGGGCCTAAGAACGGCGATTTCTCTTCTTCTTTGATCAAGTCCAGGCCAGACAGCAAGCGATAAAGGAAGTGCCCCAACAGGTCGGCCCAGCGGGTACGGATGTATTCAAGCTGCCCGGTCAGCGAATGTGGTACGGCGATGGCCGGGCTGCGCAGCATATCCACTAAATTTTGATTGTCCGGGCCAAAAAAGGGCTGCGTGTTGAAGTATTCGTGCAGGTTGGAGATGATCCGTAAATACTCCGTATCAACCTGCAGCCGTGAATCGTCGAAAAACTCCAGATAGGGTTCGAAAGCCGGGTTCTTATTCTCGATCCACAACATCAGCAGCTCTTCAAGCGCGGCAGCCTGGTTGGGTATGCCCTCGGTCGATCCTTGCAGGTAGTCGGCCGCGGAAATTTGCTTGTTATACACCACCAGTGGAGGGAATTCGCTGGTAAATTGCAGCAGGGTTTTATTCAGGTTGGTCTCGCCAATCTGAGATTTGAGCCATTCCAATGCTTTGACCATGGCCTGGGGATTTTTCTGCTGGTGGTACAGGCTGATCACATGGTGCATGATTTCGTCGATCAGTCCCATGGCATTGATCTGGCCGGCCTTGAGGGCGCGCTCGGGGAAATTTACCAGGTCTTTTTTAGCGTTTACTTTTTGAACAAACAGGCGCGAGGCGTGGAAATTGGCAAAAATGACGTTACCGGTGTAATTAAATAGACCGAGATCGAATTGATAACGATCCCGGCTTTGGCGAGACACATGAAATTCCATCATGGCTTTCTCCCGATGTCATAACCTGTTTTGTACGACCTTACGCGGCACGAAGGCAGCCTTCCAGTCGATTTTATGGGGGTAACCCCAATAAATATTCTTATTTATATCTAATTATACACCTTGCAATATCTCTGTGAGAGCCAACCAGTTTCCTCCCAGGCGGTCCAGTTCGAGACCGGTTTGAAGCACCCCATCCTCCTGCAATGCTTCTATGGCTTTGTCTAACTTTTGCTTTTCCCAGCCGAACAAACGCGCCACATCCTGTTCCTGGGCGGCTCCCACCGAGCGTAAATACAGTTCCACCAGTTTCACCCGTGCCCCTGATTCGGCTATGCCGCGCGCCTCAGGCGCTAATTCAGGTAAGTGGCGATGCGTCAGATCATAGATAAAAGCATAATGCCACGAACCTGCGTCGCTGATCCCCACCGGAACCGCCTTGAATTCAAGCTGAAGATCATCCAGGGCGCGGTTAAACCGGCTGTCGTTGGCGCCGCCTTTCATGCGCGCCGCCCGGCGCAGGGCCAGGGTATCCAGCGGGCCTTCGTGCAGCAGAGCTTCGAACACCGCCCGCGCTTCGGCGGTCATCCGGCCGGCCTCGTACTGGTCGAGGTAATCGGTTTCAGGCTCGCCATAATTGGGAGAAAGGGCGTAGAAATAAGGCAGGGCAGACAGGGAGATGAAGGTATTGCGCCGGCGTAAAATGCGGGCGTAATACCAGCGTTTCTGGCCCAACAAGCGGTCTTTCCAATCCCAGGTGATGTGGCCCGGGTCGTCGTGTTCATCCGGCACCGGGCGATCCCCGGCTACTGCCGCCCACAGGCTGGGTAGTTCGACATTTTTTACCGGCCAGAAGAAGATGAAACCGCGCCGGTTGACGAATTCCACCGCATCGTCGACGGTGTGCAGGCGCATACCTGGCAGTACGGAATAGGACTGCGCCCGATATTTCTTGATATCTTCCAGGCTGATCGAGGGCATGACGATAAGATCAATCCGCGCGCAAAATGTGCGTAACGATGTTCGACCCGCTGCCCCCGATATTTTGCGCCATGCCTATCCTGGCGCCATCTACCTGGGTGCCGGTGGCTTCCTGGCGCAGCTGTTGTACGACTTCCACGATCTGGTACATACCCGTTGCTCCCACCGGGTGGCCGCGTGCTTTCAGGCCGCCTCGCGTGGCGATAGGAATGCGCCCACCTGGCCGGATCTCGCCATCCAGCGCCAACCTCAGACCCTGCCCGCGTTCGGCAAACCCACACGATTCCAGCGACAGGGTGGCCATGATCGAAAAAGCATCGTGCAGTTCAAATACGTCGATATCTTTGGCTTCTACCCTGGCCTGGGCATACGCCCGCCGGGCAGACACCTCGGCTGCTTTCAGCCACAGTGGCTCACGGCGGCTGTGGACGGCGATCGTATCGGTCGCCGCGGCCGATCCTGCCACACGGATGACCGGTTTGCCATTGGCGCGCTGCAGGTGTTCGAGCGGCACGATCACCGCCGCCGCCGATCCGTCTCCCATGGGAGAGGCATCCAACAGGTTGATCGGTTCGGCAATCATCGCCGCCCGGTGGTAATCGTTGGTCGTGATCGGTTCCTGGAAGCGGGCGCAGGGATTGAAGGCGCCGTTGGCGTGAGCGTTAATCGAGAAGGCTCCGAAATCATCGTGCTGCCAGTGGTATTCGTACAGGTAACGCTGCATCACCAGGGCGTTGATGGCTACAAAGGACAGCCCCTGGTCGGCTTCCCAATCCGCATCGGAGGCAGTTGCCAGTTCGGCCGTGATTTCACCCGAAGGTGAGTCGGTCATTTTCTCCACCCCCACGGCGATGGCCGATTCAAGCTCGCCGGACGCCACCGCCATGACCGCCGTGTGGAAGGCGAAGGCGCCCGAGCCACAGGCTGCCTCGATTTTGAACGCCTCGGTGTAACGCATGCCCACCCAGTCGGCGATGTAGGCCCCCAGGTGCTGCTGGTGGTTGGCAGAACCGGACATCATATTGCCGACGAACAGCCCTTCGACGGTGGGAATACCGGCATCCTGCAGGGCTGCCAGAATAGCCTCGCCCGCCAGCACGCGCAGGCTCTTATCCCAATGCTCATCAACTTTGGTTTGACCTATCCCCAGAACGGCCACTTCGCGCATTGATATTTTCCCTTTCCACGCTGCGATCTGAGAATTATTATAAGTCCTTCGCCTCTCAGGAACTATCAGGGTTGTATAGGCCCAAGTTTTTCCTTTTCCAACCTGGTCTTTTCCTTAAAACCGGTTTTTTTGTAATGAGCAGGAACAGGTTGTAATCCGAGATTACAAAAAGCTACAAAAACCCAGGCATTTTTTCTTTTCTAGGTTGGAATCATTTCCTTCAGCCCTTCCCGTCCTCGCAGCGGGCTTTCGCAATGTGTCGCATCCTTGAGCTTTTTCCCGGGCCAGGCAGTGCAACTGCCCTGGATCATTAAAGTAAGAAGAAGGATGGAGGGCAGTTGCACTGCCCGGCCCAGAATTGCAGCATGTCCCTGCCCAATACAAAAACCGCTGATCTGGGCATGAGCATATTGCACTTGATCATAAAGAAAAATCTTGGCGGTGTGACAGCCTTGCCGGAAGAATTCTGGTCTTTGTCCATTTCTGGGCTGGTTCCAATATTATTTCACAAGATACCTGATCACAACATACACCAGTGCAATCAACATCAACCATCCCCAGAGCGAAGGTAAGTAATAGAACCAGGGGTACTTTTTAAATGAAAATCTACCTGTGGGAGGTGGCAATATAGGAATGTTGAGATTCTTATTTCCGATAACTTTATTCATCAGAAAATTCGCAGGTTTCCAATAATAACCAACAAAGGGGAATGCAAATAAAGTTAATATAAATACTGAAAAAACAGCAGTACCAATCTCTTCTTTTACGTGAAGAACTAATGTGAGAAAAAGGGAAATAATAACACCTAAGAAAATCCACCCCATGATAAGGCCCCCTAATTTAAACAACTCTCGGGGACCGATATATTTTGACATCTCTTTTCGGCGTTCCCGCTCTTTCTCGTCCACTATATAACCTCAACTTATACCGAAAATCGTTTTAATTTTTTGTTCGTATTTCTTTAGTATAGCTTTATTTAACCTTTCTGATATATCTACATTACCTATCCTAGGCCAACCTCCTGATCCCTAAATCCCTGGTTTTATATTGGCCAGGATCATATCACCCTTTAAGCTTTTCGAATAAAACGGTGGGGCTGACCAGCTTCGGACTGGGCAGTGCAACTGCCCTATCTGTAAAATTAGAAGAGGATAAAGGGCAGTTGCACTGCCCGACCCCGGTTTTGCCGAAAAGGCCGGGTGATATGCGCTGGTGAGGCATTATAATAGTGTGTTTGATTTAGCATTCAGGAGCTCCCATTGTCGAAGCCTCGCCACACTCCCTGGTTTTCCCCCCTTCTGATCCTCTTTTTTCTACTCGCGGCCTGTACCGCCGGGCCTTTGAACACTCCCACCATCGCCCCTGTCGCCAGCCAAACCCCAACTGTTTCCCCTTCGCCAACCCTACTTCCGACCGCCACCGCATTGCCTTCCCCAACCC